>Ga0209541_10000787_pt1 | contig 63041 bp, 67 predicted proteins | sample RifCSPlowO2_01_FD_184027 | JGI IMG/M metagenome (GOLD analysis project Ga0209541, IMG submission 184027) | Groundwater microbial communities from Rifle, Colorado - Rifle CSP2_plank lowO2_0.1 (SPAdes) (version 2) | ecosystem: Environmental > Aquatic > Deep subsurface > Groundwater | place... | reverse complement strand
TTGATCATTTTTCATCCATGCCACGAGTCAAACGAGGAACACAAGCAAATAAGCGCCGGAAGAACCTGCTGAAACATGCGAAGGGTTTTATGTGGGGACGCAACACCAAGTATCGCGCCGCCAAGGAAGCGCTTCTGCATGCATGGCAATTTCAATTCAACGATCGCAAAAAAAAGAAAGGCATCTTCCGCCGCTTGTGGCAAATCCAGATTGGCGCCGCAACCCGCGCCATGGGCCTCCCTTACAACAAGTTCATCAATGGTCTCACCAAGGCCCATATCGAGCTCGATCGCAAGATTCTCTCTGATCTCGCCCAGCACCAGCCGGAGATATTCTCAAAGATCGTCGAGAGTGCCCAACAAGCGCTTTGATATTTACGTTCTCTGCTCAATAATCAATCGATTTAAAATCCCGTCTCCGAGTTCGCCTTTTTTAGTTTTTTCTACCCTAACTTGAGCCTCAGGCGGATTGTTGTTTCCAAAATCAAAATTTAATTCACTGAAATCAACCCCTTCATTGACTTCATAATTATAACGGCTTTTTGCAAGAAACATCTTTGGCTCCTGCTGAAATAAAAGTTCAAGGGATAGGACGCCTTGATCTGCGGATCCTAACTCAGTATCGGCTGGGATTCTAATTCTAAAAAAACCCAAGATTCGCTCTACTGTACGCCAAGTCACAGCGGCTGAAAAAGAGAATCTTTTGACACGCATTTCATCGGGCGTAACTCTTACAGCGGCTAATTCACCAGCTGGAGTTCTGGTGGTGCCAAGTCCAGTCCCTCGTCCAATGAACAATGGAATAGTTATCGGCTGTTCTCGAAATTCTTGCTTTGGAGTTGTTTGTTCCCCTGTTTTTTCTTGCATATTAATGCGAAATACTCCTTGATCGTACACCATTCCATCGATTATATCAACTACCCTATGATTATGGGTAGAGCATCATGCAGAAATCTCTTAGCTGGGCCCCTTCTGAGTTCTAATTTTGCACTACGGTAGTCGCTTGCTTATTCGGTCTCTCGACTTCCAGGTAGCGCTCTTCTCGCGGGAGCCATTTTTCTTGCCATTCTTTGGCGACGGCCTCTCCTTCGCGCTCAATCATGCGCTTGATACGGACGTTGCGGGGCGCATCCACCCAGATGGTAAAATCATAATACTTCCGAAATCTCTTCTGGAGCGCATAGACGCCAACGACGATCACAGCCCCTTCGTGTTTTTTTTTGAATACCTCTCGCTCAAGACGATCCCAATCAAAATCGGGCGAAATAATCTCCGGCACGAGCCCGACGGTACGCTCTGCCAACGGTTTGTAAAAATCATCCGTATGTATGATCGTCGCACCGCCAAGCGTTTTCGCAATCTTCTTGGCCAGCTCCGTCTTTCCGGAAGCCCCGAGTCCGTCGATGCCTATGAGTTTCATATTTCCTGAATCTGCGGATTGTATTTTGCGTAGTCGATGCTGATTTTAAGAATCGCGGCGAGTAAGATAACAATTCCGATCACATTCGCCGTGCTCAATTGCTGTGCCGCCCCATAGGGATTGAGCGCGGTGATGGCGATGAGAATGCTGATGATCGGGTACATGAGCTCGGCGATCGTAGAGACTTTGGCTTCGGTGTGCTGGAGGCCTTTGTAGTAGATGAAGATTGCCGCCGCGCCGGTTGTAAATGCGATGATGAGGAGACGGAGAATTTGATTGAGCTCAAGCTGGCTGATGCCGTAGGTCTGTCGAAGCGAAAACATAAAAATCGCTGTCACGGGAATCGCCAGCGCATAGCGCATGACCGTCGCTTCGCTAAATGATAATTTCTTGAGTGCCGCCTTGCTCAAGATGGTTCCTGCGCCCCACGCAAACGTCGCCCCGATGGAAAGCAAGTACACGATCGCGCGATTCGACAACACCAACGGCACCGTGTGCCAGCCAAAACTGATCAGGTAGCTTCCAACTAGTGCGACAGGCACGAGCGCAAGAAATCGCCACGTTAATTTTTCTTTTAAGAATATTGCCGCCAGGATGATCACAAAAATCGGCTGGAGCTTGAGGAGTAAGACCGGCGTGGCAAAATCATAGAGCGCGAAGCTTCGCGAAAGTGCTTCGGTAAACAATAGGGTGCCCAGTGCGCTTGAGACGACGGTGAGACCGAGGAGTACTGCCCAGTCGCGACCGGTCAGCGTTTTGAATTTGGGAAGATAGCGGATGAAAAGCGGTAATAGAATCAGAAAGCCGATCAGGTGCTCAAAAAATACAATCGATGCGGGCGGCATCGTCTTGATGAGTACCCCGCGCAAGAGCGCATCAACCGCCCAGAGCGACGCGGCAATCATAATGAGAAATGGACCGCCCCAGAATGTTTTTGAATTCATAAAAAAGTTATAGCACGCCCAACCGAAGATGCACAGAGCCCCAATGCCGCGATAGCGACACGGGGCTCCTCGCAGACCCTAGGCTTACATCATACCTCCACCTTGCTGCGTACCACACAACCTACAGTTTCCCTTATGTGTAAAAAGTTCGTACAATGCTGATAAACCAACGAGAATATACACTACCCGGGAAATTGACGCACCAAGAATATCGGCGATTCCCCAACTGAATACTCCGATCAAAAGCCAATTCAAACCACCAATGATTACGAGAATCCATGCTAACATGTGCAGGCCTTTTCCTTTCATATGCACACCTCCTTTCTTTTGAAGCTGTATAGCTCTAAAGCCTTACAGCTCTATAGCTTCCTCATGAATGCTCTTCCAGTATATCATGATCAACTCCGGGTTTCTATTGGGAGGGTGGAGTGTCCCATGCTTTCTTGGTCGCTTGCACAAGCGGCGGATAATCAAAATATGCCCGCAACTGCTTCTCCCAATCCTTGTCGGTGATCTTTATCATAGGGTCTACTCCTTTGCCCTCAATCGGCTGTCCATCATCACGCACGGTGATGCTCTGTACAAGAAGCATCGAATATTTCTGCTCGCCATCGATTTGATGATCAAGGGGTATGAGCTGTTCAATGGTCCCCCATCCCTTCGTGGTAGTCCCGACAATCACGCCGACACGGTATTTCTTCATGGTAGTCGTCATGACTTCGGCGGATGACTGTGTCTTGCCATTCACGAGCACAACCACCTTCTTGTATTTCGCAAGACTGGCAAGCCAACCGGTTTTTGTTTTATACGGCGTCAGATCCCCCTTATGCCAAAATTCATACCCGTATTGTCCCGGCCCGATGAAGGGCCCAAGGAAGTACTGCAACAGATCAACTGCTCCGCCGATGTTATCGCGAAGGTCGATAATGAGCGAATCAAGTCCCGGCTTGTCGGCAATACTGTTTGCCACGCTCACAAATTCATCAAATGTTTGCGGAGAGAATTTTTGAAGCCGTATATACGCGACGGTCGGCGCAATCAAGTGCGATACGACAGTCGGTTCTGCGCCGGTTTTGTCATAGCGCTGTTTTGTTTTTGTGTCAGTAAGAACATTACGCGCATGCGTGGCATCGTCGAGCTGCTTTTTGGCTTCGGGATCGGTCTTCGCTTTTTGGGCCAGTTCCGTTTCTTTTTTCTTGAACGCATCGTCGACTGCCTGCGCGGAAGCCGCCTTGGGCAAATCCAATGCCGCATAAAGGTCTTTGCTGTGATCAATATTGGAAACCGTGTCTACCAGTGCTTGTTGTTGTTTCTCTGACAAGATTCCGCTGCGGCCGAACGGCTTGAGATTGACGAGAACAATATTGGCAAGCTGTGCAGTGAAATCCTTTTTTTCCGGAGCGGTTTTGTCCTTAATAGCGACTCCTAGCATCACCTTCACGCCAACTGCGTCCTTGGACGGAAGGACTGCGTCAGCCTTGGCGAGTTTTGCAACGCCTAAGCGGAAAAGCTCGCTTAATTGCTCATCGGTGATTTTATCAAAGTAGTTGTTGAGCGTTTTCTCGTAGACTTCTCCAATAAATGCCTGGTAGGCATCGTCCTGCGGCACCTGCGCATTGGTCGTGATGTTTGCGGAAAGTTTCTGCGTATACAGTCGCGGAATATATAGATACGTTGCGGCTACGCCGGACGCAACTACAAACAAAAAAATCCCGATTGTTGCCAGGACCGATATGCGGCCGGATTGGGATTTCCACATGCGTCGTGCCATCAATCCAGTATATACGAAAAACACGAGAAGGAAAGTGGCGTGAGAATAGTCTAGCAAAACCTAGGCGGGACTGCAGGTACACTTCACATCGACGCGATCGCATTTCTTGCACAGCGGAAGCAAATAACTCACATCGTACGGACCGCATTCATGCGTATGATCTTGGTGATATGTGGTGTGCTTTCTCTCGCACACCGGACACTCAAAACCATTCGTTTCTCCTCCGCACTTGTAGCATGTCATTGTTTCTTCGGGCATGGTGGTTGGGGTTAATTGATTAATAATAATCGCTACTCTTTGTCCAAGTCAAATCTGATTTATTGTCCTCGAACTGATCGGCTATTCCAGTGCGCTTCTACCGGCGCTTCTCCAAATGCCTCACCCTGCCGCATAGAAGATTGCTGTCGTTGTTTGCTTATTAGCCTCAGATATTCATCAAACTTTTGCTTCTCTTCTGTGGTTAGCTTCTGAGCATCCGTCGGCCCGATGGGATGTTGCTGTAAGTCAGAATGAGCTTCGTTCAAAACAAAAGTTACGGATTGCATTTCTTCTCCGGGATTCCTAGGGTCGTCCAAATAGATGACGCCTCTTCTGTATCTCCCCTTGCCTTTGACTCTACCAAGCGAGTCGCCGCATTCTTTTTTGGCAATACATACGAATTGACCTTTGCTTACTAAAGCAAGCCAGCCAAGAACGTTGCCGTTTCCACCCTTGATCGTTGCAACCGGACATTCTCTCGCCTTGCTTTTGGAACCAAATTCCAGCGATCCTCCCTCAAGCTGAACTTGCCCGCCAAAGCCAAATTTTGCATCAATACCATTCTGTCTAAAAAGATTCCCAAACTCTTCGGGACTATTGCTTCCGTAATTGAATACGGCCACACTCTGCCCTTCATGCATTCTATCCTCAAATGTCCTCAACATATCTCCGAAGTTTGGGCCTCTCTCGGTAACCTTCTTAATAACATTAAATTTTTCGAAGATTTCCCTTCTGGACTTGCGTCTATCGGGCGTACTTGGTTGCTCTATCGGCATATTTTGAATCTTCTATTTTCCTCACCCGCTTCCGCTCGGTCGCAGCGCCAGAGGGAGATCGGCTTCGACTCTCGCCTCGTCGACACTCGGCTCGGTCTAGCCACCAGCTCGCGATCCCGCAAGCTTGCGGGATATCGTTCCGCTGTTCTCCTCCCCACGCGAGACAAACAGTTGTCTCGCTGTGTCACTGCTCACTACGTTCGCAGGGTAAGTAGTGACCACTGGAAAACTTTAATATCCCAGATGCACCGTTATCTTATCAATAATTCTATTTTGATGCCAGAAATACCTTTTAATCTAGCTCTAGTGTATTAGACCTTAAATCTATATCAAATACAGCCTTATCATCCATACGATCATAGAATCGAACCTTGCTATCAGTTACGAAGTCTATCTTTGAAACCCAATCATATACGTCGGCTGGAACCCAAAGAATAAAGTAGTCTTTGGTCGTTTTGTTATAAGCAACAACGGGACCTTTGAATATCGAGGTTATGTGATAGTTCTTGTTATCAAATTCCATAAGAGTTGCACCTCCTGAAAGTGGCTCTACAAGATCAACATTATAGCTCTTAAATTTGAGCGGTATTTCTTTAAGATAGCCAACTTCAATTGAGCGATGAATGCCCTCGTTATCTATCAGCCAACGAGTAGATGCATTTTTTGGATTTTCTTTATTAAGATCTTCTCCACTAGGTCGATATACAAGATCTGATTTTTCAACTTTTTCGAGAAGAAAATCATATATTGCAGTATTGGCTTTTGTTTCAGAATCTACTTCTATATTCTCATAACGATTATGCGGGCCGCTTACTCCGATATGGTATTCCTTTTGAGTCCCTAGATCGATCAGAGTAAATATAAGAGTTCCGAAACCTGAACCAGCATCGAGGTGATTGATATATAAATATGGTCTATCGTTAAATTCTTCGATCTTGAGCGAACTAAGACAAAATTCCAAGCTGCTACAGTTTGATTCTGCATTATCTATTTCCTGCCAGATCTTAGCTACATTTTTCAAAACTATTACCCTGTCAGCAGTAACCCCCGCAATGTAGTCCTGTCCATCAACAGTTCGAGAATCACTAGCTAATACTGAGACGGCATACTTATCTTCAAGAATAGAAGCTGCATCAATTTCTGGAGTTGGCCAAAACTTCCAGGCAACTAAGGCAATGATTATGAGCGGTAAGATTAGTTTCTTTGCCATGATTGTACAAACATAAGCTAATCCCAATGAATTGTAAATCCAGTACCTATACTAGCTTCTTATGAATGCTAAAAATGCTTTACCGAAATTTGTTATTTCAACCACCTTAACTTCCTGTCCAGAGCCAACATTATCTTCTGACAAAGCAAATAACAATCCTTTATAACTCAACAGGAGTAATGCTTGATTGTTTCTACTTTTGTTTTCGTCAGCAATCAGTTTTGACCATGCATCAACTCTTGGTTTCAGGCCGTGTACAATACTTTGTATGCTGGACATTGTGATCGTGAATTTAGTATGACTAAGAAAGTATGCTTCTATTGGTCCTTCTATGTCCCACAATTTCAGCATATTAATTTCATCAAAACTTATATTATCGAGAGCACTATTCATTCTCGTGTATTCATTAAAATCTGGATTAACGCCTCTCCCTACATTTAGAAGATAATTTCGTAAAAGTTTCCTTTTTTCTTCCGAAGCCTCTTTCATGTGTCTTTCTAAAACATTAAGGAATAAAGTTTTAAAATCATCACCTTCTATTATTTCTTTGATGAATTCCTCCTTGTGTTCTGAAATGAAAAGTGTCAATTCGTTGATCCTAGACTGGCCAAAACTACCCCAAGCTGAGATTATTCCCATGGCAGTAGCAAACAAGACACCCCATGTGGGATTTAGTGCTGTTAAAGATTGAATTGTGGCAAACAAAATAGGAGGTATAGTTTCAGCCAAAATTTTTAGACCTTCCGTTGTACTAATCGAGCTATTTTTTGCCATAAATTATGACCCAGGCGTAATACACTGTGATTTAACTTCTTTAAAAGCATCTTCTATATATCCTAAAAATTCGTTGATGTCATTTGCCCTTAAGTTCATTCCCTCGTCCTTTCCAAACTTTTTAAGAACTGATTGCGAGCAATATGAATCGTCAGCGATGCCTCCATTGTGCAAAATACAATTTCTGATAAGGAAAACCTCTTTTATTTGATCACTATGATATTCTTCAATTTTGATATTAAAATGTGCGTAGCAATCCTTTATAAAAAATTCCCAAAAACTACATAGCACAGACGGCATCATCCTATGCAATTTCCCAAGCAATGGAGATTTAATACCTGAAATAATATGTTGGTCGTTTACTAAGAGAACACCAGCAACAATGGATGTTGTAATGGTTGAGCTCTGCACACCACTCACAACTAAACCAGTTAAAGGTTGCCCTGGATTAACACCAGAAGAATCTGATAAAGGATTGAATTGTTCATAAGCTTTTTTTGTTTGTTCATAAAAATCTCTTATCTCATTGAGGTTAGCTTCATGGTTGTTTAAGATTTTTGGATCACCCTTTTCCATTATTCTAATTCCTCTAATTTAATACTTGTGTTTTTAAGAAAAGTTAAATCACCAATATAAATATCGTTGTTCTTCAATACTTTAAGATCGGGAATTATTTCACGAAATTTATCTGGACTTTGAGTTGCTATTTTTTCTATGATTTTGTCCAAATACAGCCATGTCCTACGGATGTTTTGATGTTCAGATAGTGCACGTTTTGTATAGTCAAGACTTTTTTTGAGTAGAGAGACACCTTCCTCAATATCGTCTTCAATAACTTTTTCAACTAAAAAGTCCCATTGAACTCTTATGTTGTCGTTATAGTGACCCGTAAGAAAAAGTGGAAGATACGGCTGAACTTTTGAAAATTCATCCTTATTGTAATTTTTCCAAATAATCCAAAGAGCATTGCTTTTTAGATCAACATTATTGCTATCTAGTAATTTTCGAAAGAAAGTTTGAAATCGTGAATTGTCGAAACCGTCATTTACCTTTACCCTAAATTCGGCATAGTAGATAGCTAGACCCGTCATACTATCAGTGACATAATCGGGACGAATTTCCCCATCTTTATAGAAGAACGATTCCAAGACATGCATTGCCTTGTCTTCTTTCAAATAGCGCATGCGATTAAACACTGATGTCAGATATTCTAAAACTCTATCCCATTTATAGTTGGTATCGAGCATTTGAAAGGCCAATGATTCAGCTCGTTCCTTATCTTTGTCTGAAAACTTAAATTCTTGCTTACTTTCACTGTGTTGAGTTGCCTTAATGTTTGCTGCAAGAATTTCTAATGGTACTGTTGCCTGTTGTCTAACATATAAGCTTTTGTCATTAGCCAATTCTTCAACTATATTCAAAGTTCTTGTGTAGTATTGAGACTCAGCATTTTGTCGTATCAACTCAACAATCAAACTCTGCAAAAGCCAACATACGGCACCTTTTACTGTTGAAATAACTCTTGTGTCTTTTCCTTCTTCGATGTCTTTGTGTAGACCCTCCGAATGTTCATCATTTTCACTATAGATAAAGTAAGCTTCAGCAACTTGCAATGCTTTATCTATTTCTCCTTCTTTGGCAAGCTCATTAGCAGCCCATGTGATTTCAAACTTTGAATAAGAAGAATCCCCAATCTCATCCAATTTTTCAGAAGTAAAATTAGAAATAGGAAGTTTTTTTAACTCTTCTTTATAAAAATCTCTTGTGTTCATGTTCGATAGTCTGTTTTGGAAGCTCATTCCCTAGTATTTTCTCATTTTTCCCTTGATTTTTCAAGTTAAGTGTTATTTGATATAATACAACCAACAATTCAAGCTGCCTAAACTCATGAGAAATCATGGGCATGGCATAGAAAACCACAAGTATACTGAACCCGTCGTTCAGCTCCATACTTGTGGTCGTACAGGGAAACCTATACGTGAGGGCGAAAGCTCTCGGCTAGCGGCGGGCTTTGTGTTTTTAAACAAGTAACCAAAAAAATATGAGCAAACAAACAGAAAGGGCAAAGGAGTTAGCCGCAGAGATACACGAGCTAGAATTGGAGCAAAAATTAAAGAGATTGAAAATGAAGAATGCTTGGCTTGATCGTCTTGATAATATATGGAATCGCAATATGTACGTACTGTTGTATCGTGCATACTGGGGTCGAATACTTATATTCTCCGTTCTTAGTCTTGTTTTTTGGCCATTATTCTTTGTACTCCACTTGTTTATACTATTATTTTTTAGATGGGTAATTAAGAAAGTGGAAAAAGAAAAGTTGGATGAATTGATGCGCCAAACTGATCAGGCGATGATGGCCGGGGCATCTTCTGAAGATCAACCAAAATAACTAAACATGAAGATAATAACCACCCCGTATTCCTTTACAAAAAGCTAGATCCGAACCAAAAAAGAGCTTTTATCAAATCTATGGTGGAAAACTTTTTATGGGACGGTAAAAACCTAAGCCTAGTATGGAAAAAACCGTTTAACTTGGTTGCCGAAAGATCAATTCCTAATGATGGCAGCGCCAGAGGGAGTCGAACCCTCCTTGCAAGATTGAAAATCTTGAGTCCTAACCGATAGACGATGGCGCCATGCGGGAATATTCTAAAACAAAATTTGAGAAAACGCAATAAAAATGCTACATTTCACCGATGCTTATATTAGGTATCGAGACTTCCTGCGATGACACGTCTGTGGCAGTACTAAAAACCGAGGACGAAAGGCTTGAAGTGCTTTCCAATATCGTTTCCTCGCAAATCAAACAACACGCGCCCTATGGCGGCATCGTGCCGCTTTTGGCCGCACGCGAGCATGAGAAGAATCTGCCAGTTGTTTTAGATGAGGCGTTACGGGCTACACGTTACACGATTCGCGACATTGATCTCATCGCCGTCACGTCAGGCCCCGGACTGATCATGTCGCTGGTGCGGGGCGTGAATTTTGCGAAAGAACTTGCGGAAAAAAACAACAAACCGCTCATTGGCATAAATCATATGGAAGGACACATCTACAGCAATTGGCTCCCGGAAAGCTCTAAAGCTTTACAGCTATATAGCTCTATAGCTTTTCCTGCACTGTGCTTGATTGTGAGTGGAGGTCACACGGAATTAGTTTTAATGCATGACCATGGGAAGTACGCACTCGTCGGACGAACCGTAGACGACGCATCAGGTGAAGCATTCGACAAAATAGCCCGATTGATCGGATTAGAATACCCCGGCGGACCCGCAATTTCTCACGAAGCCGAGAAATTTGATGCTACACGCTACACGTTACACGTTACACTTCCAAGGCCCATGTTGCACTCAAAAGATTTCAATTTTTCTTTTTCAGGATTAAAGACTTCGGTGCTCTATCTCGTGCGTGATCTAAAAGTCCCGCTTGAAAACGTCCGTACCGAAATCGCCCACGAAGCCCAAAAAGCAATCGTCGATGTGCTTATCAGCAAAACCATGAAGGCGGCGAAAAAGTTTCAGCCAAAATCTATCTTGCTCGCTGGTGGCGTTTCGGCGAATAAAAGATTACGATCTCGCCTCGCTGAAGAAGTTTCTCGCCTAACACCTAAAACCTATTACCTAGAACCTGCCCTTCAGTACACCACCGACAACGCCGCCATGATCGCCTGTGCCGCGTATTTCAAAGCTAAAAATTCTAAGCTCCAAGATTTAAGTTTTGAGTCTGTGGAACCGGATGCAAACTGGGAGATTGTATAGCACCTACAAATTCCCAGTGCTTGAGAATAACGGACAGGTCATTCGGACCTATCAAGTATCGCCTTAACTTCATCCATAACCACACCACCTTCGTCTCCGCCTGTAAGCTTCTTAAATTCAGCATCAAAGCCAGCAACGAGACCTGGATCCAGATATTCGATTTGTTTTCTGACACTGTAAGCATACGATAATTCTGGGCGTACTATACTTGAGTGATATTGACTATTAAGCGGCCGACCGGATAATACCGCACGGCTCATTTCAACCAATACCCTGTTCGCGATCTTCCTTACAAACACTTCGGCAAACTCCTGAAAATCTTCCCGTTCCAAACCTTCGTAAGCATCTATCTCCTGCATTTTAAAACTTCCGGGATTGTCACGTTCAACAATAAAATCCGAAGATGCCCATACTGGATGCAGTGCTGTATTCCAAAGCGATCCAGGACATCGTCGAAACTATTCAATGCCTCTAATTTAGTAACGTTATGCTTGTTTTTCTCCGACATCTCATCCCCACTTCCTTCAAATGCCGTTGTTTCAAATTTTGCTCTTGAAGCTTCCACCGAAGTTGCCGGGTTACTAATAACCGTCTCAGCTAAGGCTAATAGTTCAAACGCCTTTTCTTCTCCACCTTCTCTTGAACCGCGCAGTTGTTTAAGATCAAACGGCATATTATCTGTACCGATACCAATCGCTTGAAGGACTTTGCCATTTTTATCTAATCTAATGCGGTGGTTGAGTACGTTGTCATATACACTTACAACTACGGCGCCTGACTCATCTTTCCCGACTGCAACTTCGTATCGCTCACTGTAGTCAAAGATACTTTGCTCACCCTCGTGCTTTATTTCATTGACCAACGCGAAAGACTTGCCGGTAAGCTCAGGATCGAGAAATCTTCTCGCTAATTCTTTTCTTCCCTCATCCGATATCGGTTTAGGTTCTGGTTCTCTTACATCTACCGCGGGACCAGTCGGTGCCGCTTCGAATCTTTTGGTCATAGTCCCATCATCGTACCGCTCCTCCCAATACAAAGCAAACAAATCTGTCCACAATTCCCAAGACCTGCTATGATTTTCTTATTCCCTGCTTAACCTCCCTAAGACACACAACCCACAAGATACCAAAACACTATGAACCACGACAAGCCTCCTCAAAATCTCGGTGCCGAAGATCCTGAACTTGAGAACATCCTAGCAGCCATGAAATCTCCTGAGGAAAGAAAGGCCCAAGAAACGGCCGCACGCATTGATGAACTTCTCGACGGTTTTGAAGCGACGATCAGGCAGGACATGAGTTCGCGGACAGAGCACCTAGGCCTCTCTGATCATGATGCGCAAACGCTTCCGACCCAAATTATTCATGAGATGAGGGCGGAATTTAAAAACTTAGCTTATATGTCCGATCCGGCCATAGCGCAAAGATGTGTTGATGGCATCAAGGAAGAGATGCTCGAGGCATGTCTGAGCTATTTGGACCGATGGCGACAAAAAGAATTAGCTGAAAATAAGGATCCTAAACGGATACAAGTCATAGAATCTGAATTTGCGCAGGCACGAGAGAACGCAAAGAGTAGGATCGGCGGGTACGTGAAAGCTGATATCCTGGAAATTCTTGAACTCAAGCTCAAAGGAACACTAGATCCACAAAGCGCAGAAATGGCAATCCTTGAGTCCATGGGAGCTAATCGAGGATATAATGGATCATACCATGTATACAGCCAACGCATCCAAATTCCACTCTGGTCTCACCTCTCTCTTGCAAGAATGCGCGGGGTTGTCGCCCATGAATATACCCACGCAGGTTTCCATAAAAAGGGATCAGGGGATGATTTCGCGACGTTTCTGGCGGTAACATTGCACCTCGCACCGGAAACGTAACCACAACGATCAGCCCGGAGAGAAGAAATAACAAGTATTGCCAATGTGTATCTCATGTATGATGAGTCTTTCGCTTTTCAAGTGGAGCGGCTCGGCAACTATGATTCTTCGGACAAGGTCCCCTTCGCAAAATATGGCGTAGATACCGGAGCATTCAAGGCGATTTACAATATGATAGGTGTTCTGCTGAATAAGAAAACGCTCGAACAAATCGATCGAATTATCAAGCGCTTCTCGGATTATTTTCTCAATGAAGCAAAGCGGGCGATTACGAACAAGCTCAGTGCTGTTGATTTTAACTCTGCCGCCATGGGCAAGCTCCAGGAAATCGCGGAAGCTGAAGTATAGTTCTCTGGTTCAGGAATTTAAAAGAGGCCGCGCTTGGTGGCCCCTTTATGGTGTACTGCGCGCCTTGAGGGCGCAATGTGCGTAGGATATTCGCCTGGACATTGCCATCGGCAATGCGTCGCCTCTCAGCTCCAGCGTTTCCACTGAAGGAGGTATCCGCGAATCGGGGCCTGTACTGACTCAGCTATTTGTCAGTCTCCCGGATGTTTACTGGTATTATCCAGCAACCTTTCCTTTGCCCCTTTTGTCATCTCCACCAGTTATACAGTTACCCGTACAACTAGCCCTGGATTACTCCAGCATCGCATATAGAATATGCGAGTTCACGCCTTGGGGTGTTCCCTTGTCAGCGTGATGGTCGCCCTTGTGTAGGGGGCTTAGGATGACCGGTTTATTGCTTCACCGGCCACGACTCTCCTAGAATGAACTACTTGAGGAACTTGACGAACCTCTCTATCTCCTTGGTCGCGACGCGCTTGCTTGTTGCGTAGCTTCCGATGAAGATTCTGATTTCAGTCTCTTCGTCGTAGTGCTCGATCTCCAGGCGCGCACGCTTCATGAGAGCATTCACGCACAGAGTGTTGATCGCGTTACCAGCACCCCATATTGACGCCTGATCCAGAAGATGCCGGATCGAGACGACCGAGTCTTGCGCGATCTCCCTCTCGTCAATGAGGTCATCGAGCGTGATTGTCAGCTCCCCTTCCGTCCTAGGAAAAGTGGAGGAGAAGACGATCTCCACTTCGACCGACTTCCTTCCAAAAAGAAGTATCGTCGGGTCTGTCACCAACAGCCGAACCTCGACTGCCGGCTTGAGCTCCCACTCCGGATGCTCGTATCCGGCCGTTGAGATAACTCCGTGCTCTGCCTTGATCTTCTTCATACTTTGTCCTTTCTCTTTCGGATTGTTAACGAACTAACTTCTGTCAAAAACGATGAAGCATCCCAGGATAATGACGACAGCACCGCAAGTGATGACAACGGGCTTGTTGGACGCGAGAAATAGAATCCCCAAGACCAAACAAACCCCAGCCCCCACCGAACGAATGACTGTATCTATGGTCATACAGCCTCCTTTCGGTACTATAATAACACAAAGTATAGATATAAGTCAATGTTTTAGCTGATGCCTGCTCTGAATTTCCCTCGGATATATGCGAATTAGGAAATCATATGCTAGGATAAAGTCATGGACGAATTCCCCAAGGCCTACAATCCAAAGGAAACCGAGGAGAAAATCTACAAACTCTGGGAGGAGTCTGGTTTTTTTAATCCGGATAATTTGCCCCTTCGACAAGCTCAGGGCAAACCCTATACCATCATCATGCCGCCGGTGAATGCCAATGCCCCGCTTCATGTAGGTCACGCGTTGTTCTTGACGATTGAAGATATCTTGATTCGCTACCACAGAATGCATGGACGCAAAACACTCTGGCTCCCGGGCACTGACCATGCCGGATTTGAGACACAGGTAGTGTTTGAAAAAAAACTTGAGAAAGAGGGGACAAGTCGTTTCAAAATGACAAAGGAAGAGTTCCATACGGCATGCTGGAACTTCGTACAGGAGAATAAACATTTGAGCGAAGCGGGCATCCGCCGCATGGGTTCCTCATGTGACTGGTCCCGCAATACATTTACCCTCGATCCCAAAATTGTCGAGATCGTCTATGAGACATTTGAGCAGATGCACAAAGACGGCCTTGTGTACCGCGGCAACCGCATCGCCAATTGGTGTCCGAAACACCAGACCGCATTGTCGGATCTCGAAGTCAAAGACGAAGAACGCACTGATAAATTTTACTATCTCAAATACGGGCCATTCGTAATCGCTACGGTGCGGCCGGAGACAAAATTTGGTGATAAGTATGTGGTCATGCATCCGGATGACAAGCGCTATGCCGATTACAAAGATGGTCAGAAGCTTGAACTTGAATGGATTAATGGACCGATAACGGCGACGGTTATCAAAGATACCGCGATCGACATGGCCTTTGGAACGGGAGTTATGACAATCACGCCATGGCACACTGCGATAGACTTTGAGATTGCGGAGCGACACGGGCTCGAGAAAGAACAGATCATTGATCTGCGTGGTAAGCTCCTGCCGATTGCCGGAGAGTTTGCGGGAATGAAAATCACTGAAGCTCGAGAAAAAATTGTCGCGAAACTCGCAAGCAAGGGCCTCGTCGATCATATCGATGAGAACTACAAACACAGCGTACGGATGTGCTACAAATGTTCGACGCTGATCGAACCGCAAATCATGCCGCAATGGTACGTGAAAATGACCGAAGGAATCGATGGCAAGCCGTCACTCCGCGACATAGCGGTCGATGCGATCAAAAACGGCGAGGTTAAGATTATCCCCGAACGCTTCGAGAAAGTCTTCCTTCACTGGATGGAGAATATCCGCGACTGGCCGATCAGCCGCCAAATTTGGTGGGGCATACCAATTCCAGAAAAATATTACTCCTCGGACGATCCCACGCGGGGACAGGAAACGTTTGATACGTGGTTTTCATCCGGACAGTGGCCGTACGCTTCGCTCTTGGCGCATGAAAAAAAGGATTTCGAAACATACTTCCCCACCGACGTCATGGAAACAGGATGGGACATTATTTTCTTCTGGGTCGCTCGCATGATTATGTTTTCATACTACAAATACGATAAAGCGCCGTTCCACACGGTGTATTTCCATGGTCTTGTGCGCGACAAGGACGGACAAAAAATTTCAAAGTCCAAGGGCAACGTAATTGATCCGATCGTCATGACCGAAAAATATGGCACCGACGCATTGCGCTTCGCGCTCGTCTTCTCTACCGCCGCGGGCAACGACATTCCCCTCTCCGAAGACAAAATCCGCGGCATGAAGCATTTCGCCAATAAACTCTGGAATATTGCGCGGTATGTAATTGCTAAAACGGAAGGATTAGCACACCAAGATTCGCCTGGCCATCCACTACTTCCCGAACTCATCAAGGCTGTTAACGCCGATCTCGACCGCTATGCATTCCACGAGGCCGCGCAAAAGCTCTATGATTTTACCTGGCATGAATTCGCTGACAAGTTTATTGAGGAGACAAAAGACTCATCCGACCCCGAGACGTTACACGCTTTGCGTTATACACTACACGTTGTGCTCAAGCTCCTCCATCCCTTCATGCCGTTCGTAACTGAAGAAATTTGGCAACGCCTTGCCGAAGCCAGAGGCGAAAGCGGGTCTCGCACGATGCTCATGGTGGAAAAGTGGCCGGAGTAGCCGTGGTATACTATTCTTGTGGTTTCCTACTCTCAATATCCATTTCTTCTTATTGGCGGACTCCTGCCAAGTTTTTTGTGGTTGCTCTATTATTTGCGCAAAGATTGCCACCCGGAACCCAAGCATCTGATCGCACGAGTCTTTATCGGCGGAATTATGATTGCTCCGCTGGCAATCATTGCGCAGGGGCTTTTTGCAATTGTAGGAGGACGGTGGTTTCCCGGAGTTGATGTTGGCAATACGTCCATTTTTTTCTTGTGGGCCGCGTTCGTCGAAGAAGTGGTCAAGTTCCTCGCAGTCAAATATCTTATTCTGCATAATCCGGAATTCGACGAACCCGTGGATGCGATGATCTATCTCATCGTTGCCGGGCTCGGTTTTGCTGCGATCGAAAATACGCTGGTGCTATTCCGTAATATTCCCGACGGCATCGCCATCACCGGACAAATTCTTCTTCTTCGATTCTTTGGCGCAACACTGCTCCACGCTTTATCGTCAGCGCTCCTGGGATATTTCCTTGGCTTATCATGGTTCTACCACCACCATAGCAAGAAGTTGCTTTTTGCCGGCATCGGCATCGCGACGATCTTCCATTTCACGTTCAATATGTTCCTTGTGTCTCTAGCCCCGCAAACCGGCGTTATATTCTCCAGCGTCGTCCTGGTTGCTATGATTATCCTGATTTCATTTCTGTTCTCGGCGATAAAACTCCGTATGACCTGTCAGCCGATTTTTACGGCAGAGACTTGATCGCGACATAGTAGAATTATCCACTCGACGGCCTTCGCGTACTGGCGAAGGTGATATATAATAGGTCTAGCTATGAGCGTGTCCATCGAGGAACAATTCGGGGCCGCGTCGCTCGCGGCTTCCCGCAGTACGACTAAACCGAAAACGCCCCCCGAAGACGAGGGGCAGTTGACTGTCGATGTCTATCAAACCGAGGATGAAATTGTGATCAAATCAACCATCGCCGGTGTTACGCCCGACGATATGGATATCGGCATCACACCCGAGATGATCACGATCAAGGGCACCCGGAAACCTGACGAACTGGTCGCCCCCGAGGACTACTACTATCAGGAGCTCTATTGGGGTCCGTTCTCCCGTTCCATTATCGTGCCGGAAGATATCGATGTGGAAAAGGCGTCCGCATCCATGAAAAACGGCATCTTGACACTTCGTTTGCCCAAACTTGCAAAGTCTCGCATTAAAAAGGTGAAGATTCTCTCCTAGCAAAACTCATTTATGCGCCGTGTCTTGTTCATCATTCTTGCCGGATGCATGGGAGCGGTTTTGATTACCGCCATTGTTGCCTCTCGCCAAGTTTATTACGAAGAACTCTTAGAGACCACCCTCTCCGCAATCAGCGAAAAACACGCCAGCCAGACAAGTCAGATGATCCAAGAAGCGGTCGCGAGGCCCCTTGCATTGTATAGTGTCGGCGAGCCGATTGTCGTACCATCTACTAGCATGCAGGTCTGGCTTGAGACGTATTACCGCCCATTCACCGGACGCCAAGAAGTGCGCCTCAACTCCGATGCGGTAGCTTCATATCTCACAGAACTTGCACCGCATCTCAACACCGAACCGAAGAATGCCCAATTCTCAGCCGAGAATGGAGTACTCATAGAATCAGTACCGGCCCAAAACGGCCAAACGCTTGATATACCGGCAAGTACCCACGAGATTCTTCGAGCACTCGTTCATGATCAAAGCACCGCACCACTCGTGTTCAGCCAGCGCGAGGCGGAGTACTCACTTGGGCATCTTTCATCGCTTGGCATTAACGCCTTGCTTGCCCGCGGAACATCAAATTTTACCGGATCACCTGCATCCCGAAAGCATAATATTCGTGTCGGTTCGGCGAAGTTCAATAACATACTTGTACAGCCGGGCGAAGAGTTTTCATTTGTCGATCATCTCGGCACCGTTGATGAAACGACCGGCTATCTTCCTGAACTCGTTATCAAAGGCGATAAGGTCATTCCGGAATACGGCGGAGGACTGTGTCAGGTGTCGACAACAACGTTCCGTGCGGCAATCCTCTCGGGACTTCCCATCACCGAACGACGCCCCCACTCGTTTCCCGTACAGTATTACAACCCGCAGGGATTTGATTCGACGATCTATCCGGGCGTCGTTGATCTTAAGTTCGTCAATGATACGCCGGGGCCAATCCTGATCCAAACTAGCATTGAGGGAAATAAGCTCAACTTTGATTTCTTCGGCGCATCGGATGGTCGTACGACCGCAATCAAAGGACCGGTCATTCTCGAAGCTCCGGGTGACGGATCGCTGAAAACAAATCTCGTCCGCACGATTACCTATGCAAGTGGTGAGACAAAAAAAGACAGCTTTTATTCTGCCTATAAGTCGCCATCCTTATTCGAAACCATCCGAAATCCGTTGGAGTAACGAGGTTTATATTACCCAAGAAGCGGTCGGCATAAACTTTCCGCAACAGCTCCTACATTTACGTCTTGCCATTCAAGCCTAGGCGCATCCCGGCGCAGTCTTTCCAGTCCTGTTTTGAGATCGTTAAGTGCCATTATTCTGGCTTCCTGCTGGCTACGCAAGGCGCCCACTTCCCCGTCAATGTCGCTGGCAACCTGTTCAATATCCCCCTGTAAGTTCTCTTGCGCCGCATCGTTTGAATGCCGGCGCTCCTCAACTCCACGCTCTCTCCGCTCTTGGGCCGCTCGATTATCATCTTGGAGTTGGCGTATCTCTTTTTCGGTAGTATGAATCACATCGGATATAGCAGAGTCTCTATCCTGCCCTGCTTTTGCAACCGTTTCGTGAAATACACGGTTATTTTTGTCCTTATCATATGCGTCGCGCGCATTCTGCACCGTGTCTCTATATGCCCTCTCGAGTGCGCTGATTTTTTTATTTTGTTCTTCGCGCTTTTGATTGATTGCGTCTCTCATTGCACCATTTGCTCTCCTTTCATCTGATGCCGCATCCATCATGGATGCGCCCAAGTCGGATCGTTCATCTCGCCTTATTTGCGCGATACGAGACTGTATGCGCGATCTCTCTCGCTCTTCTCTTGCAATGGCATCATTGAAGCCCGCACGTTCCATTTTGATTCTTCGATCTACCTCCGCAATGAGCCGGCTAAAATATATATCAATGGATTCCTGTCTATTTCGGTATATTCCTCCGAACTGCACACCGATCCGCAATTCAACTCTTACCGCGTCTTTCCAGCCGCGAGCCTCCGCCGGCTTCGGGGCGATTCCCGCAGTAAATCCCGCAAGCATGGTCATAAGGGCGACCGCCGCAGCATCGGAAGATCGAGATCTCGATTTTGTGCGATCAGCTTCCGACCGCAACAGCTTTTTGTACATGCGCTCCTTGAAACTCTCAGATGATCCTGGTGATTGCTCAACGGCTCCGGATTGTTCAAAAGAGTGTCTCATGATTTATCCAATAATTTTCTCGTCATTCATAATTTTAAAAATGGCCTCTTCATCGCCACCGGCAAGTGCACTTTGTTTCGCCTTCAAATTTTCAGTAAGAAAGCCAAGCCCATTCTCATGGCGGCTGGCATAATCGGCAAGAACATCGAGCTGTTCTTCATTCAGAGCGCCAACGAGGTCAACCCAAAGCTCTTTGTCCTCCTCAGACAAATCGGATGCATGCACGATATCTATGAACACACTCATTGCAAGTATTGTACCGCCGATGACGAGAATCGCGCAATAGCGGTGTCGAAGGAGAGATTTGAACTCTCACGGGTTTTACCCCACTGGCTTCTAAGGCCAGCGCGTCTGCCAGTTCCGCCACTTCGACAATATTTACTCCTCAATAGTACGTATCTTTACAAAAAGAAACAACACCCCGCCAAATGACGGGGTGTTGACGGACCATCTAGGCCCAATTAGAGATTGCCTGTTCCAATCTGCGGAATAACCCTGAGTAGCGTCATGATGATTACACCAACACCGATAACAATCGCTGCGCCTATGATACCGTTCCAAATACGCCCACGCGCGGCCTTTGATTTTTCTTCATTGCCACCGGCCAGCATGTACGATATGCCGCCCCAAACAATGAAGATGACGGCGAGAGCAACACCAATCTCAATGAGATATCTTCCGATATTGCTAATAAGTCTCTCAACACCCGGAAGATCCAGACCCCCACCCTCTGGAATATTCGTGGGCGTCAATTCTGGTGGAGCTGCATAAACCACCCGGGCCATTGCGAGTGTATAGAGCATGGTCATTCCGCCTACTATCTTTCCCAAGAGATTCTTCATACACATCACCTTGTTGATTCTCCTGCTTATTGCCCATGGCCACAAACAAGAAAAACACAAAATAATTAATCTAGAGTGCAATTAACAGACTAAGGGAATGATCGAATACGAACTGCCGACCGTATTCGCTACCAGATGTAGTATAGCAGATACCAATAATATGACTACAAGACCTATCAACACCTGCGTCAATGTGCTTTTGCCGGCGGAAATACTGTTCTTTTTTTCTCCTTTTCCGATGGAAAGCGTTGAGCCGGCCATGATCTGAATACCGCCAAAAACCCAAAAGATGACCGCCAGAAGCACTCCGATCCGCATAGCCCAGCACACAAGACCGTTGAGGATATTGATAACGTCGACATAGGTAAGCGAAATACCCAGGGGGGACGGAGATGGAGCACCTGCCGCATGAAAAACCGGAACAATCAAAAAGGGCACAGTCCACGCTATCAAATGCAAGATTTTAACAGTTCTGTTGGACATTGGTGGATGCGGATCAACCGCCGTTTCGCAATGCAAGGATGCTCTGAATGAGCGTTACAAATCCTTGTCCAATAAATAACACCGCAAGACCAAGGATGGCGTACCAGAGCGTCTTGCGCGCCGAGGTAATTGCTTCGGTATTCCCACGCGACGTAATCATGCGGATGCCGGACCAGATGATAATGAGCATGGCGATCGGGATGGCGATCTGCATAAGAACCTCTCCCACATGAACCGCGAGGTCCGCAAGATTATCATAGCCGATTGGATTGGGGATATCTCCACCATCCGCGGTCTGGGCAGCTTTTGCTTGGCCTGCACTGCCGCCCGCGGCGTTGGTATTCCCTGTTGTATTGGCAGAGGTATTGGGGTCTTGTCCAACCGGAAGTCCTCCCGGGGGCGGATTGACGCTTTGATTTTGTTGCCATGGTGGCACTTCGGCCGGCAGATCACTGCTCGAATTCTGATCAAACGTCGGATCGGTGATAGCGGCAATCTGTGCGGTCTGTGGCGGAATTGTAATCGGCACCGTGAGTGCAAAGAAAATTGCGTATGTAATGATGAGTGCTGCTTGTTTGGGGTTCATTGTATGTGCTTAGTATAGCTCGCTCTTCTATATTGCACAATTACTATTGTCCAACAGTGTTTGGATTTACAACCACATCCCAGTGATCCCCTTCATGCGCATATCTTGCGCCAGATGGACTTTGATAATAGGGAGCATTATCACTGGTTCGGTTAGGCAACTGCGTAAAATTACTTTTGATATACGCATCAACCTTCGCATTGGGCACCATATCGAATTTTATTCCACCGTAGTGACCGCTACCTGTGCTATGCCCCGGGCCGGTCGCATCATTAATAGCGACTGCACATTTACAGTCATATTTGAATTGGACTATTTCTCTAATAGTCTCCTGCTGAACTCCTTGGAAACTTCCGCATGCGCCACCTCCAGGCGGCCGCTGAATCTGACCATCCGCCGTAACAATACATGGCGTAAGTGGTGTGGTAATGCCCAACGAATTAAGTTGTATGCGGGCAGCGCTATCACTGATGCCACCGGTATTGTTGTACGTGGATGTCGCAACGGGTCCCGTCGGGATAGTACTTCCCGGCGCTGTGCATTGCAACTTGGACCATCCTTGAGCAACAGGGCTATTGGGTGCGAAGTTCAGAATAACAAAATTGGTGATCAGGAACGAACCATAGACAACAACGAGGCCGGTGATGGTGGTGTAAAAAATCTTCCTGCCACTGGCCATCATTTCCGGCTTCGCTCCGGCAAGAATCATCGTAAATCCGGCATACAAGAACAGAAGCGTTGCAAAAAGTGGCGTGATATCGTAGATGATGTAATTGATAATAGTTTTGAGAAGGACGAAAAGATCACAGATATTGCAAGGCTGTTGTCCGCTCCCGCCGCATGGAACCAATCCGGCCGCCGAAGTGGGATATGCAAAACTAAAAATGAGGGTGGCAAGCAGGAGAATGTAGAGTAGCCTCGTCATTGGGAATTAGACCGCATGAGAACGCTGACCTTGTCTTGCGCCGAACGCAGCGCGGCTGCAAGGGTCGCTCGACTGTAATTGACGTCATCTATCATGTCCGCAAATATCGATTCTATGGCTATATTATCGGCTTGATACCATGAACGCGCCGTTAGTCCCTGTGTCGCAAATGTTCCAAGATCCGGATCATTCTTTTCTTGGTTGATCAAATCGCGCCGTGCCGGCGGACGATTGGATGCAGTGAGATAGGATTGGGCGCCTTCTTGGGATGATAGGTAGATGAGGAACTTCCATGCTTCCTCAATGTTCTTCGAATGCTTCGACACGGTCGGCGCCCAATAATTGGCAAAATCAACCTTCTGCGAAGCGGCGCCGGGCTGGGGCATGGGCGCAATGCCGAAATTGAGGCGCGGCGCGCGCGAACGCACTGCGGCGATCTGATGAGAATAATTGAACATTATGGCGGTATTGCCCTCTATGAACGCGTCAATGGAATATTTCTGGCTGTCGTCCCACGTATACCGATCGGGGCGAGTGCGGTGCGAGAAGTCGGTGTAGTATTGCAATGCGGTTTCACCGACGTTCAGACCCTCCACTTGTTCGCCAAACGACGCGCGCCGTCCCTGGTCATCAGTCATATGCACACCGCTTTGCAGCATGAGAAGCATGAGAATATCGGTTGAGCGATTGATGTTTTTGGCCGTACCGATCGCCGCTCCGGAGCGAGTAATGTAACCCTTCGCATCGAGCACTGTCAGCTTGTTGATATCCGTATTGAAATCCTCCCATGTTCGCGGGGGACTGGTGATGCCGGCGCTGTTGAATAAATCCTTGTTGTAGTAAAGCGCAAGAGTGTCGACATAGATCGGCAAACCATAGATTTGCCCTCCGGCCATGAGGTCTTGTTGTGCTACATCTACGAACGAATCTTGGAATTGCTTGACGGTGAAGAGTGGTTCTTTCTGACTGGAAACTTTCTGCGGTAGTGGCGCCATGAGATTCCCATATTTGGGAAGCCACGTGTTGTGCATCAGCCAAATATCCGGCCCGGTGCCTGCTGCGAATGCATTTACGAGACCGGACTCATAATCACTGTAATCAACCGATTGGTAGGTGATATCGGCATAGGAGTGCGTTTGGCGATAATTGCGAATTGCTTGTTGATAGAACGATGCGTCATCAAATGTCCCCCAGAACTGGAGAGTAACAGCCGCAGGTGTCGGCGGTTTGCCAAACGCCGTCATCAATACAATAATAATGATCACGAGGACTGCGAGTGCGGAACCGATAAAGATGAGAAGTTTTTTGGGATCCATTGTTTATTGTTGTTTTTTTGCAACCATACCGTAATGATATGCGCCAGCGTCAAATTGCGAGATAATACTGAAGCCGTGCATTTCAAGAAGTTTCTGGAGAGAAGCGGAATCGATGCGATCCGCATCCGGGGGCCCGAAGCTCGCAGTGGCGCCTTTCTTCCACTCAATCGCCGCCAGCGTCCCTTCAAACTTGAGGATGCGCTTTGCTTCCCCAATAATATCGGCGGGGTTTTTCGATTGAATAAGCACGCTGGAAGCAAGCACCATGTCTTGCGATGCATCGTGCAGCTTGGAACCTCCGGCAACTTCAAGGTTGGCGCGAATCGTCTGCACATTTTCCAAGCCGGCGACTCTGGCACGGGCTGTAACCGATTCCAGTGCCGACGTCAGCACGTCAATCGCAGTTACCAACCCATCAGGACCAACTGTCTTCGCAATAAGAACGGCAAACTCCCCCGCTCCGCACCCAAAATCAGCGACCTTCATTCCCGACAAAACACCGAGACGATCGTGTACGTCCTGCGGACTTAAAAAACCAGTGGTGTTCTCACCTGCCATTATCCATCTATTTTACCATTGTGGAGAGTAGAGAAGAAGATGCGTTGTGCACAAAGGGCGCTCCGCCCGCGGAAGCATGCCCCGACGCACCACTTGCAACCCCAGCGAGGTTGCTGCGTTCTTTCAAAACTGTGGATTCACCTCGCAGTGCGACTCATTATACTGCTCGGTGACCGTGCAATCACACAGTTTTGAAAGTGCGCTGTGGCATACTCCCGCGGCCGTCGCCTTGTTTATAGATCGATAATTTCTGAAGGTTTATCAACGCCTGCAAATTTCTGTTCTGTGGCTAGCGCTTCCGGGTCACTGAATTGCAAGGCTACTATTTCGATATCAGTTGGATAATAGCAATTGTATTCTGAAGACCAACCCCAATTATTTGAATGGGATGCTTCGCCTGGATCGATAAAATCTTTGTAAGAATCGTCAAGCCGCAACCGCAATTCACTGGTTGCGGATTCGGCGTTGAAATCCTCGCGTACATCATCAAGCCGGCGCATGACGCCAAACACTTGATACGTCCCGGCAGGCCGGCGATATATAGCCCAGCGCATCCCGGGAAACAACACTCCTGATTGGGTCATAGCTCGCATATGATCAAGAATAGTTTTTGCTTTTGCTTCATTACTGGCGATGAGATCACGCTTTGCGTACAACCATAAAGCACTATCACTGGTCTTATACGTTCCCATCTTCCAGTGCTCAAAACCATGGACATTTAGCAATGTTTTAAAATCTTCGTCAGTAAGAATTTTCCCTTCAGTCAATCCCAAAATGCCTCCCTCGGGAGCACCTGTCTTTTCCCGGCTTGAATCTTCAGCAGATTGCACCAACTCTGCAAATAATTTCGGGCATTTTTCTTTTATCAGATCTCCTTGCCTCTTGACGTGTTCGAGTTCTTCAATTCTATGTGAACGCGAAGGAATAAAGTTAGCAAAGGGTAGCAATCCTCCATCCTCAAGCTCTTGTAACTCTTTTATATAATCATCCATGTTTGAGTTAATCGCGTCAGGAGTCCCATATGCCTCGACCGCAGTTGCGGGATACCCGACAATCCTGCCAAATTCTTTGTCATTCCCCGTGCGATCGGCTTTGACAAGTCGTTCCAGCGTTTCTACATCTCTTGCTACAAGGATAGAATATCCAAAAACGCCATCGCGGTCCTTCGGTGGATGCTTGATATGACTCAATGCTTCAATCTGCTTTATAACCTGCTGCGTCTTTTCGAACTCGCCGGTTCCCTCTTTTCTAATAGCTCGTTGTTCTTCTTCGGGTTCTCCGGCTGTAACATCGTAAAATCCTAATTGAGTGCCGGGCTTCTCGCCAAGTACAAATAATGCAAGTTCAAGTCGGTGAATCTTTGGAAGTTCCGCCGACTCTATGAGACGCAATTTTTCCTCCAAAGATAACTCTCGTTGTTCGAAGGTCATAATAAGTATTTATTTGGATTTATTGCCAAAATATTGTTCTCTCAAGAAACGGGTGAACGCTCGCATTTCTTCCTGATATCTTTGCAATCTTTCGCGCAACGCTTGTTTTTCTTCTTCCGGCATGTCATCAGGAACTGGCTGAAAATATTCTCCGCCGTTATGAACGCGAAAGATACCGCTTGGTGACTGATCAATTTCGAGTCGAACATCAAGAGGAACATTTCTTCCGGCATAAAATTGAGCGAGAAAGCGAGTAGTTTTCTCAAATAATCGTTGAGTCTTGGCACGCCAGCGTTTATATTCCGGCGTATCCTCTGTCGTTTCAAAGACTGCCATTGCCTCCACCCATGCCTCATGATTGTAGTCTAGTTTCACGTCCTCTACGGTAGCACTGTATTTGGCCGCAATCCGCTGGAAGATTATATCTTCGTCAATATATCGCCGGGCTGGCACGTCCGGTGCCGCGGCGTCTATCCAAGGAGCACCCATGCCCCAATCATCATGACCCTCGCAGGACATTCTTGTCTTGATTCCGTGGGCGTTAAGTGCAACTAGCGTTTCTTTGATGCCTTCATCGACTCCCGTGCCCTTGGCATCGGCAATTTCATCGACTTCTCGCACGAGTCGTTCCCACGTTGCCTTCCTTGCTTGTTCGATTTCAACCGACGATTTTTGTTTGAGTAGATCCTGTCTCATGATATTATTTTTTAAATGCGATATTACGCTCCGACATCCCAAATGCCTTCGCCCACTGCGGGTAAATAATTTTTAGATTTCTTTTTAAAAATTCTTCACCTTCGGGATCAGCGATAATGGTTTTTATAACTTCCTGTGTAGACACTTTTGCTGACAAACGAGACAGTCTCTCTTTAAGTTGCGGATTTGTTGCACCGATTTTTTCAAGTGTTTTAGGATTCTTTAAACCAGCGACAAGGGATCGGAATGAAGATTCCAATATCTTGCTTTGCATGTCACTGAATGATTTGTAATCTTTAGGAAACTCTGTTGGATCGGGCGACATACCCTTGGTTTCGGACGTTATTGCGATCCCGGGAATTTCATTTCCCTCGGTATCCGTCAGCTGCTGCCCCAACAGAACTCCTTCCCTCATAAACTTTTGTTTGTTGACTCCCGCATATCGTTGCAGAATCGGCAATGCTTTTTTCATGCCTTCTTCGCCAAGATACATCACGATTCTGTCTTTCTGATTCATAATCTGGCCCTTTGTTTTATCATCGATCTTTGTAAGATCCGCTGTCTTAATTTGGAAACCCAATCGCTGAAGATCTGGATCTCTCTCTAATTCTCCAATAACTCCTTGAAATGTCGGCATGATATCTTGTCCCTCAACATTGAAGTACACCCGATACTTCGTTTCTTCCCGATCCGGCTGTTTGAATTCACCTTTTTCTTTATCAAAATAATTTGTCTCGTGAAAAAGCCACCCATCTTCTAAAAAATAAGGTTTTGTACGTCGTTCCTTGTCTACAGATGTACCATCTGGTTGCCGTACCTGCACCGTTTCAGTACTATATCCTAGTTGTTGTTTGTTGTCGGCTTCGAATCTATCGCCATCAGCTAACCACTTCTGATTGCCAGGTTCTTGGAGCCACTGATCGATTCTTCTTTTCCTTGCTTCCTTAAAGCTTGCCATATCAGGTGTGCCGTCTGGATGGATCCTATAGTCAATGCCTGCTTGAAGGCGTGCATCTTTGCCTGTCAGATGATTATAAAATTGGCCTCCATACGTGGCCCACTCTTTTGTTACGTCCAAAATTTGAGCAACTTTTTTGTCGTCGAAAAGACTTTCGCGTTCAAGAGGATTTTCAGGTCGTGTTTCAACTGACGCCGATTGCTCCTCAGCTTGAGGTGTGACTTCCTCTGTGACAATGGTACTTTGTTCAATGCCTAATGATTGCCGGAGTTCAGCCATGCTCTGTTGTCTTTTTGCCGCACTAACCTTTGAAGTTACGCGACCTTCTAATTGTCTGAAAAGATCGTCGATCCTTTTTCTATCAGTAAATCCATGATCATCTCCGGGACCAAAGCGAAAAATACTTTCTCCATCGTCATCCGTAATACTTCCGATATTTTCAGGTTCCCCGTAGTCCTTGTTTCTGTAAAAAACCAAAAGCTGTTCTGGATTGCCGGAGAACATTACTTTACCGGAACGATCATATACTTTTACTATCCCAAGATCAGAGATAGCATCGAGAGCTTGTGCAATTTTCTCTCTCGTTTCCTTTGCCTTGACTCGATCGGTATTTTTACTGTAATCCTTTTCGTACGAAGGGGTCCCTCTTTCTCTCAACCCTGCATTAAAATTCTTTAGAATCTCCAGGTTTCTCGGTTCAACAACTCTCGCTATAAGGTCATCGGGAATTTCTTTGCCTTCCATATACAAAAGAGTCCCTTCAATATATGCGGTCCAACTTCCAACTGATTGATCGGCTCGGACGCTTTCCAGGGCCTTTCTAAAATGGTCTACAGCCCCTTGAGGATTATTTGCAACAAGTGATTGGGCAACATGGAATTCGGTAAAGCTTAAAAGCCTCCCATATCCTTCTACTACTTCGGGTTGTTGCTGGTTCAGAAAATCAACAATTTGCGGATCATATAGAAAATTTAGATTTTCTACCGACGCATCTCTTGGAAGAGTCGATTGATCAAGCCCGATAAGCTTATTTCGAACTTCTTCAAGAGAGACAGAGCCGTTCAATAATCCTTCTTTCAAGGATTTATACTCGAAACGATCGACTTCCTTTGATTTGCTTGCTAATCCAGACGACGCAAGACTTTTCTCATTCGTCTTGGGTAATTTTCTATCAGGTTGCATGTAAATACATGGGAGCTACACCACCACAACACTGGCGACAGTATCTTTGTCTTCCATCTTCATGATACGGACGCCTTGTGTGGCACGGCCGAGGACGGAAATGGTCGCAAGTGCGGTACGGATGACGACGCCCTTGCGGGAGACGGCGATGATTTCTTCGTCTTCCGCATCGTTGACTACGTAGGCGGAAATAAGATCCCCTGTCTTGGGAGTTATTTTTGCCGTAAAGATTCCCTTCCCACCGCGATTTTGGATTTTGTATGCGGAAATGTCGGTGCGCTTGCCATAGCCGTTTGCCATGACCGCGAGAAGCTTAAGCGCTTTGACATCGGCGGATGCGGGAATGACATCGGCGCCGACAACCAACGCGCCCTTATCGAGACGGATGCCAATAACACCGGCGGCGTTGCGTCCCATGGGACGGACGTCCTTTTCTTTGAATCGCACCGCGGAACCATCCGATGTGGTGAGAATGATTTCGTCCGAACCCGATGTCGCCTTAACCCACTTGAGCTCATCATCGCCGTGGAGCTTGATGGCAACCATGCCATTGCGTCGGATCTGTGCAAACTCGCTACTTTCGACTTTCTTGATAATACCCTTCGCGGTTGTCATGACCAGATACTTTCGCTTGTCGGCGTCCTTTGTTGCATTTTTCCCTTTCGGAATCGGCACGATGCCCGTGATACGATCAGTCGGAGCAATCTGGAGAAAATTGACCAGCGCCTTGCCTTTTGCCTGGCGCGTTGACTCAGGCACTTCATAGCCCTTTGTCTGAAACACTTTGCCGGTATTGGTGAAAAACATGATATCGTCATGCGTGTTGGCGATAAAGAAGTGGCTGACCGCATCTTCTTCCTTGGTCGCAATGCCGATGAGCCCCTTGCCGCCGCGCTTTTGCGCCTTGAGCGCCGCGGGCGGAATGCGCTTGATGTATCCGCCGAAGGTGATCATGAAGAGCGACTCTTCTTCGGGGATAAGTTCCTCTTCTCCAATCTCGCGCACCGCATTCTTCATAACCCGTGTCCGGCGCTCGTCGCCAAATTTCTCTCTTATTTCTTCAAATTCTTTTTTGATGACAGCGAGCATTTTCTTGGGATGCGCCAAGAGATCCTTGAGATAGGCGATAAGATCGCGCTTTTCTTTGAGTTCGTCCTCAATCTTCTTGCGTTCAAGGCCGGCGAGCGTCTGAAGGCGCATCTCGAGAATGGCAACAGTCTGGCGATCGCTGAACTTAAAACGCTTAATGAGGTTGGTTGCCGCATCGTCGCGCGATTCGGACTTCTTGATAATCTTAATGATTTCGTCGATGTGGTCGAGCGCCTTGGACAAACCTTCGAGGATATGCGCGCGTTCCTCGGCTTTGTGGAGATCATATTCGCTCCGGCGCCGGACAACGACCTTCCGATGCTCGAGGAACTTCTCAAGCATCATCTTGAGCCCCATGATTTGGGGTTGTATGCCATCCGATAAGCTCAGCATGTTGACGTGGAATGTTTTCTGAAGCTCGGTGAATGAATATAGCTGGTTGAGTATCTTGCGCGGAAATGCATCTTGCTTGAGATCAATGGCAATGCGCATACCCTCCCGATCAGACTCGTCGCGGATGTCCTTAATGCCAATGATCTTTTTGTCCTTCACAAGATCTGCGACTTTAACGATCAAGTCAGACTTGTTCACCTGATACGGTATCTCTTTGATAATAATCTGGAAGCCTCTCTTCTCCGATTCCACAATCTCAGCCTCGCCGCGCATAACGATAGGCCCCTTGCCGGTCGCATATGCGTTGGCGATGTCGCGTTCGTTGTAAATCGAACCGCCCGTCGGGAAATCAGGACCTTTGACGAATTGCATAAGCTCTCCGACATCGGCGTCGGAATGTTCTGTGAGATACATAAGAGCATCGAGAATCTCGCTGAGATTGTGCGGAGGAATATTGGTCGTCATACCGACCGCAATGCCCATGGAACCGTTGAGGAGAAGGTTTGGAACGCGAGAAGGCAATACGCTGGGTTCTTGGTGAGTTCCGTCATAGTTATCAACGAAATCTATCGTCTCTTTATCAATGTCGGCAAGCAGTTCTTCGGTGATCGCATGAAGTTTTGCCTCGGTGTATCGTTCAGCTGCTGGTGGATCACCGTCAACCGAACCGAAATTCCCCTGTCCCCAGACCAAGGGATATCGAAGTGAAAAATCCTGTGCCATACGCGCAAGGGAATCATAAATTGCCGAATTTCCATGCGGGTGATATTTACCCATCGTTTCTCCGGTGATACGGGCGCATTTCATGAACTTGGATCCCGGCGTCAGACCAAGCTTGTGCATGGCGTAAATAATTCTGCGATGCACCGGTTTAAATCCGTCGCGGACATCCGGCAACGCGCGCGCAACAATGACACTCATCGCATAGTCAAGATAGGAGTCTTGCATCTCCTTGACGATCTCGCGCGGTCTGATTGTGCCTATTTGAAAAGCCATGATGATTATTTAACAGGAAGCGGTCTTGGCGGAACGGGAGTTATTGCGGAATAGTTTTGGAGTAGTGCGGGAGAGCTCTTCTTCCACAGCGCGGAAATGTTCGCTGTCAGATCCTTGAATGAATTGCCGATCGCCGCGAATGGTGACGGTGACTTATCATTCGCTGCAAGATTTCGCGCTTCATCCTGTTGCGCTTTTTCCGGATTCAGCAAAGCGACAACTTGGCGGCTTTTGCTTTGGAACCAGACAAAACCAATGATTGAAAACGACAGCACCACCATCGTCCACATAAAAATATGGCGTATGTGCTCCGGCTGTTGGCGAATTTCATCAAGAAGTTTCATGGAAAGCGGAAAGGTGCTTACAATTTAAATGTATACAGCAACATCTCTTCCGTGGGAAGGCTCTTCTGTTGGAGCTTTAGCGATTCAACCTCTTCGGCCTTCAGACCAATCTCTTTGATAAACTTCTGCGGACCCTCAAGATCAACGGCAAGACCCGGGACTTTGTAGTGCATCGGAATGATGATTTTTGGTTCAATAGCTTCCACGATGCGGACGGCTTGCGTGCCATCAATCGTATAAACTCCGCCAATAGGAGTCATTAAGACATCAACCTCGCCGATGGTTTCGAGTTGTTCGCTCGTCAGTTCATGCTGGCCGAAATCGCCGAGATGGCACACGGTGATGCCTTCGATCTTAATCACATAGATAGTATTATAGCCACGTTGCGTTCCGCCCTCGTTGTCATGGAAGGATTGGATACCGACTATCTGTATCCCCGACTTTTCATACTCGCCCGGTCCACGGATAACGAAAGTCTCCGGTCCAACTTCTCCCACATTATTATGATCAAAATGCTCATGCGTCAGTGCCACGATCGTATCGTTGATACGGGGCGGCTTGAGGCCGATTTCTTTTGAGAATGGATCAATGAGAACGCGGATGTCTTTGCTCTCCAGACGAAAACAAGACTGTCCGTACCAGGTGATAGTCATGCGTACATGGTAGCAGGTTTTGGGCTTGATTGGAAGGGTCGTTTCGCCTTGGGGTAACTACTCCGGAGCACCATTTGTCAGCCCTGCGAGCGGACTGCATTCTTTCAACAGCGTGGATTCGGCCTCCGGTGCTGCTGATTATACCTACGGCCGACCATGCAATCCACTCTGTTGGAAGTGCTCCGAAGTAGTTACCCCAAGGCTCACTCTATTTTCAAAGTCGACGGAGAAACGGAGGGGCTTCGCTTGGTTTGAAAAACAAAAAACTACGATGGAAAACGGCCTCGAGTCGCGGGACCCGAGGCCTTGAAGCAGATGGGGGGAGAGGTTCTTATCCTGCCCTTATCTCCTAAACTAGTGAGAGAGGTACAATTACCCTTTTAGAGACCGCGTGGTCCACCCTGCCATCTGTTGAGAAAGAGCTGGAAGCGCTAGGAAGTCCGCTTCGGGAAGGTTTCGTTCACGAGCTCGCGGACCATGGTTTCCACGAAGGCCATGGCTTCCTCGGGCGAGATCCCGATCTCCTTGGCGATGCTACCGATCTCCCGTCTGGTGTGGGGACCGATACGCATACCTTCCTGGCGGTACTTGTACTTGATCAACTTCAGCGCGATCTCTCCCTTCCGTGCCTCCGTGAGGAGAGGAGCGCTTGTGAGCGGGGGGTGTGCTTCTACGCACTTGGGGCACTGGAAACCTGAGCGGGTCGAGTTGTGGATGAACTGCCAACCCGCCTCGGTTAGTCCTTCAGTCGTCTTCTCGCGGATTATTGATTCGCATCCGTCGCACTTGTTGATGCACACAGTCATAGGCCTGATCGACATCGATGCCTCCTTAACGCGTAGGAATTACGCTTATTTTATAATAACACATAAATATATTTTATGCAAGTACTTTCAGCGGGCGGATTGCGCGCCTAAGAGCACTTTCAAAACTGTGTGATTGCATGGTCACCGAGCAGTATAATCGTGCGAAGCACACTGCGAGGTGAATCCACAGTTTTGGAAGAGCGAAAAAACTCGCTGGATTTTTGAGTGGTGATCGTGGTGTGCAATCCGCGCAAGCGCGAGCTTGCGGATCAAAAAAAACCATGTTACACTCTCCCTTACGTATGGATACCCCAATGCCTGCGGACAACCAGACTTCGATGAATTCCCTCTCGGCGCTGGCCGGTCTTTCAATGAAAGATCTGATGGCGAAGAGCGATGTCGTACTGCCCAAGGTGGGCGATGTCGTCGAGGGAGTTATCATTAATATCAGCAAGAACGCCGTCATGGTGGATCTTGGTGCGCTTGGCACGGGCGTCGTCTATCCGGGCGAATTTTACGACAACACCACGCTTCAAAAATCTCTCGCCGTCGGCCAGACTGTCACGGCGATACTTTTGGGCATTGAAGACGAGGAGGGTCTCGGCTTCCGCGAACTCTCGCTCAAGCGCGCACAACGCACGACCGCCTGGGAAGATATCAAAGAAAAGAAAGACAAGGGTGAAGTGCTGATGGTCAAGATCGCCAATATCAACAAGGGTGGGCTTATCGTTGAGCTCAATGGCGTCCAAGGATTCCTTCCGCTCTCCCAGCTGTCTCCGGAACACTATCCAAAAGTCGAGGGCGGAGATACGACCAAGATCGTACAAGCTTTGCAAAAATTCCGCGGAACTGAATTCAAAATCAAAATTATAGATTTCTCCGAAGAAGAAAATCGCTTGATCGTGTCCGAGAAAGCGGTCAATGAAGCGCAACTCCAGGAAGAACTTTCGAAGTTCAAAGTCGGCGAGACAGTAACGGGAACCGTGACTGACGTGACGGACTTTGGAGCGTTTGTCTTGATTCATCAGCCGACTGATACCTCTTCGGAAAAAACAGAAACGGTTGTCGAGGGTGGCGAGATTGCCGCAACACCCGCTTCGATGCGCCGCGGTATAGAAGGTCTGATCCATATTTCCGAAATTGACTGGAAGATCATCGACAACCCTCGCGATGTACTCGCCCGCAACCAAGAGATCACCGCAAAGATCATCTCCGTTGAGAACGGCAAAATCTCGCTTTCACTCAAAGCACTCAAAACCGATCCCTGGGAGAAAGCCCATGAAAAATATACTGTTGGCCAGAAACATACCGGCAAAGTCGTGAAGATCACCAACTACGGTGCGCTCGTGAGTCTTGATGACGAGATTACCGGTCTTGTACCGTTGTCCGAGTTTGACAATCGCAAACCATCCGATGTATTCGCCATTGGAGACACGCCCGAAGTTGCGATCGTCTCGCTCGATCCGAAAGAACACAAAATGCTCCTCACGGTTCAAAAGCCCGGAGCATCCGAGCCCACTCCCGCCATAACACAGTAGCTTCGTCGGCTGTCCGATTGTTTATATAGAATTATTATGAGAACGTTTATCCGCTACACTCTTATTATCTTTGCGGCGCTCTTCATTCTCGCAGGAGCGATTGCCATGTTTTCGCCAACCGGTGCCAAACCGACGGATGTTACGTTGAGTAAGCTGGTTCAACAAATCAACGCCGGTGAAGTCAAAACGATCACCGTGCAAGGGGACATTGTAGAGATTGTGCTCCGAGCAAACGACGCCAAAGAAAACACCAAGCGCGAACCGGGCGCAACGCTCGTGGAATCACTCAATAATCTCGGCGTCAACAAGGACCAGTGGTCAAAGGTTGAGTATACGACAAAGAACGAGTCGGGATTTTACTATTATCTCTCAAATCTTCTTCCCGCTATTTTGCCGTTCATTCTCGTCATTCTCATTTTCTGGTTTATGTTCCGCCAAGCACAGAAGGGTGCCAACAATGCATTCAGTTTTGGCAAATCAAAGGCCCGCCTGTCCTCGGAATCAACCAGCGATCGGAAAAAAGTTACCTTCAAGGATGTCGCGGGACTTATTGAGGCAAAGGAGGAAATTTCCGAAATCGTTGAATTCCTCCGAGATCCGCGCCGATTCCAAAAGCTCGGCGCACGCATGCCTCGCGGTGTATTGCTCGTAGGCTCCCCCGGCACGGGCAAAACACTTCTTGCCAAAGCCGTAGCAAACGAAGCGAATGTTCCCTTTCATTTTGTATCGGGTTCGGAATTCGTTGAAATGTTCGTCGGCGTGGGGGCAACCCGAGTCCGCGATACATTCGAAGCTGCCAAGCGATCATCTCCTTCCATTATCTTCGTCGATGAAATCGACGCGGTCGGCCGCCATCGCGGTGCTGGCATGGGAGGCGGGCATGATGAGCGCGAGCAAACACTGAACCAGATTCTCGTTGAGATGGATGGCTTTGACACCAGCGATGCCGTCATTGTGATCGCGGCAACCAATCGGCCTGATATTCTTGATCCCGCGCTTTTGCGTCCCGGGCGCTTTGATCGCCGGATCATTTTGGATGAACCATCATTAAAAGACCGCGAAGCAATTCTCAAGATTCACAGTTTGGAAAAACCTCTTGCTGAAGATGTCGATCTCAAAGTGGTCGCCGAGCGCACTCCCGGATTCTCGGGCGCAGATCTCGCAAATCTCATCAATGAGGGAGCAATCCTCGCCGCACGCAAGAATCAAACAGCTATCAATCAAGACGACATTCTCCAAGCAATCGACAAGGTTATGCTTGGGCCGGAACGTCGCTCGCATGTCTTGAGTGTAAAGGAAAAGGAAATCACCGCCTTCCACGAAGCCGGCCACGCGCTGGTTGCCGCATCACTTCCCCACGCCGATCCTGTCCATAAGGTATCTATTGTCTCGCGCGGGCGCGCGGGCGGCTACACACTTAAGCTTCCCAGCGAAGACCGGCATATGCGCTCGCGATCGGAGTTTGAGAGTGAGCTTGCAGTGCTTTTGGGCGGCTATACCGCGGAACAAATAAAATTTAAGGATATCACAACCGGCGCTTCCAATGATCTCAAGGTCGCTTCCGATATCGCCCGAAAGATGGTCACCGAATACGGCATGTCCGACAAGCTCGGCCCGATTGTCTTTGGCGAAAAGGATGAAATGGTATTCCTTGGCAAGGAGTTCGGCCACCAGAAGAACTATTCGGATGAAATTGCTTTCCAGATCGATACCGAGGTCAGAACGCTTATCGATGAGGGTCTCAAGAAGGCCCGTGAAGTGATAACGCAAAAAATTGAGATACTCAACCGCATCGCCTCGGAGCTCATTGCCAAGGAAACCCTCGAACAAAAAGAATTCTACGCACTCATAGGCGGCCAAGCATAGCGGAAAGCTCTACAGCTTTACAGCTATATAGCTTTAGAGCTATAAAGTTATAGTGGGGGCGTGTAGCTCAGTGGTAGAGCAGCGATCTTATAAGTCGCGGGTCCCTGGTTCGATCCCAGGCACGCCCACAAGTCATGCGCGCTTAGCTCAGCGGTTAGAGCATCTCGTTTACACCGAGAGGGTCGGGGGTTCGAATCCCTCAGCGCGCACAATGGAGAAAAAGACTGCAAATGAACTATTCGCGGGACCCTCTTTTGAAGTACGGCTAGAAAAGCAACGCCAAAAAGAAAACGAGGATGCCATAGAGGAAATTTTGAAACAAAATCCTCAATTACAGACCGCCTCCCTATCGCTAGAGGTTCTTCTTGATGAGATTTACGAAATTGCCGATCTTATAGCTGACGAAAACAAACGGAAAAGTGTACTTTATTATATAGGATTGCTTGAAGAACATGGTGCGCGGTTTGTAAAATCGCCCCTCATCCGTAACACGATAGATAGGGCATTACAAAAAAAGTAATTATGGACAGGCCTTCCATCGTCTACGACTCCCCTGACTTTGTCGTAATCAATAAGCCCTCGGGACTACTCACTCATCCGCGCGATTCACACGACAAGCGTCAAAGTGTTTTGTCGTGGTTTCTTGAGAGATACCCGAAAGCAGCAAGTGTGGGCGAAGATTTGAGCCGTCCGGGTATTGTCCACCGCATCGACAAAGAAACATCAGGACTTCTATTGCTTGCGAAAACTCCGGAAGCATTCAAATATTTTAAACATCTCTTTCACGATCGCCTGATTTCCAAACAATACATTGCACTCGTGTGTGGCGATGTCGAAAACAAGCAGGGAGTGATCGATGCGCCGTTATTCAAGTTTGGCACGCGCCAAAGCATGCGCCCGCCCAAGGAAGGTAAAATATCCGAACGCACTGCACTGACAGAATATAAAGTAGTCAAAAGCTATAAGCTACCAGCTGTAAGCTATACGCTCCTGGAAGTAAGTCCTAAGACAGGCAGAACCCACCAAATCCGCATTCATCTGCGCTCCATCGGACATCCCATCGTCTGCGACCCGATCTATGCGGAGAAATCGCGCGTTTGCCCGCCTGAGCTCGGCCGGCTGTTTCTTCATGCCCAAAAGCTCTCGTTTACGACACCAGATGGCCAAGCACTGACCCTGGAAGCCGACATGCCGCCGGAATTAGAGAATTTCTTGTCGGAACTGGAACGTGTTCCCGTGTCTCAATAGTCCTTCGTACGATGCCGCGCTGTTTTCACTGATTTTTTTGATAATTCTCCGCTTCGTCGCTGTCCGCAATATACGATGATCGGGAAAATGAACCCAGCCAAGGAAGTCTACGCCGGAGGCGATCGTCTTGATGAAAAGCTTATCGGGATGCAGAGTAAGCTTAAGACGATGCTCGAGAAAATCAGAAATCTGCGGAATCAGAGATTCGAGCCATTGCCGATCATGCGATAAAAACATAAAATCATCAGCATATCGAATGTAGTGCTTCGCTTTGAGTCGGTGCTTCGCGTATTGATCAAACTCATTCATGTAGATATTGACGAGGAGCTGGCTGGTCAAATTGCCGAGCGGAAGACCGGTGAGTCCGCCAGAGGCAGATCTTCCTTCTGAAGAGAAGCTGTCGATCACTCGATCAAGAAGCCAAAGCACCTGTGGATCGGCTATGTACTTCATTACAGTCTTTTGCAAAATGCTATGATCAATATTCGCAAAGAATTTTCTGATATCGCATTTGAGGACCCCACAAGTCCTGGTATGATTCTTACTGACTTGATATGCAAATGATCGGAAGCGATCCAGAGCCTTATGCGTCCCCTTACCTACTCTGCACGAGAACGAATCGGCAATGAACTTCTTATCAAAGAACGGATACAGAATCCGATATATCGCGTGGTGCAAGAGCCGATCTCTCACACTCGCTTTGTGAATGTCGCGAGGTTTTGGATCGTTTATCTTGAATGCTTGATATCCGCCGTGAGTATAGGTACGATTGGCTAAGTCAAAGTGGAGATCAAAGACATAATCCATGAGATGGAGCTGGAATTCCTGGACATCAATCTTGTGCCGCTTGCCTCTGATAAATTCCCTCCAGGCCTCAAGTAAATTTTCGATACTGATAATTTCCCCAAACATATGAATTCATCTTTTACGCCCCCCCCCCAAGCAATTATTACCCATTTTGCAACGATTGATCTCGGCATACAAGCTGTGGCATGAGTATCTTAAAAATTTCCCGAAATCATCTCGCTATTCACTGGGTGGGAAGATAGATCAGCTGTTTGTAGAAATTGCTGAATTATTGTATCTCGCAAGTTATCTAAGCAGAGAAAAGAAATTGCCCTACTTGCAAAAAGCCATCCCGAAACTTGATCTGCTGAAATTCTTTTTACAAGTGGCGTGGGAACTCAAAGAACTCGAAAATAAAAAATACATTGCCTTATCAGAACCGCTCAATGAGATAGGCCGCATGTTGGGCGGCTGGGTTAGAAAAATAGAAACTCCCGTAACCGATGGCGACGGGAGAACGAAGTAGGTTGCGGGCGAAGCCGAGCCAGTCGTTGTCGTTGCCGACATTGTTGACCCAATTCAGGTTGGACTTGCGCTTGTCATCCTTGAACCAGACGTTGCACACGTTCCGCTCGCCCTTGAACGTACTGTGTCGAATGTCATCTTTGCCACCGCAACTTGAATACTCTTGTTGCTGTATCGTATTCGGGATCTAAAATCCTCCAACACTCGACACCAAGCATCTTCGTTTTGAAAGAAATTGCGTACGACACTCGCTCAAGCCGTAACCGGAGCGACTCTGCATACAACAATTCTAGAATTTGGCCGCCGGAAGCCTTGACCGCCAGCAGATTTGCCTAGTATCCAACTCCAGCGTAGCAAACAATCCCAGAATTGAAAACCGGCAGTCCACCACGAGGGCGGACCGCCGGAGAAAGTGTCCAAGGAATTCAGAACCAGAAGATTTTGAGATCCCAAGGACCATAGGACTACTTACGCTTGCGGGCGAAGCCGAGCCAGTCGCCGCCGCTGCCGACATCGAAGACCCAATACAGGTAGGACTCGCGCTTGCCATCCTTGAACCAGACGCTGCACACGTCCCGCTCGCCCTTGAACGTGCACTCCTGGGTCGCCACGATGTACATGGGATTCATCCCCAGAACGCGGTGGAGATTCGGGTGACGCTCGGCGGCAGCGAAGATGCGGCGGGGCTTGGTGCGGTCGAGGTCGTACTGCTCCGCCCAAGCGATGCCGTCGTCGAAACTGCCGTAGCCCTGCACGAGCAGGACTTCCTCCTCCGTCGTGCCAGTGCTGGTCGGCTCGTACTGATCACCGACCTGGCGGACGACGTAGTCGCTCGGCGTCTGAGGACCCGCCGCCTCCAGCGCCTCCTGCCACGGCCGATCGTGCTGGACCGGCGTGCTGAGAACATGGAGCCGTCCACCCTCCGGGGGCTGGATCGCACCGATGGCGACGGCCAAAGCCAGATAGCCGGTGGGGAACGTACCACGAGCCATCGCGTCCATCATCAGCGGAGCGCGACCGTCCTGAAGGAAGCTCTCGAAGGCCTGGCGGGAGACCTTCTTATCGATGCCGATTCCTGCCAACGCTCCGCCTTGCGCCAGCGTCATGAGGTCTTGCGTCTCGGGGGTCATAACCCCTCCTCTATTGTGGCTCACTGTGACTCTCCGCATTTACGGCTACTCACAGTGCTCCGGTACATAATTTAATCACAATTTACACATAAAGTCAAACTCTTGCAAAATGTCAAGTTTTCGGTTATTATGCTCTGACTATGAACCCCGTCCAACAGACTGACCACGCAACCATCAACGGCAAGACTGCCGATGCTTTTATGTCGCTCAAGCCGGGCGCTACGGTTCGAGTCCATCAGAAAATCAAGGAAGGCGAGAAGTTCCGCATCCAGATATTTGAGGGCATGATTATCGCCCGCAAACACGGATCCGGCCCCAATGCGACTATCACCGTCCGCAAAATCTCCAATGGCGTCGGCGTTGAGCGTATTTTCCCGATCCACACGCCGGTTGTGGCACAGTTTGAAGTTACCAAGAACTCTAAGGTCCGTCGCGCCAAGCTCTACTACCTCCGCACCAAGACTGCCCGCGAAACCCGCAAGAAGACCAAAACCATCGCAATCAAAACCGCCCCGAAGTCCTCTACCGTGACTCCCGAAGTTGCAACTGAATAGACTCTTCCTCTTCTTTTAGAAGTTTTTTATTTACCATATTGTTACTCGCTTAACCTTGAGGTAAAATAGAGCATGGGTTTACGGGGAACAAAACCGAAGGGTGAGATTTCCACGAAGTGGTCTCACGATCTGGCATACGCTATCGGTCTCATTGCCACTGATGGAAACCTTTCTTCTAATGGAAGAGTTGTGACTTTCGTTTCTAAAGACATCCAACTTATTAACACCCTTCAAGATTCTCTTGGAATTAGTAAAACTATACACTACAAAAGCGGTGGATTTACCACCGATAAAAAATATGCATTTATCAATATCTGCGATATCCTTTTCTACCAGTTTCTACTCTCTATAGGACTCTCTCCCGCAAAGTCAAAAACCATGGGAGCATTGGAAATTCCGGATACATATTTCATTGACTTTCTCCGGGGCAGTTTCGATGGTGATGGTAGCTTCTATTCTTATTGGGACAAGCGATGGGCTTCAAGTTTCATGTTCTATCTTATATTCAATTCGGCAAGCATAGATCATACTAACTGGCTTAGAAAGAAAATTCAGAATCTCATCGGTCCCAAGGGACATGCCGGCAAAGTAGCATATAGCAAGGCATATCAATTGAAATATGCAAAGCAGGAAGCCCGAATAATTTTTGAAAGAATATACTATTCCCCAAAACTTCCAAAACTTGAACGAAAGTACAAAAAAGTGTATTCTGCATTGGCGATCGATGCGAAGCATACGCGCAATAGCAATAGATTGATAAAATAATGCGGGCGTGGTGAAATGGCATACACGTATCCTTGAGGTGGATATGGTCGCAAGACCGTGGAGGTTCGACTCCTCTCGCCCGCACCAAAAACTTGTAGTATTTTGGATATACGATGCTTCCAGAAAAAGAATACCTTAAGCGATTCGAGGAGATCCAAGAACCAACGGTGGATGTGGTTCGTCGCGTTGCAAACAACATTAAACCTGGACAAACCGAAATAGAAATTGCCAAGATGCTTGATGCGGAACTGCGCAACGACGGCTTGAATGAGCATTGGTATCCAATTCTCGTGCATGCCGGGGAAATGACTGGAACTCCTGTTTCTCGACGATATCATTTGCCAACAAGTGACGTATGTGTGAATGAAAATGACATACTGATACTGGATGTCACCCCGATTGATAAAACTGTTTGGAGCAACTGGGCTGAGACATTTACAATCGGTGATGATGATTTTTTTAATGAACTGACTCAAGATGTTCAGGCCGTCGTTGATGCGGCGTATGAATATAGCTCCACGCAAGCCAAGAGCGTTGGTGACATTATTGATTTTTGTACCAAAGAGATGCGGAAATACGATTTACGATCGATTGACTCTCGCAAAGACTTCGGACACTCGATCTTCCAGGTTCCCGAGGGACAAACGGTCGACAAAACTCCTTTGAGTGATCGACTCTTTTTGAATGAAGAGTATCGTGCGGTAAGGCTTTCGGGTATCATTTCGATTGAGCCTCATCTAGCCAGAGTTCTTCCTACAACCGGAAAGCTCTATGGTGCAAAGCAACAACGCGTGCTAATCTTTGACTAAGATATGCAAATTTTTTCTCAAATCGTTGGGTGGACCGGGACTGCATTGATCGTTTTGGCCTACTATTTAGTTTCGACAAAACGAGTCAGCCCAACAAGCAAAACGTATCAAATCATGAATGTGGGGGGGGCAATAGGGCTTGGCGTGAGTGCGTATACGCAAGCTTCGTGGCCCAATTTCGGTCTTCAGGTAATTTGGTTTTTCATAGGTTTGTATTCCCTCTATAAAATCTTTAGCCAAAAATCCAATGCTTCACAATCATAGACACAAAACGTGGTCGGGATTTACGGGGAACAAGCATATTCTTGACCGATAGGTGCGGTTTGTCTTAGACTTACCTCGCCCTATCGGGCGTTTTATTTTTTAGAACTTCTGCGCTCTCGCCATGGAGCCCGGAGTCTTTGGGGCTCCTCATGGCTCAAGCCCGAAGGTTTGCCCAATTTCTTCGTTACAACCTTCGCCTCTCGCTCACCATAGTATCACTATGGCTCGCTACGATGCTTGGTTGTGCCTCGAACTTGGCCAAACGCAAAAAATTCTAATTCTTCATTATTCCTAATTCACTATTCATCTCCATGGACCAACAATCACCAGCTCTCGCACAACTCTCCGATCGCGCCCTCAAAAAACTCGCCATCGCACTCGCCATCTATCTTACTTCCCTATTTGCCGCAAACACGCTTGGTCTGAAATTGATGCCGTTTTTTTGGTCCCACATCTCGGTCGGCATCTTTCCATTTGCCGTCGTCTTTGTCATGACCGACATTGTCGGTGAGGTTTACGGCAAGCGCATCGCCAAAATGTTTGTTCTCGCCGGCGCGATCAGCACAATTCTCTTTATCGCCTATTCCCTTATCTCAATCGTAATGCCTTGGTCCGCCGATGGACTCTGGGCCAAAGATGCCTACAACACCATATTTGGCATTTCAACGAGAATCTCCATTGCCTCCGTTGTCGCATTCGTCGTGGGGGAGTATCAAGACGTCATCGCGTTTTTCTTTTTCCGTGCAAAGCTGGGCGACAAACACTTTTGGATTCGATCGAATCTCTCCAATATATGGTCTCAATTACTTGATACGGTGATCTTCATGATGATTGCATTCGCGGGCATCTATTCATGGCCGGTTCTTGGATCCTTGATCATTTCCTGGTGGCTCTTCAAAGTGGCCATGGGGTTCGCGTATACGCCCTTCTCATATATCGGCATCTATCTTCTCCGTGATAATCAAGGCAATCAAAACTAGGGTACTTCGGCCACCAAAGGACGATCTGTTTTTGGCAATCAAGATCGCACTGAAAAAAATCCCTGAAAGGAGCGTTCTTGTTATCACGTCCAAAATCGTCAGTATCGGCGAAGAACGCTGTGTACCGATCGGATCCATTGATAAGGACACTCTAACGCGCCGTGAAGCTGATCTCTATCTACCGCGCGATGCCGTACCCAATCAATGGGTCATGCACACGATCAAAAACAACATCTTCATCCCCTCTGCCGGCATCGATGAATCAAATACTGATGGCCATTATATCTTGTGGCCCAAGGATCCGTATCGAAGCGCCATAAAGATTCGTTCCTGGTTGAAGAAAACATACCGACTCAAGGACATTGGAGTCGTTATCACTGACTCGCATACCATGGCGTTCCGCCGTGGGACGGTCGGGATATCCATCGCGTATGCGGGATTCCAGCCATTGCGGGATTATCGCGGCAAACCAGATATCTTCGGCCGCAAATTCATGATGTCCCAACTCAATATCGCCGACGGCATCGCGGCAGCAGGAGTTCTCATTATGGGCGAAGGCAGCGAACAAACCCCTATGGCACTGGTTAGTGATGTATCCGGTATTCAATTCGCCGATAGTCCGCGAATATCATCACGCCCTTATTCATCGTTCACCATTACCACCGACGAGGATATGTACTACCCACTCATGAAACGCGCTCCGTGGAAGAAGGGCAGGGGTGGCAAAAAATAGAACATTTTGCTACAATACCAAACGCTAGAGTGGGCGCGTAGCTCAATTGGCTAGAGCACTTTCTTGACGTGAAAGGGGTTCCCAGTTCGAGTCTGGGCGCGCCCACACAAACACAAAAACGGCTTTGGCCGTTTTTGTGTTTGGTGCCGCAGGAGGGAATCGCACCCCCGACACAATCCTCTTCAGGGATTTGCTCTACTACTGAGCTACTGCGGCATGCGTTGCTTTTGCAAAAATAGTTTCCCGAATTTCGTATCTGCCTCCAAAGCAGTACATACCTTACTATATTTCCGCTTTAAAAACAAGCTTGGTTTGTGGGCGTACATTGCTTCAATAAGCTTGCGCGTATCTCCTTTAACATAGGTTAGATTATAAACACCATTACCGATCTTCATAAATCCTCTAACGCCGTAAGAACTTGCCAGAATGTTTTGCAACCACATAATGAAGACGTGACTTGCCGATGCCCAAGATATTTTATATCCAAAACTATTCGGCCATCGTCTATCCTGAAAAGTGTAAAACGTACCGTCACCGTCAAATAACCCGCGGAGGAAATCTCTAAAATATTCCTTGGGAATCTCAACGGAGCGAATAGTTTTCGATTTTGCATTCGTAATACCTATTTGATTTAGAAAACTCACAAATGCCACATCCCCAAAAGTCATACAAAAATATCTCTTTTCTGTTTCGCCTCCACGGGCATACCTACCTATTGTATTGGTAAGTTTCAGCGCTGTTCTGAATTTTGTGATCAATTCAAGATCTTTTGAACTGAACCAAACATGACGTTGATCTTTATTAACTGCACCGTCAGACGCTATCAGTCCTATAGCGTAGGCAAAATTTGAAGACCATTCTATATTCACTTTGCTCATAAATAACGACTTATCAACGCTTATCCACAAAAATTCATTGCATAAACTGAACCAATATATATAATTATATGTACATTCAGTAAGTTTGTATAGAATACTTATCCACACAATGAGAAAAGAGAGGCAAAAAGCAAAGGAATTGAGGGCGGCCGGAAAAAGCTATACCGAGATCGGCAAGAAGTTTGGTATTCCAAAAAGCACTCTTAGCTCGTGGTTTGCCCACGAAGAATGGTCTCAAGCAATCCGTCGAAAAAGAACCGCACAAGCTGCACAAGAAGCAAAGGTAAGGGTACGGCAACTCCCCCAAGCCGTTCGACAATACTGGCAGAATATCCGAAATCAGCACCGGGTTGACGCCGCACGAGATTTTCTTGAGTTGAGTAAGCAGGCAATCTTCTTGGCTGGAATAGTTTTGTATTGGACCAAGGGGGATACATCCCCCGAAAACAGCCAAGTGCGTTTCACGAGTAGTGATCCGGAGATGATAAAGGCATTTTATACATTTCTGGATGTAAATAAGCTGGTGCCGAAAACGAAGATAAAAATGCGGCTTCTTCTCTACCCCGATCTGATAGATTCTGTCCAAAGAAGCACGTGGAGCAAGCTTTTGGGAATTCCGTCTGATTCGTTTCAAAAATCAATCATTATTAAACGGATGAAGAAGATGAAACGGTTCTCGTCCGGTTCATGTATGATCCTCATTCATAGCAGAGCGCTCAAAGAAAAGCTCTTAAAATGGATTGAACTTTATCAAGGATTGCTATATACTGCAAAAACATGATCGCGGGAGTAGTGTAACGGCATCACGTTTCCTTGCCAAGGAAAAGATTGCGGGTTCGAATCCCGTCTCCCGCTCCCACAAAGATTAAATACCATATGGAAACAACGGCAATTATTCTTAGGGGGCCTATAGGAGTTGGCAAATCAACTATTGCAGAAGAACTAAAAGAGGAGCTTTCAGACGGCTGGGTACATCTGGATATTGATAAGCTAAAACACGTCATATCCAAAGATTCTAGCAAGTTAAGAACTACGATAGCCCATAATGTCGCCCTCTATTTTCTGGAACAATTGATTAAAAATAGATTTAATGTAATCGTTGAGGAGATATTTAAAGAAAAAATATATCGAGATGCACAAGATCTACTCGGTAGATATAACTATAAAATTTTAAAGGTATTTCTAACTACACCAGTTGATGTGTCTATTGAGCGAGATAAGAACCGTAAAAATAAAACCAGAGGTGAAAAAGTTGTTACGGATTTTCATAATCAAATAAAGCCTCTGGGTGAAGATCTGACAATAGATACATCAAAGCATTCTTTAGAAGAAGCGGCCGAGTTGATATTAAAAGCTTTAAACTAATATTTATACATTGCAAATGAAAATGGCCGGCGAAGTTCCGAAAAAAAAGACAAAAGCATGTCATTTTGAGGCAAATTTCACCCCCAGATCACCCCATTGACGGGGGGGGTCAACCCCCACACCAGGCTCTGGTAGTGGGGGTTGACTTTTGAATGCCAGTATGATACTATATAGAACATAAAGTCCTCTAAGGGCTTTTTTATTTGGAAAGGAGGCTAAATAGGCCTCTTTTTCACAAGACTATGACTATGAAAAACACTATGGAAATCAAGCGTTTTACGGCCATTGCCTTGCTTATCAGCCTTGTATTGACTAGTAAATTGGCCCTTGCCGATACCCCTATTTCCGCAGGTTCCGACCAAACAGGGTCAAGCTCTGTCGGATCACTCTATATGAGCTCCTTATACCAGCCGGCTCTTGGTGAAACAACCGATAGTGCAAACACGGTAGTCCAGAATTCCTTCATTCAGGCGACGAATTCTCCGAACAATAAGCTCGTTAATGCCAATGCTACGCCTCGTGTGCAGGCTCGCGAGATGTATGTGACCTCTACGGGGTATAACTCCGAGGTCGGACAGACTGACGATTCACCGTTTATAACAGCAGACGGTACGCACGTGTTCGATGGGCTTGTTGCAGCAAATTTCTTGCCCATGGGAACCAAAATCGTGTTTCCCGACAACTTTCCGGGCAAAGTTTTCACGGTGCATGATCGTATGAACAAGCGCTTCTCGAGCCGTGTCGATATCTGGTTTCCCGAACACGACCAGGCGATTCAGTGGGGTAAGCGCACTGTCCGCATTCAGATTCTCGGATCGTAACTCAAAGCCCCGCCATGGCGGGGCTTTGGATTCGAAGTACATTCGGCCTGCTGGCCTCAGTACCTCCTCACCTTCGTTCGTCGGTGCGCCCGGAGGGACTCGACCTCGTCTCTCCTCGCACCGTCGTGCTCGTTGGACTGGCCACCGCCTCGCGGTTCCGCACGCTTGCGGAACATCGCTCCGGCGTTCTCGTCCCTCCTCGACAACGAGGAAACAAAGAAGTGGTGTCTAGAGAACACCACTTCTTTGTTTCTTGTGCGCCCGGAGGGACTCGAACCCCCAATAACAGGTTCGAAGCCTGTCGTGATATCCATTTCACTACGAGCGCATGATACAAACACTCCGCTAATGACTATACGTCAGACTAGCGCGAAAAACAAGAAAGACCAAGACACATACTTGACTTACTGTAAACTAAGTGATATCATGTATCCACGTTGACAATAAGGGCTCGGTTCGCTATAAGTAGCAGTCCCTCGCTCCAAAATAAACGAAGAAAGTAGGCAAAATAACCATTTAATTCATATGTATATGCAAAGCAAAATTTCAGTCCGTATTGTGGCTATCGCCACGGTCGTCGCATCAGTCATGGTGCTCATTGGTGCTGCAGGATCGTCTCCTCAACAAGCATCCGCGGCACCGACTGCAAGCTGTGGTATTTCATCGGGAACACCAAGTGGGTATGAAAGTCGCACATTAATAGTTTTCCCCGGTGGTACGAGTGATCCGAGTAATTTTTGGATGAGTTCGAAAACAAGCCTCAACCGCAAAGCACAGGAGACTGTCAATACTTCGCTTTCCGCAGGAACGTACAAAGTTGTCTTATATGCATTTGATGACCACTCTGAAAATCCTAATGATCCGGCTCAAATCCAGCCGCATGAACAATATTATCTGGAGTTGAAAAATAGTAGTGGATCTATCATCGCTCGTACTGGTGCAAGTGATGATATCGCTCCAAACGAACAATACACGCGAACGAGGGCGAACGAAGCTCTTGTTATCGGCTCTGATATTAAAAAAATTACACCGGTTCATGCCGCATATCCTGATAACTCCTCTATAAACAGCGTAACGGCAGTATGCGCAGCATTTGATAAGATTAAAACATCTGTTTCGGACCCTATCTTGAATATCACCAAACAGGTTCGGAATATAACGCAAAATTCTGCTGAAGCGGTTACGGTTCCGGCAAATCCGTCTGATACGGTTGAGTTTGTTATCCGCGTCAGTAATTCTGGTGCTGGCAATGCAACCAATGTAATCGTATCTGATACGCTTCCTTCACGCCTTGCATATATCAGTAGCTCAACAACAGTAGACGGCTCTAGCTGGGCCAATGGCATTACGACCGGTGGCATCAATGTCGGAATCCTCGTCCCCAATCAAACAAAAATCATCCGCTTCCGCACCATTGTCGCCGATGCAACCCAGTTCTCAAATGGCACAACAATCCTGACCAACACGGGCACGGCTTCAGCCGACAACGTCGGTGCAGTGTCCGACCAGGCAACAGTTTCTGTAACAATAACAGCGCCTCCGACGCTCGTCTGTGACCCTTCGAATCAGACAGTTTCGCAAAATCAAAACGCCTCTTTCTCCGCAACGGGCGGTACAGGAACATATGCGTGGTCCGCAACAGGAGGTAATCCGTCATCGGGATCGGGCGCTTCATTCATCACGAAGTATGCAACAGCCGGAACTAAAACAGTCACTGTCACGAGCGGCACTCAAAGTGATTCGTGCACAGTCTCTGTGCTTGTCACGGAATATCCAGACCTTTCGATCACTAAGCGTGTACGCAACCTAACGCAAAGCTCCAGCGAGGCCGTGAGCGTATCTGCGGCTCCCTCGGACACGGTAGAATTTATCATCCGCATTACGAATACCGGCATTGCCCCAGCAGTTGATACGATCGCAAGTGATACGCTTCCTTCACGCCTTGCGTATGTTAATGGTTCCACAACCGTGGACGGTGCAGTATTCAACAACGGCATTACCGGTGGCGGTATCAATATCGGCATAGTAACCCCGAGCCAAACACGCATCATCAAATTCCGCGCCAGCGTCGCCGATGAGAACCAGTTTAATGTCGGCACCACAACACTGATCAATTATGGATTTGCAAGTGCCGACGGTGTCGCGCAGGTCAGCGATAACGCAAGCGTTAATGTGATAAAAAGTGCCCCTCCCGAACTTATCTGCAGTCCTTCGTCTCAAACAATCATCGTCAATCAAAACGCCTCTTTCTCCGCAACGGGCGGTACAGGAACATATGCGTGGTCCGCAACAGGAGGTAATCCATCTTCCGGTTCAGGCGCAGCTTTCAGTACGCTTTACACAACGACTGGCACAAAAACAGCCATGGTCTCCAGTGGAACTCAAACCAAATCATGTACGGTCGTAGTAAATCCAAACGCAACAGATGATCCTCTCTTGAGCATGTCAAAGCGGGTTTTGAATGTAACCCAAAACTCCGGTGAGACCGTTACGGTTTCCGCAAATCCTTCTGATATTGTGGAGTTTGTGATCCGCGTGACAAATTCCGGCACAGGAAATGCGACGAATGTCATCGTATCCGACGTCCTTCCGTCAAAACTAGCCTACATAAACGGCTCAACAACTATAGATGGGATCTTTAAGAATGATGGCATTACGACAAGCAACATCAATATCGGCACGGTGGGGGTTAATCAAACTCGCACGATCCGGTTCCGCACGCAGGTTGCCGATCAAAGCCAATTCTCCAACGGCACAACGACGTTGACTAATACTGCGTCGGTCCGCGCCGATGGTACATCGACCATCAACGATTCCGCACATGTTACTGTGACAAAGAGTCCTGGTACTTCATCGCTCTCGATCACCAAGCGCGTATCAAACATCACGCGCGGATATGCCGAATCAACGTCGGTCAATGCGAACCCATCCGATATGGTTGAATATGTCATCCGCGTCACTAACACCGGCACGGTGAATGCAACTAACGTCATTGTATCTGATACGCTTCCTTCAAATATCTCCTACAATGCCGGTTCTTCAACTGTGGATGGAAACTTCCAGAGCGATGGTGTCACATCTGGTGGCATCAATATCGGAACCATGAGCTCCGGTCAAGTGAAAACAATCCGCTTCCGCGCACAAGTCGCCGGAACGGGATCATTCGGCAGCGGAACGGTTACCCTAACGAACTATGGATATGCCCGCGCCGATAGCATCAGCCAGATCAGCGATGTTGCATATGTTGTGGTGAATATCCAGAACTCTCTGACTTGTTCGCCCGCCAACCAATCCGCAACAGTGAATAATCTTGCTTACTTCTCCGCTTCCAATGGTTCCGGCACATATTACTGGAACGCAAATAACGGCAATCCGGCCACCGGCAATGGGAGTTCGTTCTCAACACGCTTCAGCTCCAATGGAACCTATACGGTCAGCGTCTCTGATAGTATCGGCGGGTACGCGACCTGCAGCGTGACAGTCAATGGAGGCGGCAATTCAACACTGTCTATCGACAAGACGGTGCGCAACATTACTCAAAATAGCGCCGAGCTGAATTCGGTCAATGCCAATCTCAACGATACTCTCGAATTCATCCTTCGGGTTACCGTCAACAGCAGCAATTACGCCAACAATATCCGCGTGTGGGACACACTCCCGGCCAGCCTGCGTTATGTAAGCGGTTCCACGACTGTTGATGGGACCTACCGCAACGACGGTATCACGACGGGCGGAATTACGATCGGATCATATTCCGGCTATCGAGCGATCGTTGTGCGATTCCAGGTACAAATCGACAATGGACTTGGCAATCCGATCTACAGCGCCAACATAACCAATACCGGCTATGCGAGCGCCGATAACATCGGCCAGGTTAGCGATCAGGCATTTGTGATTGTCACTACCGGTGGATGCACGACTAATTGCTCGTATCAACTCTCTGTTCAGAAACTCGGGAGAAATATCAGCAAGGCTGACAGCACCAATCATACCAACGTAATTGCCAATCCAAGCGATACGATTGAGTTTACGGTAACAGTCCAGAATACGTCGAGTTCAACAATTAATAACGTTATGGTTCGCGATGTATTGCCGGGCGGACTCTCCTATATCAATCGCACCACGAGTCTCAACGGCATCCAGATCGCAGATGGCATTGTATCCGGCGGCATCAATATCGGTACGCTTGCGCCACATCAGATCGCAACGATTCGCTATGACGCTGTCGCAAATGACAAGAATTACTTTGCCAAAGGTACGACCAAGCTCATCAACTACGCCTATGCACGCGCTGACGGGACGTCGGAAGTCTCAAGCCAGCTTCCCATCTCTATCGTCAACGGTTCAATCATCCATTATGTATCGAAGATTCCGACCGGCGCGAATGAGACTGCCGTTGCGCTTCTGATCGCAGGGCTTGCCACGATGTTCTACCTAGCATATGCCCACACCGGACTTTTCAAGGTTCGCAATGCGCAAGCGGTCATGGCACGTATGCAAAGAGACTTGAACAAGTTCAACTTCCGATAGCCACTCTCGACAATTTCCCATCGATAGTATGCTATACTGTCGATGGGGGTTGTCCCCCGTTTTTCCAGCGTCGGGAATGCGCGGGATAATCCACTAGTATGTTTGCAAAGAAACTCATCAGAGCAATCAAGATATTCGTAATCACTTCGGCAATTGTTTTCACGTTGCTGAATGCGCCTTTGTTTTATACTGAAGGAAAGTATTTTCTCGCACAAATCGGCTCAACTTCAAAAACTGAAAAGGTGCACGCATCTGCAAAGATACAGCCCGTCAAGCTTCCCGTTTCCGAGAAGCCTGAACAACCGGTGCTATCCAATCAGGCCACGCTGGTCATTGATAAGATCGGGGTCAACGTACCAATCGTATTCGGCATTGATGGAGATAACTTTGATGCAATCTACGACAACTTGAGCAATGGCGTTGTGCATTTTTCCGAAACGGTCAAGCCCGGATTGATGGGAACTTCAATGATTCTCGGCCATAGTTCAGACTTTATCTGGAAGCGTAACCGCTATGCGCGGGTCTTCGCACTTCTGGACAAACTCCAACCGGGAGACTCCTTCGCGGTCAAGTATTCCGACGGAAAAGTGTTTACATTTAAAGTCACGGAGTCATTCGTCTTCGATCCGACCAAGGACAACGAAGCGAAGCTGACATCATTGGAAAGCAGCCAGAAGCCGGTTCTGTTACTCGAGACCTGCTGGCCGGTTACCTCTACCGCTCTGCGTCGCGTCGTCCGCGCCGAAGTATTTTAATTTGAAATTTCACTCGCAATCTGCTACGATTGCTGTGTTTTGTGCCCGCCCGTAGCTCAGTTGGTAGAGCTGCTCCCTCTTAAGGAGAAGGTCGTTGGTTCGACTCCAACCGGGCGGACTAAACAAAGTGAAGGAAGCCCGAGTGAGTCGCCTGCGCGACTCACGTGTGGATTCGAACGCCGGAGCATGTCCTGATCAGCAGATCGGGACGCGAGGCGGTGGCTAGACCGAGGCGAGCGGCGGCGAGCCGAGAGTCGAAGCCGACATCCAACCGGGCGGACTAAATGCGATGATATGCATTGTTCCAACACATCATCGTGCTATACTTTAGGAAAGCATGAAGCATCTCATCCGACTCATCAATATCATTTTCGGGCTCATGGAAGCATTGCTGGCAATACGGCTCGTGTTGAAGTTGCTATCCGCATCGCCGAACGCGCCGTTTGTCGCATGGATATATCAGGCAAGTCAATTCGTACTCCAACCGTTTTTCGGCGCATTTCCTTCTGTTCCCGTCAGTGCAACGGCGGTGTTTGAGATTACGACTCTATTTGCAATCATCATCTACGCGATTGTACGTTTTCTTATCGTAGAAATCTGCCTGCATTTTGAGGCGTCACTCAGCAAGCATGGCCAAGCTACGCATACGGATCGAACGTAGAAACGACTACAGATTCCTTAATCGCGTCACTTCTTTTTTCAAGATCTCCACGGTATAGTCGAGGTCTTTTTTTGTTGTGCCTCGACCCAGTGTAATTCTGATATTTCCTTCAAGCTTTATAGCTGTAGAGCTGTACGGCTGTGGAGCTTTCTGCAACGCTTGCAACACATGCGACTGTTCGTTGCTCATCACCGTACAGGCGGAACCGGTAGAGACTTCAATGCCTTTGAGATCGAGCGCCAACATAAGAATTTCGCCGTCGATATTGTCAAGAGAAATATTAATATTATTGGGTAGACGTCGGATCGGATCGCCGTTGAGGTGCGCACCTGAAATCTCGGTTGTAATGCGCCGTATAAGATGGTCGCGCAGGACAGAAAGACGTTTGGATTCTTTTTTTTTCGCATCGGCTATTTTCAGTGCCACGGCAAAACCCGAAAAGAGCGCTGCGTTTTCGGTCCCCGCTCGTAATCCCCGCTCTTGATCACCGCCGAGGATGGTCGGTGCAATCTTGGTACCGCGACGAACAAAGAGTGCCCCGGTTCCCTTCGGGCCATAGATCTTCGATCCGTTTATTGTCATAAGATCCACGCCGAGATTTTGGACATTAATATCCAGGTATCCCACTGCCTGGCACGCATCAGTGTGAAACTTTACAGCTTTAGAGCTATACAGCTTTAGAGCTTTCGAGATCTCTTTAATCGGTTGAATCGTACCAATCTCGTTATTTGCATAAATCACTGAAACAAGGATCGTATCGGGACGAATTGCCTTCATGATATCATCGGAATCAACAATACCGTTTGGCTTGACGCCAACGTACGTTACTTCAAATCCATCGCGCTCAAGACGCTGGCATGCGCGTAATACCGCATGGTGCTCGATGTTTGTCGTGATGATATGGCGGCCAACATCCGCATAGGCCCGGGCAATACCAAAAATGGCAAGATTATCAGACTCTGTTCCGGAGCCGGTCAGTGTTATTTCCTCCGATCGGGCACCGACGCTCTTTCCGATATCGCGGTGAGACGCATCGAGAAACGCCTTGGCATCACGGCCAATACGGTGCACCGATGACGGGTTGCCATATGCGCATGCAACACGATCCATCGCCCGCTTCACTCTTGGATCAAGAGGGGTAGCGGCAGCATGGTCAAGATAGATTGTCTTCACTTTTTCTTCGCGAGTTCCGCTTCGATGACGGGTTTGAGTGAATCAAACGGAACTGCCCCTTCAAAAATGAGTCCATTAATGAAGAATGTCGGCGTACCCTGCACGCCAAGCCCCGCGCCGCTCTTTGTATCATCTTGTACGCGTGTGGCATATTTCCCGGAATCAAGACACGCGTTGAACGTTGTAAGATTCGGCACAACGCCGCGCGCCCATTGCTTCAGATTAGCAAGGGTATATTTCACCGTGATAGTCTGCTGGGGATCTTGCAGTTCGGCCGGATTCATCGCGGATTGTTTGTTGAAAATTGCATCATGCATTTCCCAGAACTTTCCTTGCTCCGCGGCACATTGAGACGCTTCGGCCGCTTTCCCTGCCATGGGATGAATGCTTGAAAGAGGAAAATGACGATAGACAAGCTTGGCTTTCCCGGTGGCAACATATTCCTGCAAAAGTCCGGGCAGTGTTGCGCGAAATGCAACACGGCAAAACGGACATTGGAAATCACTGTATTCCACTATTGTCACGGGGGCATTGGAATCGCCTTGGATATTATCCTGATCAGTCAGAACAATGGAAACTCGGGGTGTTGGGGTTGGTTTTACAGGACCGGATGTACCGGGCGTTTTCGTATAGATGATCGATCCTGCGATGAGAACACCTGCGATAACGAGCGCAAGCGGCATTGTCAAAAACGGCCGGGACGGCGGGGTAACAGAAGACATTGGGGGTACGTAGTCTATCGGTTGTATTTCGTTTTCCATGGTATAGCTACGCTATCACGAAGCAAAAAAAATCACAACTATCGTTGGCGTTCAGGCCAAAGAAAAACGGAGATGCATGCACCGATCAAACCGATGTCATGCACAGTCGTCTCATTCAATCCCGTGAAAACAAGATTGAAGAGCACTAAAAGTCCCGCGCAAAAAGCAAAGAACTGGATGAACACTCCGGTGATCAAGCTTAGTGCGATCAACACATCAAAGACTCCGTTGAGATATATGAGTTGTGTCGCGCTAATACCGACCTTGCCAACCAATGCAATAATCGATGCAGGGATGGATGTGTTGATCCAAAATGTCGGATGAAAAAATTTATCAACGCCGAACCACAAAAAAACGGCGGCCAAACCGATGCGCAGGATGAGGTAGGAGTACTTCGTCGAGTTGATCACTCCGTATAGTGTACAATATCTACGCGGATGCTACAAACTTGGTGTGCGATTCAAGGAATGCGAATATTTTTTGATTGAGCAGTGCGGCATAGATGGAGCCCTTGATGCGATCGGTATCGAGCTTGGCGAGCGCTTCGGTACCCCCTTCCGGATTTGCCGCAATAAATCGGTCGAGCTGGCGCTCGAGCTCTTCCTGGACATCCTTTTCTCCCACGACAATCCGCTCCGCCTTGGCAATTGCATTAACAACCAATAGCATCCGGACCTGTTTTTCCGCCTGCGGGCGCCAATCACTGCGAAGTTGGTCCTGTGTCTTGCCGATGTGCGCGAGATAGAGAGCTAGTTCCATGCCTTTTTCATGAAGTTCTTCGTCAAATCCGTTAACCATGGAATCAGTCTGGCGGTCAATCAAGACTGCCGGAACAGTAACGGTGCTTGCATCGGCGATTGTTTGGAGAAGTTCAACGCGCACGCGCTCGAGTTCCTTGCCTTCTTTTTCCATTGTAAGACCGTCGGCGATGTTTTTTTCAAGATCTTTGAGCGCTGTAAATTTTCCGATTGTTTGCGCGAATGCGTCGTCAATGATCGGTACGGTCCGGCTCTGTACTTTTTTCATAGTCACATGAGCGGAGATGATCTTGCCCGCAATGGTTTTTTGATAGTAGTCTCTGGGAACATTGATAGCGAAATCTCTTTCTTCATTCAAGCTCATGCCGACGAGCTTCTCTTCAAAGCCTGGGATAAATCGCTTATCTCCGATAACCAATGGATGATTTTCGCTGGTTCCGCCCTCCAGCGGCTTGCCATCAACCGAAATTGCAAAATCAACTTCCACCTGATCGCCCGTCTCGGCAGGCCGAGCGGCATCTGCAACAATGGCTCGCATGGCGGCAAGATCATCAATCACTTTGCGTATCTCATCTTCTTTGACGGCAACTTGTTTCTTGCTGATCTCAAGGCCCTTGTAGGAACCCAGAGTGATCTGTGGAGATAGAATTAGTTTAACTTCGTATACGAATGATTCTTTTGTGTTCTCTTTTACGGCAAAATCATCCTGCTCAAGGATGTCAAGTTTTTCCTTGGTGATGACTGCGGCGAGACTTGATTGCACCGCATGATTGAGCGCTTCTTCGCGAAGCTTTTTCTCATCGATATTCTTGCGTAGGACGCTTTGCGGAACTTTGCCGGGACGGAATCCATCCATCCGCGCCTCATGGGCAAGCTCTTGTTCCGCCTCGTGGACAGCCTTGGTGAGATCGGCAAGGCCCAGCGAAACGGTCAACTCGACAGTCGTATCATCGACTTTTTTGAGTGTGTGCTCCATGGAGATTATTCAGCAGATTCCTTTGCTTTCGCTTCCTCCTCAAGAGTCAGTGTCTTGATTTCCGCGCCAGCCTCGGCTCCCTCGCCGGTCTGCGCGAGCGCCTCTTCGGTTGAGACGCTGCCGCCCGGACCGCGCACATCAATGCGCCAGCCGGTCAGCTTCGCGGCAAGACGGACGTTCTGCCCGCGCTTGCCGATGGCAAGGGAGAATTGATCTTCGGCGACTTCGACAAGCGCATGCTTACTTTGCTCGTCGATAATCTTAACGTCAAGAATTTTTGCCGGCGCCAAGGCATGGGAAATAAATTTTGCAGCGTCGTCTTCCCATTCAATGATGTCGATCTTCTCACCACCGAGTTCGTTGATTACGGTCTGGACGCGAACGCCTTTTTGCCCGACAAGCGATCCAATAGGATCAATGCCTTCATCGTGTGATTCAACAGCAACTTTGGAGCGCGAACCCGCTTCGCGGGCAATCGCCTTGATCTCCACGGAACCGGATTCGATCTCAGGAACTTCAAAGCGGAAGAGTTGGAGGACCAGCTTGGGATGCGAGCGGGACAGTATAATCGCAGGACCACGGCCCGATTCTTCCACACGGACGATGAGCAATCGCAAGCGCTGGCCCATGCGGTATTGCTCGGAAAAGACTTGTTCATGCGGCGGCAAGATGCCATTGGTACGGCCAAGATCGATATATATGACGCGCCCCTCGATACGCTGAACCGTGCCGGAAACCACATCTCCCTCGCGGCCCTTGAATTCGGAGAAGATAACCTCACGCTCAATCTCGCGGAGGCGCTGGATGACGACCTGCTTGGCGGTCTGCGCGGCAATACGGCCGAAGTCGGTCTTTGCCTCAAGCTTAGTGATAACTTCGTCGCCTATCTTGCTCTTCTTATTTGTCTTCTTAGCCTCTTCGATCATAACGTATTTTTCTGGATTGAATTTCGGTTTGAGAGACTCACCTTCGCCTTCGGGCGTTTGCATCATATGCACCGGCTGTTTTGCCTTGGCATCCAGTTCTCGTTCAGGCAATTCGCCAATGATATATCCTTCATCGTCCACGCCCTCGACGACAACCTTCACTTGGATGACTTCAATATCGCCCGTTTCCATGTCGAGCTTCACGCGGATATCTTGGCCCTTTTCGCCATAATCCTTCTTGTATGCCGCGGCAATCGCCAACTGAATAGTATCGAGGACCTTTTCCTCAGGAATTCCCTTTTCTTCGGCGATTTGCTTCATGGCCGAGACGAATTGTTTTGTATCTAACATAGGTCTTAAAGCTTAAAGCATAGAGCTTGAAACTTGAATCATTATACTCTAATAAAACCGAATCCGCACGAAGTGCGGACTACTCAAGGAAGTATAGCAGATTAAATGAGGGCGTCAAGTAGCGGGTCAAAGTATCATTAATAGGTTAGTGACTCGAGAATTTGTTTGGCGATAGCTTTGTCTTGAGGTTGCACAGTACCTCTCAACCACATATCTCTGTTAGGATCTAACTTGCTCTTAAAAAGGGGATAATAGAGACAGTAGCCAATATCGCCCAGCTTCGGAGGATTATCACTTTTGTCTCCCCCCACTATTCCTACTCCGACAGGGCTCATATCGGTATCGCCGACGATCCCAAAATTCACAAAATAGAGGCCGTTCGCATGTGACATAGGTTCAACTTCGTGTAGAACAATATTAGGCCGTTCCGGAGGACATCCACCGCCCAGCCCACTCACATCCGCTGACCAATTAATAGCTGTCCAATATGTGCCCACTTTGGGAGCTCTTATTTGTATGTTTTCTTGTGCAGTACTACCCATATTCTCGAGAGTCCAATCAGCAGGATATCGAAAGGATAATGTCGGTTCTTTTTTCGAAGTATACGTTTTCCATCCGGTCATATCGGGAGTCGTTGTTGCGCTTGGAGATACCGAAATCACCGGTACATCTGTCGTGGTTGGCACTGGTGTTCCAGTCTGATACGCGATCATGCCCGACTTCCCTTTTCCAAAGAAATATCCCGCCACAAGTCCAATCGCGAGCATAAGCACAGCAAGAGTGATCATTCCCACTTTTGAGCTGTGTTGGCTTGGTATCTCTACGGGTATTGGATCAGATTCCATATTCTCTATCCTGTCATGCTCGATGACTTATGTATGAAACACCTCTTTCTCAAGACGGGAGACTCGCTGATTCAGGGATCGATTGTGCTTTTGTTCTGTTCCGGTGATTGCACCTGTGTCGTCAATGAGCTTAGTCTCCAGATCGTCAACGCTTTCTTGAACCTTATCAATCTTGTTCGTGAGTCTTATCTCAACAGCCTTAAGGTCTTCTTTAACGGCTCTAAGGTCCTCCTTGGTCGCCATGCGATTCTCGATGGATTGAAAACCAAGGCCCATCGCCTTGAGCAAGTCTTCATTGGAAACTGATTTTTTCTTTGCTGGCATGAGTTTCAGTTTATCATCCCATCACAACTGGTCAAGCGGTTATTCTGGCTTACTTTGTGAATCGGAAGGTGGAGAGGATTTGATCGAAGATTTGTGAGTAATCCTTGTTATCAAGTCCATAGTAGTAAACCTGATAAATATTATTATTGTATGAGAATACCACTTCGATAGTTTGCAATCCGCCAGCTGGACCGGGACCTTCTTCCGGCTTTACTAGTCCCGTTAACTTGGCAGCGGAAATATTATCATTTACGGTAATCATAGCTTTCGAGGAATTGTCCATGGAACGTTGTGCACCTTCGATATACTTTTCTATTCCTATCGTGCTCCCTTCTGTAACCTTGATATTAATATGTGGCTGATTCTGATTCGTGAAGCAGGCTGGCAACTTCGACTGGCTATAACTAAAACCAATATATGACGAGCTGCAATCTACGGAAAACCAACTTAGTGGGTATCTTACTTCAAACCCATATTTCTCGTTGGTATATGTCTTCCACCCGGTCGTATCAGGGCTTGGCGTCACCGAAACCATTGACACGTCTGTCGTCGTTGGTATTGGGGTCGCAGTTTGATAGGCAACGATTCCCGCTTTCCCTTTTCCAAAGAAATATCCCGCCGCGAGTCCAATCGCGAGCATAAGCACGGCAAGCGCGATCATGCCTGCCTGCGCAGGCAGGCCGATTTTTGAACTATGTTGCGAGGGTATTTCTACGGGTGTTGGGTCGGGTTCCATAACCAAAGTATACATCTATCAACCACCCAAATACAATGAGCAATGCCCTGTCAGTTTTGCGACTTTGTTCGAGTAGAAACAAATCCAGGGAACAGACGAATAATTCCGTGACAAAAAACTGGTAGGGAACCTTTGGTACTCCAGAGGTCAGCCGGGCACCGGTTTTTTGTCTAGGGATTAGAGTTTGTGAGCGTCGGATTTGTCTGCGAGAACACCAGAAACAAAAACTGACAGGGCATTGCGTTAGTTATCCACATTTTTTCTTTACCGCTTGACGGTTCCTTGCTAGACCAAGATAGGAGTTGTTGAGCGTCCACTGCTAGGTGGAGAACATGCTCACTGATTTCTGGTATAATTTCCATATGGCATCATCGCCTTCATCACAACCCCCCCCCACACCCTCCACGCCTGGATCGGAAGAAGAACTCGATAAAAAAATGCGGGAGATTCGCGACCGCGAGGTGGAGCAGCGCGCAGTGCAAGCTGGAGTCGTCTCGGGAATTCCGTATGTACATCTCTCATCTTTTCCGGTGGACTCTTCCGCGCTCTATCTGGTATCTGAAAGCGATGCGCGCACGGGACAACTTGCCGTCATCGCCAAGACCGGCAACGAACTGACCGTCGCTGTCGTTGATCCCGCAAATGCGCAAACAAAGACGATTCTTGAGAGACTGACGGGCGCGGGGTACGGGATTAAACTGGTAACAACATCGCCGTTGGGGCTTGAGGTGGTTTTTGAACGGTATAAGTTCCAAAAAAAGAAGTCGGATATATCGCGCGGTATTGTCCGCATCGGCGAAGGCGAGATCGATGCGCTCCAAGCACAGATCAAAGACGTCGGCGACCTCAAGGAACGCATCACGAGCATGCCGACCACCCAGCTCTTGGATGTACTTATCGCAGGTGCCCTCAAAATCGGCGCGTCCGATATCCACTTCGAACCGGAAGAAAAAACAATCCGCATCCGATATCGTCTCGACGGGCTCCTGACTGATATTGTTGACTTCTCTCCGACCGCTTACAAAGAGATTCTCTCGCGCGTCAAACTCAACTCGGGACTCAAGATCAATATCCACAAGACATCGCAAGACGGACGATTCACGATACGCGAAAAAAACAAAGATATTGAAGTCCGCGTATCGATCCTGCCCGGCGCGTACGGAGAAAATATCGTCATGCGCTTGCTCGATCCCGCATCTATCCGCCAGAAGCTCGAAGATCTGGGCATGCGCGAAGACACACTGGAGACATGCAAGCGCCTCTTACAAAAAACCACCGGCACAATCTTGACCACCGGACCGACGGGCGCCGGCAAGACAACAACTCTCTATGCGTTCCTGCAGTTCATTAATACGCCGGACGTAAAGATCATTACACTTGAGGATCCGGTCGAGTACCACATTGAAGGTATCAGCCAGACGCAGGTCAACGAGACGGCTGGATATACATTCGCCGACGGGCTCCGCTCCATCGTGCGGCAAGACCCTGATGTGATCTTGGTGGGTGAAATTCGCGATCAAGAAACTGCGGAGATCGCCATGCAGGCGGCGCTCACCGGACACCTCGTACTCTCAACCGTCCACACCAACGATTCCGCCGGAACGATTCCGCGCCTCATCGATCTTGGCGTAAAGCCCGTTACGATTGCTCCCGCGCTCAATGCGGCGATGGCCCAGCGTCTTGTCCGACGGCTCTGCACGGCATGCGCGAAAAAACAAAAAGTTACACCTGACGATCTGGCGCTGTTCAAAAAATATCTCGCCGACTTGCCCAAGATGATCTCAATTCCCGAGCTAGCTGATGCTATGGAAATCTTGTATGCACGAGGGTGCGCGACGTGCAACAACACGGGCTACCAAGGCCGTATCGGAGTGTACGAGATATTTGAGATTGATGATGATCTGCAGAGATTGATTTTGACTTCACCGGCGGTAACGGACGTGCAAGGAATGGCGGTGAAAAAAGGCATGGTGACGATGCTGCAGGATGGTTTGCTCAAGGCACTCCACGGCATGACGTCGACGGAAGAAGTGATGCGGGTGATTGGGGAATAAAAAAGAACCTTTATAACCTGTAGGCAAGGCCAAGTCGATGGGAGACTTGGATGAGAGTACTACCGAGGTATACCCTAGCCGGAGCCAAGGTACCCGTCTGCGAAATTACTCCGATTGGGCCAGTCGTGAGAAAAGCTCAATTTGCCTACAGATTATAAGGGTCCTGCGATCACAGCGTAAATAAAATACCCTCCTTCGGGAGCGTATTCTGACAAGGGTATTGTATATCAAAATCCTATGAATGTCAATCCCACCAAAACGCCTCCAAAACGGGATCCCGACGATACCGACCTCGATCTCGCGCTTCGCCCGGGACGTTTTGACGACTACATAGGCCAAGAACAAATCAAAAAAAATCTCGCTATTCTCGTCGGTGCCGCCAAGAAACGCAAAGAGCCGCTTGAGCATATCCTCATTCACGGACCGTCGGGTCTCGGCAAAACGACGCTTGCCTATATCGTCGCTAAAGAATTCGGTGCGGGCATTCGTATCACCTCGGGAACAGCGCTTGAGAAGGCTGGCGATATAGGTTCAATTCTGACTGGACTCTCCGACGGCGACTTTTTATTCATCGACGAAGTACACCGCCTGAATAAGTCCGTCGAAGAGACGCTCTATCCGGCAATGGAGAATTACCAGCTCGATATCATCATCGGCAAAGGCGCTTCGGCCAAAACACTTCAGCTGAAGCTCCCCCGCTTCACACTCATTGCGGCAACGACCCGCATATCATTATTGACGAATCCATTCCGCTCTCGGTTTGGCGTCCAATACAAGCTGGATTTCTATACCGCCGATGAGATTAAGGAGATATTGCGCCGTTCCGCCAAGCTCCTTAATCT
>Ga0209541_10000785_pt1 | contig 63074 bp, 55 predicted proteins | sample RifCSPlowO2_01_FD_184027 | JGI IMG/M metagenome (GOLD analysis project Ga0209541, IMG submission 184027) | Groundwater microbial communities from Rifle, Colorado - Rifle CSP2_plank lowO2_0.1 (SPAdes) (version 2) | ecosystem: Environmental > Aquatic > Deep subsurface > Groundwater | place... | reverse complement strand
TTATAAGAGTAGCGCTCTACCACTGAGCTACGGGCGCAATCTGACTATTCGAAATTATAATATAAGACACAAAAAGAAGAAAGCTGTATCACAGATTACTACTTAAGGAAGTGTATCGAAAATGTTATTACTTCTCCAGAGATGGACTCTCTTTAATCATAATTTCTTTTTCTGTCGAAGTTGGCGTCAACTGAATCTCCTTTTCATCGCCCTGCAGTTCTTTTACCTGGAAAAACCCTTCTGAAACCATAGCCTTGAGTTGCATCATCTGTCTGTAAAGATAATATTCTCCTGCCGCAAGCATGAGGAAACTAAGGACGGAAACCGTCACGATGGTCATCATGTGCTTTCTAATATAAGCCGCAATTTGGTCATTCATAATTTATCACCTGCCCTTTCTATATTTAGGTATAGCAGAAATGGAGAGGATAAATCAAGTTGTCATTTTTTGCGCTCTTTTTTTGACCAGCGAATTGAGTATTTATTATCATAATACTTACGAACTGATTATTATATCGTTAAAATTGATCTCTTCTTGATAAGACCTATAGTTGTTTTAACCCTATTTTCTTGATATACTCTTGCAATGAATTCTCCAGAATATAATTTTTATCAACATTTTTTTGCAGCTAGAGCTGGAGCTCTTGAGTTTGCTGAAAGCGAAAAATTAAAATTAAAATCGGGAAAGAAACCATATCGCAACTACAATTCTTCTATATCAAATTACGAAGAATCTTTTCAGGAAGTTACAGATCTGCCTTTTTCAGAATTTTTATCCGGCAGACGACAAAAAAAAGGAAAAGTTTTTACATTGGATGTTATGGGGACTGGTGGATTTACCGATGAACTTCCTATAGACGGACAAGTAGCAATAACTCTAAATGAGTTTAGAACACCTGACAGTATAAAATCTGATTTGCTCAAGGATAGATATGTTATTCCTGGAAATGTCCTCACCGGAGTTCCATGGGGGAAGGCTCGACAATTTATCAGAGAGAAAGATCATACTCAACTACAAGGTTATGATTTAGCTATACTTAGGCCCGCAGATGCAGGATGGCGTGGTGTTAATAATGGATGTATATTTGATGATGATGATTATATTGGATGCATTGAATGGTTAATAGTAAAACGTACGATGAATCTGTTAAGTCCGGATGGAGGAATTGCTTTCATAGAATATAATGATGGAAGTTGGTTACCAAACCTTCAACGGCATCAAGATTTTACTGTTACAACTGGTCCAATACTAGTTAACGGAGAGATTGTCGGATCAGCTGCACGGATAATCAGACTTAGTTGACTAGCGTCTTTTAAAAAGTTAACTTCATTTGTGGACCTAGCCAGAATCGAACTGGCGACTCTATCATGCGAAGATAGCGGTATACCACTTACCTATAAGCCCTGTGCGCCCGAGAGGATTTGAACCTCCAACCTTCGGGTCCGGAACCCGACGCTCAATCCAGTTAAGCTACGGGTGCTTAGATTAGGAGGAGTAGAAGTATTATACCAAGGATGATACGATACCAGCCAAAAAATGAGAGTGAATGATTTTGGAGAAAATCAGTTAACCACTTAACTCCTACATAAGCACTCACAAACGCTACAGCAAACCCAATTAATAAAATTCCCAACTTATCAGTGCTTTCAAAAACTACCTCTTGCATTTTATAAAAATCATAAAGCGATGCGGCAAGAATGGTAGGAACAGACAACATGAACGAATATTTGGCCGCTTCACTCCTTTTGAACTTGAAAAACATCATTCCCAAAATGACTGCGCCAGCACGGGAAACTCCCGGAAGTACCGATAATGACTGTACCACACCTATCAATATTGCCTGGCCGTAACTCAACTTTGCGATATTTTTCTCAAGTTTTAGCCATTCTTTTTGTATTAAATATTCAACTACAAGAAAGACAATGCCAACTAATATAAATGCGATCGTAATAGTTTGGGTACTTTCAAAAAACACGCCCTTGATGATTTTATACATAAGAAATCCGAAAAGCGCGGTCGGGATAAACGATAAAACTAATTTGATAATAAGCTGACGATCTCGCATCACTTCTTTAAAATACAGAAAAATTACGGCAAGCACTGCCCCGCCTTGAATAAATACCTCAAATAATTTTGTGAAATCGCTTTGAGTAAGGCCTAAAAATCTACTCGTCCAGATCAGGTGAAATGTAGATGACACAGGAAGAAACTCGGTGAAGCCTTCGATAATGCCCAAAATGATTGAGTGAAAAATGTTCATGTTTATTTATTTTCTAACCCGGGTAATAAGCTGGGATCTGCGCATATTCTGCCAAACTCCGAGTCTTCTGCTCTTATATTTCTACATTTATCTAGATCAATTTTTTGAATAATATCAACGATGCTTTCTATGCCATATTTCTTATAAAGTCCGTGCATGAGTTTGATCACCCCTATCGCATATGGTCCTCCAAACATATGTGACGACATCTTTGGATCAATATGATAGATACGTAATGCATTTACCAAATATTTTAATCTATCGGCTTTTAGTTTTTCTAATAAAGAAGCCCTTAATGTATCCCCTGATTGTCTCATTTCTTCTATTCTTTTACCTACTAAATACAACTCTCCAAGTGTAGCTGCACCCTCTGTAACTGCAGAAAAAATCGATGCTCCTCCTTTACTTTTATTTGAAGGTCTTTGATCCTTTAAGCTCATTATTTCTTCAAATGAAAGCTCATTTCCATTCGGTAAATTAGAATAATCACTTTTAAAGAACTGCATCTGCCCGATTCTTTCTGCATGGGCTTGATGTAATAATTCATGCTGTATTGCTATTCGTAAAGCTTCTTCCTCTTCAGGAGTAAACGGTTCGCTACTTTCAACTTTGTTATTAGGAAGTCGTAAAGTAATATAATGTTTTTGACCGAATTTACCCAGATATTCACCTCCATCGATCAACTGATTACCTACTTGTTGATCAAATCCGGGTAGTATAAAAAAATGAGTTTGCTCGTTAGGAGCTGCATGGGGGATATATTTTCCAATATCGTTGCTTGACTCGACAATAATCCTATCAAAAATCTGTTGTCTTTCGGGTGAGAACTTCAATGGTGTATCCTTTTTCGGCAATACAGGTTTCCAATCTTGCAAATATGGGTTGAGATCCTGATCAGTGAAATTCCAGTTGCCAAATATTTGTTCAGATGTTGCTTCGCTCATGTTGAATTTACAGTTTAATACTAGGAAATTCTTTTAGAACTTTTTTTCTTATTTTTCTCCCACTTTCCATATAAATATTTTCTTCTCCATTAACTCTTTTAAATCTTCCGACCTTTTCTCCACCTTTGTCAATCGAGTACATAAAAGCTAAATATTTCTTCCCATTCTGATCTTCGACTGAAATATCTTCCTTTCTATACCAGTATGGATACCTTTCGTAATGATCTAACACTAACTCTTGTGAAGTTGAAATTTCGTAAACTTTACCAGTTATAAAATCTTCAGGATTATCTGATTTTTTTGCGAAAAGAAAAGAGAAATTTTTCATATCCCAAATCTCTTTTAACTCTTTTCTAATAAATTCAGGAGCATCCTTTTCAGTACCTTTATATATCGAATATCCTTTTACTGACGCTAAGAAATTCGATGGAATTTTTCCAAGTAAAGCGGCTATAATTTTTGGCTCATATAAAGTTCCAAAAGTGAAAACTAACTTATTCATGTGTGTTAATAGTATAATATCTATTAATGAAAATCGCATTAGTGCACGATCAGCTCCAAGAGTTCGGTGGCGCCGAACGAGTCCTTGTTGCACTAAAAAATATATTTCCGGAGGCCGACGTCTACACTTCTTTTTATAATCCCGAGGCACTTGGAATACATAGCCATCATTTTAAGGACTGGAATATCAACACTTCATGGGCCGATCGAGTTCCATTTTTCAAAAAACTTTACTCCCCGCTTCGATTTTTAACACCTTACATATGGGAATCATTTAATCTGAACGAATATGACCTTGTGATTTCTTCATCAGGTTCATACATGTCCAAAGGCGTGATCACTCGTCCCGAGACTGTTCATGTCTGTTACATGCATCATCCACCGCGATATTTATACGGATATGAAACCGCGATAGAGTGGCAAAAATACTGGCCCGTGAGGATCTATGGCAATCTTATAAATCATGGACTTAGGATATGGGATTATTTGTCATCACAACGCGTTGATTATTTTATTGCAAATTCTCAGGAGACAAAAAATAGAATTGAAAAGTTTTATAGACGAGATGCAAAGGTGGTCTATCCGCCCGTGAATATTCCTGAAAAAATGCAAAACTATCAACCACCTGATGGAAATTATTTTGTAACTACCTCTCGCCTAGCCCGCGCAAAGCATGTTGAGGTGCTTATAAAAGCCGCGAACAAGGAAAAGTTTAATTTGAAAATAATCGGTAATGGTCGTGATGAAGAATATTTGAAAAGTATTGCTGGAAAAACTGTCGAGTTTCTTTCAAATTTGAAAGATGAAGAGTTTAAGGAAATTTATAAAAATGCCAAAGCTTTTCTTTTTGCATCAGTCGACGAGGAGTTTGGTATCGCGCCGGTTGAGGCGATGGGATATGGCATACCTGTCATAGCCTTTGCGTCAGGCGGGATGAAAGAAACTATCACTGACGGTGAAAACGGATATTTATACGACGCACTCGATGAAGATTCACTTATTAAAAAAATAAAAATGCTTAACTCATTTTCTAAAAACGAATATTTAACTATGAGAAACAACGCCCACAGATCAGCCGAACAATACTCGTTTGAAATATTTAAGAATATGATTACTTCATATATTGATTCTTTATTATTTTGAACGTTGCGCGTTACACGTTTTGCGTTACACGAAAATGCCCGAGCTACCGGAGGTTGAATCCATAAGAATGTATCTTGATGATCATGTCGTTGGCAAAACTTTGCAAGGAGTTGAAATCCGTGAGAAAAAAATGTTTTTTGGTGATCCGGAAAAAATTATCGGCAAAAAAATTGTCGCCGTACTTCGCGGCGGCAAAGTACTCACCATTCAATTTGAAAATAAGCTGTATCTAAGCTCTCATCTGAAACTTTCGGGACAGATTTTATACTCACCAGATAAAGATAAAGCAATTTTTAAAAATACCATTCCTCGAGCAAATACCAACAAAATGCCTGGCAAAACTACGAGAATAATTTTAAATTTTGACGATAATTCAGTCATTTATTTTAATGATCTGCGAAAATTTGGCTGGATGAAACTCAATTCCAAACCTGAATATGCAAAAGGCGTAGATGTTTTGTCAAAGGATTTCACATTTAAATATTTTGAAAAAGCGATTGCAAAAACAGGTCGACCGATCAAGGTTATACTAATGGATCAGGAAAGAATCGCCGGAATTGGAAATATTTATGCCAATGATGCTCTGTGGGGGGCAAAAATTCATCCAGCAAGGAAAAGTAATTCTTTAACACTTCAAGAGAAAAAAATTCTTTACCGATCGATTTTAGATACCATAAAAGACGGATTAAAATACAAGGGCTCATCCGCGCATGACGAACTTTATTTATTGCCTGATAGTTCAAAGGGTAGCTATCAAAATCACTTCAAAGCTTATCATCAACATGGCACACCTTGCAAAAGATGTGGAACGCCTATTCAAAGAATGAAACTTGGAGGACGCGGCACGTTCTTTTGCCCGAAGTGTCAGAAATGATTATTCATATCTTATCGCGTCAATCGGCGAAAGATCTGCGGCTTTTTTTGCTGGAAATACTCCGAAGATTATACCGATTCCGGACGATACTCCAAGCGCGAGTACCACCGAAAAAGTATCGATATAAGCTGGAAAAAGCGGTTGGACAAAAAATACTATGATATAAGCTAGCAATAAACCTGCCAGTCCACCAAAAAGTGACAGTATGATCGATTCGACCAAAAACTGCGATAAAATATCAAACTTACGTGCTCCCAATGCGCGCCGAATCCCGATTTCTTTGATTCTCTCGGTGACGGTCACATACATGATGTTCATGATTCCTATTCCACCGACCAGCAAAGATATTGCGGCAATTGCCACAAGAACTGTGTTAACAATAGAAAAAATAGATGAAATTGTACTGATAAGATCTTTTTGCTCAACTATGGAAAATTCGTCTTCTTCAAAATTTTCAAGCATTGTTTTTTCAACAATTCTTTTCATTTCAGGAATATCGGCTTCGTTTCTTGCCTGCACATAAAAAGCCATCATGATTTTACTGGTGTTAAAAACATAGGCAGTTTTATAAGGCATGTACACAGCATTATCCAAATCTTGGCTCGTAAGTCCCCCTCCTTTACTTTCTGTTACTCCTACGACTTTAAATGATTGATTTTCAATTTTGACTGCCTGACCGAGCGCTTTTTTTGCCGATCCAAAAAGTTTTTCTCCCAGCTTTGGTCCGATAACAACTGTCTTTGACCGTTTGTCTACATCACGATCGGTAAACAATTTTCCGTACTCTGCTTTTTGATTAAAGGCGACGAAGATGTCTGCGGTGCTTGCATAAACTTCGGAATATTTGGAATCGTTAGCGCTTGAAACCGTGAATGAGCGAGAATAAAGTGGTACGACGGTCTTTATAAGTCGAATTCGTTTTAATTTTTGGAAATCTTCTTCGCTAAAATTTATCCGTCCAAAAGCCGGCCCACCACTTGTGAAACCTTCCTCAATATTTCCAGGAAGTACGGTGATTAAATTACTTCCGAGTAGTTCAAACTGTTGTTGAATATATTTTCGCAGCCCAAGCCCTGCTGCCGTAAGTAATACAACAGCAAGCACGCCAATGAGAATTCCAAGTGACGTGAGAAAGGTACGCCCTTTATTTCTTGAAAAATCGAAAAGCGCTGATTTTAAAGTGAAAATTATATATTCCATTTATCCTGTCGTTCCCATGAAAATGGGAATCCAGATAATTTATAATAGATTCCCGCATCCGCGGGAATGACTTATTTCTTAAATCTAATCCTTAACAATCTTGCCATCAACGATATGTATCTTACGTTTCGTCTTTTCGGCAACATCATGCTCATGAGTTACGATAAGAACCGTAATGTTTTCTTTTTCGTTTAACTCTTTTAAAAGTTTCATAATTTCATTTCCGGTTTTTGTATCTAAGTTGCCTGTAGGCTCATCGGCAAGTATTAATGACGGCGACATGATAAGCGACCGCGCTATTGCCACACGCTGCTGCTGTCCCCCGGAAATTCTATTCGGGTATGACTTTGCTTTTTCAGCAATTCCAAACTTCTCCATGATTTCATGTGCTTTTTTGACAGGATCATAGGCCAGATCTTTTCTTGCATAAACGGTTGGGAGAATGATATTTTCAATAACGGTAAGTTTGTTTATAAGGTTAAATTGTTGAAACACAAACCCGACAAATTCATTTCTCAGTGTTGAAATTTCGTTATCAGAAAAATTTGAGATATCTTTTTCATTTATGAAAATTTTGCCTTTTGTCGGTTTATCAAGAAGCCCGATGATGTGCATTAAGGTACTTTTACCAGATCCGGATGGCCCAATAAGAGCACTAAATTCACCCTTATGAAGTGTTAAAGAAACATCACTTAGTGCTGTAAATTTAACTGCATCATCAAGTTCATATGTTTTCTCAATGTGTTCAATGCGGACAATTGGAGTCATAGAGCTACTTGGAAATCTCAACTAAGACGTCACCGGGCTGGACGCCCTCTTTTATCTCAATCATGTCTTCGTACTCCCCGCCCACCTTGACCGGAACTTTATCTATCTTGCCATTTTCTTTTTTATTTACAAAATTTTTTTCATCTTCTTCGATTACATATTGAAACGGGACGGCAATCACGTTTGATAGTTCTTTAAGCACAAATTCGGAATCGCCAGTCATGCCTATTCTTAACATCGCGCTTGGAGTGCTTTCGGTCAGTAATACTTTTACTTCGTACACCGTTCCCGTCTCATCGGTTTTGGGAGTGAATGCTACAGTGTCAACTGTGCCAACAATCGGGTCATCAGGGTATGCGTCGAGTGTGATTGTTCCTTTTTTTCCAGAGGTCAAATTTACGACTTCGGTTTGATCGGCAGATACGGCAAAATAAATAGTTTGCGGATTTATGACTTGATATATATCCGTGATTGCGACATTCATACCGGAAGCTGGGGTATCCACCCTGGTGACTATTCCATCAATCGGGCTAAATAGAAAAGAATATTCCTTGGCGATCGATTGCAGCTCAACATCAAGAACGGTGTTAGTCAAATCTGCCTGGGCGTTTTGATAGGTGCGTTTTGCTGCATCTCTTAGCTCGCGTGTGAATCCGACCGAACCATCGCCGTTATCTTCATCATTTTGATCGAAATCGTTGCGCTCTTTTACATAAGTGTTGAGATATTTTTCGAGTGTCTTTTGCAGTTGTCTATGATCAAGTGAAGCTATGCCTTGATATTTTTTGACAAGATCACCTTCTTTGACTCCAACCCATGAGAGCCTGCCGCCTGACTGAAAATGCAGATCTACTTTTTCCGTGGCATCGATTTCACCTGATAAAATCAATGAATCTTTAAGATTTGTGCGAATTACGGTATAAGTTGCGGGTTGTACTTGCGACTTTGCAGTTTGTTGACGATAAAATAAATATCCTCCAATGGCAATAAGTATAATAACTATATACCACCACTTTATGATGGTTCGCCACACAGAAACCGTGATTCTTTTTGAATTTCTAAGTACAAACTCCATATCCTATTATACATCCTTATGAAGGCTATATGAATGGCCTCCAGTCGGAAATCGGCAGAATATTTTGTAGCATAAAATTAATGGCGTATAAATATATTGCTGGTAGCAAAAACCAAAATACGGTACGAAATGTTACTGATCCAAACATCTTCTCAAATGCAATTATCGCAAACGGCCAGATTGGCAGCATATAACGTGAAAGATCACGGTGCTGGACAAACAATGATCCGACAAAAAATACCAGAGTAAAATAGAAAAAACTTCTAAATTTTGATTGCCAAAGAGCCACTGCTGCCATCCCGTATATAAAAAAATAAAAAATTATATCTTCAAGCCAGGCCGTCTCAACCCACCTTCCCTGAAAATTAAATACGGAAAAAAGATAAGGCATCGGCACCACTCCACCGGTATTAAAATATGCAAAAAAGTTGTTATATTGGACCGTATAAATAGCAAATACTGCAATCAACCCTAAAGGAATAAAACCCAAAAATAACCATCCTGTATTAAATTTCTTATTTTTTAGAAACTCTTCGACAATCACAAACATATATGCCACAAAAAGCAAAATCCCGGGTACTTTTGTCATTGCCGCAAAACCGCCTAAGACCCCGGCATAAAAATATTGTTTCTTTTCGAAAAAAAATACCGACAGCAATATCAGAAGTAAAAATAAAGACTCCGGGGCGCCGACCGACCTTAAGACAAAAAATCTGGGTAAAAAAAGAAAAATTATTGTGAGAGGCAAAGGATGATCGGTTAGTTTGAAATGCTTTAGAAAATAATAAAAAAACAATGCGAGCAAAACTGAAAATAAAAGATTAATGCCGATCATTGATTGCAAATATCCTACAAGCGGAGCGGCAACGGCTATAAACAGTGGATACAATGGCAGATGCGCGGCGTAATACTCAAGCGGTAAATTAAACTCGAGACCCATGTTTTCAATTGCTTTTGGGTCATACCAACTTTTTGCAGGTACCAGATATAAAACCCCGTCATAGTTTTGATAAACGTACTGCATGCCCCGATTTTCAACATTAAATCCGAAATAGGCAAGGCTGTTTGTAGCAAAAGGGAGGTACAACAAAAATGACGAGACGAGTGTTACTGTTATAATGGTAACTAAAGGGTATGCACCAAAAAACCCTGCAAGTGAGCGATAAATACGTGATAGGCTCATAAAATATATTGTATCAATAAATTATGAAACGATTACCTCTTATTTGTTTTATTGCGGCGATTGCGATCGCGGCATTTTTACGACTATATCGGTTTGAAGGCTTTGTCACGTTTTTGGGCGATCAGGGTCGCGATGCAATTATAGTTAAACGCATCATTACTTTTGAACATTTTCCAGCAATCGGTGCTCCAAGCTCGGTCGGTCAAGTATATCTTGGTCCGTTTTACTATTATCTTATCGCGCCGTTCTTGCTGATTTTTAACTTTAATCCGGTCGGACTTGCCTACGGTGTTGCAATTTTATCCATCATAGGAATCGGTTTTAGTTATTTTGCCGTAAAAAGGGAAACAAATAATCTATCTGCCCTGTTATTTATAATTTTACTGGGACTTTCTTTGCCGCTTATTGAACTGTCGCGTTTTTCATGGAACCCCAATCTGCTTCCCTACTTTTCTTTTGTAACGATGTACTTTTTTTACCTATGGTATAAAAATAATTCTGCAATTTATGCCGTGCTTTTTGGAGTATTTATGGCATTTTCGCTACAGCTTCATTACCTTGCGGCGCTCATTATTCCAAGTTTTCTTATCTTTTACTTATATTTCTTATGGAAATCTCAACATAAACAAAAGCTGCTTATTCAAACTTTATATGCTTTCATTTCATTTGTAGTTTCTGTAAGTCCGCTTATAGTTTTTGACTTAAGACATGGTTTTTTAAATACAAACAATTTTATTGAGCTTTTTACCGAAAAAGGATTGGCAAGCGGTATATCTGTTGATGCCAAATTACTTGAGACCGTGAATCAATTTGTTGTGCACAGCCTTCAGATCAATTTAAGTAGAATTTCTTCTCTTCTTGTAATTTTACTTCTATCAGTTGCGGCTTATTTTGCAAGTAAAAAAGGTAAAGCAAGTTTTTTTATAAATTTGAATTTCAGCGTGTTGATTTTGTACTTAATAGGATTTTCATTGCTTCAGAGTCCGAGATTTTTACATTATTACGGACCAATATATTTGAGTTTTTATTTTCTGATAAGCCAGGTCATTCACATTTTTAAAGAAAAACATGTGCAGATTGTTACCACACTTGTCATTGGAATACTTTTTATTTTGGCAAATTTTCCAAAATACTACTTTTTTTACCAAACTCCGAATAATCAAATTGCCAATTCTCGTAATTTTGCGGCAACGTTCCATAAGTATATTCAAAAACAGCCGATTCAAATTGTAGCGATACCTTTTACCGAAACCGACGGTCATTATCGTTACTTCTTGGAAAAAGAAGGCTATCAAGTGATGCCACACGATTCACCAGATCAGGCTGAAGAACTATATGTTATCTGTTTTCAAGAATGCACTCCCCAAAATGACCCGCAGTGGCAGATTGCCGCATTTTACAATAAAAAAATTGTAGGGTCATGGAAAGCGGATGGTGCTACAATATATAAAATTATTCATGGAACAAACTAAATCAAAAATTCAAATATCTCTCATCGTCCCTTGTTATAACGAGGATGCCAATATCCAAAAAGGCGTTCTTGATAAGATTGGCGACTACACCAAAGACCCAATATTTAATGAGGTGCTCATCGTTGATGACGGATCAAATGACAGTTCCAAAGCTAATATTAAAAATAAATATCTAAAACTTTTTCCAAAATTTAAGCTAATAGAGAATAATCATTTAGGCAAGGCGTTTGCAATTCTTAGAGGTATAAATGAAGCCGAAAGTGAGTTTATCATGTTTACCGATATCGACCTTGCTACACCAATTGATGAGGCAGAAAAACTTATCAGCGCGGCTCAAAGCGGATATGAAATTGTGATCGGCTCTCGTAACTCAAATCGACAAGGAGCGCCCTTGACGCGCAAACTCATGGCTTTGGGAATGATCTTTATTCGTAACTATATTATTGGACTTCACGGAATACGAGATACTCAGTGTGGGTTTAAGTTATTTAAAAAAACGGCAGCGCAAGAAATCGTGAATCACCTGCAAGTATTTAAAAGTAAACATAAAGTTGAAGGCTCATCGGTTTCTGCCGGATTTGATCTTGAATTTTTATTTCTTGCTCAAAAACTGGGATACTCTATAAAAGAAATACCGGTGATCTGGCGTCATGTTGAAACAAAAAACGTCACTTTTATAAAATCGTCACTTGAAGGATTGCAAGATATTCTTCGCATCAAATGGTATGACCTTACCAAAAAATATCCGCACTAATGTATTTCCGATTTTGACTCTTATCATAGTCGCGATCGGTGTCATTTTTTATCAGTTTGTTGAGATTCCAAAAAATTTACACTTTGATGAAGTGGAGTTTGCAAAGCTTGCCTTATCGCTTCGTGACCGTGGTTATATTCCCTACAGCCCGATGGCAACCGGACACGCAACTCTTTATTTTTATATTCTTCTTTTTTCACAAAATTTGTTTGGCATAAGCACTTTTGCACTGCGATTCCCGTCGGCATTATTTGGAGTTATTAATGTGATGCTTATTTACATCCTGATGAGGCAAATTTTTAAAAATGACAAGCATCAAGCATTTATTTCTTTTGCTGCCGCACTTATTTTTATCTCAATGCGATGGTATTTTAATTTTGCCCGTTTTTCATTTGAGGTCACTTTTTTACTAATGCTTGAGCTTTCATCTCTCATCTTCTTTCTTATGTATAGAAAAAATAAAAAACTTCCTGCACTTATTCTTAGCGGGATCTTTGCCGGACTGGCTTATAACTCCTATACTGCAGGACGTCTTTTTGTTGCTCTGCCAATATCACTAATACTTATCGACGCAATGAGGCAGAAAATATTTCCGCTTACTTGGAAAAAAATGCAACCGTTTTTGTATTTTGTCATTCCTTTTGTGATTCTGATTTTACCGATTACGATTTATCTTTCTCAAAATAGGGACATACGTATCTATCAGTTGTTTATGGTAATGAATGACAGGATGGAATTGTCTGAGAAAATCGCGTTTGTTTGGCAAAATATTGTCAAAACGTTTGGGATGTTTCATTTCAGAGGCGACGACAATGGCGTTCATAATTTTCCAAACAAGCCGGCGTTAAATCCGATTTTAGGCATACTTTTTGTGATCGGACTTGGGATTAGTTTCTGGAAATGGAAAAAATTCGCAAACTCACTTTTTCTTGTCTACTTTTTTATTTCAATACTGCCGACGCTACTTGTCTATCCGTGGGAGAACCCTCACATGCTTCGTACGTTTACGGCACTTCCCGCAATTGCATACTTTATAGTAATGGCAATATTATTTTTTATAGAAAAAATAGCAAAAAAAATAAATAAAAACTGGATTTATGCTGCAGTAATGTTGGTGATAATTGCATCTATGATTTATGAACTTCGCACCTATTTTCTTTATCAAAAACCGGTGCTTGAAGAATCGTTTAGAAAACAAAAAAGCCTTGAGTTTCATCTGCTCCAAGAAGGGGTTAAATTGTGATAAAATCGTATAATGAACCTCTGGAGACGATATTGGCGACATAGTATTGTTGTCGCTTACCTAATCATTTTTACCCTGCTACTTGCTACAAAACTTATAAATGAACCGACGCCGTTTTATGACTGGGATGAATCTATTTATGCACAAGTCGGACGGGAAATGGTCAAAAATCGCTCAATAGTGCCATTGTGGCAAGGCCAAATATGGCTTGATAAACCACCATTAGTACCGCTTTTTTATGGCGTTGTTTTATGGTTGACGCCATTTGTAGCTCTGGAAATTGCGATGCGACTTGCCACACTTGCTCTTGCGCTCATAGTTTTAGCCATGATCTACGCACTTTACTACAAAGTCACAAAAGACATTTTTATAGCCACTCTCACGGTAATAGTGACATCAACGGCGCCGATATTTTTACAGAGGTCACAAGTGGGGAACATTGATGTATTTTTACTTTTGGGGTGGCTTGGGTACGTATTGTTTTATAAACGTCGTGTACTGGCATTTATATTTTTGACAATTGCCGTGATGAGTAAATCGCTTGTCGGATTCTACCCGATTGCATTAATGACCGGATATTACGGTTTTCTTTTCTTTAAGAAGAAGATTAAAAAAAAAGAACTTCTGCAAGAGTTAAAAATAATGGCGATTCAATCGGGAATTTTATTTTTATGGTATCTAATAATGTTGGCGATTTATGGCCGTGCATTTTTTATCCAGCACATCATTGAAAGTCATACAAAAAGAGTCACCGCTTCGATAGAGTCGCATTTTGGTAAACGCACATTTTATATCGATCTTTTGCTTGAACAGTTTGGGCAGTATGTCTGGCTTGCGATATTGGGATTCGGACTAATGTTTTGGCAGTGGTATAAAAATTCAGTTAAAAACAGGGAATTTTTATTTGCGGCATTTCTTCTTCCTTGGTTTTTCTTTTTAAATCTTACAAAAACTAAGATTTTTTGGTACGGCTACCCATACATTCCGCAAATTGTTTTTCTCATGTTTTATCCGCTTTTGGTTATCAAAAAATACCTCGCTCGTCCATTATATATTGCGATTTGTGTTGTGCTTGGATTACTTATCCTTAAAAATGCATTTATTGATAAAAGGGTGCATTTGGCAAATTACTCGAGGCTGGAAGACTATCATCAGATCGCAAAATATGCCCACGGTCGCTGCGATAAGCTTTATGTCCTTGTCGACCTACAAACTCGTGAAGCATCAAAGACCCTTGAACGAATGAATTTACTTATCACTACTTCACGTTGGTGGGGCAACCACCCTTCTATGGTGTATTATTTTAGTGGACCTATCGAATTTGTTTATTCACTAGAAAGATGGAATGTAGTAATGAACTATGCTGAACGCACCTCGTGTCTTGTAGTGAATGAAGATGATAAATTACTAATTCCTATAGAAGATACACAGACGACTATCATAAAGTATGGTAGTTTTTATCTATTTCGTTTTATAAAAGATTATGTTTGACATAAAAAATATTTTAAATTTTATTAAAAATAATTTTACTGCCTACGATGTGTTCGTGGTTATGATTTTGATTGCTGTGTATTTTGCCACTCGACTCATAAATCTTGATAAGTGGCCGATATTTTCAGACGAAGGAATATATATTCGCTGGGCCAAGGTCGCCTGGCACGACCCAACTTGGAGATTTATTTCGGTGACTGACGGCAGACAACCGCTACAGACATGGGCGACAATACCCTTTTTAAAGCTTTTTCCCGATAATGCGCTTCTTGCCGGAAGATTGTTTTCGGTCGCCACCGGATTTATCGGATTTTTGGGGATGTTTGCATTGTGTTTTTATCTTTGGGGAAAACGCGCGGCTTTTATTGCCGCTTCATTTTTCATATTTATACCCTACTTTGTTTTTTACGATCGGATTGCGCTTGTGGATAGCGCAGTCAACGCCGGATTTATCTGGATTTTATTTTTCTCAATTTTACTTGTGCGAACAGGGCGCCTCGATATTGCTCTAATTTTTGGATTTATCGGCGGATTTTCACTTCTTGCCAAATCATCATCCCGTATGTTTATCATGATCGCTATAACAGCTCCGATATTGATTTTTAATCTGAAAAAAAAATCGGAATCGCTACTTCAATCTGTAAATTACATAATACTTTTTGCCATTGCTTTTGGTATCAGCTTTTTTTTCTATAACGTCCAAAGACTTTCACCGTTTTTTCACTACGTGGCGTTGAAAAACACCACATTTGTCATGACTTTTCAGGAATTTTTACAGACCCCTTTTGCCTACGTCCATAATTTCAGATATATTCCAATCTACATCACCTGGGAATCAGGTTTTGTCATCGTGCCTTTTAGTATTGCTGGATTGTATTTTTTATTTAAAAATAACTTCAGACTTTTTTTGTATTTTTTAGCTTTTATTATTGCCCCATATATAGCAATCGGATTTTTTGCCAAAATTCTTTTTCCAAGATATGTCATTTTTTATGCTTCGATATTTATCATCGCCGCAACTTATGCTTTGCTTCAAATTAAAAATCTTAAAACCCGCAGTTTTATCATAGCTTTTGTCATTGCAACTATGTTGGTTTTCGATCATCCTTTGCTATTTAATCCGGCAAAAGCCTATTTCCCCGATGTTGATCGCGGTCAGTATGTAGAGGGAGTCACAGCTGTTTGGGGAGCGCCAGAACTGATGGAACTCATGCGCGATCGCTCGCACGAAAAACCGGTTCTGATAATGGCCGAAGGCAACTTCGGGCTTGTGGCCGACCTGCTTGACGTTTTCTTAAAAGATGGGGATCGGATTGAAATCAAAGGCTTTTGGCCGCTTGATGAAAAACATCTTTACGAATATCAACCGGAACTTGTAAAACGCCAGGTTTATATAGTATTTTCGCATCGTACCGAGTTTCCCGAAAGCTGGCCTATGGAACTTGTGAAAAAGTATGATAAACCGGGAAATAAAGAATCGTTATATTTATTTAGACTTGTTTCAAAATGAATTCTCTAAAAAAATCTAAAACAAAAATTACAATTTTCATTATCACACTGATACTGATAATCGGCGTTTTTGGCAGAAACTTAAATCCTTTTGATGATGTTTTTTTTACGGGTCATGACGAAACCCAAGCCGCACGTGTCGCCGAGTTTACATATAATCTTCAAGAACGACAGATCCCTCCCCGTATTTCCCCGCACTTTTCATACGGCCTCGGCTATCCGGTTTTCAACTACTATGCGCCATTTTCTTACTGGATCGTCTCGGGTCTTGACTACATAGGTTTGGACACGATTGCCGCGCTTGAAATTGGATACATGCTTGCTTTAATTATCGGCTTTGTAGGGATGTATCTTTTACTCAGATCATATTTTTCCTTCTATGCCGCACTTGCCGGTGCACTTGCATATTTAAGCTCACCCTATATTGCGGTAGACATTTTTGTCCGCGGAAATTTGGGAGAGATGTGGTTTTTTGCTTTGGTGCCGCTGGCATTATATTTTCTTAGGGCCAATACAAAAAAAAGGTTTATTTTCACAGCGTTAGTAGCGGCGGCTCTATTTTCTTCACATAATATTTTGTCTCTTGTAAGTGTGGGCGTCGTCATTTTTTTCATTTTGTTAAATAAAACAAAATTATTAAACTTCGCAGTCATTATAGTTGCACTTTTACTTGATGCGTATTTTCTTGTTCCCGCCATTGCCGAACTTGGGCTAGTACAAGCAACATCGGTTGCGGTCGGGACTAAGTTTACCGATCACTTTTTGTGCTTGCCGCAACTTTGGACCTCGACTTGGGGTTTTGCCGGATCGGCGCCAGGATGTAGCGCAGATGGCATGTCGTTTATGCTTGGCAAAATACAGATCATAGTTTTAATATTTGGCGTCCTTCTTTTTGGATATCGATATTTTAAAAAACAAACTGAAGATATCAAAACTCCGTTGTTTTTTTTAATTCTCATCTTAGGAAGTGTTTTTATGACAACCGCTTTTTCTCAATTTTTATGGGAGATATCAAAATCCATTACATCATTGTTTCAGTTCCCGTGGCGATTTCTTATGATTACGGTTTTTGGAATAGCGTTTTTTATAGGATATGCAGTTGAACACTTTCCAAAAAAATGTGGAGTATATTTCTCGATTTTAATAATCATTGCTTTGATTGTAATGAATCATAAATTTTTCTTTGGTCAAAATATCGCACTTACGGAATTTAAAACAAAATACCTTTCTAGCAAATATTTAAAAAATACTGTCGCCTATCGGGTAGCGGAATATTTGCCTGTCTCCGTGGACTACAAAAACTGGAGAGCTCTTGAACAAAATAATCAAAAACCTGAATTTGAAGGGCCTATTGTCGCAATGAAAGATCAAAACATGCTTTTACTGCAAGACTCGCCATATCAAAAAATTATCATGGTCAAATCCAAAACTCCCATACTGGCAAATATCCATTATGCTCCTTATTGGAGTATAACCGTAAATCAAGAACCTTTTATTCCACATAAATTTGATGCCCTTGGGCGACCGTTTATTACGACGGTTTCGGCTGAAGCATATGACGGGGTAGTCATCAAATACACACAAACACAGACAGAACAAATAGGTAATTGGATTACAATGTTGACCATACTTACAACAATTGGATCTTTAGCATTTATTTACCGGCCGTCATGGAAGATAGTCACAGTGAAAAAAATATAAAAAAGCGCTCGCTTATAAGCGTGCTTAGCCTCTTTTTCCAGAGCGGTTATTCGGCCGCGCTCGGCCTTGCCTCAAACCTCATTTTGACTATCGTTCTGCCGCCTGCGACATTTGGAATTTATATTCTTACGCTTTCTGCAATTTCATTTCTTAATTATTTTTCGGATATCGGTCTTGCGGCATCACTCATACAAAAAAAGGAAATTTCGGACGATGATGTTAAAACTACTTTTACCGTTCAGCAAATTCTTATCCTCATACTTATTGGACTGGCGATGCTTTTGACTCCATTAGTCAAAAATATTTATCAATTTCCGGAGGAAGCCGTTCATCTCTATTGGGCACTTTTGATATCATTTTTTTTATCGTCTTTAAAAACCATTCCTTCGATCCATCTTGAGCGCAAAGTCCAGTTTCAAAAAATTGTGCTTGTGCAAATCATCGAAAACACAGTTTTTTATATTGCCGTCTCTGTATTTGCACTTGCCGGATTTGGACTTACAAGCTTCACTTATTCTGTAATCATAAGAGCTCTAGTTGGCACAACTGTCATGTACTCACTTTTCTTTTGGATGCCAAGAATCGGAATTTCTATGAAAAGTTTGAAGTCGCTTCTGTCATTTGGGCTACCCTTTCAGACAAACTCGTTTTTAGCACTGGCAAAAGATGATCTTATCATGCTCTTTTTGGGTAAAATTCTTGGCCTTGAGGCTTTAGGCTATATCGGCTGGGCCAAACGCTGGGCTGAAGCTCCTATTAGGATCATAAGTGATAATATCAATAGAATATTGTTTCCGGTATTCTCAAGAATACAGCATGACAAAAATCGCGTGGGAAGGATCTTACAAAAAATTATTTCTTATCAATCATTATTGTTAATACCAATATATGCCGGCATGATACTTCTCATGCATCAAGTTGTTTTTTTGATACCAAAATACAGCAAATGGGCACCTGCTTTACCAATTTTTTATCTTATCTGTATCTCCGCAATACTCTCATCGTATTCGACACCGTTCATAAATCTTTTTAACGCTCTTGGCAAAGTGCGATTGTCATTTAAATTTATGCTTTACTGGACTGTGATGACCTGGGTTTTGGTGCCTCTTCTTACTCAATTTTTAGGGATATATGGATTTCCGGTTACGCTGGTTTTTCTCTCATTAACCGCGGTTGTCATCATACTTTTGGCACGTCGCATGGTGCCATTTCATTTCCTCTTAAGCGTACTGCCTGCAGTTGTCGCCAGCCTCATTATGAGTAGCGTGGTCTTGCTAATTAGTCAGCTTGGCACATCGTATCAAATATTTTTAATCGCTTCTGTGGTTGGCGTCGTGATATATTTGTCAGTATTACATGTTGTGTTTCGTATAAATATCATTTCAGAAATTCGCTCATTATTTTCCCATGAATGACATAACCGCAATCATCGTAGCCAAAGATTTCCCGCCTCATATTTTTGAAACCGTGGAGTCGACTAAAGACATTGCAGATGAGATAGTAATTCTTGATATTGGACTGCATCAGGAAATAATTGAAAAACTAAAAGACACCAGAAATATTCGCATAATAACTATCAAGAATGATATTCCTTATGTCGAACTTATCCGTGAAGAATCAAAGTCGTACGCTAAAACTCAGTATGTACTTTTTCTTGATCCTGATGAAGTCATACCGCCAACTCTTGCAAAAAAAATTCTCCAAGAATATAAAAAATACGATTATATCTCTATGCCAAGAAAAAATATCATTTTCGGAAAATGGATGGAACATGCGCGCTGGTGGCCGGATCATCAGATCAGATTATTTAAAAAAGACTCAGTAATTTGGCATCAAAAGCTTCACGCAAAACCAACAGTTCATGGAAACAGACTCACACTTGATGCTCAGGAAAATCTTGCAATCACACATCATAACTATGAAAACATTACCGAATATTTAATGAAAATGATCCGCTATGCTAAAAGTGACGCTTCGGAAAAATCAAAAACTGAATATCAACTTTCAGATGGACTGAAAGACGGATTAAATGAATTTATAAGCAGATACTTTGCAGGAGAAGGATATAAAGACGGAATGCATGGATTTGTTTTATCATTTTTACAAATGTTTTATTATTTTCTTGTTTACATATATATATGGGAAAAGAGTCGATATACTAACGTTGAGAACAACGCGATGGAAGATTCACATAATTTTTTCATGCGAGGTCTTTATGAAGTCAATCACTGGATTGCCAAAAAAAATTTGTCAAAACGATCCGGCTCATTTAAAAACTTCTTAATAAATAGATTGATCAAGCCTCTCCTCTAAAAATTCGTTATTCAACGCATATATCTCATACGCTCTAGTTTCTCCTAGTCTTTTTATCGACGTTATCCAATTAAATAATCCTTGTTTCGGATTGCAGTCAATATTGTCAATCACTAATATTTTTTCAGATATATCAATTGTTTTGGTTCTTAAATTGTCCGTCACAAGTTGAGAAGGACAGTTGTGTTCGACAAAAGACACATTGCCGACTTGTGGGAGACGGAAATTGCGCTGGAATTTGCCTATATATTTTGGGTCGTAATCATTTTTGTAAAAAAGATAATAAGTCGGTAGCCACAATTCTTTATTAGTCACCAGGACTTTATCATACTTATCTTGATTAGCCAGAATATATTGCATTGCTTCTTTATTTCCATCATTTCTGTAAACGCTGGTAAAAATACTTATGTGTGAAAAATAGTTATGAAAATAAAATACCAATTCTCCGGTAAGCAATATAAAGACCAAAAATTTAATAGGTATTTTTTTTACGTTGAGATTAGCAATACTGTTATAACCGTACGAAGCGACTAAAATCAATAATATAAAAAACGGCAAAGATCTGTGAATACTTGGCACATCCAAAATCGTTAAGGCTGCTGGAATCGGCGCTAAAAGCATGAGATACAACACAAAAATAAAAATTGGGTGATTTATTTGTTTGTTTTTACTCTGAAAATATCCGATGATACTTAGGATAAATAAAGGGATTAATGCGAAATACAATAATCCAGAATATGGAGCCATATATATCAGAGGTATTCCTTCTTGTCCGAAAATATAATTTGGGGAAAAATAGCTTAAATATTGATAAATAAATTCAAATCCATAGCCAATAATTTTATTGTGAAACATTCTCGCTACAAAAATACTTTTTTCATTAAATATGAGTTGCTGAAGTTTGTTTTCTACTCCCGAAACCGGACTGAGGATTGAAGTTTGTTCGAATCTTCCTTTTCCCCAGTATGTAGAACTTATTGCCAGTGTCAAAACAAAGGAAAGTACAATGCTCGAGATGAGAATCGTCTTAAAAAGCTTATCGGTTTTGTAATAAAAAGCAAGAATTATTGTCGGCGCAAGAATGAGCGGAATCAAAATACGGTATGACGGGTATATTAGATAGGTTGATAAAAGTAAGACTAAACCAATGATGAGAAAATATTTATTACTTTTAAAAAAAGATTGCAAAAAAAAGAATAAACCTGAAAAAAATACTGTAAGCGCTACAATGCCTTCTGCATTTAACCTTGATAAGTTCATATGTACCGGAGTCACGGCAACAATGAAAGCAGAAAATAAAGCCGTCTCCTTTTTTTTAAATATTAGAAGAGATAATAAATACACCGGTATTACCAGTAAAGCGCCAGTTACAGCAATCAACGCTCTTGAACCAAACTCATTGTTGCCAAAAATAAGCGTCCCTAGACCTGATAAATACATTGGTAAGATCGGAGGATAGTCTCCGAATTTATCCATAAAGAGTAATGGTAATTTATTTCCATAAATATCCTTACCGTTTAACAATATGAATTTTGTCGCGTATGTATTGGCTACCTCATCGTTATGTAAGCCACGTGGCGAATCTCCAAGTTGATATATACGTAGAAAAATTGCGAGAAGCAAAATCAATATTAAAATAACTGAAGATTTTGTAAACTTTTGATTTAACATTAGTTGATTTTTATTTTATAACTTGTCGGTTCTGTATACAACTGACTTAAATATCGGATCTCTACCCGATATCTCAGCTACTTTAACAAAATTCTGAGCGATCTCGCATTTCGGCTTATTAATTATCAATGAATTGACTTTAGTATCCATCGATTCCAACACTGTAAGACAAACCTCTTTTTCAAATTTTACGTTTCCGATTTGATCGATCAAAGCATCGTTATAAAAATCACTTATGTATTTCTTATCGAAATCTTTAGAAAAGAAAAGATAATATAAGGCCAAATTGCCATAGCCCGGCACATATATCGCGTCGAACTTTTCATGATTTTGGATTAAATATTTTACAATTTCACGTTGTCCGTCATTTCTTCTTGCACCTAAATAAATATCAGACTGCACAGAGTATTGGCGCCAGAAATATATTAATTCTGCAATTAAAATTGCACTGAGAACCGGCGTGATGAATTTATTGGGTCGAATTGAGACAAGTTTAAATAATCCGATTCCAATGAAGATAGATAATATAACGGCAAAAAACACAGTTCTATGAAGATTAGGCGATCCATAGTAAGTAAACGCCGCAGGTAATGGAGCGAGCAGAATCAGAAATACAAAGTAATAAAGATACTTTTTTTCAAATTGCAACTTCCTGTCAATAGGTAAAATCAGTGCGATAAAAGCTGTGAGAAAAGTAAGATACAGCAATCCCTGGTCAGGCACATCATATCGAGACTCTACCCCGGTTCTGATAAATAAAAATAATGGTGAAAAATATGACAGATATTGTGTAATAAATTCACGCCCATAACCAATTGCTTTATTATGAAATAGTCTGGTAATTTGAGTATTGCTATTGCCAGAATTATAAATCTGCTGTTGAACTTTAATATTTACTCCTGACAAATCACTGAAAATTGATGTTTGTTTTAATCTGCCGGCACCCCATGCTGTCGTACTGATATAAAAAGTCAGTGCAAAAAAAATTACTGATGTTAGTGCTAATGCCTTTATTTGTTTATTACTAAGTTTGAATAAAAAAATTATCGGGATAAAAATCAATGGGGCATAGATTCTGAATGGATGATAAATCCAGTATGACATGAGAACAAGAAAAGCTGCGAGCATCAGATCGCGAATTCTTCCCGTTTTTATATAAATTAGTAGTAAAACAATTGCAGTAATAAAAATCGTGCTTCCGATTATCCCTTCGGCGCTTGATCTGGAAAGAATGATATGCCATGGCATGATGGCGATGCTAAATGCCGAAAGTATTCCGACAAGTTTGTTGTTTGTCAACCAATAACCTAATACTGCTATTGGGAAAACAACCAAGCTCCCGAGAAATGCCGCCGGAAATCTGACTGCAAACTCGTTTACTCCAAAAACATAGGTGGCTAATCCTGATAAATACATCGAGCCTATGATGTAGTAATCACCGAATTTGTTGAAATAAAGCAACGGCCAAGGATTACCATAAATATCTTTTCCGTTTTCAAGAATATACCTTCCGACATATCCTACTAGAATTTCATCCTCGTGAGGTTCAAAAGGCAGGCTTCCAAGTTTATTAAAACGTAAGAAAGCACCAATCAAAAATACCAACAGAAGTCCGGCATGATAGGGATATTTTTTAATCAGATTCATATAAATTTGTATCGCTTCATTATGTAATATCCACCAACAAATGCGGCTAAAGAAAGCAATGTTACTGCGTTACCGAGCTGTCGCACTTTTGTTTCTGTAAATTTGACAGTGACTTGGTGCTGACCTGGCGGTATTTTATAAGTGATAACGCCACGGTATTCCGGATCTTGAAACTCAATAGGTACTTCCGCGCTGTCGACATAGGCTCGCCAGCCCGGGAAATAAAAAGTATAATCCGCAAGTCGTACCTCAGATTGAGCATCAACCGAATATTGTCTTTCCGCATTTTTCACATTTTGAGATTTGATTGTTCCCTTGCCTTCAATTATCTGGGCTTTTTGACTTTTGTAAGGATAACTTCTGACCTCGCCGGTCCAGATCGTATTCATAACAGTTCCGTGGCGATTGTAGTCGGTGAGGAAGTATGATTTTTGAGGATATTCTGTGTAATTTTTTCCATAAAGCTCGGGGAATCGGATAAACGCGATAATTATTATCAGACTAAATAATGCTATTTTTTTGTATTTGAATTTTTCCAGTAAAAATGCCAGTAATACCGGCGGAATAATAATGTAACCTGTAAGCATCCGCCATGGATGCTGGATGTTGCCAAGCAGTTTAATTTTTTCATATAAAACCTGACTTACCGACAACATAAAAAAAATGTAAACCAATCCTACTAGTACAAAAACATGTTCGATGCTGAACTTTTTTTTTCTTAACAACATTGAGCCTGATACTAGAACCGAGACAACTAATGTTAATCCTTCAATTACACCTCCAAGATGATAATGTGCTCTGGTTGCGACGTCGTTTTTAAAGTAAAACCACTGTTCGCTGATAAACTGCTGTATTGTCAAAAAATGACCTTTGACAAAATGGTCTGAAGATAAACCATAGTAGAAATATTTTATTTCACGAAGCAATGGCACCAAAAAATATGCCGCTATTCCAAATCCTAAAGCCACTGATAAAAAAAGAATAAACTTGGTACTCTTTTGTTGTTTATTTTTAAACCAGAGATAAAGACCGTAAGGCACAAAAATCAGACTGCCTACAACAAACATGAACGGATGTGTCAGCAATAACAGAGCAATTGACAACGTCAGAAAAATATAACTGCTGGTTCTTTTTTTTTCTAATAAAAGATTCAGGCTGATCAGTATCCCTAGAATAAAAATTGAGGAAAAAAATTCAGGTAATGCTCCCCTGATATATACATTCATTATTCTGTACGGCGCAAAATGAAAAAGGAATGCTCCTGCAATCGCCGGGATCCTGCCGACATGCAGGCGCAGGAAAACATACATAAGTACCGTCGACAATAATAATCCTATAAGAACAACAACATTGTATGAAAGTACGACATCGCGAGTAATGAAATTGACGAAAGCACCAAGATAAGATGTAACTTGCTGAGCAAAGATGGGAATGGGCATGCCATACCTCGCAAATCCATTACCCCAGCGGGCAGGAAATTCACCATCGCGCATGGCGTCATAGATTTGGGCAATGTTTGAAATATGTGTTGGTCCGTCAAATGTCGTAGGCTGTCCGCGGTGAAGAAATAAGTCAAAAATAAAAATCACTGATATAATAAATGCCAGCAGTAATATGAAAAATAATTCTCCGCGTAAACGCTTCATAGTGATGATAAGTATAATAAGTTTATCACTTATTTTCTTTTTGATCCTCTTTCCTCACACCAGAAGTACTCTGTTTCCTTTTATTGGTAGGGCTTCATTTGAGAAATTTATTGCAGAATCGTCAAAAGCCAAAATCATTGATGCCCGACGTTTTTGGGAGATGCGCGAATTTTATGCTCCTGGCGATTTTGTACTAGATAAGGAAGGATTCCGTCGTAACGATTTGCCAGAATCTTTTAATGAGATGATTCCGATTTCTTCTCAAGAATACTTTACTCCGTTTCTGATATTTTCTTCAAACAAATGGCAGTCCGTCGAGTTTCTTACTACCATCAATCCACCCGATCTTGCTTTGTTTAAGGCAAAAATACCGAAGAAAGATATAATTTTTGAATCAAGTACAGATATGATTTATAAAAACGGTGGATATACGTATGTTGTTTTTCTTCGTCCGGTGTCCGTAATGCAGGAGACAAATGGATTCCTTGATTATGCCGAATATGATAAAAAATTTGTGGAAAACAAAAAGTGGCTTGTGGTCTCAAAAGTAGATTTTCAATAATTTGCTAACTTGCACTTACTATCTTCATTTTTTTTAAATTCAATTTAAATTGATTGATGAACTTATAATAAAAATATATTCCTAAGAACAACAAAGCAAAGCTCATCGATAAAGAAAAGTAGCGACCTGTCAATATTGATAAAGTCTGGCTCGAAATCTTTATCGGCTGCCAGGCAGCGATGACATTGATCGCATGAATGGTACTTACAGCGATAAACAGCCACAAAAATTCTCTTCTAAACCCAACATAAATTGCAAGCAACGGGAATAACGGGTACAAATATCGCTCGTGCATGGTCGCCAAAAAAAGATAAAAAACAAACGTTAACGCTGTAAAAAGTCCAAAAAGATGTTCTGGAGAAAGTACGTTTTTTTTAAGCTTCTTAACTATCATGACGAGGGGAACAAAAAATAATGCATAGAATAAATAACCCCAGGTAAAGTATGAAAAGAAAATAAATGTTTCCCCTGCTTTTGGAGTAATATCGGTAACTTTAGGAGATAGTATGATCCACCAAAAATTATATGCATTTGACGAAACGTTATCCAACTTTCCAGCTCCGTTTGCTCTAATAAAGTTTATAAGCCAGAGATGTGGTTCCTGAGAAATTGGCAACGTTAAAACAAGCGCAATTAAAATGGATGTGAAGGTATAAAAGATTATTTTCCCCCTTGGACCGATAAATAATAAGATGACCAAATACAATGGCACAAGCGGCAAAACAGAAAACTTTATATATAACGACAAAAAAACACTAAATATTGACATGAAATACTTATGTTTTAAAAGAAGAAATAATGAAAGGACAAAAAACATCGTTGGCACTGCATCAAATTGGCCCCATACTGCACTGTTATAAATACTTATCGGATTAAATAAAAATAGGGAGGAAGCAAATAATGCTTTTTTATTATCTTTCTTTTGAAAGATTTTATAGATGATAAACCCGATCAAAATATCGCTGATGACGGCCGGAATTTTAAGAAACATATTTGCAAAAGTTCCGTCATTTATCCACAACAATGTTCCCGGTGGTCTTTGCATTAGTTTAAATACGATTTTACTCGCTTGCATATGAATTGAATACATGGCCTGGATTACATATGTTGCTCCAGGAGGAAGATTGTTAACAGCCCCAACATTTGCTATATGATTTTTACTGTAAGTATCTGCTGGTCCATAAAGATATGCCACTCTCCCCCAGTCGCGATGAAGAAAAACGTCGCCATGTTCTCCCAAAGAATTACTTGTAAAAATTACTAATACTATTCTAATTAGTAAGGCTGTAGCAATAATGACAAAAATTTTTGACTTAATATCAATCATATTATTAGACGTTACCATATATTGTCACTTTGTTGTTTTCAAAAATGTTCTTATACTCCTTCAATTCACGATTACACTTTTTTAAAAATTTGCTGCTGAAATATTTCTTATAGTAAATATACTTAACTTCTTGAAAAATTTTACAATCCATTGACTCCACCTTATCAAGCCTGTCTGCGTAGTCAACACCGGTTAATTCCAATACATGTAAATCAGAAATATAATTCTGCTTTGATGTAAAAGCCGGAATGTAGGCAGTTTCATCAAAAACTCCTGTATTTTTTTTATCGGCAAAATGAAACGAGCTGAAAATTACCCCAGCCGGCTGTTTCTTCAAAAATGCCAATGCTTCTAATTCGGAGCGATTTACATAAGCTTTTGGAGCGATTATTGTCCCCTTTAGAATATCCAAGTTTATTGGAAGCGCAAGTAATATTAAAACCATCCCCAATAAAGATAAAATTTTGTTACCTTGTTTTAACAACTTGTAAATCAACTGGGCGGCAAAAAAATTTGCTAAAAATATTACGTAGTAAAAGAACTGTACCGTGTTCCACCAAATCCCTTTTTGGATAAATAAAATTGCAAGCAGTGTGCCAATGAGTATTGAGATTGCTATATAGATATCAAATCTTGTTATCTGTCTTTTAATCAATTTATAAAAGAAATAAATTAAGCCAAAAAATCTTGAACCTAAATTGATAAATATGAAAAGTAAGGCAGAAAATAGTTCAATTGCTAAAAGGCGCGGGCTTAATGGATTAACTGACAAAAGATAGTATCTTTGCAGTACCAAATCTTTTAAATATACAAGATCGGGTTCTTCAATTAAGGAGTGCACAAGTGCAAAGGGCGAATAAATAAGTACGGAACCTGATTTTAAAGCAGCGAAGGGATTGTAGAAAAACAGTACGCTGATAACTATGCTAAAAACGATAGGTAAACAATACTTAAAGGTGAGCGAAAATCTTTTTGAATTAAAAAATATTTCCAATATGTAAGCACCGGCAAGAAATATAGCTATTACCGCACCATAAAACTTAAGGCCGATAGCGATAAATGTCAAAATGCTAAATAGTATGACTTGTTTATAATTGAATTCCCTGACTTTTATAAAAAGCAGCATAAAAAGTATGACTGTAAAAGATAGTGCAAGTTGAAGATTGGTCATCATTAATCCGGACTGCATTGCCAGTACAGCCGCCGATCCATCGATCGTTCCGTTGTGGTAAAGCGTTAAAAAATATGTATATGAACCACCAAAGAAAATAAATATTAAAAAAATAGCAACAAATAAAACATCGTCTTTTATCTTTCTAGCGAGTAATATGGCTGCTACAGTAAATAATATAAACCATAGAATTGGAATTAGTTTGAATAGAGAAAAAAACGGCGAAAGTCCGACAAACGTAAGCAAATAAATTACCAAGTCCAAAAGCACGTTATAACCGGATAGTATCTCTCCTGCAAAGGATGGAACAATAAACGGATATTGCTTAAAAGCCGTAGTCGCTAAAGCAATGTGCCAGATCGAATCATGATTATGTACACCCCAAAGATAAAGACCACATTCATCTCCAATACAATAATTACTTCCGCTTGGCACGATAAGAAACATGTGAAAAAGAAAAGCCGCAAGAAGTATTATCAGTAGGATATTATTGCTTTTGATATAATCGAAGACATGACGGAACATATAGCCATTATAACCGTTGTCTACAATAATTACGAAGTTCTTAATGATTTTTTGAGGTCCCTTCGTGAGCAGATCAATCAATCCTTTCATCTATTTATTGCCGACGCCTCTGATGTTAAAAAACCTATAAATACACAAGATATTTATTCAACTGTCTTACCTATAAAAAATCATGGTTATGCTTATGGAGTGAATGCCGGACTTGAGGCTGCAATAAAAAACAATATTCATACCTATTGCATCATAAATGACGATGTTTTTTTTCAACCTGATTTTGTTGAAACTTTAAAAATATCGTTTAAAACACATCCTAAATCACTTATAGGTGGAAAAATATATTATGCGCCAGGTTTCGAATATCAAAAAGAAAAATATCAAAAAGACGATCAAGGTAATGTCTTATGGTATGCAGGAGGCTCCGTTGATTGGGATCATGCCCTGACAAAACATCGCGGAGTAGATGAAGTTGACACTGGAAAATATGGCAATACAGAAAGAACTGGTTTTATCACAGGTTGCCTGATGTGTTTTGATAAGAGCGTGATAGATACGGTCGGTTCTTGGGACAGTAAGTATTTTCTTTATTATGAAGATGCCGATTTTTGCGAACGAGTGAAACGAAAAAATATTCCTCTTGTTTTTGATCCAACCTTAAAAATTTGGCACAAAAATGCTCAATCGACTGAAGGCTCAGGCTCAAAAGTCCATCAAAAATATCAAAAACAAGGACGGCTCCGATTTGCCATGAAGTATGCACCGTGGAGAACAAAAATGCATATTGTAAAAAACTACTTTTTGAATAGACTGTAAACTCTTTTATAAAAAAGTATATAAAGAAGATTTAAAATTATTGAAGAAATGATTATCCAGTGCTTCATAAACAACTTCTGATCTGTCCAGTCTCCCAGAGTAATAAATGGATAATATGACATAAGTAATCCGAAAAGAAAAATTTGAACTCGATCGATAATCTTTGGATACACCGGTAAAAAAACAAACAGCGTCAAAAAATACCACGGCTGAATTTCTAGAAATAATGATAAATAAATCAACATCCCAATAACTGCTGAAATTGCGACGTAATTCAACCAGTGTTTTTTTTCCTTTTGCCAGACCGCAAGAGGAAGTGTTATATATTTGATACCACCTGATATAAGCAATAAGATGCGCCCGATCCACTCACGTTTTTGCGAAAGATAATAAAATCCTGCAACTGCCAAAGATACTCCGATAAGATCGTTGTGAGCATTGACAAGTCCTTCAATAATGATCAGTGGATGTGTTGCAAAAACGAGCGCTGATCTTTTATCAAGCTTCTGTAGATAATAAACACCGATAAGATAACTTGCAATAAACAATAACTTAAAGAAGAGAAAATTAAGAATAAATTTTCCGAAAGCGAAGACCGAAGGTATAAAGGTAAGCGGTAAAAATGTTGGTCCATATGGATATGAACGGTGTACCCAGTGCATGAACCGCAGCCAATCATCTTGCGGAAAGTCAAGTGGTGTCTTCAAATAAGGATTCTGGTGGTAATAAGTGAAAATTTTTGCATCAAAAATATAGTTAAAAAAATCATGTGACAAAAAAGGATAAGAAACTAGAATAATTAGCGAGACAAGAACTGCTAGAGTGAATGGACTGGTGATTTTCTTTGATCTCCTGATAAAAATAAAATGAAATAAAAATAATAAAATCACAATAAATAGATACAAATACCACGACAGCCAGCGCTGGTAATATCCAATTTGAAGAAATGCATCCTGAAATGTTCTCCACCAAGAAGCATTTACAAGTGTGATATTTGGGTCAATCAATGCATATGAATATACACTTAACCCCGTTACGACAATGAGATAGGCAACTGTGAGAATCATATTATTTTTCTGTAATTATCGAAAATGAATTATTTTTCGCCTTAAGTTTGTACGGCAACCCAGCCTTTTGATAGTTGTCAACAATACCGTTTCTTATTATTAGAATAAAATTTTCCCTTTGATCAAATACTTTTTGAATGGTACCTACATCGTCCGATTCACGTGTATGCTCGATCACGCTATGATTGGTATAAAAAACCGCTATTGGTACATAATCTCTGTCAATCAGTAAATTAGTCTCTTTGGTCAGATATTTAACGCTAGTTTTTAAGATATCAACTTCGTCAACAACATATTTTGATGAAGGAATTACTTCGTAATAAAAAATTTTTAATTGAATTACAGCAAGGATCAGAAAAGGGAGAATGTAAAGATACTTCGTTACAGTAAAAATATTATTAAGATGCGATTTAAATTTAAATTGATTCAATAATTTTTTCCCTAAATAAATAATGGATTCTAATATGTGATACGATCCTACGGAAATTACCAATGCCAGTGGAGCGTAAGTTGGAATTAGATGCCAGATTTCTGTTAATGAAGTAGTTAAAAACGGATACAGTATGACCACATTCCAAATAATAAGTCCAAATATTTTATGTAAATATTCCCAATTATTAAATTTCTTTTTCTTTGCAAATAATGTTAGTCCGTAGATGAAGTAACCAATAATCCCGATTGACAAAATTATAAAAGTAAGCTGCCATATGTAATACCATTTACGCACGCCCATATGCAGATAAAACAGTGGCAGTTGCCACTCGAGATGAGTTAATGTTACAAAATTCAATTCTCTGTTCCTTTGACCTATATTTATGAAATGCTGCTGATAAAAATCAGAGTGGGTGCTAAGTTGATATTGATACCAAGGAAATACAATGATGTAAAAAATGATTCCACCTAATGCTAAATAAAGTAAGTTTCGTTTTGATTTAAAAGCATAAGGTAATATTAACCATAAAATTAATATCGCGGCTGAAGTACCGGCTAGTGTTTTGGTCATTATCAATGCACCAAACATCATCATACATACCAGAAACCATCTGAAAGATTTTGTGCTTAAAAATGCCGTAAATACTGTTGCAATATAAAAAAATAAGAAAAGCGCATCTAAATTACCGGAACGTGTCCTCAAAACATACCAAACGCTCGTAGCAAGTATCATCCCGGCTACAAAACCGATCTCTTTCTTTTTGAAAGCATACTGGCCAAAAAAATACAAGAGTATCACTGATAAAACACCACTTAGGGCTGACGGTAGTCTCGTAGAAAATTCGCTCACTCCAAATAATTTATAGGAGGCGACCATGAACCAAAAACCCATTGGTGGATGATCAAAAAACGGTTCACCATTAAAGGTTAGGTTTACCCAATCATTTGTTTTGATTATATCTTTCGCAATCGATGCATACCATGCCTCATCCCAACTTGTAAGTGTTTGATAATCAAGCCGATAGAAAAACAGCCAAGTAGTAAAACCAAGAAGTATGTATAATAAAAAATTGTTTCTTATATGCCTAAACAAAGTAAATTTCTTCACGTATTGAAAATTGCATTAATAACATTCTCCTTCTGCTATTTTAGATTAGTCCCTATGTATTTTCAAACAGTTGGGTCAAACTTTTTTGAAAAAAAATGAATATTAAAAAAACAAACTCATTTTTTAATAGAAATAAGTGGTTACTTTTACTCACCTTCGTATTCATTATCTACTCTTTTTTCAGATTTACCAACCTCGATCTGCGAATTCCTTTCGCATGGGATCAGGAACAGTTTTCCAATCAAATCAGAGCAATTGTTAAGAACCACGACTTCACACTTCTTGGTCCACGAGTTACCAATGACCGCGGGTTTTATCTGGCACCTTATTTTTCTTACTTGTTAATCCCGTTCTATTTAATTTTTAATCTCGATCCTAATGCTCTAATTTTATTTATTAAAGTTGTAAATATTGCCTTTTTTGCTTTAAGTACTTGGACTATTAAAGAAATATTTAATATTAAAAATTCTATTGTCTTCCTATTACTTTGGGCAATAAACCCCATACTTATTAAATACGACTCCACACCGTGGTGGCCAATTCTTATCCCTTTAGGAGTGATCTTGGCGATATACTTGCTTTATTTATTGACTAAATCACCTAAAAATTTAATACTTTGGTCTTTGTTAGGTATCATACTAGCATTGTTCTTCAACATGCATTTTCAATTTATTTTTATTGCGTTGTTTGTCGCCACTTTTTTAATTACTTATTTCAAACTCAAGCTGATAAATCATTGGGTTGGATTAATAATAAGCCTGATGAGTTTTTTGATTATGTTTTTGCCTCTTGTTATTTTTGATTTCAGAAATAAATTTTTAAATACAAATTTGCTTCTTTCATTTTTTAATGAAAAAGTTTTGAACGACCAGCCTTATTATCAGGCCTGGCAACCTGTATTTGCGAATTTTATTTATCCCTTATTTGGTTGGAATAATATCATGGTCGTACTCTTATTTTTTATAGTTTTTACAGCGTTATTAATTTATTTAATTAAAACTAAAAAAAATTTTGTTAAAACTCTCTACATTTCTGCACTCGTATTATTAATAATTACCACACTTGGTTTTTCGTTATATGGATTACGTCCTTCAGAGTATTATTTCGTATATCTTTATCCGTTTATTTATATTGCTGTTGTTGATTTTTTACTAACGCACAAAAAATATTTTTTAATACCCATCATTTTAATTTTTCTAGTTTTCATTAATCTAACCAGCTTGAAAAATTCACTTAACAAAGAACCATTGGGCCTTCATTTCAAAAGAAAAGTAGTAGAAAGCATTGTGCCTTTTGCGAGGGATAAAAAATTCAACATTACGTTTGATATGCAGCTTGGCACCAATAATGGGTATTTGTATTTATTTGAAGTTTCTGGTATTCAACCGACTGGGGATTGGAATGACCCTTTGATCATCATTCGTTCCCCACCACAACAGGGCGATATCATCTTTCACGATATTTATAGTGACATTGGCGTACGTATTCCACCTGAATTAAAATAGTCTTAGCAAGACCGCCATGATGAGAGAATGGATACGGGAAGAGAGTTAACGAGTAGGATGAAATGGTATACTTTTATCATTAGAAAGCTCATACTATGAAAATACCAAACTGTACCGTCATCATCCACACTCATAATGAGGAAAACAATATTGTTGAATGTATCGCTTCTGCAAGACTGTTAACCGACAACACCATTGTCATCGACATGGAAAGCACTGATGAGACTGTCTCGTTGGCAAAAAAAAATGGCGCCCAAGTCTTTAATTTTCCTTTTTCACATTATGTTGAACCTGCTCGCGAGTTTGGCATAAAAAAGGCAAATACGATATGGGTGTTTTTACTTGATGCGGATGAAAGAATGACCAAGGAACTGGCAGAAGAAATTGCAAATAAAATTTCTAATTTCTCATCTCTCATTTCTCATTTTAGAGTTCCCCGCAAGAATATTTTCGGCCGTCAAAAATGGCTGCGTCACGGCGGCTGGTGGCCGGATCATCAGATAAGACTGATAAATACGAAATACTTTAAAAGCTGGCCAAAAGCCATCCACTCGACCCCAAAAATTGATGGTGAAATTGGTTATCTAAAAAATCCAATCAAACACTTTTTTCATGGAGATTTGGAGCGTATGGTTGAAAAAACTATTATTTTTGAAAACATTGAATCCGACTTACTTTTCAAAGCAAATAAGCCCGTGGGAACGGTGCCTTTTTTTAGAAAATTTTTAGGTGAACTTAATCGAAGGCTTTTTGTTAATTTAGGTTTTTTGGACGGTTCTTTTGGCATCATAGAAAGTATCTATCAAGCATATTCAAAGACTATAACTTATTTATATCTTTATGAAAAGAAAAATCGCCGGACTGTATGACCCATATCTTGATACTCTTGGTGGCGGAGAACGTCACATTCTCTCGATCATGAAAGTGCTTTCAGATCAGGGATTTGAGATTGAGATATTTTGGGACACTGATTTAGGAACGCAGATAAAAAAAAACCTGAATATTGATTTTGCCAAACCCGTAAGATTTGTCAGAAACATCTTCAAACATCGAAGCTCGCCGATTGAGAAAGCAAGAATGCTGCGTCGTTATGATAAGTTTTTTTATGTCACTGACGGAAGCTATTTTTATTCAACGGCAAAAAAGACCTACATCTTTTGCATGGTGCCACAACAATCACTTTACAATCGAAGTCTGATAAATCGCATGAAAACCTGGAACAACTCTTATATTGCAAATTCTAAGTACACCCAAGGATGGCTCAGAAAATGGGGAATTGAGGCAAAGCTGATTTATCCTTTTATCCAAGAAGATTTCTTAAAATATAGCCAGTCCTCAACCAAGAAACCGATCATACTTTCGGTCGGACGTATGTTCCGACATCTACATGCCAAGCGCCACGACATCGCAATCCAATGGTTTTCTTCTCTTCAAGAGAAGTATCCTGAATTAAAAAATTTCAAATTTATAATCGCAGGGCGTGTCCTCTCTGCAGATAAAGATTATTATGAGGAGCTAAAAAATTTAGCCCGCGGCAATGACTCGATTTTATTTTTCCCAAACTGCTCATACGAAAAACTTCTTGAATTATATCGAGACGCTTCATATTACTGGCATATGACTGGAATTGACGCCGATACCCAAAAACATCCTGAAAAAGCTGAGCACTTGGGGATCACCCCGCTTGAAGCGATGGGAGCGGGCGCGATCGTTTGTGGATATAGCGCCGGCGGACTACCAGAGCTCATAACTCATGGAGAAAACGGTTATTTATTTAAGACAAAAGATGAGCTTATGAGCACTATGATTTCATCTGAAAAAAATATAAAAAAGCAAAATATCATGCGTGCCAAAGGCAATGATTTTGTAAAAAATAATTTTTCTTATGAAGTATTTTCAAAGCGTATTTCTGAAGTTATTCTAAATAAATGAAAATCACGGTTGTAATTCCGGTTTATAAAAAAACAGAAGAGTTTATTGACAATCTAAGGAACAACTTACCTTACCTTACGGATTGTGTCGTCGTCGTCGTCAATGATGATCCGGAAAAATCCATAAAGGATGAAATTTCCGTTTTTGACAAAATACGTCTCATCGAAAATAAAAAAAATATGGGTTTTCCTGGCGCTGTAAATATCGGAGTAAAATTGGTAAAAACCCCACTTATCATGCTTTTAAACTCTGACGTCAAACTTTTAGATAAGAGTTATGAAAAGGCAATAAAACACTTTGAGGAAAAAAATGTCTTTGCCGTGAGTTTTGCGCAAAAAGAAAAAAATGGCCGGATAGTTGGCAAAAATAAAATTTATTTTAAAAATGGTTTTTTCCAACACAACTTTGCGAAAGATCTTAAGTTTGGTCAAAACGGCTGGGCCGAAGGGGGAGCCGATCTTATAGATAAACAGAAGTTTGAAAGCTTAAACGGTTTTGATGAGATTTATAGCCCGTTTTACTGGGAAGACATTGACCTTTCCTACCGCGCCTGGAAGGCGGGATACACTATCCTCTTTGATCCGCAAGTTTTGGTAGAACATCATCATGAAACAACAATCCGCGTTTTCTATAACTCAAAACAGGTGCGTTCAATTGCTTTCCGAAATCAACTTATTTTTATTTGGAAAAATATTCATGACGGCAGCAAAATATTTTCACATATTATATTTCTCAAACTATATTTAATAACTTCACTTTTTAGAGGTGACCTCACAGTATGGGGTGGATTTTGGCAGGCGTTTACAAAATATAATACTATTATGAGGAAACGTAAGACAGTACCACAAGTTCGTGACGACAATGAAATACTTGAAATCTTTTCTTGAAAACAATTCGAGGCTGATCCTTGGAATTTTTATTGTAATTTCTCTTGGATTGCATATTTATAACTTTGGATTCCCGTGCCTTAACTCCGATGAGGCGTCATTTGCTTACAACGGTTACTCTATCGCAAAAACAGGTAAAGACGAGTACGGCGCATTCATGCCTTATCGCTTTAAGGCATTTGGAGAAAACAAACTGCCGGTCACGATCTATACCATTGCTCCATTGGTCGGACTATTTGGATTAAATGAATTTACAGCAAGACTGCCTTTTATAGCAATTGGAGTTTTTGCACCTCTGATTTTTTACTGGTTATCAGTGACCTTTTTCAAAAATAAATATGTCGGCTACATTTCTGCATTTCTTGCGTCTTTGAGTCCGTGGATTCAGATCATGTCCCGTCATATTCACGAAAATATCATTATGCTTCTGCTTGCGTCGGCGCTCTTGATCTTTTTTACGAAACTGCAAAAAGATTTTAGATGGAAATACGTCATCATAATTTCAATCTTAAATGTAACTGGATTATTTACTTACCATATTGGAAAAATTCTCAGTGTCTATTCGTTTATCGTCCTGTTATTTATTCTGTTTAAAGAAAAAAAACTTGGCAAAAATATCATCATAAAATCAGCTCTGATCTTCCTGTTGCCAGTGTTTATTTTTCTTTACACTGAGATGTCGCAGCCTACAAACCGTGTCGGTAATTTATTATTTACTTCAAACGCAGGATTTACTCTTAAGATCGAAGAACTGCGCCGCGAACATGATATACGTTTACTTCACAATAAACTTACCCAGTCTGTGCTTGTGCTTTCACAGAAATACCTCACCAATTTTTCCCCGGAATTTCTGGTTATAAAAGGCGACAGTAACGATCGGTTTGGATTTGACGGCACTTCGCCTATCACCCCTGTGGAATATCTTTTACTTTTTATTGGCCTTTATTTTCTTTTTCAAAAAAAGGAACAACATAGATTTTTACTTCTTTCATTTTTACTTATGGCACCGGTAAGTGCGGCTCTTTCCTGGCAAGACTATTCAATTACAAGGTCGTTTCTTATGATTATTCCTATTCTTATGCTTGCGCCTTATGGAGCATATCATTTGATTCAGGAAGCTTATGGAAAATTACTTAGATTATCCCTGATTGTTGCAATCTTGTTGTTTTACTCATTTTTTCAATATTTTTCTTGGGACTATTATTTTTTCCATTATCCAAAAAAGCAGCAAGCCATTTCCGCATGGCAGTGTGGCTACAAAGAACTTGCTGAATATATTCAAAATACTTACGATGAAACCGATCAATATTACATCACAAAAAAATTAGGACAGCCGTATATTTTTCTGCTTTTTTATCTGGAGTATCCCCCAGGTCAATATCAAAAACAGGCAAGCCTTACCCCACCCGACGAATATGGATTTGGACAGGTAGAAAAGTTTGATAAGTTTACTTTTTCATTGCCAAAAGAAAATTCAAATCAAGCTGCTTTATTCATAACAAACGTAAATGAAGATGAGACCAATAATTCAAGAAAAAAACTTGACTCTGTCAATTATAATGAGCATGAAATTTTTAATATTTATGAGTAATATTAAATCATGACGAAGAAAGATGTCTCCCCAACTCAACGGATGTTAAATGCCTGGGCAATAGTGGTCATCATCTGGAGCGTATATCGTGCCTATGTCAAAACCGATCTGCCTTTGTGGTTTGATGAGCTTATCGCAAAGCCGCTTGTATTTATTTTACCTGTAGCCTATTATATTTCGCGATATGAAGGTCATGGATTTTTTAAAGGCGTTGATCTTAAACGATCACTCCCCGATGTTATTTTTGGTTTAAGCCTTGGTCTTGCGGTACTGGGCTTGAGTTTGTTTACATTCGGAACTCATGGCGCAATAACATTCCCGTCAATCACGATCATTTTATATTTACTCGGCATTGCCCTGGCAACAAGTATTTCGGAAGAAATTTTATCGCGCGGATTTGTGCTAAAGCGACTGTATGCGGAATCAAAAAATGTCATAAGCGCAACATTCTTTGCGAGTTTCCTTTTCTTTGTTTTACATATCCCGATATTATTTACGAATAAAGATATTTTTGGTGTGACCTTACTTCAAGTCATGGCAACTGACCTCCTTATGAGTTTCGGGATCTCGCTCATCTACTTGCAGCGGAAAAACCTCATCATTCCCATACTCATTCACATGTTCTACACTTTCGCATTGTATTTAGTAATGTAAAAAAAATCGCAAATCGTGTAACGCGAAACGTTCTTTAATGTTATTTTTATATAAATAAAATAGGCGGAACAGGTGGTCAAAACTAACTTCGAGCGAAGTAACACAAAATTTGTGAAGCAAGTTTTAAAACCGCGGAACAGGTGGCGCGAGACGGGGAGACCCAAACAAATGTGGGCATTTCGACATTTTTTGGGGCTGTCGAGCGACAGAATCTGGAACGAAGACTATATAGAAATTTTTCGGTCACGAGCGAGAAAGATTATTACTTAATCCAAAAAGTCACGTAGTTTTCTGGCGCGAGTCGGATGTTTCAATTTACGTATCGCCTTGGCTTCAATCTGTCGTATGCGCTCACGAGTAACCTTAAATTCTTTACCTACTTCTTCAAGCGTCTTTGGTTTCCCGTCTTCAAGGCCAAACCTCATAAGCAACACTCGTTTCTCACGGGGTGAAAGGGTCTCAAGCACCTCGCCTATTGCATCTTTTAATAGTTCCTGCGACACTACATCATAAAGATTTGGTTTGGTTTTATCGGCGATAAACTGCTCAAGAGTTGCCTCTTTATCATCGCCAACAGGGGTAGAAAGCGACTTTGGCTGCTGGGAGATGCGCATCAAATTCTCAGCTTCATCGATAGTTATCATCATGTCTTTTGCGATTTCTTTAATATCCGGGTCTTTGCCGTGCTGTTGCATCAGTTTTCGCTGGGTTTTATAAAAACGATTGATCTGATCGACCATATGTACGGGAATGCGGATGGTTCGCGACTGATCGGCAATTGCACGAGTAATTGCCTGGCGGATCCACCAAGTGGCGTAGGTTGAAAATTTAAATCCGCGTCGCCAATCATACTTTTCAACACCTCTTATAAGACCTTTGTTTCCTTCCTGAATCAAGTCAAGAAATGAAAGGCGTCGTCCTAAATATTTTTTTGCAATTGAGACGACAAGGCGAAGATTGGATTTAATGAGTCTTTCTTTTGCACTTTCATCACCTTTTTCATTGCGTTTTGCGAGGTTTATTTCTTCTTCAAATGATAAAAGCGGAGTCCGTCCGATTTCTTTTAAGTATTTTTTTATCGGGTCAAGCGACTCGCCGTGCTTACCGCCGACAAGCTTTTCAAGTTCTTTTTCGATTTCTTCTGCAGATTTATTAGCATCCGACTCGTCACGAGTTGAGATTGTCTCAAAGATATCGATTCCCTTTTTAAACGCAAGATCAAAAAAATTATCAATTTCATTGACGTGTTTTTCGGGCTCCGGATAAACCAATAATATATCGTCTTGCACAAGAAAGCCGTCATCAGTCCCCTGTTTAAGTAGTTCTTTGATATTTTTTGGCATCCGATTTAGCATAAGTTTTTAGGCTACATTTTACACTGTTCTTAACATTTTTTCTATTTCTTTTTTGTCAAGACTACGCAAAGAATCATGATAACCTGTCAGTTTTGATTCACTTCCGGCCTCATCAAGTTTCGATACTTCACCGATTTTTCTTCGCAAACTTTGTTGTTTGAGCTCATAAACAATGTCCCAAATCTTCTCTTTTTCAAACTCGTTAATACCTGAGGCAAAAAGATAAATCTCGTCAGCTACTGCTCCGAGCTCCGACGGAAGCGCACTTATAAATGCATTAAAATCCTGAGTTTTATTTGCTTCAACAAATGAATAAAAATTCTTTATTATTTTTTGAAGGGATGGAATAGAAAAATCCTCAGGTTTGATAATAGAACCTAGCACCCCAACCAACTTTGTCCAATTTTTATTTTGAAAAACATAACTTAGTAAATATTTTTGGATCATATCGCGCCTATCTTCATTCTGTTTTTGTTTTGTTATGAAAGGCTGCCTTTTTATCCTTGATTTTGAAGATGTGATCAGTTTTTCAATACTCCGTGAAGATACATCCAAAAGCGTCGACAGTTTCTTTACATAATGGGCTTGAATGATTGGATTTTTTATCTGTCTAAAGTACTGGACCATCTCCTCACCCATTTTTTTCTTATCAAAAGGGGAGTCTTCGGGATATTTTTTTTTGGTAATTTCAAACAAAAAATCATAAAGCGGTATGGCTGCGAGGAGATCTTTTTTAAATACTACCGGGTCATGACGTGCAGCCTCATCAGGATCTTTACCTGAGGAAAATTGTACGACCTGGATGTCAAAATCGAATGTTTCGGCCTCACGAATACCCCGCTTTATTGCCTCAATGCCGGCCTCATCAGTATCAAGCGCGAGAGTAATACGTTCGGTGTAGCGCTTGAGTAGCGCGAGCTGTTCGGACGTCAACGCCGAGCCCTTTATCGCAACCACGTTTTCAATTCCAACCTCATATGGAGTAATCAGATCAAACTCCCCTTCAACTATATAAGCATTATTTGCCTTGCGTATAGAATCACGGGTAAGATGAATGCCGTAAAGACTTTCACGTTTATGATAAACCGCTGTTTCCGGAGTATTTATGTACTTTGCCATCTTCTCTTGACTGTCAAGAAGACGACCTGAAAAACCAATCACATTATTTTTTACATTTTTTATAGGAAAGATTATTCTATTTCGGAACCTGTCATAAATGCGACCTCCTGACGATACTACAAGACCCGCCTCAACAAGATCATATTTTGTGTATTTTTTTTTGAGTAAAAACTGTATTAGGGAATCCCACGATGATGGGGCGTAACCAAGTTCAAACTTCTCAATAATTTTGACGTTAATTCCGCGATTTTCAAGGTAGGCCAGTGCTTTTAATCCAAACTGGGTATTCAGCAAAATATAGCTATAATATCTTGCGGCAAGATTATTGACGGTATAGATTCTCTCCCGTTTCTTGCCGACCTCATCGCTGACTGCCGAATCGGTAAGTTTGATTCCAACACGATCTGCAAGTTCACGTAAAGCCTCAATAAAACTCAGGTTGTCAATCTTCATGAGAAACTCAATAACATCGCCGCCTATCCCACACGAACCAAAACAATGCCATATCTGCCGATCTGGTGAAACGACAAACGAGGGAGATTTTTCTGAATGAAAAGGGCAAAGTGCTTTGAAGTTTCGCCCGGATTTTTTGAGCTCAATATACCCCCCTATAAACTCGACTATATCGATTCGCTGCTTTATCTCTTCAATTTGTCCTTCCATATTCGCTTTTCAACTTTTATAATCTAACCTCTTGCTTTCTAGTTCTATTTACTATTATAATTGTTCTAATGCTATATATATACCTAGATACGCATCAAATAAAACTGCTTCACCTCAAAAAAAGTCTTCTTGGCGCTTATGAAGCTGCCTTTTACAAAAAAATATTTGATACCGATCTACTCGAAAATGGCCTACCAAAAAACATCGATGTCATAAACTCCGCCGTCAAAAAAACACTCGAGCTTATACCGGAAACTCCTCTTAAGGACCGTGACGTCACTCTTATCATGCCTCAGCCGCTGTTTCTCTTTTTCCGCGCCGACATGCCGGTTGATATCACGACTTCGGTACTTGACTCCTATGTCAAAGAAAAACTGCAAACAGAGCTAAAAATTAATGCTGAGGACTGTTATTATAGCTATTTTATACAAGAAAGTGAGGGTCAGAAAAAAATTATATTTTACGGCATCAAAAAAGAAACCTTTCAATCTATTTCACAACCTTTCACCCTTCTTGAACTCAAGCTTCACTCAATCATTCCAGAGTCACTTGCATATTATAAGCTATTTGAAAAAACTCTACGCGTAAATAAGAAAGAGACTATTTGGTATGTCAATTACGAGGAATCCTCAGTGCACGGTTACGTTTATGATTCATTCGGACTTTTGGAACCTGACCGTTTTAGTTATTCTGGCGCCGAAGGTGAAAAAATTGAAAAAATTCTCCAAAAAAAGGCTTCCGAATATGCAACAAAAAATATAAAGCTTAACAGACTTATTTTATCAGGGGAAAAAGCAGAAAAAGTCCGCCAGGATACATTCACCAAAGATGTTGGAGTGTGGACCAACCCGCTTTTTAGAATAATCCCCCATTTTTATAACGATTATCTTAAGCTAATCCAACATGAAAAAGCACCTGTGCCGATCTTGGAGCACGATGTGATGTTTGGAGCCTTTATTTTTTCACTTGAAAATAAGCAGTTTTCACTGGTGCAAACAAAAAAGACCGCAACGGCATTAGTGCAGTCGGCAACTCAAATAACAACCAAAAAAATGCCGTTGAAAGGCATAATTTTTTTTGCAGTCTCATTTATCATCACGTTTATTGGTCTGTACTTTCTTTCAAAGATGAATATCAATTGGAATATAAATGGTCTTAAGCTTCCGACATTTTCCATGCCAAGTTTGTTTAAAAGTTCAACTCCAACGCCGGAACCATCGCCAACTGAAGCGGCACCGACCCCGACACTTGCTCCTGCAATTGACCGAACTACTGTTCGCATAAAAGTATTAAACGGTTCAGGGATTCCGGGTAAAGCTTCTGACGTAAAAGAGTTTTTAAACAGCAAAGGTTATGAAGAAATCCTCACCGGTAACGCCGATAGTTTTGAATATGAAACAACCGTTGTACAAATCAAAAAAGAAAATAATTCGGAGCTTCAAAAACTTATTTCGCAAGATATCGCTTCGCAAGTGACAAAACCTACATTTGACGCGCTTGATGAGGACGAGGCCTCGGATATCGTCATAATTGTAGGAACAGATTTTAAGTAAATCTTCTTGTAACTCGCAACTTGTAACTTTTTTCCATTTTTTAATTGTGGGTTTCAAGCTACAAGCTATGAACTTCTTAACTATATGGTATGATATAAAGCTATGGATGACCATAAACAGCAACTTTTGGAAAAATTTGAGCAAATTAAATCCAAGATGAATCCAACCTCAATTAAAGAAGAGATTGCCAATCTTGAGGCGCGTACTTATGATGCTGATTTTTGGAAGGATAGTAAAGCCGCTGCCGATGTGATGAAGCGTATAAACTCAATGAAAAAAGAGATCGAGGACATTGAGATGATGGAATTACTTCTTGCAGAAAATGAACTTAAAGACGCAGAGAAATTGATCACTTCTTACGAAATCCATTTATTTTTATCAGGAACTTACGATAAGGGAGACGCAATATTTGCAATTCACGCCGGCCAGGGCGGTACCGAAGCCATGGACTGGACTGAAATGTTATTTCGTATGTATACACGCTATTTTGAAAAAAAAGGCTGGAAATGGGAAGAAATTGACCGTGTAGCAGGGGAAGAGGCCGGGATTAAAAGTGTTATTCTGAATGTCTATGGTAATTTTGCCTACGGATATTTAAAAGCGGAAGCAGGAGTGCATAGACTAGTACGGCAATCCCCGTTTAATGCCGATAAATTGCGACAAACCTCATTTTCGCTGGTTGAAGTGTTGCCAATGGTTGAGGATAACGCAGTACAAATTAAAGACGAAGACATTGAACTTCAATTTTTTCGCGCTGGAGGACATGGCGGTCAAAATGTCAATAAAGTTGCAACAGCGGTCCGCATCATTCACAAGCCCACAGGAATAACGGTTTCATGCCAGCAGGAACGTTCGCAAATGCAAAACCGTGAAAATGCATTAAAACTTCTCCGGGCCCAACTTTGGGTACTCGAAGAGGAAAAAAAGAACAAAGAAATCGCCTCCTTTAAAAAGGATAAAATGGCCTCATGGGGACTCCAAATACGATCGTATGTACTTCATCCATATAAATTAATTAAAGATCTTCGTACTGACCATGAGGAAACGCAGGTCGAACGCGTGCTTGACGGCGATCTTGATGAGTTTATTGAAGCTTTTATCAAACGTCCTGACTCCCAAAAATAACATCCTACATCCTTGCTTTTGAATTTGAAAATATGGTATCCTAAGAGTCTATGGAACCAAACAACAAAAGCATGCTTCATGATATTGACGAAAAATCTTCTCCCGCGAGTGTCTCTGAAGTGAAAAAAACCGACATTCTTTCGACAAAAGTAGTTGCGATCGTAGTTGCCGGCGCAATCATTTTGGGAGTTGGGAGCGGATTTTTGGGCAACATGATTGCCTCAGGCGCGAATTTTGGATCGGGAAATCAATCGGGCGATGACAAATCATCCGGCTCCGGTAAAGAATCTGCCGGAGTCATGGATAAAAAAACCTTCCCCGACAGCGCGGAAGGGCTTTTGAAAGAAGGCGGTATGGAAGGAGAAGGCAGTTATCATCTTGAGCGTCCGGGTGGCAAATCACAAAACGTATATCTGACCTCAACTGCAGTTGATCTGTCAACCTTTGTTGGAAAAAAAGTGAAGGTCTGGGGTCAAACATTTGCTGCTGAAAAGGCTGGTTGGTTGATGGACGTAGGCTATATTGAAGTAGTTAAATAAAACCCAAGAGCGAAGTAACCAAAATTTGCGCAGCAACATGCAACGTGCCACTTACGCAATTACGAAATAACGATAAGATAATTGCTTGGCGGCAAGCAAATTTTCTGGTTACGAGCGAAAAATAATATGATCTCTTTTCAAAATGTCACAGTCAAATATCCCTATGGCAATCTCGCTCTGAACGATGCCACTTTTGAGATTGCCGATAATGAGTTTATCTATTTGGTTGGACCGTCAGGCGCGGGCAAAACGACCATCTTACGTCTTTTGCTTCGTGAGATAATGCCCGCATCGGGCCGCGTGATAGTTGACAACGAGGAAATCAGTAACCCTAAATATCACGATCTCACCACACTTCGCCAAAAAATTGGAATAGTATTTCAAGATTTCCGTGTTCTCCATGACAAAAATGTGTATGAAAATGTCGCCTTGAGCATGCGCGTCAAAGGATACGCGGCTTCGGAAATAAAAAATCAGGTAGTCGAGGCTCTTGAACTAACAGGAATTTCTGAAAAAATATTTATGTTCCCGGCTCAACTTTCGGCCGGTGAGCTACAGCGCGTAGCAATCGCGCGAGCTGTCGTTGGAGACAGATCGATAATTCTTGCCGATGAACCGACCGGAAATCTTGATCCAAAAACCACTTGGGACGTGATGAAAATATTTAAAAAGTTTGAAAAAAATAAAACCATAATTTTTGCAACCCACAACACCGACATCGTCAATAGTATGAAGCGGCGCGTCATAGTGGTTAAAAACGGCGCTGTTGTCAAAGATCAGAGGAAAGGAGGATATGAACTATGAAAGATATCATTACTTCACTTCGGCGTACCCCCTATCAAACATCGGCGGCTTTTTTGGTACTTTTTTTTACTCTACTTCTATCCGGGATTCTTTTTATTTCCTTGAGTTTTATCCAAGGTTTGCTTTCGTATGTTGAGACGCGGCCGCGCATCATCGTTTATTTTCAAATAAAAGCAGAAGGTGCGGAGATTCGCGCCGTCCAAAAAAAGCTTGAGGCTACGGGTAAAACCGAAAAAATTGAGTATGTATCAAAAAAAGAAGCCTACAATATTTATAAAGAATTTACAAAAGACGATCCGGTTTTACTTGAGATGACCTCTCCCGACATCCTACCTGCCTCTCTTGAGATTGACGCAAAAAGCCCTGAATATCTGCCCGTGCTTGCAGATTTTCTAAAAGACCAGCCCGGTGTAGATGAAGTGGAGTTTCAAAAAGATATTGTTCAAAATCTACTAAATCTCACCAGAAATATACGGCGAGCGATTCTTGTATTTTTTGCGTATCTTCTCATCATGTCGATTATCGTTATGGCAACAACTACATCTTTCAAAACAGCTCTGAAAAAGGAAGACATTGCCCTGCAGCGGCTATTGGGTGCGACTAATTTATATATAAGACAACCTTTTATTGCAGAAAGCGTATTTTTGGGACTGTTTGCCAGTATCTGCGCCAATGTCAGCCTCGCAATTATTTTGTTTTCTCTAAACTCATTTTTGAGTGTTTTTTTGGCAGGACTGCCTGATCTTACGATAAGCGTTATGAATATGTCCTTACAGGTCTGGCCGTTTAACCTCATGTTTTTACTTACGACATTTGGCATAACGACTTTGTTCGGACTCTTCATCTCGCTTGTTGCCAGTCTTGCCGCAACAAACAGATATTTATGATAAAAAAAATCATTCTTTCTATTTTTGCAATCACGATCGCCTTATCGGTGTTTTTTTACGCCGATATCTTGAGTATTGCCCAAGAACAAACTCAGGAACAGACAAAAGGTGACCTTCAAAAAAAAATCGAAGAGTATGAAAATAAGCTCACCGAGCTTCGTGATCAAAAAAATACTCTATCTTCACAGATCCAATACATGGATACGCAGATTTACCTGACAGGACTTCGTGTAGAAGAAACAAACGCTAAAATTGAAAAAACCGAATACGAGATCGGGAAACTTGACGACTGGATCGGCGACCTTGATGTCTCACTTGACGAGCTCTCAAAAACGATGATTGAGCGTATCACCGCAAGCTATAAAAATCGAAAAGCTTCGGTGATCGATATAGTGTTTGACTCGACCTCAGCTTCTGATATCGTCAATAAACTTAAGTATTATGAAGTCGCCCGTGAAAGCAACAAAAAAGTGCTTTTGGAGGTGCAGGAAGCAAAATCAAATTATGAGGAGCAAAAAGAACTTCGGGAAAAGAAAAAAAAAGAGCTTGATACTCTTCATAAAACTCTCATCGTCCAGGAAGAAGATCTGAAAAATCAGCAAGATGCGAAGAGACGATTACTTGAAACAACTCAAAATGATGAACAAACTTATCAACAATTACTCGCGCAAGCGCGTGCCGAATACGCAGCAATACAAGGAATTGTCGCTGGCGCGGGAACAGAGACAAAAATAGGAGATGTTACTAAAGGAGAACGCATTGCCTCAATTATTTCAGGAGCGTCATGTAACTCTTCAGGAGGACATCTTCATTTTATTGTACAGGAAGGTGGATCAACTCAGAATCCATTTAGCTATCTAAAGTCTGTGGATCTAAAAAATTGTTCTGGTTCAAGTTGTGGTTCAGGAGATGGAGATTCAACATTTACTGACAATTCTTATAATTGGGACTGGCCATTAAATCCAACAATCGAAATGAATCAAGGATATGGTGAAACATGGGCAGTAAGAAATACATGGGTTGGAAGGATTTACAACTTTCATAATGGTATTGACATCACTGGTTCTTCTTATGATGTATCCGCGGTTTCAGATGGAACTTTATATAAAGGAAGTTATTCAGTTGGATGCGCATTATCATACATGAAGCTTGTTCATAAGGATTCTAATACCACAACGCTCTATCTTCACGTCAATTATTAATGACGATTGACTTATCTAAATTCTTCTTTTATTATGTATTTATATAACATATAAATATGTTAACAAGAATTAATTTCCTATTATTTTTGGTCGCTGCATTCGCTTTTTTTTCTACAACTACAACCTATGCTTCAGAAAATAAAGTTGTAAATGCCAGTTTCGAATCTTCGGCTGAAAATTGGAAAACAAATAATTCAAATGTTACTTTTGATATTTTAAATTCTCCTTTCAAAGAAGGTACTCAATCTGCAATGATCATAAACTCCAGTACAACTTCGTATGGAATTGAACAAACGATCACAAACATTATTCCCGAGCAAAAATATCGTATTTCAGGTTATGTTCGTGTCATCGATCCGCCTGCACAAAAAGCATTTATTCGCGTAGCTTGGTACAGTTCGCTTGACGCCACAGGCTCGCAGATCACGACTCACGACTCACCTATGCTTTCCGATTTTACAGATTGGCAGCTACTTGAATTTTTTCCGAATGCGGCGGCGAACGCGCAATCTGCCAAGGTACGTTTACTAACTACAAATGGAGCGGCAATATTTGACGATATACATTTTGAAGTTTATACCGAACCAACGGCAACAGAATCCCCAACGACAACTAACGTACCGCCTACACCAACACCGACAACTTCCGGTGAAGATTTTTCCTATGACAACATATTTATTTCCGAAGTGATGCCTGCCCCGAGTCCTGGAAACCCCGAATGGATTGAACTTTATAACGCAAATGATTTCGATGTCACGCTTGCTGATTGGTACATTGACGATAGCGCAAATGGCGGCTCAACACCAAAAAAAATGTCTATAAATATCCCTAAGAAAAGTTATATCGCTATTGATTTTTCTACCTCACTCTTTAACAATGCGGGAGACAGCGCCCGGCTGCTTGACTCATCGGAAGTTGAAAAAGATTATATTAGTTATGGCGAAACAGAAGCGGATTACAGTTTTGGCAGAAACGATTTTTCAAATCATACGGTCTGTATGCAGATTCCGACAAAAGCTGCAACCAATGGTACTTGTATTCAAGTTGATGAAGAGCCGGAACAAACAACGGCAACTCCAACTCACGTTCAATCCGTATCCCCGACTAAATTCATAACTAAAAAAATAACTCCTCACGCGCTCCACAATTATTACGATGATTTCAAAAGCAATACAAAAGTATCTGCTCTTAAAAATTTTGACAAACAAAAAGCTGAAACTGTACTTGGAGAAACCATCTCCATTCACAATAATTCAAAACCGCGGTCGCCCGTGACTCATCTAACTCTGCTTTCGATGTCGTATTCAATTCTTTCAATCATCTCACTCTGCGTGAAAATTGCTCTTGCATAAAGTATATTGATAATCATGGTAAAGAAGTTGTGGTTTTTTTTGTTATACTGGCTCCCACCGATTAGTCTCATGACGATCATATTTTTTCTGTCAAGTCGCCAAAGCATATCTGTCGGAAAAAGCTATGAAGTGAATTTTGTCACCTTCAAATCGATGCATATTTTGGAATATGCTCTAATGTTTTTTTTGTTATTTCGGGCATATTACCGAACTTTTACAAAAAAAAATAAAAGCATTCTTTTTTTTCTTGCCATCATAACAACACTTATTTACGCCGCATTTGATGAGTTTCATCAGACTTTTGTACCAACAAGAAGCGGAGCGTTGCGTGATATCGGGATTGACAGCATTGGAATTTTATTATCTTTTCTGTATACTAAAATACATCTTGCAAAGTTGGTTAAAAAACGTTTGATATGAAACAGATCATCGACACGGTACATCATTTTTTTGTTCCACGTCATACTAATAACTTCAACGCAAAACTACTTCATCACGATTTTTTAACGATTTACCTTATTGTAGCAATTTTATTTGGCGCAGGCATAAAGCACATGCAGCAAACAGGAAATATATTAGGATACGCAACCGACGTCACTGTGCAAAAGCTCTACGAGCTTACAAATATCGAGCGGGGTAGAAATAATATTAATAATTTAAACTACAATGAAGAGCTTGCTGAGGCGGCAAGGAGAAAAGCAGAAGACATGTTTGCCCAAGACTACTGGGCACATTATGGTCCGAAAGGTGAGACACCATGGCAGTTCATACTTGCCTCAGGTTATCAATATGAATATGCCGGAGAAAACCTTGCTAAAAATTTCATGTTTAGCGATGGTGTAATGAAAGCTTGGCTTGATTCAACAACGCATCGTGATAATCTGCTTCGTAAAGAATACGCCGATGTCGGTTTTGCGGTTGTAAACGGTGTTTTAAACGGCGAGGAGACGACTCTAGTTGTCCAGATGTTTGGCAAGCCACTTTATGCAAATGATACGGTTGCCGCAGAGACTCCAAAAACCGAAACCGTGGTTGCCCAAAAGCCCATCGTCTCCGAAGTACTTGCCTATGATGCCACACCTCAAAACAGTTCTTTCTTCGGAACGTACCTCAACATCAATATTGTATTTTTTGCAATACTCATGATTGCCTTGATGCTTGATTTTTACTTTGCTGCCAAACTTAATCTGATTCGTGTAAGAGGTAAAAATCTGATTCATTTCATGTTTATAGGCTTTATCGCAATCGGTGCATTTATCATCATTCAAGGATCAATAACATGAAAACTTTAGTAAAACATTTAAAAAATGAAGTTAAAAAACACGCTTTTGACTACCTGTTATTCATAACTGCGGGAGTGGTTTTTCTCATGGGTTTAAATTTATTTCGCGGGGAACGATTACTTGAGTTTATAATCTTGCTTTCTTTTGTATCTTTTTACATCATCTGGGGAATTTATCATCACATCATCGAAGACAACCTTCACCTTAAGATTGTGTTAGAATATATTCTTATAGGTTTTGCAGTTCTATTCCTCATTAAGGTACTGATTTTCCCATTCTAAATTTTTATGAAAGGCATCATCCTTGCAGGCGGCAAAGCAACAAGACTTCGACCTCTCACCAAAATCACCTCAAAACAACTTTTGCCCGTATACGACAAACCAATGATTTTGTATCCCATTGAGACTCTTACAAAAGCAGGAATTACCGATATACTCATCATCATCGCGCCAGAATATTCAGGTCATTTTTTAAATCTTTTAGGAAACGGCCGAGAGTTTGGAGCAAAGTTTACTTATGAAATTCAAGAAAATCCGAGTGGCCTTGCAGATGCTTTTATAATCGGACAAGATTTTATTGGAGACGATAATGTAACTATGATTCTTGGAGATAATATTTTTGATTATGATTTTTCCCCACATGTCAAAAACTTCCATCATGGCGGCCATGTGTTTGCCAAGCGGGTTCCCGACCCTCATCGTTACGGAGTCATTGAATTTGACGATAAATATCATGTACTATCAATCGTAGAGAAACCCGAAAATCCAAAAAGTGAATACGCAATGGTTGGGATATATATTCTTGATAAACGGGTTTCAGAGTTTGCAAAAAACGTCAAACCCTCCAACCGTGGTGAAATAGAGATAACAGAGCTCGTGAATCAATACAAAGACCGAGATGAGTTAAAAGTAAGTATTATCGACGGGCAGTGGCATGATGCCGGTACTTTTGACAGTTTGCTTGACGCAAACAACTACTGGGCTCTCAAGTCAAAAAATTCCTAAATTCGAATATCGAAATTCTAAATAAATTCCAATTTTTTAAATTTAAAACGTTTTATTATTTGATATTGTTTCGAATTTAGGAATTAGATATTAGAAATTTAATCAATATGGATACAATTCAAATTTTACTTATCATAGTATTGTCAATCTCAACAATTCTTCTTACGGTCGTTGGTATACAACTTGTCATAATAATGCAGTCTGTTAAAAAAGTACTGGGGCGGACAAATAAAATTCTTGACGGATTTGATGCTATTGGAACAGGTCTCAAACACGGACTTGGCGAGGCCACGGGATTTATCAATGGCTTTAAAACCATCATGAAGATAATCGATTTATATAAAAATAAAAAAAATGACAAATAATGAACACCCGCAACCATTTTGGTCCGGTTTTTCCCTTGGTTTACTAAGTGGCTCTGTAATCATGTATATAATCGCCACAAAACGTGGCCGGCAAGCGCTTCGAAAACTGCTTGATCATTCGGAAACACTTGAAACAAATATTGAGCATATCCTTGAAGCGCTACAAAAAAATACACTTCTTGACAAGAAAGATGATTAAAACTTTAACTGTTGACAATTATTATAGAGTATAGTATATTTACCTAATCGCCCAAAAACCAGGGTGGTTTTTTTATTTATTCACTTCGTTTTTGCCAAATGACACTGCAGAAAAACATCAATCATATTTTATTAGGTACAGAAGAAGAACATATAAAAAATTTTGATCTAATAGAGATACAAAAACAATCTTGGCAGCGCTTCCTGCATAAAGAATTGAAAGAGATCATAAACGAATTTTTCCCAATTGAAGATTATACCGGCAAAAAACTTACTCTTCATTTTGATGATTTATTTTTTGGAGAACCTCGATATCCACTTGAACTCTGCATCCAAAAAAAACTCACATTTGATCTTCCAGTCTACCTCAAACTCACGATTGAAAACAAAAAAACCGGAAAACGCAAATCACAGGATGTGTATTTTTTTAACCTTCCGATAATGACCGCGCGTGGATCTTTTGTGATCAACGGTATTGAGCGGGCAATCATAAGCCAGATCGTCAGATCGCCCGGAATGTATTTTACTGCGGAAATAGACAAAACTACGGGTCTCACTCTTTATAACGGTGAGATACGTCCTTATATTGGCTCATGGATCGATATTGGTATAAACAAATACGGAATAATCGAAATCAAGATCAATAAACGACGTAAAATGCTCGCAACCGTATTTCTCAAACTTTTTGAAGAAATGGGTAATACGGAGATCATGTCGATATTCAAAGATCTTGATCAAAATCTTATTGAAAAATATATCACACCAACAATCAAAAAGGATCGCACCGCTTCGAAAGACGAAGCGGTACTTGAGTTTTACCGAAAAGTAAAACCCGGCGAACCTCTGATACTTGAAAACGCTTACAAAACTTTAAACTCACTTTTTTTCGATCCAAAAAGATACTCTCTAAGTAAAGTCGGTCGCTACAAAATTAATAAAAAACTAAATCTTAATATCGAAAATAGTCCAGACAATTACCTGCTTCAAAAAGAAGATGTTATTGAAGGACTGAAATATCTTGTCAACCTCACAGAAGGACGAGGAGAGTTTGATGATATTGATCATCTTGGCAATCGACGACTTCGTACCGTAGGAGAGCTCGTAGGTATGTATGGAATTCGCGCAGGCATGATACGAGTTGAAAAAGAAGTCAAGGAACGAATGAGTCTTATCACAAGTGACGTCAATCCTTCACCATCTCAGGTACTTAATAACAAACCGCTAATTGCAACGATCAATATTTTTTATAAAACAAGTCAGCTTTCAACTATCGTTGACCAGACCAATCCTTTGGCCGAACTCGACAACATGCGTCGCATCACGGTCGGTGGTCCGGGCGGAATCGAAAAGCAACGCGCCTCATTCTCGATCCGTGACATCTCCTCATCGCAGTATGGACGTATTGATCCGATTAGATCTCCAGAAGGTCCAAATATCGGCGTCGTCACCTACATGGCACTTTACGCAAGAGTGAATGAATATGGATTTTTGGAAACTCCTTATAAAAAGGTTATAAAAGAAAAAAAAGGTAACAAGACACTAATAAAGGCTATTAATACAATTGATTATTTACAAGCGGATGACGAAGAGCAATATTACATTACTTCAGCAAATGCGAATCTTGACGCGAATGGATATCTGACTGAGACTCATGTTGTTGCCCGTCACAAAGGCGAAATTATCGAAGTCCCAAGTGAAAAAATTGATTATATCGATATCTCCCCCCGTCAAGCTATAGGTATTTCAGCTTCACTTATTCCATTTTTACAAAATGATGATGCCAGCCGTGCGCTTATGGGAAGTCATATGCAGTGCCAGGCCGTGCCTCTTGTCAGGCCGCATGCACCTGTTGTAGGCACCGGTATGGAAGCTGTGGTGGCTTCGGAGCTTGGACGAACGGTGCGCGCACCCGAAAACGGGCTCGTCGAATATGTCGATGGGCAAAAAGTCGTATTCAAAGGTGTCTCGGGTAAGAAGTATGAATATAAAATGGAGCGTTATGTACGCACCAATCGTGATGTTTCTTTTGATCAAAAACCGCGAGTTGAACCAAAACAAAAACTTAAAAAAAATGACGTCATCGTAGACGGACCGACATCAGAAAACGGCCGACTTGCTCTTGGACAGAATCTGGTCATTGCATACACCTCGCTTAAAGGTCTTGGATATGAGGACGGATTTGTGATCTCAGAGCGTCTTCTAAAAGACGATGTCTTTACTTCAATATCAAGTGAAGAATATGTGGCCGATGTTGTTGATACCAAACTCGGTCCTGAGGAACTTACTCGCGATCTCCCAAATGTTCGTGAGGAAGTGTTGCAAAATCTTGACAAAGACGGATCTGTCATCATGGGAACACAAGTAAAAGGTGGCGATATTTTGGTTGGAAAAGTCGCGCCCAAAGGTGAGCGTGAACTTACGGCTGAAGAACGGTTACTGCGTGCAATATTTGGAGAAAAAGCAAAAGACGTCAAAGATACTTCACTTCGTATGCCTTATGGAGATCGAGGCACTGTAATAAATGTTGACGTCATCGACTCAAAACGCGATCCGAACGAACTTGAGCCAAGTATCATAAGACGCATTTTGGTCCAGACAGCTCAGCTTAGAAAAATCACTGTTGGTGATAAACTTGCAGGTCGTCATGGAAACAAAGGCGTGATTGCCAAAATTCTTCCCGAATATGATATGCCATACCTTGCAGACGGCACACCGGTTGATATCATCATCTCACCGCTTTCCATACTTGCCCGCATGAATCTGGGGCAGCTTTTTGAAACCATACTTGGCTGGATTGCAATGAAAAACAATCATCAGATTTCAGTACCGGTTTTTGAACAGATAAAGGAAGACTATATATTTAATGAAATGAAAAAATTAGGCTTGCCAACAGACGGAAAAGTGACTCTTTATGACGGTCAGACCGGAACACCGTTTGAACGACCGGTACTTGTTGGAATAGGCTATATCATGAAGCTCATTCATATGGTCGAGGATAAATTCCATGCCCGATCTGTCGGACCGTACTCACTTGTTACACAACAGCCGCTTGGCGGAAAATCTCAAATGGGTGGGCAGCGTTTTGGTGAGATGGAAGTTTGGGCCCTTGAAGCGCATCGTGTTCCACATGCTCTTCAGGAGATGCTCACAATTAAAAGTGATGATGTACGTGGTCGTCAGAAAACATTTGAATCTATTATTAAAGGATTAGATATTCCTCAATCAAGTGTACCTGAATCATTTAATGTACTTGTAAAAGAACTTAACGCGCTTGGATTATCAATTGACTATATAAGGTAAACGCTATGGATGATATGCAGATTACGGATTTTTCCGGTCTTAAAATCAGACTTGCCTCGCCGGATGATATATTGAAATGGTCACATGGCGAAGTCACCAAACCTGAAACCATAAACTATCGTACTTTTCGACCTGAAAAAGACGGTCTATTTGATGAGCGCATTTTTGGTCCAACAAAAGACTACGAATGTTACTGTGGTAAATACAAAAGAATCCGCTATAAAGGTATAGTATGCGATCGCTGTGGAGTTGAAGTGACGACATCTGTTGTACGTCGTGAACGTATGGGTCATATCAAGCTTGCAACCCCGGTTGCCCACATATGGTATTTTAAGGGTGCTTCATCCCCACTTAGCATTATTCTTGATATTCCAACACAGACACTTGAACGCATAGTTTACTACGCTCTTTATCTTGTAACCGGCATTGAAAAAGAAGGTCAAAAAAAGACAATTTCCGCGCTTGAGGGTTTAAGAAAAAAAGAAATTGACGCACAGGAAGAATGGTATGAAAGTGAAAAGCAAAAAATTACTTCGGAGTTTGAAAAACAACGCAAAGATACTGAAAAGAAAATTACAGCATCAGAACAACGAGCACTCGCCAATCAAGAAATTGATCTTAAAGAACGTGAACAATTGAAACGACTTTCAGACCGTTTTGTTGAACGCAAATCTCAGCATGTAGCAATATATGAGAGGCTTATTAAGGTAATTAAGAATCTAAAAATATACGAAACTTTAGAAGAGGAAGATTATTTATTTTTGAAAGATAATGAGCTTGAGGGGTTTGTAGAGGTAGGTATGGGCGCAGAAGTTTTACATAGTATCCTGACCGAACAAGATTTATCAAAATCATTATCACAAACTTTAAGCAGACTTGCCAAAGCCCGTGGAGATAAACGCAGCAAACTTTTGAAAAAAGTACGTATTATTGAATCTTTTATAAAAAGCAAAATAGTACCGGAATGGATGCTTATTAGCGTGCTTCCGGTGATTCCTCCGGATCTTCGACCTGTGGTCCAACTTCCTGGTGGAAAATTTGCCACTTCAGATCTTAACGATTTATATCGACGTGTCATCAACCGCAATATTCGTCTGTCACAACTTATTGAACTTGGTGCACCGGAAATCATACTTCGCAATGAAAAACGCATGCTGCAAGAGGCGGTTGACTCACTTTTGGATTTACAAAAATCAAGAGGACGAACACAAACCAGGCGTTCGGCAAAAAAACTGAAATCACTTTCTGATATTTTACGAGGAAAACAGGGTCGATTCCGCCAAAATCTTCTCGGGAAACGTGTTGATTATTCTGGCCGTTCAACCATCATCGTCGGCTCCGATCTCAAGATTGATCAATGTGGAATTCCGAAAGAAATGGCGCTAGAACTTTTCAAACCACATCTTTTACATGAAATTATTATTCGTGGCCATGCTCCAAACATAAAAAGCGCGAAAAATTTCCTTGAAGAACGGCAGCCGATTATCTACGACATTCTTGAGGAAATTACAAAAAATCATCCGGTTTTGTTAAACCGCGCACCCACTTTACATAAACTGTCGATCTTAGGTTTTTATCCTGTTCTGACAGACTCAAGTGCAATCAAACTCCACCCAACGGTCTGTGCCGGATACAACGCTGATTTTGATGGCGATGCTATGGGTGTGTTTGTCCCACTTTCTGAGCAATCTATCGAAGAAGTTAAATCGCGAATGCTTCCGTATCGTAACTTATTAAAACCGGCCGACGGATCGCCAATCGTCCTGCCTAACAAAGAAATGGCGCTTGGCGTCTATTACATAACAACAATTGATAAAAATGTGCATTACGATGATGAAAAAACCTTAAAGACTTATGGAACGGCAGATGAAGCAATTATGAATTATCATCTTAATCGGATAACACTTCGACAGCCAATTCGAGTACGTATTAATGGAAAGATTATAGTTACATCTGTCGGACGCATTTTCCTTAATGAAAAATTACCCAATGAGTTACAGTTTATAAACGAGGATGTCAAAGCATCAGATATAAAAAACATTATCGTTTCTGCGATGAAGATTTTATCGCAAGAAGAAGTAGGCCAGCTTATTGATAAAATAAAGGACATCGGATTTTGGGGAGCCACCATATCAGGCGGACTTTCGGTCTCTATCTTTGACTGCAAAATTATCGAAAACAAGGATAAAATTGTGGCTGAAACCGAAGGTGAAGTAAATAAAATTCAAGATAACTTCAATCAAGGACTTCTGACACTTGAGGAGAAAAAAAGACTCACAAATAAACTATGGATTGACACGACAGAAAACTTAGCCGATCTCACGTGGAATGAAATCGATGATGAAAATCCAGTGAAAATCATCATTCAATCAGGAGGAGCCCGGGCGTCACGCGAACAACTTAAGCAACTTTCTGCTATAAAAGGACTTGTTGTTGACCCAATGGGTAAGATTATCGAAGTGCCAACGAAATCCAATTATAGAGAAGGTTTAAACATTTTCGAGTATGTCATTTCAGCAAGAGGAGCCCGAAAAGGTCTTACAGACTCAGCATTGAAAACCGCAGACGCCGGATATTTGACAAGAAGACTGCACGATGTTGCTCACGACATGATTGTTCGTGAAAAGGATTGTGGCGCCGATGAAGGTTTAGTAATTTCATCAAGTGGCGTACGAGGTGACAAAATGCCGCTTCGCCTTATAGGTCGACGCGCGCTTGAACCGATAAAAAATAAAAAAGGAAAACTCATCGTTGATAAAAATGAACTCATCGATGAAGAAAAAATCTCACTTATTCAAAAAAACGAGATTAATCGAGTCGAAGTTCGCTCACCGCTTTTTTGTAAATCAAAAACCGGTATATGTCAATTCTGTTATGGAATTGATCTTGCGACTCAAAAAGACGTCGAAATCGGAATGCCTTCAGGAGTCGTCGCGGCACAATCTATTGGAGAACCGGGCACTCAGCTTACAATGCGTGTCCGACACTTTGGCGGTATCGTCATTTCTGACGTAACTCAAGGACTACCTCGTGTTGAAGAACTTTTTGAAACTCGAAATCCAAAGGTCGTCTCGCCAATCACTGAAGTTGCAGGCAAAGTGACCGTAACCGAGGACACCGAGAGGGATATGTATGTCATCAAGGTGTATCCAACAAATAAAGAAGAAGAAATGCAAGAATTTACGGTACCAAATACTCAAAAACTTCGAGTCAGAGATGGAGACCTTATTCCAGCGGGCACCCAAATTTCTGAAGGATATCTCAATATTCATGATATTTTGAGCATCAAAGGATTACACCAAGCCCAACAGTACTTACTTAATGAGATTCAGTCGGTTTATGAATCACAAGGAATCGGAATTCACGACAAACATTTTGAAGTGATCATCCGCAAGATGAGTGATAAAGTCATAATCGAAGATGAAGGTGACACGACATTTACCAAAAATGAGGTCGTTTCGCGTGTCAGATTTGAAGAAGAAAATAAACGCGCTCTCGCAATCGGAGGCAAGCCGTCTGTTGGTAAAGTCACCATATTTGGTATTACTCGCGCCGCAATTTACACAGACTCATGGTTATCGGCCGCATCATTTGAACAGACGACAAACGTTTTAAGCAAAGCAGCAATCAAAGGACAGGTCGATTACTTGATGGGGCTTAAAGAGAATGTTATAATTGGAAGATTAATTCCGGTTACAGAAGACTTAATTAATAAATATTATTCTCAGTTTCAGTCAACTTATGCCAACGATAAATCAGCTGGTGAAGAAAAACAGGTCGAAGAGACTAAGGAAGTCGGCCTCGACGGCGCTCAAAACAAGCTTTAATGCTGTTAAAAGACGTTATGTTTCTACGCAAAACCCCATGAAACGGGGTGTGTGTACTATTGTACGCACCATGACACCAAAAAAACCAAACTCAGCGCTGCGAAAAGTAGCCCGTGTCAGGCTCTCAAATCGTATGGAAATCACGGCCTATATACAAGGCATTGGGCATAATCTTGCCGAGCACTCTATTGTGCTTGTGCGAGGCGGTCGCGTCAAAGATCTGCCAGGTGTGAAATATCACATTGTCCGCAATAAATTTGATACGACGGGTGTCGACAATCGCACGACATCAAGATCAAAGTACGGTACAAAAGCCCCAAAAAAGTAATTTGTAATTCGTAATTAGTAATTGGTAATAAAATAAATGCCAAGACATCAATATAAAAAAATTAAAAGCAAGTCCGATCCGGTTTACGAAAGTTTGGAGGTAACCAAACTTATAAACTACATCATGGAGGACGGTAAAAAAAACGTCGCCCGTAATATAGTTTACACAACTCTTGAGAATCTGAAAAAAGAAGAAAACGATGCTTTGATGACCTTAAATAAAGCAATAATCAATGTTATGCCTGACCGTGAAGTGCGTCCACGACGTTTGGGAGGCGCCTCATATTTGGTGCCGACAGAAGTTCGCAGATCCCGCCGTTTATATCTTGCTTTAAACTGGATTATTGAGGCTGCGTCAGGTAGATCAAATAAAGAATTCAAGTCTTACGCTAACAAACTCACTGCAGAAATTATTGAGGCTTCAAAAAATCAAGGTAGCGCGGTTGCAAAAAAGCTGCAAACCGAAAAACTTGCCGAGCAAAACAAAGCCTTTGCCCATCTGAAATGGTGAAATCCGAAATTCTAAATTCCAAACTCGAAACAAATTATAATTACCAAAATTCAAATCATCAAAACAGTTTATATTTTGAATATTTAGATTTTGATATTGTTTCGGATTTCGTATTTAGTGCTTAGGATTTTTTTTATTTACTATGGCTCCTAAAAACCCAATCTCAACCAAAAATCGTAATGTTCCGCTTGATAAAATCCGAAACGTAGGGATCATCGCTCATATTGATTCCGGGAAAACCACAACCACGGAGCGCATCTTATTTTATACCGGTCGAAGCTACAAACTTGGAGATATTGATGAAGGAACCACCCAAATGGACTGGATGGTGCAGGAGCGCGAGCGCGGTATCACCATTGTCTCTGCCGCGACAACTACTTTCTGGAAAGATGTTCGCATCAATATTATTGATACTCCTGGACATGTAGACTTTACCGCGGAGGTTGAACGATCGCTTCGCGTGCTTGACGGTGGCGTTGTTATCTTTGATGCCGAAGAGGGAGTACAAAGCCAGTCAGAGACCGTTTGGAGACAAGCCGACAAATACAAAGTACCGCGTCTCTGCTTTATAAATAAAATGGACAAGCTTGGCGCCAATTTTGAAGGAACTACAAAAGAAATTGAAGACAGACTTGGGGCAAACCCGATAGTCATGGTTTATCCTATCGGCAAAGAAGCCGATTTCAAAGGTGTTGTCGATCTTATGACATTAAAAACCATGATCTGGGGCGAGGATGAAAGCGGCGTTGAATATGAAACTTTAGATGAAGTACCGGCAGATATCAAACCCGCTGTTCTAAAATATCGAGCCAAGATGATTGAAAAAATTGCCGAGACCGATGACTCTTTGCTTGAAAAGTACCTAAATGGTGTCGAGCCGTCGGTTGAAGAACTTAAAAAAGCTTTGAGGAAAGCGGTTATCGGCTACAAACTTATTCCGGTTTATGCAGGTACGTCACTCAGAAATAAGGCAGTTCAACCGGTGCTTGATGCAATGGTTGATTATCTGCCCTCTCCTGCTGACTTGAAAGAGGTTGCCGGCCTTGACCCGTCAACGAAAGAAAAAATTACCAGAAAACTTATTCCTGAGGAAAAATTTAGCGCTCTTGCTTTCAAAATCCAGCTCGACCCACATGTTGGAAAAATCACTTATACAAGAATATATTCGGGTGTCTTAAAATCCGGTTCATATATTTTTAACGTAAATAGTAAACGTCAAGAGCGAGTCAGTCGTATTTTACTAATGCACGCCAATCAACGTGAAGAGATCGACCAGGCATATGCCGGAGAAATCATCGCGCTTGTCGGACCCAAGGAATCAAAGACAGGAGACACGCTTGCAGATGAACAGCATCCAATACTGCTTGAGCAGATCTCATTCCCGGAGCCCGTGATATCGCTTGCGATCGAACCCAAAACCAAAGCCGATCAGGAAAAACTCTCATATGCACTTCAACGCCTGGCCGATGAGGATCCGACCTTCCAAGTCAAAGTAAATCACGAAACCAATCAAACCATCATGTCTGGCATGGGTGAGCTTCATCTTGAGATCCTTGTTGATCGCATGAAACGAGAAATGGGTATGGACGCCAATGTCGGTAAACCACAGGTTGCCTACAAAGAAACAATATCACGAGCAACCGATGCCGAAGGAAAATATATTAAACAAACCGGAGGTCATGGACAATATGGTCACTGTTTACTGAAACTTGAACCGCTCGGCCGTGGTGAAGGATTCAAATTTATAAACGGCATAAAAGGTGGCACCATCCCTTCAGAGTTTATTCCATCCGTTGAAAAAGGCGTAATTCAAGCAATGGACAAAGGAGTGCTTCTCGGATTTCCTATGACCGACATGCAAGTCACGTTATATGACGGAAGCTACCATGATGTCGATTCATCTGATATTGCCTTTCAGATAGCAGGATCCATGGCACTTCAAGACGGTGTCAAAAAAGCCGGTATGCAACTTCTTGAGCCTATCATGCGACTTGAGATTACGGTTCCTGATGAGTTCATGGGTGTTGCAATAGGTGACATCTCAAGTAGACGCGGTAAAGTATTGGGCACTGAAAAACGCAATAAAGTCACCGTAATCAAATCTTATGCTCCCCTTGCCGAACTTTCAGGTTATGCGACAGTGCTTAGGTCGCTTACCGAAGGACGGGGTGTCTTCTATATGGAGCCTTCTCATTACGAACAAGTGCCACAAAATATCGTAGCTTCTTTGCAAAATAGGTAAGTCTTTTAAAATGATATAATCAAAATTAAGGCTATGAATATCCTCGTGATTTCTGATACCCATCTTTCTCTGCCCTTTGAAGAAAAAAAATTCAGACTTCTTGAAAGCCTCATCAAAAAACACGACCAAGTGATTATTAACGGCGATTTTTGGGAAGGATTTGTAATTTCTTATGACAAATTTATTATGTCACCATGGCGAGCCTTGTTTCCCATTCTTAAAAAGAAGAATTCTATCTATATTTTTGGCAATCATGATCTTGAGAAGTTTGGGAATGGTTCATTTGATGCTTTTTCTATGATTCAAACTGACAGTTATCGAGCCAAAGTAAACGGTCATACATTTTTGCTGGAGCACGGTCATAGACTACTTCCTCTTGACTCTGGCGATGAGAATAAAAGACGTCGAGCAACAAAAAATATGGATCGTTTAGAAAAATACATGATCAAAG
>Ga0209541_10000783_pt1 | contig 63239 bp, 64 predicted proteins | sample RifCSPlowO2_01_FD_184027 | JGI IMG/M metagenome (GOLD analysis project Ga0209541, IMG submission 184027) | Groundwater microbial communities from Rifle, Colorado - Rifle CSP2_plank lowO2_0.1 (SPAdes) (version 2) | ecosystem: Environmental > Aquatic > Deep subsurface > Groundwater | place... | reverse complement strand
AATATAATGCAACTGCGCCGGAAATACTGTAGGCAATCCAAGTAATAAGCAAAGGGAAAACATATTTCATCTGCATTTGCATGCTTTTGCCGAAACTCTCGGCAAAACTGCCAGCCGCGCCGGGCGTTGTTTTTGGTTTTGGCATAAAATACGCCTGAAGATACTGAGACACGCCAGCTAAAATCGCCAATAAAAAACTTTTTCCAGCGAGGTCAATCCCTCCAAGAAAAATCACGTTGATTTTTTCCGGGACATGGATAAAAGAGTATAGCGATTCGCTGTCAAAATTTATACCTTTCAAGAAAACATAATACAGAGCAAAAATAATGGGAATCTGAACCAAAACCAAAAGACATCCTGAAAATGGGTTGGTTTTGTGTTTTTTGTAAAGTTCAAAAGTCAATCTGGCTTGTTCTTCTTTGTTTGCCGCGCTTTTTTTTATTTTTTCAAGTTCCGGGGCAAGCATAGTCATCGCCGCCTGATTTTTAATGGCTTTTTGAGAAAAAGGGAAGAGAACCAGCTTGACTAAAATAGTGAGAAAAATAACGGCAACACCAAGGTCTCCGCCGGGAACAATAGAAACCAAAAAGGCCAAGGCGTTTATTAATGGCTTATATAGAAGAGTATCCCACAGATAATGCATTTCCTCATTCTACCCCGTAGTGAAATTTTTAGCAAAATTTACTACGGGGCAGGTATGAAAATAAATTAGAGTCACCTTAAAGGGTCCAGGTGTTTTTTCTGCCATGGATGACATCGTAAAATTCTAAAAAATCCCAAATAAAAACCTTTGAAGGTGCCGTATTTTTCTACGGCTTGCTTGGTGTATTCCGAGCAAGTGGGATAAAAAACACAGCTAGGTTTTATAAAAACAGAGATATTTCTCTGATAGAAGTTAATTAATTTTACTGAAAATATTTTTAATTTCATTTTCTAGCATTAAAATATCGTCTTGATATTTTTTAAAAATAAAAACACCTAGAAGTCCAAAAGGGGATAATTTTATATTTTTTTGTAGAGCGGAATATCCGCGTCTTCGCAGTAAATTTCTTATAACGGCAAGCTTGGCTATATTTTTAGGCGCAATAAAAGAAATTTTTACTTCTTTGTTGTCAGTTTTAATATATTTAAAAGTTAAACTGGGAGAATTCAAAAAACTGCCAGATTTAAAAATCGTTTCAACCTCTTTTGTAGATACTCTATTCTTTTTGAGCAACATTCCATTAAACGCTAAGCTTTTTTCTGCCCTTCTGGCGCCTTCTTTTTAGAACTTTCTTGCCCGTTTTGGTTCTAGACCGAACCAAAAACCCGTGACTTCTCGCTCTTTTTCTTTTTTTAGGTTTATACGTGAATGACATAGGCTCATTTTATAACAATGCGAACAAAAATACAACCCCCTCACCCCCGCCCCCTCTCCATTTAGAAAAATGGAGAGGGGAGGCTGAAAGCCGGGGTGAGGTTATGGGATTTTGCATTTATCCCCATCTTATCAACAAGTTTAATAACTTTTGACAAGTATCAAACATTTTTCAAATAGTATAATATGAAACTATGAATCCCGTACGAAGTTTAGACTAGATTTTCTATGGGAGGTAAGAGTCATAAGATTATTAATTTATATAACTTCGTACGGGATGAATATGAACTTGAAACAGCTTTGGAAAAATTGCTTGGTTGAAATTGAAACGGGAATATCAAAAGCAAATTTCAGCACTTGGTTTAAAAACACATCAATCGTAAAAGAAGATACGGGTATTATTTACATCGGCGTACCGAATGAATTTGTGCGTGATTGGCTTATAAATAAATACCATAAGCTTATTACCAAAACCATCGCGGATACATATGAAAATATGCGCGCGGTGGAATACATAATTACTAAAATAGAAAACACCAAGGAGGCCGGCAAGGAGGAAACGCCTACAACAAATGAGGCTTATATAAACAAAGAACTGCCGTTAAGGGATCTTTACATAAATCCGGAAGACAATCTTAACCCGCGCTATCATTTTAATTCTTTTATTGTCGGAACTTTCAACGAACTAGCCTATGCGGCATCCCAGGCGATAATAGATAACCCGGGAACTAAATATAATCCATTTTTCATCTATGGAGGCACAGGACTGGGCAAAACTCATTTAATCCAAGCCGTGGGCAACAGCATAAAAGAAAAATATCCGAATAAAAAAACTCATTATATGACTTTGGAAAAATTCGCGACTGATTTTATCAGCTCGCTGCAAAACAACAAGGCAAATTCTTTCAAAGAAAAATACCGAAAATACGATCTATTAATCATAGATGACATTCAATTCATCGGCAAAATGGAAAAAATTCAGGAAGAGCTTTTTCACACATTCAATACTTTTCATGAAAACAACAAACAGATTATTTTTTCCTCCGACAAGCATCCTAACTATATTCCGGAGTTGGCAGACCGCTTGAAATCCCGTTTTGCCGCCGGAATGATAGTGGACATATCTCCGCCGGAATACGAGTCTCGTATGGCAATTTTAAAGGTAAAACTGCAGGAGTTTAATATTGAACTGGATAAAGAAATAGTAGAATATATCGCTTCATCTATTGAAGGAAATATCAGAGAACTTGAAGGGAGCTTGAACGTCATAATTTGCCAATATCGCTTGAAAAACAGACCTTTAACTCTAGCAGAAGTGAAGAATTTACTAAAAAACAACATGAAACCTAAAAAGAATATTGCCATAAAAGATGTTGTAAAAATAGTCAGCGAGTATTTTAAACTGGAAGAAGCTTCTGTTTATGAAAAAACCAGAAAAAAAGAAATAGTCAAAGCCAGGCAAGTAGTGATGTATCTGCTTCGGGAAGACTTTAATGTTTCTTACCCCTTGATTGGGCAAAAACTTGGGGGGAAAGATCATACGACGGTGATACACTCTTGTTTAAAAATTAAAAACGACTTGAAAAACGACCCACAACTTTTACAAGAACTAGAGCAAATACGAATTATGTTTAAGTAGTAAAAAATTATCAGACTTTAATTAAAAATTAAAACAAGAAAATAATATATAAACAAAGAGTTAAAAAAGTTATACACTTATCAACACACTTAATAGTATTAATAGATTAAAATAAATAACATATAAACATACTATGAAACTAGAATGTAAAATAGAAGAAATAAAAAATAAAATCTCCCAAATTGAAAGAATCACTGGGAAAAATTTAACCCTACCTGTTTTAAACTCAATTCTTTTAATCGCCTCCGGTAAATCTTTAAAATTAAGAGCAACAAATTTAAGTCTTGGTGTTGAAGTTGAAATACCGGCAAAAATTGAGAAAGAGGGGATTGTAGCTGTTTCTGGGAGTGTTTTAAGTGGTATATTTTCCAATATTTTTCAAAACGAAAACATATTTTTAGAGGAAGTTGAAGGAAACCTGCTTATTAAAACAAAAAAAAGTAAAATAAAACTAAAAGGACAGCCCCATGATGATTTTCCAACCATTCCAAGGGTTGCCGGAATAAGTTTTGATATAGAGTCAAAAAAAATAATGGATGGGATAAAATCCGTTTATTACAGTTCTTCTGTATCCGACATAAAACCAGAAATTTCCAGCGTTTTTATACACACAAATGATGATAATTTAATTTTTGTATCTACAGACTCTTTTCGTTTAGCTGAGAAAAAAATAAAAGCAAAAGGAATTCCTGAAATTGGAGGCATTCTTATCCCATTTAAGAATATTTCCGAAATTATTAGAATTTTCGGAGAATCTCCGTCAATTATCAAAGTTTGTTTTAATAAAAATCAAATTTCTTTTTCTTCAGACGATGTTTATCTAACATCTCGGATTATTGATGGAGTTTTTCCCGACTATCGTCAGATTATTCCAAAAACATCAAGCACTAACGCGATAATATTAAAGCAAGATTTATTGAATGCGCTCAAACTTTCCAACATTTTTTCTGACAAATTTAACCAGGTGAATATGAAAGTTGCGCCCAAAGAAAAAGTCTTTGAACTGTCATCCGCCAATAATGATATTGGGGAAAATAAAACATCTCTGGATGCCACCATAACCGGAGAAAATATTGAGCTTGGTTTTAATTATAAATACTTTCTAGACTGCTTTCCGTCAATTACAACCGACAGCGTGTCTATAAAATTCTCCGGAGCCGGGAGTCCGCTTGTCGTTTCTCCCGTGAGTGATACTTCTTTTATTTATCTTATAATGCCGATGAATAGGTAGCAGACAGCGCTTTAGGCGCTCAGAGCGCCTAAAGCGCTGTCTGGGATTACTGCTGCACCTTGAATATCAAAGTTGTTTCACTACGATTATAGATACTGTCATAAGCAATTATTCTCAGTTCATTTTCCGCTTGAGGGCTTTCCAACTCGGAAAGTGTAAAAGAAAAAGTGAAAGGCGCTTTTGATGTTCCGAGATAGCTTTCGTTTATGAAAATGTCTATCTTGGCAAGCGGGTAAGGGCCGGAGCTTGAAACTCTTAAATTTATTTTTTGCTTTGGTAAATATATTGTGTTTATATTTGGTTCAATGATTGAAATAACTGGTTTCGCCGCGTCCGTATGCACATCATCTACCGCAACCGGCTTGTTATATAAATTTACTATCTGGTATTTCCAGCTGTTTTGCGCCCACCAATTTTGTACAGGTATTTCCCAGCGGTTAAACTGCGAATCATCCGCAGGGCTGGGAAGCGGGGGTCCAAGAACATTATTTTTATCCACCCAATAAAGAATTGAGTGCACATTTGTCAAAATTCTCTCTTCCGTGGTTTCTTGGGGCGTGTTAGGTCCCGCCAATTTGCCTGAAATTTTATCTATAAAGAAATTCTCATTGCCTTGCCAGCTTCCGCGCAGCGCCGGTTTTATTATTTTGGGGTCAGCATCCAAGTTTGGCTTTTCAAATTTTTCATCCGGTAAAATTTTTAGCGCTTCATTTATAAATTTATTCCAAATCGGTCCTGCGACAGCAGCTCCTCCTTTTTTCATCGGCATATTATCGTTGTTACCTGCCCAGACACCTACAGCAATTGATGGGGTGTAGCCTATCGTCCAAGCATCCCTATTGCTATTTGTTGTTCCTGTTTTTACCGCTACATCTTTTCCGGGAACATAAAGAACCGAATGCGCTCCGAAAGTTGGCACACGCGCTTTCTCATCCGACAATACATCTGAAATGGTCAGCGCAGTATTTTTAGGCAAGACTTCCTGTGGTTTTTGTTGATATTGTTCCAGAATTTTTCCGGTTGAATCCTGCACTTCCAAAATCCCAGTATATGGATTTCTTACTCCGTCATTGGCGAAAACTCCGTAGGCTGAAGTCATATCAAGGAGGGACACTTCTCCGCCTCCGATAACCAGTGTGAGGCCGTATCGCTCTGTGCCATTTAAAGTGCTGATACCCATATCTTCGGCTGTTTTAAGCGAACTAGGAAGTCCCGCCAGATAAAAAAGTTTTACCGCGATGATGTTGATGGATTGCGCGAGCGCGTCTCGGAGACTCATTAGCCCGCGGAACTTATCGTCATAATTATCAGGCATATAGCAATTTTCTTGGTTGCGTCCCGGTAAGGCTTTGCCATAAGCATCGCAGGTCGCTTGAAATTCCGTAGGCAGGTCAAAGAGAACAGTATCGGGGGTAAAGCCCTTATTGAAGGCCGTAGCGTAAATAAAGGGCTTAAAAGAAGAGCCTGGCTGTCTCTGTGCTGTTGCCACATTGAAATTTCCTTCCATCTCCTTGTCAAAATAGTCTCTTGAACCTACCATTGTCAAAATTTGTCCTGTTTTTGGATCTATCGCTACTAAACTAGCGTTTTTTCCATTCCAGTCTGTTTCATTTTTTAACGCGCCTTCTTTTGCTATTTGTTCTCCCTTTGTCTGCAAATCATAATCCAGAGTAGTGATGACTTTAAGTCCCTGGTCCATCACTTCTCTTCCATATTTTTCTTCAAGGTAGTCTCTAATAAAAAACACAAAATGCGGAGCTTTGATGCCCGCCGTCACCAGCGGGGCAAAAGTCGCAACTTCTTTTTTTGCTTTATCATAATCTTCCTGCTTGATAAAATTAAGCAGGAGCATTCTAGAAAGCACCAAATTTTTTCTAGCTTCCAATTTATCTTTGTTTTTCCCATAAGGAGAGAGAGTTGTCGGAGATTGCGGTATGGCGGCGAGATAAGCCGCTTCGGTCAGCGAGAGCTCAATCGGTTCTTTGTCGAAATAAGTTTTACTGGCTTCTTCTATCCCATAGATAGTGCCTCCATAAGGAGCTTCATTGAGATAATACTCCAAAATTTTTTCTTTTGGCATAGAATTATCAATTTTAAGCGCCAAAACCCATTCTTTTATTTTTCTAGTGTACCGCGCATAACCCTGCTCGCTTCTTAAAAGCGTATTTTTCACGAGTTGCTGGGTAATAGTTGACCCTCCTCCGCCTATTCCAAAACCAAAAACATTAGAAAGAATTGCGCGAACGGTAGAAGTAATTCTTATTCCGCTGTGATTGTAGAATTCAGAATCTTCGATCGCCACGGTGGCATTCTTGATATTTACTCCCATTTTATCGGAGGTTATGTCTGTTCTTTTTGATTCCTGGTGTATATTGTAGAGCAGGATTTTTCCCGTCCGGTCGTATATTTTTGTAGAGTTTACAACTTTCCTGTTTTCAAATGAATGAAAGTCTGGAATTTGCAATGACGAGAACCAGATAATAACAATACTAATCATTAAGAAAAAAATACCTGCGCCAGCCAGTATCATATTTTTCCAGAATTTTTTACTTTTCAAAATTTTTTGTATTTTATGGAATTTTTTCATCAAATAGAATTATATCAAAGAATATGATATTATCCGAGTATGAAAGCCGTAAAAAAAGACCTGCCTGCCGGCAAGGCAGGAGATAAAATCACAGAATTGCTTACTCGGGGAGTGGATAAGATTTATCCGTCAAAAGAAGCGCTGGAAGAAGTTTTGCGTTCTGGAAAAAAACTCAGGTTATACCAAGGTTTTGACCCGACAGGGGACAAGCTACATATCGGTCACATGGTTGGTCTACGAAAACATAGACAATGGCAGGACTTGGGTCACGAAGTTATTTTTCTGATCGGCGATGGCACGGGCACGGCTGGAGACCCGACTGGCAAAAAGAAAACACGGGAAAAATTTTTTACGAAAGAAGAATTGCGGGAAAACGCCAAAGATTATATTTCTCAAGCCTCTAAAATAGTTCGCTTTGACGGTCCAAATCCGGTAAAAATACTTTACAATGGCGATTGGCTGGACAAATTAACCAAAGTTGAAATTTTAAACATTGCGGAGCATTTTTCAGTTCAGCAACTGATCGAAAGAGATATGTTTCAGGAGCGTTTGAAGAATAAAGAAACTATAAATCTTCGTGAATTTTTGTATCCGCTTTTGCAAGCTTATGATTCTGTCGCCATGGATGTGGATTTAGAGCTGGGCGGTTCAGACCAGACTTTCAACATGCTTGCTGGACGCATGCTGATGAAAGCAATGAAAGGCAAAGAAAAATTCGTGATGACCACCCCGCTCCTTTCAGACTCCAAGGGTGTCAAAATAGGTAAAAGCGAAGGCAATGTGATAGGTCTGACTGACTTGGCCCCGGAATTGTTCGGAAAAATTATGTCTCTCGGGGATGATGCTATTATTCCCATGTTTACGCTTTTGACAGATACGCCGGCGGAAGAAATAGAAAAATTTAATCTCAAAAAAGACGCGATGGCTCTCAAGAAAAAAGTTGCGTCTCTTTTAGTTGAACAGCTTCACAATAAGACCTCTGCCAAAACTGCTGAGCAAATTTTTTCAGATACTTTTCAAAAAAAAGAAATTCCGGAAAAAATAGAAGAGATAAAAACTAAAACAGGAGAGCTTTTGAGCGAAGTTTTGGTGAAAAATAAAATTTTGGCTTCAAAAGGGGAATGGCACAGACTGGTAGAAGGGGGAGGCGCGCATGATTTGGAGAAAAATAGCACCATCACTGACCAAAATATAAAAATTACAGAAAATTTGACTCTGAAAATAGGCAAAAAAAGGTTTGTAAAAGTTTTGGCAGGATAAAAATGCAGCTGCAAAGTTTTTCGCCTGTAGCAACTGGACTCTTTTTTGCTACCAGAAAAATTTTGCAGCTGCCTTTTAAGAGTTATCCACATTTTCTATTGCTAAGCTTTTTTTATTTTGGTACAAAGTAGGCAATTACTAGTTGTTTACTTAAAATAAAATTTTAATATGAGTTACAATGAGGATGAAGAAGTAGAAAGCGGTTTTAGAATGAGCGCTGATGAAGATGAACCGTTAGATATGACCGAGGGAGAAGTGGAAATACCAGATTTTGGATTAGACGGAGAAGATGAAGATCTCGAAAAGGATAGAAACTAAAATCGCAAATGAGCAAAAGCAGTCAAAGCTATAGCAATAGCGTCCAATTCATCGTCTGATTTTTTTGATTCATCTATATCAACCAAAATTTTCACCATTTTATTTATCTGCGCCTTGTCCGACCGCCCGTAGCCCGTAGTCGCTATTTTTATCTGGGGCGGAGAAGCCTCAAAAATTTTCAAGCCCGCCTGCGCGGCTTCATAAACCGCCACTCCGCGAGCTTCTGCCACTCGCATGACTGTTTTTTGGTTCGTATTTAAAAATAAAGTCTCTATCGCTAGAACTTCCGGCTTGTATTCTTTTATTATTTTTCGCACTTCCGCGCCGATTAATTTTAATCGTTCAGCAAACTCCAATTTTGCCGAAGTTTTGAAGCATTCAGAAAAAATAACACACTCTTTACCCCCATTCTTTTCAAGAACTGCAATGCCTAATCTCTCAAATCCGGGGTCTATGCCTAAAATTCTCATCTCATAATTTTAGCATTTTGGTGGTAATATATAAAAGACACAGTTCTTTAGACATAGTCGCTAAAGTGTGGGTGTCATAAATCCACAGCACGCATCAGATGCGTGTACTTCGGCGACATATCTTGGAATTGTCAAAGGAGGGGAGTTTTGGGGGTTGGTTAGGTTTGGTGAAGATGCCCCCAACTCCATCAAGCCGCCGTTGGCAACTTCGGCGGCTTTTTTTGCTTGACTTTAATACACACTCAGTATATACTCTGTAATATGTCACAAGCAGTTATAAATTTTAAAATAGATTCCAAGCTGAAAAGCGAAGCAAAAGAAGTCCTGGACGAAATGGGCTTGAATTTTTCCGTTGCGATCAATGCTTATTTAAAAAAATTAATTATAGAAAAAAGAATAGAATTTACTGTGCCGGAAATACCAAATGCCCGCTTGAGAAGGTCTATAAGAAATGCAGAGAAATTAATTAAGAGCGGAAAGTATACAGTTTATAAAACTCATGAGGATTTTGAAAAAGCTTTGTTATCATAAGTTATGATAAATGTAATATATACCAAAGATTTTAAAAAATCTTTCAAAAAGAAAGATAAATTTATACGAGAAAAAACTTTTGAACGAGTAAGACTCTTCAGAGAAGATCCTTTCAATGTTTTACTAGATAATCACAAACTTAGCGGAGAATATGAGGGTTCTAGCAGTATAAATATAACTGGCAATTTTCGAGCAATTTTTAAATACATTAACAAAGATACGGTAGTTTTTTCAGATATAGGCACTCATCCGGAGTTGTATGAGTAGATTTCTACTTTATAACTTTCAACTTTTTTATTTCTACCCAATTTTTTAAATTCTCCTCTTGAGGAGTACTCAGCTAGGTCTTGCCTAGCGGAGGGATGTGGATAAACCGTGAAAAATGCGCTATTTTAACTGATTTTCACGATTATCTTGAAGCGTGAAAATCACTATTTTTGTGGAAATTTAATCATTTTTATGATATTATTAAACACGTGAAAATTACTTATGACAAGACAATAGATGCATTATACCTTCACTTTCAGGAAGGAGTTTTTTCTCGTAATAAAGAAGTTGAGGAAGGTATCGTTTTAGATATAGGAAAAGGAAATAAAATCCTTGGTATTGAAATACTGGACGCAAGCAAAAGAATAAAACCTCAAAATATGAACTATTTAGATTTTCAAATTCCTGTCGGGATATCAGTGTAATTAAACTAATTTCCTTTGTTTTTCTGTAAATTCAAACCCCAAATGTTCATGGGCTTTTTTTGTTGCTAGGCGGCCGCGAGCGGTGCGTTCTAGGAGTCCGAGCTGGAGCAGGTATGGCTCCACCACTTCTTCTATAGTCGCTTCTTCTTCGGACAGCGCCGCCGCCATGGTTTTGAGTCCGACAGGTCCGCCGTTAAATTTTTCAATAAGTATTTCCAAAAATTTCCTATCAGAGGCGTTCAGCCCGATTTCATCAACTGCTAGCATGTCTAGCGCTTCTTTGACTATTTTTTTATCTAAACTTAGCCGTTCTTTCTTCTTCGGCACACCGGAGCCTCGCGCGGAGGCGGCGCTAACTTGCGCAAAATCGCGCGCGCGTTTTAAAAAGTAATTCGCTGTACGAGGAGTGAAGCGGCTTCTCTTGGCGATTTCCGCCAAAGCCTCTTTTTCCAGAACAATATTGAGAAGTTTGCTTGACCTTTCTATTATTTTAGCTATCTCTTCGTTTGAATAAAATTCCAAGCGAAAAACTCCGCCGGAAAAACGAGAACGGAGCGGAGAGGAAATCATGGCAACGCGAGTCGTTGCCGCTATCAAAGTAAAAGCTGGCAAGTCTAACTGGATTGTGCGGGCAGACGGGCCTTTGCCGATAATGATATCTAAAACACCGGACTCCATGGCAGGATAAAGTATTTCCTCCACCATTTTATTCAGCCGGTGTATTTCATCTATAAAAAGAATGTCTCCGGGGGCTAGATTGGTCAGAATTGAGGCCAAATCGCCCACTTTTTCAATGGCAGGACCAGAAGTTATTTTCATTTGTCTACCGGTTTCTTTAGCGATAAGGTGCGCCAGGGTAGTTTTACCAAGTCCAGGCGGCCCATAAAAGAGGATATGCTCGGGTATATGCCCGCGCTCTTCGGCGGCCCGCAAAAGTATTTTTACGTTGTCTTTTATGTGTTTTTGTCCAATATATTCGTCCCAGCGGGTAGGGCGCAGGGTTTGGTCTAGAACAACATCTTCTGTCTTTTTTTCGTCTTTTTTCCTTGACATTATATTAATATTATGCTATACTAACCCAGTAGCGCATTTATACACACACTATGCACAGGGCTATACACATTATAGCATTTGCGTTGTTTTACATATAGTAAAATGTATTTATATAGAGAAGGCATTAATCTCTAAGCAATCAGCTCAAAAGGTTATACATGTTTGCATAGGACGTTCTGGTAGGATTTATCCTTTCTGGGGCTATCCTCTAATAATTTGTTACTCTCGGGGTCCAGCCCTGAAAGGATTGTTTAGAGATTAATGCTTTTTTATTCAAGTTTGACTTATCCCCAATTTTATATAGTATGACATTAACATCGTGATTTGATATAATTTAGGTGTATGAAACAAGGTCGTTAATGAAATCTATTATTTATTTTTTTAATTTAATATGACAGAAATTTTTTTAGGGCTTATTCAACAACTTAATGGAGCGGTCTTTGTTTTGATTTCAATTTTATTTATTGTTTTTTGGTTGCTTTACAAAAGTGGAGGATGGGTAAAATCTTACAATGATTTTGAAGGTAAAAGTGAAAAATTTGATAATAAGATTGACCTTATTAAAGAAAGTATATTTAAAGTTCAAGCAACAACTGATTTGCTTTACCAAGCACATTTGAGCACTGTTAAAGCTCATAGTCCAATAAGTCTCACTGAAAGGGGTAAAAAAATTGCGATTGATATATCTGCGGAAATAAAAGTTAATAATCATTGGGATGCTATAAAAAGAGAGGTTGATAGAAAAGACCCTGCTAATCCTTATGATATTCAAACAGTATCAATGGATATAGCAAGAAACTGTTTTGAAAAAATCTTTACAGTACAAGAGCAAAATGAAATTAAAACCTATGCTTATGGTATAGGAATGAATTTGTTAGAGATATATCCAATTCTGGGAGTTATTATAAGGGATAGAGTTTTTAAGGAAGATGATATACAACCAGAAGAAGTGGACAAACATACTCCAGTAAAAAAAGTATAAATAATTTCTTACTTTGATCACTTTTTATTTATCCAAAAGATAGAAGGTGGAAACTGCCTGTGCAGAAATTCTAAACATTTACCCTCCTATGCAACTCCGAAAACAACGCGACCGTTTTTCCGAAATCTTCTTCGGCTACTATAAAAATTAATTCGGTTGGGGTGGAGACAAGCTCTTCTATATTTATGCGGGCGCGGGCGGTGATGGAAAGGAGGGAGAAAAATGTGTTCGGGACGGAAAAAACTTTCGGGTCAAAGGAGATGGCGATGGCGGCGAGGTTTTGATTGATAACCTTCGGCTTCATTTTGAAGTGCTTGAGTACCCGGCCAGCCATGTTGGATGAGCAGATGACGTCAATTTCCGTCGTGCCGATGGTGGTGGTGAAAAAATCGTCCTGCGACACGGCAATATTTTTGTGCAGGGATTCCAGTTCCTTGAGAAACTTGCGCGTATTCTCATAAATTATTTCTGTCAGCGGAAGTTTGGTGGTGATATTTTTTATAGCGACTTCTTGAATGAGAGGTTTTTCTTTTTTAAACTCCTTGCGCAAGCGCGATAGGGAGACGACAATGCTGGTGATGGTCACCTGCTTTTTTGTGCGCGCTTCCACGGTCGGGCGGATACGATGCGCGTAACTGCTCATATTCATGTATCCGTTCCCGAGCGCAAAGTAGGCTTCCATTTCGCCCATGACGATATCGCGCACAATCGGCTGTATTTTAATCATTCCCAAATTCTAACAGATTTTACAAAAAGTCTCAAATCTAATATAAATGTTAGAAAACTCGGTTTTACCTGAGTAAATTGCTACAATATTGATTATTTGTAAAATAAAGTTTATGTATCAAAAAATAATCAATAAAATAGTTGAGCTTGGCGATTCGCTTCCAGCAATTTCTGGCAGGACTTTTGATATAGGCAAGACCAAGATGTATCTGACAGAAAAAGATCTAGAAATAGAGACAGAACTTACCAATATGATAAATACTTTTCCGGGCAAGCATTCAGTTTACGCAGAAGAGTTTCATGATATTTTTGTTGAAGATGATAATGTCTGGATTATTGACCCGATTAGCAATACGACCAACTTTATTCACGGCATGCCTCATTATTCTCTGGTATTGAGTCATTTACATAAAGGAGAAATAAAATTTGCTGTAGTTTATGATCCTTCCAATAAAGAATTATTTACCGCCGAAAAAGGCAAAGGCGCTTTTTTAAACAAAAAAAGAATTTATGTTTCCAATCGCAAAGAAAACACCCTTTTTATTATAAGTGAATCCAGATCCCAAAAAGAAAAATCACTAAAAATAATAAGAACAATATTGGAAAATGGCAGTATAATCAGAAACCTAGGTTCTCTCGGAGTGCATTATGCTTATGTGGCGTGTGGCAGAGCTGATGTTGCCGTTTCTTTTAATAAAGATACGTTTCCAGAATTTGCCGGCAAGCTTTTGGTTGAGGAAGCCGGAGGAAAATTCACTGATTTTAATGGTAATGCTTTAAATGCCGAGACGGTGGGAATAATCGCCAGCAATGGGGTGCTTCATGAACAGATGCGAAGTTTTATTGGTGAGTAGTATAATTAAATCAAGATTATGAAAAATAAAATAAAAATCGCTCTAATAGGTTACGGAAAAATGGGTAAAGAAATTGACGCTTTATGTAAAACTTCAGAAGTTTTTGATGTTGTTTCTGTTAGTTACAAAAATAAAGAGGACGGGCTGGACTTGAAAGGGATTGCGAAAGCGGATATTGCCGTGGATTTTACTTCAAAAGATATAGTGCTGAAAAATATTGAAGAGATTGCGAAACTTGGTAAGAATTTAGTTGTTGGAACTACTGGCTGGAATGAAGATTTAGAAAAAGTAAAAAAAATTGTTGAAAAAAATAAAATCGGTTTGGTTTACAGCCCGAATTTTTCTGTTGGAGTGAACATTTTTTTTAAAATGATAGATTTTTCCGCTAAACTTTTTGAAAAATTTCCCAACTATGATGTTTACGGGCTGGAAGTTCACCACAAGGCAAAGCTGGACAGTCCCTCCGGCACAGCTTTGAAAATTGCCGGCAAGGTTAAGGGACTTAATTTTACTTCCATTAGGTCAGGCAGAAATCCGGGTTTTCACGAAGTAGTTTTTGACAGCGTTGCAGACGGTATAACCCTTTCTCATCAAGCATATAGCCGAGTCGGGTTTGCCAAAGGGGCGTTGATCGCGGCCGAATTTATTAAAAATAAAAAAGGAGTGTACTCTTTTGAAGAATTATTTAAATGAAATATAAAAATTTTTTTGGTTCAATTCCGGCAATCGTCACCCCATTTAAGAAAAATGGCAAAGAGAATGAGCTAGATTTGCCGGCTTTGGAGAAGCTAGTCGCGTATCAACTAGAAGGCGGAGTAGATGCGATAGTTGTCGCAGGCTCTACCGGCGAAGCGGTCACATTGAATGAAGAAGAATATGTGACTGTGATAAAAACAGTTGTCAAAAAAGTTTCCGGAAAAATTCCAGTGATTGCGGGAGCAGGTTCAAATGACACCAAAAAAGCTGTGCATCTATCACAGTTGGCGAAAAAGGTCGGAGCGGACGGACTCCTTCACGTAACTCCTTACTACAACAAGCCCACCCCGAACGGTCTCGTTCTCCATTTTAAGGAAATTGCCAAAGCAGTAGATTTGCCGATTATTATTTATAATGTTCCGGGGCGAACTGGGTCAAATGTAATGCCAGCAACTATTGTGCGAATTGCTCGCGAAGTTCCAAGCGTTATAGCTGTCAAAGAGGCTTCCGGGACTCTTTCACAAAAAATGGAAATTATTAATCAAGTCTCAAAAAATGGTCCAAAAGATTTTGCAGTTTTATCCGGAGATGATGATCTAACTTTTCCACTTATTGCGCTAGGAGGACACGGCTGTATTTCTGTTGTTTGCAATGAAGCTCCAAAATTATTCTCTGACATGATTCATTTTGCCTTGTCCGGAGATCTAGAAAAAGCAAAAAAATTACATTACAGCATGCTTGATTTGATGAATACTAACTTTATTGAATCAAATCCGATTCCTGTCAAAACAGCCTTGGCAAAAATGGGGCTGATTGAAGAAAGTTTGCGACTGCCGCTGACTTTTATTGAAGACAAAAACAGAATTTTATTGGAAAAAGCTTTAAAAGAACTTAAATTAATATAAAAAATGGCTACGATAAATAAAAATTACGACAAACTGCAGGGCGGATATTTATTTGCCGAAGTTGCGAAACGCGTCAAGGATTTTATAAAGAGAAATCCGGAAGTTGAAATTATCAGACTGGGTATTGGCGATACAACCTTACCTCTACCCCCGGTCGTTATCGGAGGATTATCTAAGGCGGTAAAAAAACTGGGTGACGCGAAAACTTATACCGGTTATAGAGACACTCAAGGCAATTCTGAATTGCGGGCGGCTCTGTTGTCTTATTATAAAGAGAGGGATGTTGACCTCAATGTAGAGGAAATTTTCATTAGCGATGGAGCCAAAACAGATTCGGCGAATATTCAGTCAATTTTCGGTTTAGATAACATTATTGCCGTCGCAGACCCGGTATACCCAGTATATGTTGATTCGAGCGTTATTTCCGGCAGAACAGGAGAATATAAAAATGGAAAGTACGAAAGGTTGGTCTATATGGAATGCAATGAAAAAAACGGCTTTGTGCCGAAGCCGCCTGAAGGTAAGGTGGATATAATTTATGTATGCAGTCCCAATAATCCAACAGGAGCAGTCGCCACCAAGAAACAGTTGAAGGCTTTTGTCGACTATGCGCTCAAATATAAAGCGGTAATTATTTTTGATGCCGCTTATGTGGAATATATATCTGATAAGTCTTTCCCTAAAAGTATTTATGAGATAGAAGGAGCTAAAAAATGCGCAATCGAAATAAACAGTTTTTCCAAATGGTCTGGTTTCACCGGAGTTCGTCTAGGATGGACAATTGTGCCTATGGATTTGGTTGTTGAGGGCGCAGGAAAAGGAGAGATTCATCGGTTGTGGGCTAGAAGACAAAGCACCATGTTTAACGGAGCTTCCAATATATCGCAGGCCGGCGCATTGGCGGTTCTCTCTCTTGTTGGTCGAAAGGAATGTAAGAAATTAATTTCTTATTATATGGACAATGCCGCCATAATTAAAAAAAGTCTTGCAAAACTTGGTTTTCAAGTCTTTGGCGCAGAGCATGCTCCATATATCTGGGTCAAGATTCCTCTTAATTTAAATTCTTGGGAATTTTTCGACAAACTTTTGGAAGAAGCCCATGTTGTCGCAACTCCAGGTTCTGGATTTGGAGCGCAAGGGGAGGGATATATCCGTTTCAGCGCATTTGCAGACAAAAAAAATGTAAAAAAAGCGATGGAAAGCATTAAAAATAATTTAAAATAAATTACCAAAACCAACATGAAAGTTCTTAAATTTGGCGGGACATCCGTGGCGGACGCAAAAAATATTAATAGAGTTATTGATATTATACTGGAAAATAAAAGAGACACTGTCGTTGTCGTATCTGCTCTCGGGGGAATTACAGACAACCTTATAAAATTAGCGACGCTTGCTTCAAAAGGAGATATGGGATACAAAACACTTTTTAGCAGTATCTGTGAAAGACATAATCAAATAATTAGAGATTTAATCAAGCCAAAAGAAAAAGAAAAAATACTGCGGGAAATTAATATAAAATATAAAGAATTAGAAGAAGTAATAGAAAATATCTTTACAACCAAAGAACTTTCGCTGTCTGCGCTTGATGCCGCAATGAGTTTTGGAGAACAATTATCGGTTTACATCATAAGTGAAGCGATAAAAAACCGAAATATTTTATGTGAGTTTACTGATGCTCGGACTCTAATTAAAACAGACGATAAATTTGGCAGCGCGAATGTGGATATAGAAAAATCCTATAAAATTATTTCAAATTATTTCAAAAATAAAAAAAATCTTTCTATTATGGGAGGATTTATTGCTTCGACCCAAAAGGGAATAACGACCACTCTTAGTCGCGGGGGGTCTGATTATACCGCCGCTTTGATTGGCGCGGCTCTTAATGTCTCAACAATAGAAATTTGGACGGATGTTGACGGTTTAATGACGGCAGACCCAAAAAAAATGAAAGACGCGCTTCTCATTCCGGAAATATCTTATTCTGAAGCGGAAGAAATGGCATATTCAGGCGCTAAAGTTATTCATCCTAAAACTATCAAACCAGCGGTATTAAAGGGCATACCTATTTACATCAAAAACACTTTTAACCCAAAAGGAGTTGGCACTAAAATAAGCAATGAAAAAGAAAACAGAAAATAAGAAAATTCCCGTGGGCATACTGGGAGCGACAGGCATGATCGGACGACGATTCTTATCTCTGTTAAAAAATCACCCATGGTTTGAGGTAACTGTCGTTGCCGCTTCCAGAAAATCGGCAGGAAAAAAAATGGGTTCACTTACCATATATTCTGCTCTAGACGACATAGATATTATTTCTAAAAAATGCAGGCTTATTTTTTCGGCCTTCGATGCTGAAAAAGACTTGATAAAAAAAATTGAAAATTCTTACGCAGAGAAAGGTCTACCGGTAGTCTCCAACAACTCGGCTCACCGGTGGACTTCCGATGTGCCGATGATTATACCCGAAATTAATCCGGAGCATTTAGATATTATTTCTACACAGCAAAAAAATCGGGGCTGGACTTCTGGATTTATTGTCGTGAAACCAAACTGCTCGCTCCAGTCCTATGTTCCGCTCCTTCATACATGGAAGGAATTTAATCCGGAGAAAGTCATTGTCTCTACATATCAGGCTATTTCCGGCGCAGGCAAAACTTTAGAAACTTGGTCGGAGATGATTGATAATGTCATACCTTTTATAGGAGAGGAAGAAGAAAAGTCAGAAAAAGAGCCAGCAAAAATTTTAGGAGAAATTAAAAAAGACAAATTCATACTGGAAAACAAACTTAAAATTTCTACTAACTGCATAAGAATTCCTGTTTCTGATGGGCATATGGCGGCAATAAATATAAAATTCAGGAAAAAAGCAACAAAAGAAAAATTAATTGAAGCTTTAAAAAATTTTAAAAATCCTTTGGATAAATTAAATTTACCTTCTGCGCCGAAATCACTCATCACATATTTTGAGGAGGAAAATAGACCGCAGACACGGCTTGATAGAGATTTAGGAAACGGTATGGGAATCAGTGTCGGCAGAATTAGGAAAGATTCTGTTCTGGACTGGAAATGCGTGGCTTTGTCGCATAACACCATCCGCGGGGCGGCAGGGGGTGCTATTTTAACTGCTGAATTATTGGTAAAAAAAGGGTATATTAAATAGCATGATTGCATTTCATAAATATCAAGGTACTGGCAACGACTTTATAATTATCGATAACAGGGATAAAAAATTTGATGCGCAGAATACAAAAAAAATTGCGCTTCTGTGCGACAGGCATTTTGGTGTTGGCGCAGATGGATTGATTTTGTTAGAAAAATCTTCAAATGCTGATTGTTTTATGAATTATTATAACTCTGACGGCACAGTTGCCGAAATGTGCGGGAATGGGGTGCGATGTCTGGCTAAATTTTTTTTGGAATTAACAAAATCCAAAAAACCACAAAAAAAAGAATTACTTATAGACACTAGAACTGGGATAAAAAAAGTGATGTGCAATTCAGATGGAAGTTTTTCGGTGAATATGGGCGTGCCTGTATTTTCACATAAAGATTTCCCAAAAAATTCTCTCGTTCTAGAAAATATTGAGTTTAATTTTGTTTCCATGGGCAATCCGCACGCAGTGGGGCTTGTAAAAAATCTATCTGAAATTAATATATCCCAAATTGGTCCGAAAATTGAAAATGATTCTCATTTTCCCAATAAAATAAATGTGGAATTCGTCGAAAAAGTTCGAGATGATTATTTCAAAGTAAAAGTCTGGGAGCGCGGAAGCGGCGCAACTCTTTCCTGCGGCACAGGCGCCTGCGCCGTATATGCAATCCTTAAATCAAATCACCCCATAGGCAAGACCTATAGGGTAGCTGAAATAACCCTAGAATTTACGGGCGGGAATTTGCATCTTTCAGAAAACGAAAAAGGCGAAATAATCCTCCGCGGTCCAGCAGAATTTGTATTCAAAAGAGAGATGAAAATTGCGAGGCAAGACCTTACAACCTAGGTAAAGTTTATCAAGTTTTGCATTGTAACCCCAATTAGTGATAGTTAATTTCTTTCTTTGCCGTATTCATATATAGATTTTGTCCATCTATAAATGCAAGATTTTTTATTTTCTCACTACTCATAAAATTTTTTTCTTTTTACTCCTCTTTCAAATCCACAACGCTTTGGACTTCTTCTATGGAAGTGATGCCATTTAGGATTTTTACAATGCCATCCTGGCGCATTGAAAGTATGCCTTGATTGTGCGCAACTTTTTTAATTTCATGCTCGCTTGGGTTTGACGGAATTATTTTTTCTATTTCCTCGTCTGTCTTTATCGCTTCGAAAATGCCGATTCGTCCTTTGTAGCCTATACTATTGCATTTGTCGCAACCGACAGGAGAGAAAATTTTAAACGGACCCTCTGGTTTTATGTTATATTTTGAAAAATCCTTTCCTTCTTCTTTGATACTGTCCAACACCACTTTTATGTTTTTAGTTTCTTCTTCGTTCGCCTCGCTCTTTTTTTTACAAAACTGGCAGAGTTTGCGGACTAAACGCTGGGCTATAGAAAGCGATAAAGCTGAAACTAAAATTTTTGGATTGATTCCGAGATCAATCAAACGAGGAATGACACCTGCGGCATTATTGGTGTGCAGGGTTGAAAAAACCATGTGGCCGGTCAGCGCTGACTGCACGGAAATTTCGGCTGTGTCCCCATCGCGGATTTCGCCCACCATAATGATGTCCGGGTCTTGGCGGAGCGCCGAACGCAGCCCTTCTGGGAAGGTGTATTTCTTTTCCAGATTTATCTGCGTTTGAGTTATGCCGGGCAGATGGTATTCCACCGGGTCTTCAATTGTAATTATATTTATTTCAGTTGAATATATTTTTCGTAAAAATGAGTAAAGAGTGGTTGTTTTTCCAGAACCTGTCGGACCGGTAACTAAAATCAATCCATTAGGTTTCGCAATTTCAGTTTTAACAATTTCAAATAAATAAGGCTCAATGCCCAGTTCTTCGATGGGCATTTGTATAGATTTTGGGTCAAGTATGCGCATCACCACGGATTCGCCATATGCTCCCGGAATAAGCGATGTGCGAATGCTTATTTCTTCTATTCTCTCCATAATGTTAAAACGTCCATCCTGCGCGATTGTTGAAGTAAGTTTCATTCCGGAAAGCAATTTGATGCGCGAATTAAGCAGACGGTATATATCCAGTCCAAAGAAATTTATATCCTGGAGCACGCCGTCCAACCGCAACCGTAGCCGTCCCCGGTCTTTTTCCGGTTCAATGTGTATATCCGAAGCCTGAATGGCGATTGCTCCGGCCAAAATTATTTCAAGCAGGCGTGAAATTTTATGGATTTTATTTCCTTCCAAGGCTTCTCTTACCAGCTTTTCAATATCCTGCAGATGCTCGATTTTTTTTGCCGTATCTCTCAAAACTTCTCCGGAAATATCTATGCCTCCCACTTGCGAACTTTCCGCCATTGAAAGTTCTTTATATCTGTCCCAGACTTTCTGTAGACTTGCGCCGGAAGCCATGTAAAAAGCAGGCGCCAGATTATGTCTTTCCATCTCATCTTTCAGCTTTTTCAAGAGGTCATCCGACGGTGAACGCACGGCGATGAAAATATTTTTACCGAAAAGTTTAAAGGGCGCCACTTTCATCTTCATGGCATCTTCATGCGATATTGTTCTAAGTGCCTCATTGTCTATTCCCAGACGATACAAGTCAATATAAGGCATTCCATATTTTGATTCAGCCAGGCTTGCCACCAATTGCTCTTCCTCCTGCTTGCGCAAGTCATCCAACTGCTTATTTTGTTTGTCTTCATCAAAAGTTGATGTCATGCATACATTGTATAATAAATGGTATTATTTACAATAATGCCTAAAGATCCAAAAACCCTAGTCTTGCTGGACGCTCACGCCATAATCCACCGCGCTTATCATGCCTTGCCGGAATTTTTGTCGTCCAAAGGCGAGCCGACTGGCGCGCTCTATGGTCTCGCGTCCATGATTATGAAGATAGTGACCGACTTGAAGCCGGACTATATTGTCGCCTGTTACGACCTGCCGCAAAAGACTTTTAGACATGAAGCTTATAATGCTTACAAAGCCGGACGAGTAAAAGCCGACGATGCTTTGATAGCGCAATTGAAAAATTCTCGCCAGATTTTTGAAGCATTTTGCATTCCCATTTATGATAGTCCGGGTTTTGAAGCTGATGATGTGCTGGGGACAATTTGTGAGCAATTTTACCCCCACCCGTCCTCCCCCTACATAGGGGGAGGTGCCCTGAAATTTTTGAAGGGCGGAGGGGGTATAAAAATAATCATTGCCTCGGGCGATATGGATACGATGCAACTGGTGGATGATAAAAAAGTGCAAGTTTACACCCTAAAGAAAGGCATCAACGATACTATCTTGTACGACGAGGACGCGGTTGTGGCGCGTTTCGGGTTCAAGCCCGCGCTTTTGCCGGATTACAAAGGTTTGCGTGGGGACACCTCGGATAATATAAAAGGTATCAAGGGTATCGGCGAAAAAACCGCGACTATTTTGATTACAAACTTCGGAACGATTGAGGAAATGTATAAAAAGCTCAAGAAAAATCCGGAATTATTTACTGCGGCAGGTTGCAGTCCGAGAATTATAGAACTTCTGAAAAATAATGAAGAAGAAGCTCTTTTTTCAAAAACTTTAGCCAAAATCAGACTTGACGCGCCAGTAGATTTTGTTTTGCCCGAAAAAACTTTTTGGGAAAATGCTGATTTGAAAAAGATAGAAACGATGTTTGCGAAATTTGAATTTCGTTCTTTGTTTATAAGGCTAAAAAACTTTTTTGGAAAGAGCGAGAAGGCAAATGAAGAAGAATTTTCTCGGGTCCTCGGGTCGCCCGCGCAGGATTCTTTTAGAGAGCGGGCTCAACCAGACCAGCTCAAAAATCCTCTTCATTTGCCTTCTCCTATCAAGCTTCAAGAGGTCAGCATCGCTCTTTGGCTCATCAATTCCGATATTTCCTATCCAAAACTGGATGATATTTTGCTTTTTGCGCAGGTCGACAATTTTCAAACCGCTTATGACTATATTTTAAAAAAGTTGAAGGAAGACAATTTAGATAAAGTATATTCGGAGATTGAAAAACCGATTATGCATGTGGTTAGAGAGATGGAAGATTACGGAATTCTTATTGATAAAAAATACTTCAAAAATTTATCTGAAGAATATCATGAAGAACTGGATAAATTAACCGCAAAAATATATAAAATAGCTGGCATCGAATTCAATATTAACTCGCCCAAGCAAATGGGGGAAGTGCTTTTCGGCAAGATGGGCATAAGGGTCCCCAGCAAATCGGCAAAAAAGGGCGCCAGCGGAAATTTTTCCACCAAGGTTTCAATTCTGGAAGATCTAGAAGAAGAAAATCCAATTATAAAAGAAATATTAGCTTATCGCGAACTACAAAAACTTCTTTCTACATACATTGATGTAATTCCAAAAATGGCGGGAACAGATAGCCGACTACATGCTAAGTTTTTACAAAATGGTTCGACAACAGGCAGATTTTCTTCACAGGATCCTAATTTACAGAATTTGCCAATCAAAACAGAACTGGGTAAGAGAATCCGAAATGGATTTATCGCGCAAAAAGGTCACAAACTCTGCGCTTTTGATTACAGCCAAATTGAACTGCGAGTGGTGGCAATGCTTTCCGGCGACAAAAAAATGACCCAGATTTTCCACGAGGGGAAAGATATTCATTTAGGAGTTGCCTCTTTTGTTTTCGGGGTGCCGATAGATAAAGTGGACAAAGAAATGCGCCGCAAAGCCAAAGTAATAAACTTCGGCATTATTTACGGTATGGGGGTTTCCGCTTTGCGGAAAAATTTGGGCGGCACGCGTGAAGAAGCGCAGAAATTTTACGATAATTATTTCAATCAGTTTTCCGGCGTGCGGGATTATATGGAAAAAGTTAAAGTTTCCGCGCTTAAAAATTCTTGTACCGAGACTTTATTCGGCAGACGCCGATATTTCCCTAATATAAATTCCAAAATTCCATTTTTGAAAAATATGGCAGAGCGAACTGCCACCAACGCGCCAGTGCAAGGAACAGCCGCAGATATTATAAAGCTTGCCATTAGGTATGCGGACGAAGATTTGAAAAAAGCTGGGCTTTTAGATAGAGTTCATCTAATACTTCAGATTCATGATGAGCTTGTTTATGAAGTAGACGAAAGTGTTTTAGAAAAAGTTGACAAAATAATAAAAAATGCCATGCAAGGAGTGCTTGAAAGGTCATATCTACATTACAAAACTGGTATTCCGCTTGAAGTTCACTCCGGCTGCGGGGATAATTTTGGAGAAGTGAAATAAGCGTGAAATAATATATTTTTGTGCTAGAATGGGTTTATGAGTGAAAAAGAAAAAACAAGTCAAATAATCAAAGAAACTCTTATCAAAAATGGGGCCGATTTTGTGGCGCTTTTTGGATCTTTTGCGCGCGGGGAAGAAAAAGCAGGGAGTGATGTGGATATTTTAGTAAATTTCAAAAAACCCATTTCTCTTTTTGATCATGCGGGAATTGAGATTGATCTTGAACATAAAACTGGCAAGAAGGTGGATTTAGTCACGGAAAAATCTTTGTCAAAATATATGCGTCCTTTTATCATGAATGAACTTGTCACATTATATGAAGGAAGATAGTGTCTATCTTAATCACATTCTTGATTCAATAAAAAATGTACTTTCAGATACAAAAGATTTTACACTCGACAAATTTTTATCGAATCGCCAAGTCAAAGATGCTGTTACGCGTAATGTGGAAATAATTGGCGAAGCAGTCAAAAGATTATCTAAAGAAATTTATCAAGATCACCCAGATGTGCCTTGGCAGAAAATTGCCCGGACTCGAGATATGCTTATTCACCATTATTTTGAGGTGGATGACCAGCAGTTATGGAAAATAATTGAAGACGATTTACCAAAACTAAAAGTTTCTGTCGGAAAGATATTAAGTAAAAAATAATATGGAAAGACTACAAAAGAGCTCCATGGTTTCCTTGGTTATTGTAATTATAGTATTAATAATTAGTGGTATTTATATTTATAAAAATAAAAAAGCAGAAATACCCACTATTATTGGTACCCAAAAACAACAATCAAATCAAGTTCAAGATATATCAAACTGGAAGACCTACCGTAATGAAGAAGATGGGGGTTTTAAGTTTAAATATCCAGATAATTTCTCAGTAAAAGAAATTACAGCTGCTGAAATTGGATCGGGGGATGGAGATGATTTTATTAATTATATTGCTAGCTGGGAAATTAGGTCTTCTTTGGATACGACTGTATATAATAATATAATTATTACCATAGATGTATCTCCACTTAATGAATTTTCTTACAATATATGGCAACATCCCGATATCCCCTCTTTTTTTCTTAACTATGATTCTTCAAAGAAAACAATTATGGCGTGTGAATTCAGAGAAAGAAATTGTTCATTAAATGTTGTTTTACTTGAATGCGAATCAGAAAGCAAATGTTCGCAAAATGTTGTTTTATTGGGATCTGATAGTCAAATAGACACAGAAGGGAACAATGTAATTGCTTTAGGTAAAAACTGGAAAGCTTGGACCTTTTTTAATCTATATGGTAGCGGACTCGCTCAGCTATATCTTATACCGGATCAATCTAAAAACCAAATGATTAGTTTTCACATTGAAACAAAGTATCTTGACTCATTATTTCAACAAGGGGTTGTGAGTAATATTTTAAGTACTTTTGAGCTATTGAAATAATAGAATTGTGATACAATACAAAAATGGAAACTGGGAATAAAGAAAACAATATTTCTCCCCAACACAAAGTTCGCAGAGCTTTGGCGCATTCACATGCTATTTATTTTATTCTGTTTTTAACTGGCGTTGTTCTCGATATAGTTTTTCGGTTTGAAATTTTTACAAATTCTTCATTTGCGCCGATTGGCTTGGGACTATTAGTATTTGGAACCTCTTTGATTCTTTGGGCGGAAAAAACTCCACATGGTTCAAAAGGTCAGATTATTAGCAAGGAGCATTTCTTTGTTGGTCCCTATCGTTATACCCGCAATCCCACCCATTTCGGGCTTTTTTTGCTGGTAATGGGGTTTGGATTTATCGCCAACGCTTTTTTTGTGGTTTTAACCACTCTCATTTCTTTTTGTCTTGAAAAATTCATCTTTCAAGACAAAGCGGAAAAAATGCTTGTGGAAAAATACGGCGCTTCTTATTTGGAATACAAAAAAACAGTTAGATTTTAAGCCATGTTACACCTTTTTGCGGGGGACGATGCCAAAAACAAGCTTCTTTTCTATGAAAGATTCATAAGTTCCGTTCCTGTCAGCACGGAAAAATTTTTAATAAGCCGGAATAATTTTGATCCTATGCAAATAGAAAGCCTGTATTCCGGCTCAAGCCTTTTTTCAGCTTTATCCGCAACAATTTTTCAAAATATTTTTGAACACGAAGAAACTCGCAACTTTGTTCTGGAAAAATTGGAATTAATGGGTGAATCGCAAAACTCTTTTATATTTTTAGAGAGTAAATTAAACAAGCCAATTCTTGATGCTTTTAAAAAAGCACGCGCTGAGCTAAATGTTTTTGAATTGCCGAAAGAAAAGAAGGAAAAATTTGACAATTTTCTGGTAGCCAACGCATTTAGTCAAAAAGATAAATTAAATATGTGGATTTATTTTCGTCAGGCGATGGACAAAGGAGTAGGCATGGAGGAAATAGTCGGCGTACTTTTTTGGAAAATTAAGGATATGCTCCTAAAAAAGAATTTTAGCAAATTCTCGGAAGGTGAACTAAAGAACTCCGCCCTGCGCTTAAGCTATTTATTGCCGGAAGCCCGCAAAAAGGGTTGCGACGATGAGTCTGCTTTCGAACAGTTTTTGCTTGAAGCCTTCTAAAACTTTCTGTGCCAAGAACAGGACTTAATCATAACTATACTTTCCGACTACTCTTATATGGAAAGTTTATATAATAAACTTCTTTTTATTAAGGCGATGGAGAAAGTTGAGGCAACGACTTAGTGGATGATGTTAAAACTGCTTTGCTAAGCTAAAATTTATCTTTTCAATGGCGTTATTCCTAGAAAGCCGTCTATAGATTTTGTAAGTAGATAGTGTAAAGTACCCCAAAATAATAAGTGTATAAACAGTGCTAACAAGAACCCTGAAATTCCTTGAGATTGTAAATATGCGAAAATTAACCCTCCGAAAAGTGAGCCAGTTATAGGCAAAAGAGCAAATTTTTTTGGAAGAATAAATACTGCGGGAATATGAACAGCAAAAAAGAATAAACCAAACATGATTGGAGAAATTCCAAAGGTTAATAAACCACCCAAGAAACAAATATCTTGAAAAAGAATTTCAAAAAACTTTGGCAACTGATAACCAAATCTTTCTTTTTTGGCGTAGTAATCATTCTTATAAAGAATCGGAACAAAAAGCCATAATACGAATAAGGATAAAACAGCAACTAGATGTCACACAGAAAAAGCTTTAAAATATGTAAAGAACTGGTTTTGATAAACAATAAAAAGAATTAGCGATAGAACTATGAAAAAAATTGTGTGTTGCCAAGATTTTTCAAAATAAGTAATCTTGTGTTCTTTGAAAAGATAATTGGTCAAACCCAATGCACTAATCCAAAAAAATAGCCAAATTATTATCCATGTAATCATAATTTATTTATAGTTTAGTTTTAACACAGTTCGATTGCAATCTGGGTTAGCGACAAAACATACTTATAAAATAAAGCTGAAAACTTTGTGCGCCCACCAGGGATCGGACCTGGGACCTTGTCCTTAAAAGGGACCTGCTCTACCAACTGAGCTATGGGCGCATAGTCACTCAAATATATATGAAATAATGCTAAAAATCAAGAAAGTGGTATAATATGAGATATGCACAGAATTAATTTCACTCTAGTAAATTTTCTTATTTTCACCATTATAACTTCCGCCATTGCTTACCATCTTGTGGTAAAGGCCTATGATTCCTTTGATGGCGGTGTTGACGAATTGACTCTAGACGGTTATGTTAAATAGATGAAGTCTATTTTCAAACTGCATCAGCCTTGGTTTCCGGCGGGAGACCAACCGGGGGCGATTTCAAAGTTAGCGCAAGGCTTATCTAAAGGTCTGAAGAAGCAGACATTGCTGGGAGCTACCGGCACAGGAAAGACTTTTACTATAGCAAATGTAATTGCGCAATATAACAAACCTACCCTAGTAATTGCGCACAACAAAACGCTTGCCGCTCAGCTGGCGCAGGAGTTCAGATTATTTTTTCCGGATTCCGCCGTGCATTATTTTGTTTCTTATTATGATTATTACCAGCCGGAAGCGTACATGCCGGCTTCGGACACTTATATTGAGAAAGATGCTTCTATAAACAAGGAGATAGATATGTTGCGTCACGCTTCCACGCAGGCGCTGTTAACCAGACCGGATGTCATTATCGTCGCTTCTGTTTCTTGTATCTATGGCTTGGGTTCGCCGGAAGAATATGAAAAAGTTAATCTAAAATTAGAAGTTGGGCAGAAGATGGATCGTATGGTTTTAATGAAATCCCTCATTGCCATACATTTTGAACGCACCAATGCGGATTTAACGCCGGGAACATTCCGCTCTCTCGGCTCCAGAGTAGAATTTATGCCAGTTTCGGAGACTGTAATGTATCAAATTGAAATAAATAGCGGAGAAATTTCAAAGATAATAAAAGTTGACCCTATTTCCGCGCATATTATAAAAGATGAAAAGAGTATCTTTATTTTCCCTGCAAAACATTTCATCACTGAAGATATAAAAAAGAAAATAGCGCTGGTAAATATAAAAGAAGAATTAACAGCGCAATTAAAAAAATTCAAAAAAGAAGGAAAACTTTTAGAAGCGGAAAGAATAAAGCGCCGAACAAATTATGATCTTGCGATGATCAAAGAAATTGGCTATTGCAACGGCATTGAAAACTACTCTCGTCATTTATCTGGCAAAAAAGAAGGTGAGCCGCCGGAGACTCTACTGTCTTATTTTCCGAAAACGGGTTTTCTTACAATTATTGACGAATCACATGTAACCTTGCCACAACTTCAAGGTATGTATGCGGGGGACGCTTCACGTAAAAAAACCCTTGTAAAATATGGTTTTCGCTTGCCTTCGGCAAAAGACAATAGACCCCTGAAATATGATGAATTTCAAAAGCGTATTGGTCAGGTGATTTACATTTCTGCAACTCCAAGCGAACAAGAGAGAACGCAAAGCGAGCAAATTGTGGAACAAATAATTCGTCCGACTGGGCTGGTAGATCCGGAAACGATTGTGCGGCGGGTGAGCGAGAAAGAAAATTACAAAGGACAAATTTCAAATTTTATAGCAGAAGCGGAAAAAACAATTAAAAAAGGTTTTCGTGTTTTGGCTACAACGCTAACAAAAAAAATGGCGGAAGACCTTTCTGCCTACTTAAAGGAAAAAAAGATAAAAGCAGAATATTTACATAGCGATATAAAGACAATGGAACGCATCAAAATACTTTCTAGATTTAGGCGTGGAGGAAAAGGAGAGCCTGCCCCGTCCCAAGCCGAAGGCTTTGGTTTGGGGTTTGATGTTTTAGTTGGAGTAAATCTTTTGCGTGAGGGGCTAGACTTGCCGGAAGTTGCCTTAATTGGAATTCTAGACGCTGACAAAGCCGGTTTTTTGCGCTCCGAAACCTCCCTCATTCAAACCATCGGTCGCGCGGCGCGAAACTCTGAGGGCAAAGTTATTCTTTATGCAGACATTATGACCAACGCTATGGATTATGCTCTTAAAGAAACCGCTCGACGAAGAAATATCCAACTGGCTTACAATAAGAAGCACGGCATTACACCGAAAACAATAAAGAAGAAGATAAAAGATATTACCGAAGAGTTAGAAAGCGAGCACGGGAAAATAGTAAACGCAGAATTGAAACTTGATTTGGAAATATTTAAAAAATCTTACAAAAAAGAATTATCCAAACCGGAACGCACAAAAACTCCGGAGAAAAGTTATCTTTCCGACGAAGAGATTGAGAATTTGATTCACGAAAAAATAATAAAAATGAAAGAGAAAGAAATGAATAAAGCGGTCAAAGAGCTAGACTTCGAAACCGCGGCAATATTGCGGGACGAAATCGGGGTTTTGAAGGCAAGTTTGGAGAAGAAAAAATAGTGTGTTAGATTGAAAAGTGTTACACCCCCTATGAGTAATGGCGGGTGTCGTTGTGTTTATGACCACAGACCCCGAAGAATTTTCAAAATTACTTTTTAGGCTATATAAATAAAGGGCATTAAACAGTATTTAATTTTATGATAAAAAAAAGTGAAAATTCAAACGGGGCAAGTAAAATAATAGTAAAAGGGGCTAGAACTCACAACCTAAAGAACATAAATGTAGAGATGCCAAGAAATAAAATGGTGGTGATTACTGGCGTTTCGGGAAGCGGGAAGTCGTCACTCGCTTTTGATACTATTTTTGCCGAAGGGCAAAGGAGATATGTGGAGTCGCTTTCTTCTTATGCGCGCCAATTTTTAAACCAGATGCCAAAGCCGGATGTGGACGAAATCACCGGTCTTTCGCCGGCGATTTCTATTGACCAAAAATCCCGCTCAAACAATCCGCGCTCGACCGTTGCCACTATCACAGAAATTTACGATTATCTGCGCGTAATGTACGCGCGCATCGGGCATCCGCATTGCCCAGAGTGCGGTGAAGAAATTAAAAAACTTAGTAGCGAAGAAATTTTAAATTTTATTCTGGACTCCATTAGAAATTACGAACTTAAAAGTTCTATTTCTAACGGAGCAAGGAAAAATAAAAGAAAAGTAATGGGGGTAGATTTTGACGAAACAGAAATACAAATTTTTTCCCCAATAATTCGTGGCAGGAAAGGGGAATATTATCAATTGCTTTATGATTTGCTCGGAAAAGGTTTTACGGAAATCCGTTTGGACGGCGTGATGAAGAAGCTTCGCGAACAAATTACTCTTTCCAAAAACAAAGCACATAACATTGATATATTGGTGGACCATTTTGCCGTACATGAATTTACAGACAACAAAGAAGGGAGCAGAATGAGGCTGTCAGAGGCTTTGGAGCGAGCATTAATTGAGTCTGATGGATTAGTTGCTATAAAGATAGGAGATAACGAATTTATTATGTCCGCAAAATTTGCCTGCAAGAATGACGGTTTCTCTTTTCCAGAAGTTGAACCTCGTCTTTTTTCCTTCAATTCCCCGTATGGCGCTTGCCCTGCTTGCAACGGCCTCGGTTCAAAATATTTTATGGGAGATGAACCCTGCGATGCTTGTCACGGCGCGCGCTTGCGTCCTGAGGCATTAAATGTATTTTTAACAGCTGACACCGGCGGAAAAAGGCAAGACCTTAAGGGAGCCCAAGGTCTTGCCTTGAGGAGGCGTGTAAATATACTTGACCTTGCTTCGCTTTCCATCGCTGATGCGCATGAATTTTTCAAAAATTTAAAACTTTCCGAACAGGAAAAAGAAATATCCGTGCCGGTGGTCAAAGAAATAGAAGCTCGACTCCAATTTATGCTCGATGTCGGGCTGGATTATTTACAGCTTTCCCGCAAAGCAAATACTCTCTCCGGCGGGGAAGCCCAGCGCATTCGCCTGGCTTCCCAACTCGGCTCTCGGTTGGTAGGCGCGCTTTATGTTTTGGATGAGCCCACTATTGGTCTACATCAGCGGGATAATGACAGGCTCATAAAAACCTTGCAAAATCTAAGGGATTTGGGAAACACCATTTTGATTGTCGAGCATGACGAAGACACTATTTATGCCTCGGATTATATCGTAGATATCGGACCAAAAGCTGGCGTACATGGCGGGCAAGTGGTTGTGTCCGGATTTTTAGATGAATTACTCACATCTAAAAGAAATACAAATAATTCTCGCACGCTTTCTTATTTGCGCGGTGAAACAAAAATAGAAGTTCCCAAAAAACGTCGAATCGGCAAGGGCGCGTTGCGTATTGCTGGCGGAAAAATTTTTAACATAAATAATTTGAATGTGGAGGTTCCTTTGGGGGTAATGACTTCCATCACCGGAGTTTCCGGTTCCGGCAAAAGCTCTTTTATGTATGAAATTCTTTACAAAAATTTACAGGCTCGTTATGACCGCAAATACCGCACAGCAAAAGTTTTTAATTGTTCTTCTTTTTCTGGGACTGAATATCTCTCTCGGGCGATTTTAATTGACCAGTCTCCAATCGGACGTACTCCGCGCTCAAATTTGGCGACATACACCGGCGCTTTTACTCATATCCGAGACCTTTTTGCCTCAACCGAAGAAGCCCGACTTCGCGGCTGGAAAGCAAATAGATTTTCTTTCAATGTGAAAGGTGGACGTTGCGAAGCCTGCGAGGGCAACGGAGAAATAGCGGTAGAAATGCATTTCTTGCCCACCGTTTATGTAACTTGCGATGTATGCAACGGTAAGCGTTTTGATAAAGAAACGTTGACGGTGAAGTACAAGAAAAAAAATATCCACGAAATTCTGCATATGACCGTAGAAAATGGACTTACATTTTTTAAAGATATCCCGGAAATTACTGATAGACTGCAAACCCTTCTTGATGTGGGGTTGGGTTATTTGGAGCTTGGCCAATCGGCGACAACGCTCTCCGGCGGGGAAGCGCAAAGAGTGAAAATCAGTAGTGAGTTTTTTCGTATGCATACTGAAAAGACGATTTATCTTCTTGATGAGCCTACTGTGGGATTGCACTATGATGATGTGCAGAAACTTTTGGAAGTTTTGAACAAACTCGTCACTAAGGGTAACACAGTCGTTCTCATTGAACACAATCTTGATATTGTAAAAAGTTCGGACTACATTATAGACATAGGTCCGGAAGGGGGAGTGAATGGCGGAAATTTGGTCGCCAAAGGCACACCGGAAGAAGTGGCGGGAAATAGTAAATCGTATACAGGCAGATATCTCAAAAAAGCTCTCAGAAAATAATATGGACATAAAATATTTTAAAAAAATAAAAATACCTGACAACCCCGGGGTTTATTTTTTTCAAAAAGGAAAGGAAATTTTATATATCGGCAAAGCTACTTCATTGCACGACAGAGTTAAAAGTTACTTTGGTAAAAACCCCGAAGGAAAGCAAGCTTCCTACGGGGCAGGTCTGATTGAAACTAGGGGGCCAATTATTGTAAAGATGGTTCAAGAAGCAAACAAAATAGATTACCAAGATACGGAAAGCGTATTGGAGGCTCTGATTCTCGAAGCAGAACTAATAAAAAAACATCAGCCTTATTACAATACTAAAGAGAAAGATGATAAAAGTTTTTTGAGTGTAGTAATTACGAAAGAAAAATTGCCCAGAGTATTTACTGTTCGCACTCGCAACCTAAAAGAACATTCTAACATTATCAATAATGTCATAATATCAAAAATCTACGGACCATTCACAAATGGCTCTCAGCTTCGCGAAGCCATGAAAATAATCCGTAGAATTTTTCCGTTTTTAGACGACAAAAGCAAGAATTATATGGAATTTTATCAGCAAATAAATTTGGTGCCGGATTTAAATGACCGAAAAATGTATTTGCAAAACATTAGAAATATCAAATTATTTTTTGCCGGAAAAAAGAAGCAAATTTTGAAAAATTTACAAAAAGAAATGGAAATATACGCGAAAAATTGCGAATTTGAAAAAGCAGGCGAGATAAAAAGACAAATTTTTGCTTTACAGCATATAAACGATATTGCTTTAATAAAAAGTGAAACCGGAGCCCATACTAATTTTTTGCCCCTGCGCCCTTCTTTGGGCGCTTTGGGCTCAAAGTGGGACCCTCGGGAACAAAAAATTAGCATGGGCTCCGGTTTCAGGATAGAAGCATATGACATTGCCCACATGGGCGGCAAAAATATGGTGGGGGTTATGACAGTAGTAGAAAATGGTGAAGCGGAAAAAAGTGAATATAAAAAATTCAAGATAAAAGCTCAAAATAATACAAATGACACAGGCGCGCTCAAAGAAGTGCTGGAAAGACGTTTGGCGCATAAAGAATGGACTTATCCGAATCTGATAGTTGTAGATGGTGGAATCGCTCAAATTAATATTACCAAATCTGTTTTGACAAGGTTTAACCTTGTCATCCCCGTAGTTTCTGTGCTTAAAGACGAAAAGCATAAACCAAAAGCCATTATGGGCGATGAAAAATTTGGTTTAAAATACAAAAGAGAAATACTACTGGCAAACAGCGAAGCGCACCGGTTTGCGATTGCCTATCATAAAAAGGTGAGGGCAAGAAATTTTTGCCCCGCCCGAGCTAGGCGGGGTGGAAAAAGAGTATATAATTAGAGACATGGATAAGGCTACCGAATTAGATAAACTAAAGAAAGAAATGGAGGGAAACAAAACGCTTCCGTTAATGGGGGCAAATCTCGTTTTCGGGGAAGGGAATTCTGACTGCGATATTCTTTTCATCGGCGAAGCCCCGGGCATGAATGAAGACCGCGAGAGACGGCCATTTGTTGGCCGAGCGGGACAATTGCTTAGAAAAAACATCAGAGAACTTGGCTGGAAGGAAAACGATGTTTATATTACCAACATTGTGAAGCGCCACCCGCCGGAGAACCGCGACCCTAGCCAGGAAGAAATTGAAGCATACAAGCCATATCTTGCCCGGCAGATAGACATTATCGCTCCCAAAATGATCGTGCCGCTCGGCAGATTTTCCATGAATTATTTTCTGCCGTTAGCCAAGATTACCCGCGATCAAGGCAAGCTTTTTCAGGCGGATACATATTTTATCCTTCCAATGCTTCATCCGGCGGCCGCGCTCCGCGGCACTACAGCCATGAATATGTTTGAAGCAACTTTTAAGAAATTACCTTATGCGCTTAAAAAAGCGATCGGTGTTCCTGAAGAGGTTGAAGAATCGCAAGAAACTCAAAAACCTAAAAAATTAGAAGATGTTCAAGCAAAGCTTTTTAAATAAAACATTATGAATTCCGAAACGAAAATCTATCAAAACCCCGAACGAAAGCAGAGCTTCGTACGGGGCGGGTTGCAAAAAAGGTATGAGCAATGAAAATGAAAAAAGAATATGTCAGAATTGTCGCAGTAAATTTATCATAGAACAAGAAGATTTTAATTTTTACGAAAAACTGAAAGTTCCGCCACCGACTTTCTGCCCGCAATGCAGAATGCAAAGGCGTTTTAGTGTCAGGAATGAACGCAATCTTTACCACCGTGAATGCGGCTTATGCAAGAAACCGATTATTTCCGTTTACTCAAAAGAAAAAATTTTTCCGGTATATTGCTCGTCGTGCTGGTGGGGCGACAAATGGGACCCGATGGATTTTGAGCAAGAAGCAGATTTTTCTCAGCCTTTTTTGTCGCAATTTTCCTTTTTATTGTCTAAAGTGCCAAGGTCAGCCCTTAACTCCATCAACGCAAAAAATTCCGATTATTGCAATTATGTCGGCAATGCCAAAGATTCATATTTATGTTTCGGCTCCATTGATATTGAGAATTGTCTTTATGGTTCTCCGTATGAATCCAAATATTGTGTTGATAGTTATTTGATACGCGAGAGTGAATACTGCTATGAGTGTATTGACTGCGAAAAGTTATCGCATTCCATTTTTTGCCAGGATTGTTCAAATTCTCTAGACATGATTTATTGTTTTGATTGTAAGAATTGCCAAGACTGTATCGGATGTGCAGGACTGCGCGGACAAAAATATAACATTTTTAATCAGCAACACACCAAGGAAGAGTATGCCAGAAAAAAGGAAAAATTTATTAAAAACGGGCGTGCCGGATTTGATGAAATCGCGAAAAAATTCCAAGAATTAAAGCTGAAATTCCCTCATAAATTTAGCACCATATTGTATTCAACGGAAGTGGAAGGTGATCATATTGTTCAATCAAAAAATGTTATTCAAAGTTTTGATGTCAAAGAGTGCAAAGATATCAAGTATTGCAAGCAGCTAATCGGAGCTAAAGATGTTCAAGATGTAAATTACTGCGAATTTCTAGAGCTTTGTTATGATTACATCGGGTTTTGGAAAGTAAACAATGTAAGATTTTCCAATACATGCGGAGAATCAAACAATCTTTCTTATTCGGATTTTTGTTCTAGTTCCTCCAATCTTTTCGGCTGTGTTGGTTTGCGTTCCAAGAATTATTGTATTTTAAACAAACAATACAGCGAAGAAGAATATGAAAAGTTAGTCCCAAAGCTCATCAAGCATATGGACGATATGCCGTATATTGACCAAAAAGGTCGAATATATAAATATGGAGAATTTTTTCCGTCTGCACTTAGCCCGTTTTGCTATAACGAAACCATTGCGCAGGAGTATTTTCCTTTAGACAAAGTTGAAGCGGAAAAGCGGGGGTACAAGTGGAAAGAAAAAGAAGAAAGAAACTATAAAATAGATATTGGAACGGAGAATATCCCAAACAGCATAAAGGAAGTGGAAGAAAATGTAGTCGGCAAAGTTATTGAATGCGAACATGCCAGCACAAATGAACATCTTGCCTTTTGCGCGGCGAGTTGTACTGAAGCCTTTAAAATTATTCCGGCTGAACTACAGTTCTATCAAAGAATGAACCTTCCCTTGCCAAAAATTTGCCCCAATTGCCGCCATTACCAAAGGCTGAAAAAACGAAATCCGCTCAAACTTTGGCATAGAAAGTGCATGAAGGAAGGGTGTCAAAATGAATTTGAGACTTCTTATTCTCCAGACCGGCCGGAAATTATTTATTGTGAAAAGTGTTATCAGAAAGAAGTTTATTAAAAGAATCCAAAGGAAATTTCATCGTTTTGTATGATACAATTAATTTGTGACTAAAGAAGAAATTGTTAAAAAAATAAAATATGGACTTGAATTATCAAGTGAATTACCAGACCTAGAGTTTAAAACTGCCAGACAAAATGTTCCAAATGATATTTGGAGGACAATATCTGCCTTTGCTAATAGAAAGGGCGGAGGACTTGTTGTATTTGGTGTAAGCCAAGAATCTAACTCTGTTGTTGGTTGTCAAAATCTAGATTTAATGCAAACGAAACTTACCGAATATTTTAACAACAAAATGAGTTTTGTGTTGCGTCCCGAATATCATGTAATTGAATATGAAAATAAAACAATATTGGCTGTTTATATACCAGAATGCCCAAAAGATTATTAACTCTCTATTAATAAAAGGCAAGCTAACGATGCACGATTGTCAAAAAATATTAAAAGGAATACCACGAGCAACTATAAATAAAGATCTAAAAGAATTAAGAGAATTATCTATAGTTAACTCAAATGGGGCTTCAGTTAACACTTATTATACTCTAACTTTTTAGAGGCTTTTATTAGCCTTTTTTCTGACCTTGTGAAATAAAGCTTTAAATTAGTTTTTCGTAATTATAATTATTAGAAGCAATTTTTTACAACAAAATCTGTAAGAAAATGAACGCCATTAAAGAAAACATTTTAATAATTCACAATGTTAGAAGCGTGCAAAATGTCGGAGCAATGTTTCGCACGGCTGATGCGGCGGGGGTAAATAAAATTTATTTGACTGGCTATACGCCCGCGCCACTGGATAGATTCGGCAGAAAGAGAGGAGACCTGGCAAAATCCGCGCTTGGCGCGGAAGAATTTGTGGCTTGGGAACAAAAGAAAAATGTTTCCCCGCTTTTGGCAAAATTAAAACGAGATAAATTTTTAATTATTGGCATAGAGCAAGCAAAAAATTCTATTGATTACAAAAAAGTGAAGTTAAAAAACAAAAATGTATTTATTGTCGGTGCAGAAGTAACCGGCATACCGAAAAATGTTCTCCAAAAATGCGACATAATCGCCGAAATTCCAATGCGAGGCAAAAAAGAATCATTGAATGTCTCTGTGGCGCTTGGGATAGTGCTTTTTACCGTTTTATGATTTATAAAAAAGAAATATCAAAATTTATAAAGCAATCTATCTGGCAAAGCTTTGCCAGCGAACTTCTCGTCGCTCAAGAAAATAATATTCGGATTACCTCATTTATTTTCTAAGCTCCTGCGAAAGGCTTTCTTAATTTTATATTTCTTTTTTATATTTGATGTACTGAGCAAAAATGCGCGCTTCGACCGTTTATAACTTTTCTTTTTATTATGCCTTTGCAACCCTTTTTCCTGCATTTTTCTCCTGTGCGTCTGTAAGCCTCGTGATGCAGCTGGAATTTTCCCGGCAGGCCGTGAATGTTGCGGTAGTCGGACATTGAATCTCCACCAAATTCTATGCCTTTCTTCAGGGTTTCTTTGGTTGCGGCAAAAATTAGTTTCAATTCTTTTTCTTTTAAACCAGATACTTTTCTTTCTGGATTCACACTCGCCCGCCAGAGTATTTCATCTGAATAAATGTTGCCTATGCCTGCGATGACGCTTTGATCCATCAGAGTTGTTTTTATTTTCTTGCTTTTACAGCGGTTGAACCGCTGTAAAAAACTCTTCAGCTTAAATTTTTTTTCCAGCGGTTCCGGGCCGATGTTATTTAAGTGTTTAGTGTCATGCGCTGTTTTTGTATCTAATAAAGTAATTTTTCCGAATTTGCGCGCATCAGAAAAATATAATTTATCTTCATTATTAAAACTTATCGTAAAGTGAATGAAACGGTTTATAGGATCCTTTTTATAATCGCCATACATCAAATGTCCAGTCATTTTCATATGCACAAGAATTGTTTTATTTCCGGAAATATTTATCAAAATATTTTTTGCTCGTCTTTCCACCGATAAAACTTTCTTGTCCAGAACTTCTTTTTTGAAAACAGGAAAATATTTAGGATTGGCTATTGCTTCCCGTTGCCGCTTGTCTTTGGTCGCCAAATCAGTCCAAACGTCTTTTATTGTCAGTCCAACAATCGTCCCCCTTAATCCTTTTGTAGTTGTTTCAACTTCAGGTAATTCTGGCATATAGTTAGTTAAACATACGAATTAACGAATAATACAAATTTGCGAATGGATACGAATAAACATAGAACGAATTAACGAATAATACGAATCTACGAATTAATACGAATAATTCTCGCTGGTTTTATATATTTATTTCTAAAATTTACCAACAAACCTAAATCTAACTTAGTACTTTGTAGATAATTTTGTATTTGCCTATAGTGTTCTCTGGTTAAGATTCTCACAGCTTTTAGTTCTATGATTATTTTTTCATCCATAATAAAATCTAAAACATTTCCACTGCTTCCGATACTTTTTTCTCTTTCATATTCTATTTTAGATTCTTTTAGTTTTTCTTCTATTAAATCGCCGTATTGTTTTTCTCTAGCGTATGGTCCTAATTCATTATGCACATCGAATAATATACCAGTAATTTGGTAAGATAATTCAGGATACAAAACTTTTTCACCAACTTTATTATTCGTAGCCATTCGAATCATTCGTTACATTAGTATATTCGTATCATTTACCACCGAGTATTTTTAGTGCTTCCCTTATTTTCGCATTAGTATTCATATCGGTGGCAACTTTTTTGAGCGCGTCTCGCGTTTCGTTTTGAGAATAACCCAAAGATTTAAGCGCCTCTAGCGCGTCTAATTCTCCCTGCATAGAACTGTCTCCCTTGGAGCTCATTCCGTTTGCCATTTTGTCGCGCAGCTCGATCACGATTTTTTCCGCCGTTTTTTTGCCGATGCCGGAAATTTTTGTCAGATATGAGATGTCACCCGTGCCGATTGCTTTACGCAGAGTCTCTATTGATGTCACTCCCAAAATAGTGAGAGCTCCTTTTGGTCCGATGCCGGAGATATTTATAAGCATTTCAAAAAATTCCAGTTCTGCGCGATCTAAAAATCCATACAAATCTAAAATATCTTCTCGTACATGAGTGTGTACCCAAAACATCGTTTCAGCCCCATTTTTTATCTTTGAAGCCGTGTCAGGGGAGACATTTATTTTGTATCCAACTCCCGCCGTTTCCACTATTAAAAACTTTTCCTTTTTCAGTATTATTTTTCCTCGTATGCCACCAATCATGAACTAATCATAACATATTTATTCCGCCTAAAATACCAAGGCTAAAATTGCATTCTTTTGGGTTTTTTGCTATATTATTCAAATGCCAATAACACAGTCAGCTAAAAAAGCGGTTCGCGGATCTCTTCGCAAAAAGGCTTTTAACGACCGCAGAATGCGCGCGATGAAGGAGATAATCAAGAAGATTGAGAAAATCGTCAAAACGGACAAGAAGGAAGCCCTGAAAATGCTATCAGACGCTTTTGCCGTGATAGATAAGGCGGCGCAAAAGGGTGTCATCAAGAAAAACAACGCCGCCCGCAAGAAATCTCGTTTATCAAAAATAACCAAATAGTCCGTGAAAATTTGTTATTTATAAAGCAATCTATCTAGCGAAGCTTCGCCAGCGAACTGCTCGGAAATCAAGAAAATAATAGTCGGAGTACCTCCTTTATTTTCTAATTTCCTGCGCAAGGCTTTCTAAATAACAAATTTCCACTTCTTTATATATGTCACACTTATTAGAATTTTATGGAACTGAATGCCCGCATTGCGTGAGCATGCATGCGCTGGTGGAGCGTTTAGAGAAAGAAGAGGGAATCAAAGTGGAAAGTTTGGAAGTTTGGCACAATAAAGAAAACGAAAAGCGCTTGCTAGAACTGGATAAGGATTTCTGCAGCGGGGTGCCTTTTTTCTATAATACAAAAACAAGTAAATGGATTTGCGGAGAAGCAGGTTATGATACATTAAAAAAGTGGGCGAAGGGGGAAGAATTCACTCAAGAATAAAAATAATTTATACAAAATAAAAACCCCGCAATGCGGGGTTTTTATTTTGAGTGAATTCCCGCCGTAATGGTCGGGACAAGCTTACGCGCGTTGCACGTTTACAGCATTCAATCCTTTTGGTGATTCCTCTGTTTCAAAAGAAACAGCATCACCTTCCTTGAGTTCGTCGAAAGTTACACCGACAAGAGCGTTGCTATGAAAGAATAAATCTTTCGTAAGCCCTTCTCCGGTGACAAATCCGAAACCTTTCGGAGTCAGTCTTTTTATTGTACCAGTCATTGATTTTTATAGTTAAGTTGTTAAATACAAATAGATATACCTAAGAAATCGACTCTATGTTACTCTTCTTGCACCTACTTTGTCTTTCAAGTATAGCATATAAGCACCCAGTTTGTCAAGCATTAGTCTTTTTAAGCCGAATAAGCTAATCTGTATAAATGGCTAAAAAACCGCACGAAAACCAAAAAACCCAAGAAACTATAGTTAGATTTGACAATGTCTCATTTGAATGGGGGGTGAACAAGCCTATTTTAGATGGAGTGAGCTTTACGGTGAGGCGGGGTATGAAGTTTACCCTAATGGGTCAGAACGGCGCCGGCAAAAGCACTATCTTTGGCTTAATTTCAGGCTCGTACACTCCCGAATCTGGAATTATTAATGTTGTTAAAGGAGTGAGTATTGCTTCTGCGCGGCAAGTGATTCCTAGAGATCAATTAAATTTAAGTGTCCGAGAATTTTTTGAAAAATGTTTTAAGCACAAAGTATACGACATAGACCCAAAGATTGATGATGTGCTGGAAGTAGTCAATTTAAAAGGACACACAAAAGTACACGATAAAAAAATAAATACTTTTTCTGGCGGACAGCAGGCGCGCCTGCTTTTAGCTTCTGCGCTCATACAAGACCCTGACTTGCTTCTTTTAGATGAGCCGACGAATAATTTAGATAAGGCGGGGATTGCCCACCTGACAAATTTTTTAATTGATTACAAGAAAACTGTGATAGTTATTTCTCACGATGCAAAATTTTTGAATGCTTTCACGCAAGCTGTGCTTTATCTTGATGTTTATACCAAAAAAATTGAACAGTATATCGGTAACTATTTTAATGTGGTCAAGGATATTACTGCCCGAGTGGAAAAAGAAAATATGAAAAATGCCCAGCTGCAAAAAGAAATTCAGGCAAAGAAAGACCAGGCGAATGTTTTTGCGTATAAAGGCGGACGACTACGTCTAGTTGCCAAAAGAATGCGCGAAAAAGCTGAAGAACTGGAAGAAGAAATCGTGGAAGTTCGTAAAGAAGATAGAGCTATCCGACCGTTTACTATTCCGAGCCAGCCGGATTTGATAGGGGAGATTTTAAATATTTCTTCTTTCACAACTATGAAAAACGGTAAGGTGGTAAAACACAAAACGAAAATTTCCTTGAATAAAAATACGCACCTGCTTTTACAAGGTCCAAATGGCATAGGCAAAACGATTTTACTAGAGAGGCTAGCTTCCGGTCACGCAGACGGCGAGAAAGTAAAAGAGGGGATTCGAATTGGATATTACCGACAAGATTTCTCTACGCTTAACTTTGAAGATACGGTGTATCAGTCGCTCTCCAGCGCGATGCTTGCGGGCGGGGAAAGATTAGATGAAGAGAGAATGCGTTCTGTCGCCGCGGGATTTCTGGTTACCGGAGAATTTATTTGCACCAGAATTGGCGACCTTTCCGAAGGGCAGAAGGGGTTGGTGGCGTTTGCCCGTCTAGTTCTGCAAAAGCCCGGACTTCTGATTCTCGACGAGCCGACAAACCACATAAACTTCCGCCATTTGCCGGTTATAGCCGAAGCCTTAAACAAATACACCGGCGCAATGATTCTAGTTTCCCATGTGCCCGAATTCGTCAAACAAATTAGGATTGATGAAGTACTTGATTTAGAGAAGTAGAAATTACCTAACTCTAACGGTCGTAAAAGTTAAGTACTCTTGACTTATAAATTACTTTGTATATACTTTAGGTATATGAAAACATCAGCATTAAGTATTAAAATAGACCCAAAAGTAAAGCACGAAGCGCAGAAAGTTGCTGACCAGCTTGGTTTTACTCTTTCTGCCATTATAAACGCTTCTCTTAAGAATTTGGCTCGTTCCAAGACAATATCTTATTCACTTCTCGAACCGTCGCCTTTCTTAAAAAAAGCTATTCGTCAAACGCGCAGAGATAGGGCAAAAGGTGATAATATAATTGGTCCCTTCCATAATGTTGATGATTTTATGAAATCACTACGCTCTTAAAATTCTGGCCATGATTTTAACTTATCACCGGAATTTTAAGAAAATGTTCAAAAAGCAGCCGGCTTCCATAAAGGACAAATTTGAAGAACGCGTCAGATTATTCCGCGAAGATATGTTCGAGCCAATACTAAACAACCATCCACTTGAAGGCGAATGGTTGGGATGTAGAAGTATTAATATTACAGGTGACATCCGAGCAATTTTCGAAGAACTCGGCGATGATCATTTTGAATTTGTTGCAATAGGCACGCATAGCGAGCTGTATTCTTAATTATTTTGAAGTACTTGATTTAGACTCCGCCAAGTAAGCGGGGTAAGAAATTAGCCAACTCTTCGCCTTTTATTTCTCGCAGAGAGTTCGAGCCCAGTTTGCCGAGTTTTATATTCATAATTCTTTCGCGTTTCAGGTCGGCGACTTCTTGGAAAAGGTTGGCGCACATTCGGCGGATTTGATGTTTCTTACCTTCGGTTAGAGTTACGCGAAAAGCGAAATCGTTCAGGATTTGCACTTTGCAGGGTTTGGTCATATACCCCGCCACGGCGGGTGAACCTTCTATATTTACTCCCGCTTCCATTTTTTGTTTAAAATTTGAGCGCAGTTTATTTAAAGTTTTTACCACATATTCTTTTTCGTGAAAATATTTTGGATTTAGAAGCTGGTCGGTGATGCGTCCGTCATTTGTCAGAATCATAAGTCCGTGAGAAGCCTTGTCCAGTCTACCTAATGGAAATAAATCTTCTCGCGGAGAATTCGTCTCAATTCCGATTGGTTTGTTGTAAGCATAATATAGATATTTTTTTTCTTCCGCGCCACGCACTTCCACTTTATCTTTTTCGGTGACTTGATCGCCCAGCACGGCAAGTTTGCCGTTGATAAAAACTTTTTTTTGTTTTATCAGTTCATCCGCGCCTCTCCGGGTTGATATTTTCTGGTCTGCTAGATATTTATTGATTCTCATTGGATAATTACTCATATCTTAACGCATCTATCGGATTTAACATAGCGGCTCGGCGGGCGGGGTAATAGCCGAAAATAATGCCGATGCCGGCGGACACTCCAAATGCGAGCAGTACAGAAGACAAGGAAACTTGAGTTTTGACAAGTCCGGTAGATGTTACCGCAAAACACAAAAGCCAGCCGAGCGCCACCCCTATAATCCCGCCGATGAATGTCAGCATCACAGCTTCCGCCAAAAATTGTTTATTTATATCTTTTCGTTTTGCCCCGATTGCTTTTCGCAGACCAATTTCTTTCGTGCGTTCAGTTACGGTCGTGAGCATCATGTTCATAATGCCTATCCCGCCAACTAAAAGTGAAATTGAAGCGATTGCTGCTAGAAAGAGTGTAAAAGTGTCTATTACTGTAGTAAGTGTTCCTAGAATATCTTCCTGTGAAATTATTGAAAAATCCGCTTCGGCTACTCGATGTTTTTCCAAAAGCGCGATAGTCGCAAGTTCTTTTACTTCTGTCATTTTATTTTTATCAGCAACGGACAGGCATATTGTTGAAAGATAATCTTCTCCCGAGAGAATTTTTTGCATTGTAGAAAGAGGGACGAAAATCATATCATCCGGACCGGAAAATCCAACTCCGCCTTTTGCGGTCAGAACCCCGACTACATTGAAATTAATTTTATTAATGCGGATAGTTTTGCCAAGCGGTTCAGTATCTCCAAATAAATCGGTCGCAACTGTGGCGCCCAAGATTGCCTGCCGGCCGATGCTCCGCTGATTAGCGTCAGAAATAAAATTGCCGTTTGCAAGCGTTAAATTATGGACTGTAAGATATTCCGGCAATGCTCCGGTCACAGTCGTATTCGTGTTATTTCCGGCGGCAACTATTTGAAATCGGCGAGAAACTTCGGGGGATATGGCCGCGACCCCTTCTATGGCTTTCAAAATATCAATGTCCTCGTTTTTGAGTGTTTGCGCGCTGCCGCGGCCGGAAGAAACAATTCCTCTTCCCGGCTGGATAACTCCGGGAAGAATTGTCAAAAGGTTTGACCCCAAGCCTTCAATGCTTGATTGGATGGAAGCTTTGGCGCCATTGCCGATGGAAACCATAGCAATGACGGAAGCAATGCCTATGACAATGCCGAGCATAGTGAGACTTGAGCGGACCTTATTAGCCATAAGCGCGCTCCATGTTTCTTGTATTATGTCTCTAAATTTCATAGAATTTTTTTCTTGCGCGTTGTCCTGTCTTCGACCAGTTTTCCGTCTTTTATAAAAAGAATTCTGTCGGCATGTTCGGCTATTTCCTGTTCATGGGTAATCAGAATAATTGTCCGTTTTAATTCTTTGTTTAATTTCTGAAAAGTTTCCATCACAATTTCTCCTGTTTTAGAATCTAGATTTCCTGTCGGTTCATCAGCCAAGATTAACGATGGATTATTAACCAATGCTCTGGCGATTGCCACGCGCTGAATTTGCCCGCCGGAAATTTGGTTGGACATATGGTGAAAATGAGCTTCGTCCATGCCTGCGGCTTCTAGAGCCTCTTTTGCCCTCTCAATCCGTTTTGCGCCGTGTACGCCGGCGTAGACCAGAGGGAGCATTACATTCCTGAGCACCGTAGTTCTGGGCAATAAATTAAAAGCTTGGAAAACAAAACCTATTTTATCCCTTCGGATATCTGCCAGTTCATCATCCGAAAGGACTGACACATCTTTTTTATCAAGCAGATATGTTCCGCTGGTCGGAATATCCAGCGCTCCCAAAATATGCATCAATGTTGACTTGCCGGAACCCGAAGGACCCATAATAGCAACAAATTCTCCGTCTTTTATGGTGAAAGAGATATCATTCAAAGCCTGAAATTCCACATCTCCTGTTTTGTAGGTTTTTATAATGTTTTTTATTTCAATCATAAATATTTTCAGATAGAGTCTTAGACTCTATCTGGTTAACGCGCTTGGAATCTCACCGCTCCGCCGGAAGTAGTTCTAGCGCCTCCGGTTCCGCCAAAAATGCTGGGAGCGGAAGCTGCAGGCGCGCCCGCCGAAGGCAGGATAGTTCTGACAATAATTTCATCTCCCTCTTTAATTCCAGAAATAATTTCGCTTCTCGAGTCATTTTCCAAACCTACCTCAACGAAAATTTTACTCGGAATGACAGAAGATTCCGTAAGCATTTCAACATAATTTTTGCCGACCTGCCCCGCCCCAGAATTGGCGGGCAGGGATTTTATCGCGCTGTTTGGTATCACCAGTATGTCTTGTTTCTCATCTGTAATAATTTCGGCAGATACGCTCATTCCCGGTTTTATCCTGTCATCCTGCGCATCAAAACTTATTTTGACGATATAAGTCACGACTCCCTGCGACACAGTGCCAACAGCGTCAATATCCGCTACAAGACCGGAGATGCGCAAGTCAGGGACTGCGTCAAAAGTAAGCGCGGTTTTTTGCCCGATTTTTATTTTTGCCACATCAACTTCATTGAGTGAAATTTCAGCGAGCTGGCGTTCCGTAATAAGGGTTGCCGCAATTGTGCTTGCGCTTACAGAGTCTCCCTTCTTAATGTTTACGGCGGCAATTGTTCCGGAAAACGGCGCGCGGATAAAATAATCAGCCAATTGTTCCTTTGCATCATTGAGCGTGTTTCCTTTTTGTTTCAGGGATAATTCCGCGGATTGTATGTCTAAATTAGAATTAGGAAAAGCGTCCTTATAACTTTTTATGCTCATTGTCGTTGTCTGAAGATTAAGCAGAAAAGTGTTAGTTTTGGATGTATAACTATTTAAAGTTGTCTTATGCGCGATTATTAGCGAAGGGGTGCTGACATTATTTTTCTGCAGGGAACTGTCCACGAAATCAATATAATTGTTGGCGTTTTTTGTTACATCGGAAATTAGCTTGGTACTCTCATAAGTTTGAGAGATGAGTTTTTCAATGGTCGCATTATCTGAAATTCTAGAAACTTTTTTGTAGCTGTCGAGGCTTGCGTCGTAGGAATTTTTTGCCTTGTCAAAAGAATCCACCAAGTTCTGCTTCAAGACCAATATTTCATCATGATTATCGCCTGTAACTTGTCCCTCGTACCAGTCTATATTCCACTGTTGCTGAGTGCCGACGCTGCTTTTGAAAAACATGTCATTCAGCCCCGCCATAATTCCCGGCAGGTCAAGAAATACATTTGAGATGTTATTAAAACCGTCATCATAAGCTTTTGCCAGGTCGGCATTCAGATTTTCACTTGAATCTTGAAGTTTTAACTTACCTAAAGAAATTTCCGCGGACTCCAAATTTATTTCTGCGTCGCGAACCGCCTTTTTTGCATTTTTGTCGTCAAGCTGAGCAATCAGTCCGCCGGTTCCTATTTTTTGTCCGTCTTTTACCGCTATATATACGACATCTCCGGAAGCTTTGGCTTTGACATCAATTTGGTTGAAGCTTCCGACTTGGCCACTGCCCGAAATGGAAGACACAATCACCCCCTTTGATATTTTGGCTGTTATATAACGGGGGGTTCCGGCGGTATTTGTAATTTTTTTGTATCCCCAGTATCCGGCGCCCAAAACGGCAATCAGCACAATGACGCTAATTACCTTATAGGCAATAATATATAACTTTATTTTTTTAATAACCTTTCCCATTATGCTAATATAGCACAGATTTTTATACGTGTTCTGACGCGCTTTCAGATCTCCTTTCGAATAATTTGCGATAAGCGTGCTTCGTCATAATCAGGAGAATAAGCGCAAGAATAACCAAAATTACCCACCCGAAAAGATTTTTCGGCAGGAAAGAGCCCGCTCCAATGACATTTGCGACAAGAGAGAATGCTGAAGGTTCTATTGTGCTTGTGTTGGTGACGGCAGAGTCGTCTGTATTTTTTACAGTGACGGCACTGGACGTCGCATTATTTGTGGTAAAACTTAAAGTAACGCCGTTCATTTTTGAAGTTCCGTTTTGCATGACAGCGCGGAAGTAGTAAGTTGTTTTCGGCGCAAGTCCGCTGATCGTGTTTATGTGTTTGGCGGAAGATAAAGAGCCTAGAGAAATCGCGGGAGTTATATAGTCCAAGTTCGGACTTGTTCCCCATTCAAACCAAGTGGTTGAATTATCCGGAATGCTCATTAAAAGAGAATTCAGCTTAGCGCTTCTGCTTGATACTGCTGTCGCGGGGTTCGTGTTTATTGCGGGAGCTACAGAAAATACATTACTATTTTCTGCGTTTACTACAGCCGGGAAATTAGTTCTGAACGAATTAGCGCTTCCATAAATAACTCCCTGCGGGTTTTGAACTACAGCGCGGAAATAATATATGGTGTTAGGGCTAAGATTTGAGACAGTAGAATTAAAATTGGCGTATCCGGAATTAGAATTGATATGCGCCGTAGCATATTCAAAGTTTGTGTTTCTTCCGTATTGGAACCAAGTTTCTAAGTTGTAAGTGCTGTACAAATTGTTTCCATTTACCAAACCGCTTAAAATAGCGCTGGAACCTGTTATGTTTGTTGCGTTCCCTGTCGTGATATTTACCGGAGTGTAATTATAAACATTACCGTTATAATTGTAATATTGCGCATGGGTAGGAACAGGCGAAAAGACAAATAAAGCAACTGCCAAAAGGATTATTCTTATTAATTTTATTATTTCATTTAACATCTCTTAATTATAGCACTTTATGACATAAAAGTCAACATGTGTGTTTATTGTACCAAGCTCGAACCTTTTTCCAAAACAAATGATGTGCCACGCGCGGAGCGCGTGGTGGTTTGAAACTGAATCATACGCTCCACAACGAATTCCGTCACAGCCCAGTATCCGCTCCAGAACACGCCGTGAGAGCGTGTTTCTCCGCTGTGTCCGCCTCTCGCCTCGCCCCCGACCCCATGCAAGTTTGTTTGGCGCGGATTGCATTTGGATTCGGTATGGCGGTGGCGAGTCTCGGGCAACTAGAAAAAATACTTATAAAATGATAAAATTTGATCATGAAAAGGTTTGCTTTTATTTATGTGCAAAATACAGAAACAACAACACTGAAAGTGTTGTTGTTTGCTCTTGATCACGAAAAATTATTTATCATATCTAAAAGATAAATGGAAATGTGAAAAAATATTTTTCTATCCGGGCATACAACACGGTAACGATGCTCGTGGAGAATTGTTTACAAAACTCACAGAACTTGGTGCGGTTGTCCGACCAAAATATTTTTTCACATACAAAAATGAAGACAAAATTGCTACTACAAATTGTCCAAAATGCAATACTGAAATTACACAGAGAATAGAAATGGGTTACTCATGGAAATGTAACTGTGATGTTGAACTTGGGGTAATACAAATGGCACAATGAGAAGGATGGCTTGAAAAATATATTTGGTAATTTTTGTAAACATATAATAACATGCGTGAACAAACATAAACCACAATAAGAGCCGAGGTTGTGCCAAATCCTTTACCCCAAAAAATAGTTTTTGCGAAACCGAGTCCATTTTTGAAAGCTCTGTGCTTCGCACAGAGGCGTGCGTAGCACGCGCGAGGGGACGCTAGTCATTACCGATTTTGAAAATAGGTTCTAACTTGGTATAGTAAAGACACCAGGTCCTCGTAGTTCAATGGATAGAACAGAAGGTTTCTAACCTTCTAATGTAGGTTCGATTCCTACCGGGGACACAAGACTAGAAAAAACAAAGCAGTTTGTTTTTTCTAGTCTTGTGTCGACCGTAGCGATATTTTGCGAACACGCAAAACCGCGAGGGGCGGGCTGCGAAAATTTCGAGCGACGGTGAGAAATTATTTGTAGCCACATTTATGCGAATAAAAGTTTTATACGAAGATTCTAATATTTTAGCCATAGAAAAACCTTCGGGTATTTCGGTGCATGGTGATGGTCGGTCAAAAGAGAAGACGATTACAGACTGGGTGATCAAAAACTATCCAAAAATGAAAAATGTTGGGGAGCCAATGGGAGAAATTTTGCGTCCGGGGATTGTTCACAGATTGGACAGAGAAACTTCCGGAGTCTTGCTTTTAGCTAAAAATCAAAAAGCTTTTGAATTTTTAAAAAAGCAATTTATAGACAGAGAAATTAAAAAAATTTATCACGCGATAGTTTCCAGTTCCGTAAAAAATGACCGTGGAATTATAAACAAGCCGATAGGTCGAAGTCCGAGAGATTTTAGAAGATATTTAGCGGGCAGGGGGGCTAGAGGGGAATTGCGAGAAGCTATTACGGAATATAAAGTCTTAAAGCGTTTTGAAATTTCAAAAAATAAATTCACATATTTAGAAATAAAACCTAAAACTGGAAGAACTCATCAAATTCGCGTGCATATGAAATTTTTTAATCATCCGGTTGTCTGTGACTCGCTTTATAATCCGGACGGAATTTGCCCGAAAAATATTTCTCGCATGGCTCTGCATGCCAAGAGCATAAAATTTAAAAATTTAAGTGGTAAAATTATAAAAGTGGAATCAAAATTGCCAAACTTTTTTCCCAGTTATACCAAATGACACAAACTTTGCCATGGCAGAAAATGTATCATGTGAAAATTATGAAAAACGAAACAAAAAATTGTCAGAATTGTAAAGGCGATTTTACCATTGAGCCGGATGATTTTTCTTTTTATGAAAAAATGAAAGTTCCGCCGCCCTCATGGTGTCCGGAATGCCGGATGACTCGACGACTTTCTTGTGCCAATAGTTGGTCTCTCTTTTGGCGCAATTGCAATAAATGCGAAAAAAGAATGCTCTCAATGTTTCCTCTCCAAAAGGATCTGACAGTTTATTGCCAGCAGTGTTGGTGGGCGGATGATTGGGATGGAACAGAATATGCTATGGAGTATGATGTAAGTCGTTCATTTTTTGCGCAACTTAAAGAGCTGGCAAAGAAAACTCCATATACGACACTTGAAACCAGCTATTCGACGTTAAAAAATTGTGAATACTCAAACTCAATCGCCTATTCAAAAAATTGTTTCATGACCATCTGGGCAGACTTTTGTGAAAATGTATATTATTCTTCCATCTTAAACGGACTCAAATGGAGTTCTGACTGTTTGCGAGGCTGGGAGTCTGAGTTGTGTCACGAATCCACAGGTTTTATCCGAAGTTACCGAGCTTTTTTCTCTGAGGATTTTGATGATTGTGTGGACATATGGTTTTGCAGAAATTGCTACAACTGCACTAATTGTATTGGTTGTGTAAATTTGCGTGGCGAATCAAATTGTATTTTTAATGTGAAATATTCCAAAGAAGAATATGCAAAAAAACTTAAAGAATTAGATTTTAGCTCTTGGGATAATATTCAAAAATTTGAAAAAGAAGCTCGCGAATTTTGGCTGACGAAGCCTTTTCGAGAATATAACGGAAACTCTTTCAATCTAAATGTAACCGGCGAACATGTGTATAAATCTAAAAATTCCAAAGAGTGCTACATCTTAAACGGCGCGGAAAATTGCAAGTGGTGCCAGCTCATTACTGTCGACGGCTCCAGAGACTGCATGGATTACACAGGTTGGGGGAATAAAGCCGAGCTTTTGTATGAGTGTCTGCAAGTGGGAGACGGAGCGAGCAGGTGCAAGTTTGCTTCGCATTGCTTTCCTGATGCCTTAAATACTGAATATTGTCACTGGGCGGTTTCCAGCAAAAATAATTTTGGCTGCGTGAATTTAAAAAGAAAAAGTCATTGTATTTTAAATAAGCAGTATTCTAAAGAAGAATATGAAAAACTGAAAGAAAAAATAATTGCGGATATGAAAAACAATCCGTATGTAGACGAGCAAGGGAGGGCATGGAGTTACGGAGAATTTTTTTCTCCCGGATTCGGGAACTTTGCCTATAATAATTCTAATGCCAACAAATTTATTCCAAAAACAAAAGAAGAAGCGACAAGCTTGGGTTATTCTTGGAATGACGCGGTGAATCCGAGCGCGGAATGTACGATGAAATCCGGAGCATTGCCTCAGACGATAGCCGAAACCGAAGAAACTATTTTGCAAGAAATTATAGAATGTATGTCCTGCAAACGGAGCTATAAAATTGTTCAGGGCGAACTTGACCTGCTCTGCAAAATGAATTTGCCGGTTCCGCATGAGTGCCCGAAATGCAGGGAGAACAGAAGATTTGCCCGCATGAACGCTCCGGGCATGCATCATAGAACTTGCGCTAAGTGCGAAAAAGAAATTTATACGCCGTATGCGCCGGAAAGGCAGGAAATAGTTTATTGTGTAAAATGTTATCAGGGTGAATTTTTGTAAGTGAACAACTTTGTTGTAATATGTTGATATTTATGTATAATAAATACATATTATAAATATCATTTAAAACTATGAAATCAATCACTTTCACAAACAACTTATCTTCTGAACTAATGAACTGGATGGAAACATATTCTGCTCGTCATAAATTAACTAGGAGGGCAATAATAGAGAAAGCCTTAAATGACTTGAGAAAATCTGCGCGACAAAAAGAGTATGCCTCCTCTTTCAAGAGAGCATCTTTAGATAGAGAAATAAAAAATATGACCGAAGACGGCATGGGAGATTATTTCAAACAGCTTATAAATCTTGAGAAATAAATATGCTGCAAAAAGATATTTATTGGGCTAACCTTAATCCCACAAAAGGCAAAGAGCAAAAAGGCAAGCGTCCTGTAGTTATTATTTCTGGCAACACAATGAATAGAAATCTAGGCGTTTTTATTATTTGTCCAATTTCCAGTAAAATTAAAAATTATGCTGGGTGCGTTAAATTGGAGAAAAACAAGACGAATAATCTAACCGAAAATTCCGAAATTATAACTTTCCAAATCCGCACAATAGCAAAAGAAAGAATGATTAAAAAAATTGGAGAAATCACAGAAGAACAGCTAAAAGAAATTTTCTATTCTCTTAATGAGGTTTTGTATTATTGATTTTTTCTCGTTTGCCTTTGAAAATTTTTTATGCTAAAGTGTTTCCACTTATGAAGACGAACATTAAATTCAGTCCGGTGGATATTGAAGCCCGAAAAAAGCTTGATTTCAAGGCGGGGGATACCATAAATGTCTGGGCTAAAATTTTGGAAGAAAAAACCGAGAAAAAGGGCGACAAAAAAGCCAAAAAAGAGGACAAAAAAGCTGAAGCTAAATACAGACTGCAGGCTTTTGAAGGCATAGTTCTTGCCCGAAAACATGGCACAGAAATGGGCGCCACTTTCACAGTTCGCAAAGTCGCTTCCGGTGTGGGAGTGGAAAGAATTTTCCCGCTTTATTCTCCGATGGTTGATAAAATAGAAATAACCAAAAGATCTCGCGCTTGCAGGTCCAAGCTTTACTATATCCGCGAAAAAGCGGTCAAAGACGTTCGCAAAAAAATGCGGTCTGTCACTAGTCAGGAGGAAGGAGAAGAGGTGGAAACTCCAGTAGAAGAAGTGAAGGCTAAGTAATTTTTGTTGCTCTTGACAAAATAATGCTCGGGTGATGTAATTGGTAAACATGTATGCTTGAGGTGCATATGGCGCAAGCCGTGGGAGTTCAAGTCTCCCCCCGAGCACCAGTAGGGAAATTATGTTATAGTTATAATATGGAAAAAGCAATTAAATTTTTTGGCATACTTTCTCTAGTACTTTTAGTGCTTGTTGGAATTGCAGGAACATCGGATTATTGGGAAAGCATTATTCCATTTCGTGAAGGGGGACTAGTCTGGTCTTTAGTGTATTTCTTTAGTACCATCGGAGCCGGAGTTTTAATTATTTGTTTTTTAATTCTCTTAATATTTGTTTGCTTGGATAAAAAACATAAAAAAATTCAACAGAAATAATTACTTAATCGCGCTCTCTTTGCGCAAAAGTTTTTCTTTGTTTTTTATTCCGCGATTGTAGTTGTCAAAACTTCCGTCTGATTTTATTACCCTGTGGCAGGAGATTTTAGGATCAAAATTTTTCGCCATGATACTGCCGACAGCACGAACCGACTTAGGTCGGCTCGTGCGCCTTGCCACTTCTTTGTATGCCATAATTTTTCCTCTAGGAATATTTTTCACTATATTTAAAACTTTTTCTCTTAAACTAAGCATTTTTAATATTTAAAATCTAGTAATTCCTTAACGGTTTTTTCAAACTTTAACAAATCTTCAATTCCAGCATTTTCCCATGTTTCCATTTCTGATTTTAGATTAACCCTATCCTTAATCCGCTTCATATAATATAAAATAGCGTTTAAAGCAAAATCATTGGTGGAAACGCCTAAACCAGCAGAAATTTCCTGCATTTATTTTTTAATTTTTTGAGGTATTGCGACTGTAGTCATGTATAAAATATAGCATAATTTAAACATACGATGCAAATTTCTGTTATTATATAGTAGTGACTCTCGAAGAAAATTTTAAACTCGTCGTTTCCACTCTTTGGAGGCAAATATCTTCTTTGTTTTTTCTTTTGCTGATTATTTCGGCTATTGCGTCTTTCTTTTTGGGCGAAAAAATGGACGGAATTATTATTTCTGTCATTTTACTCATAAATACCGCTCTCGGATTTTTTCAGGAATTCAAAGCTTCCAAGGCTTCGGAGAAATTAATGCATTTGGTGAAAAATAAAGTCTATGTCTTGCGCGAGGGTATGCTCGCGCAGATTTTGGCGGAAGATATTGTGCTGAACGATATTGTGCATCTAGTTGCCGGTTCTATCGCGCCTGTGGATATTGAAGTTATAGAATCGCAAGACGCTTCAATTGATGATTCTATGCGGACGGGAGAAACCTTGCCGAAAAAAATCGAGATGGGCAGGGAAGTTTTTGCCGGAGCAATAGTTTCAAGCGGAAAAATTATCGGCCGGGCGCTCAATACGCAGATGCAGTCTTCTCTTTCGCAGTATCGCTCTAAGCTCGAATCCGTGAAAAAGTGGAGCAGTTTCTCAGTTTTTACGGAGAGGATTATAAAATATATTTTTGTTATATCTCTGCTTTCTCTTCTCATCGCGATGGTGTTTTTGGTTTTCGTGATGCACAAATATGAGTTCACGCACTTCTTGATTTTTGCTATTGCGATGCTGGTCGGAGTGGTGCCGGAAATATTGCCGCTCATTAGCACGATTATTTTAACTCGCGAGTCGCTTTTTCTTGCCAAAGATAAAGTCATCGTCAAAAGGCTTTCTTCTTTGCAGGGGCTCGGCGCGGTGCAGTTTTTACTAACGGACAAGACGGGTACAATTACGGAAAATAAATTGAAAGTGGCGGCGGTCTCCGACGTTCATAATTTCTGGGAGTCTTCAAACGCAGTATCCGAAGGAGAGTATGAAAGGCCACTGATGGATAATGCCTATGATGACGCGCTCAATAAATCAATTGGCAAATTAAAAACGGCTAAAAAGAAAATTACAAATTTTATTCTGTTCCAAAACGATGTCGGATACGAAATTTTTACTTTAGAAGGAGGTGAAAAAATCGCCCGCGGGCAGATCGGAAAAATTTTGGATATTTGCAAATCTTCTCAAGCTTCTATAAAAACTGCGGCTTTAGCTTATGAGACCAAAGGAATGCGGGTCATCGCGATTGCGCGAGGCATTGCGGGTGAGTGGGACTTTTCCGGCTTCGTCGCTTTTCATGACCCAATCAAATCTTCTGCTCTGCCTTCCTTTAAAATTGCTCACGAACGCGGAATCTCAATCAAGATATTAACCGGAGATTCAATGGCTGTTTCGGAGAATGTGGCGGAAGAACTCGGGCTCATCAAGCATCCGGATAATATAATTTCTCTTGACGCGGTCAAAATAGCAGACCTGTCTGACAGACAGCTAACGCGGGTAATTGTTTTTGCGAAATGTACGCCGGAGAATAAACTGGAACTTATTGACAGGTATTTAAAGTTGGGACCGGTCGCTTTCTTGGGCGACGGCATCAATGATGCTCTGGCGCTCAAGCGCGCGGACATTGGCATCGCCGTGGACAATGCTTCCGACATCGCTAAAGAATCCGCGGACATTATTCTTCTAGAAAAAGATTTGAGTCCTGTTTTAAAAAGCGTGTCCACCGGTCGGCGCGCTTTGCGAAACATGCTGATTTACATAATTTATACGCTCTCAGGAAATGCCGGCACTTTTTTCTCCCTTCTTTTTGCTTCCTTCTTTTATCCAGTCTTGCCGATGCTTCCAATTCAGATACTTTTGAATAACTTGCTGACAGATCTGCCTTTGATGCTCATAATTACCGACAATCCCGATGAATATTCTATGAAGCATGTCCCGCATTTTGAGCCGAAAAAATTAATGAAGCGCGTCCTCATTTTCGGTCTGATTTCCAGCCTTTTTGATTTTATTTATTTTCAAATTTATAAAGATGCCAGCGTTGCCGAATTTCAAACCGGCTGGTTCGTATTCTCTGTCTTGGCCGAACTGGCTCTGATATTTTCTATACGCTCTTCGCGCTCAATTTTCAAATCTCCCGCTCTTTCCGTTCCGCTTTTCTTGGGTATCGCCATTACCTCAATCCTGACTTTTGTTTTTGTTTTCACAGGAGTTTTGTCTCACATATTTAAATTTTCCGCGCTGTCCGCGCAAGCCGTGCTTTCTCTCTTTGGTCTTACCTTTTTGTATATCATCTCCAACGAAATCGCCAAGTTCTTCATGCGCCGAAGAAATCTTTACAACAAACCTACTGTTCCGATACAAGTTTTCAAATGATATAATGTACGCATGAAAATAGTTATACAACCATGGGCGGAGTCCGCAAGAGAGGTTATTGAAGAGTTGAATACGAGGGAAACGGGGCTTACCGAAAAAGAAGCGGCGGATCGTTTAACCAAGTACGGGAATAACACTTTTCATAATAAAGAAAAAACTAGCGTTGTAACTTTGTTTTTGAAACAGTTTTTAAGTCCGCTGATATTTTTACTTATTGGCGCGGGAGTTCTGACTTCCATACTGAATGAGTGGGTGCAAACTGTCGTCATCGCGCTCGCAGTGCTTTTAAATGTAGTGCTCGGTTTTTATCACGAGTATCACGCTGAAAATACACTTGATAAATTAAAAACATACATAAAAGACAGAGCCCGAGTTAAGAGGAGCGGCAGAGAGCAGGAGATAGACTCTCTGCTTTTGGTTCCCGGAGATATAATAAAATTAGCATACGGAGCGAGGGTTCCCGCTGACGCTCGCATACTTTCTGTAAATGATTTTAGCGCGGATGAAGCCATCTTGACCGGAGAATCTCTGCCTGTTCACAAGAATGAAGAACCCATAACCTTGACTGCGCTTGTGGCTGAACGCAAGAATATTGCCCATGCCGGGAGTTTGGTGGTGCAGGGCTATGCCACTGCGGTTGTTTATGGCACCGGCAATGAAACTGAAATTGGAAAAATCGCCAGTGTCGTATCCGCTACAACAAGAACAAAGACGCCTTTGCAAAAAGGGATTGGACACTTGGCTTGGTTTATTTTTTTTATAGTATGTCTTATCGTCACTTTGATTTTAATTCTGGGAATCACTCGCGGGGAGTCTCTTATTCCTATGCTTATTCTTTCTGTCGCGGTCGCCGTCGGGGCGGTGCCCGAAGCTCTACCCATTGCTCTGACTGTCATTTTGGCGATTGGCTCCGAGCGCATTGCAAGTAAAAAAGGGATTGTCAGAAAACTTACAGCCGCAGAGACGCTCGGTTCCACCACTCTCATCATGACGGACAAAACTGGCACTCTGACTCTGGCCGATATGCAGCTTGTCAGCGTTAACGAAGTGAATAAAATTCTAGGGAGTCATTTGCCGAAAGAAGAAGTCAAAGAATTTTCCAAAGAACAAAAAACCTTACTTGAATTGTCTCTTCTCAATGTAGATGTTTCAATTGAAAATCCGGAAGAAGAGAAAAGTAAATGGATTTTTAAAGGCAGACCTTTTGAAGTAAATATCGTCAAAGCTTGCCGTACGCGCAACATTCCGATTGACACGATCTCATCTCTCGCTTCTCACATTATTCTGCCTTTTAATTCAACCAATAAATTTTCCGTAGCCGATAAAGACGGCAGTTATGTGGTGATGGGAGCGCCGGATATTCTTCTTTCAAAATCCAAAATTTCTAAAGAAGAATATCTGCAGATTGAATCATGGATTGATGAAACCAGCAGGGAAGGAAAAAGACTCATCGGCATCGCTACGATAGAAAAAAAACATCAAAAACATTTTTCCATTGAAGACATAAGAGATATACATTTTCTGGGAATGTTTGTCTTTTATGATCCGATACGGCCTCTTGTGCCTGCCGCTATAAAAAATATAGAATCGCATGGAGTTAAAATGGTTCTAGTTACCGGAGATTTGATGGGGACTGCCGTCTCCGTGGCAAAAAGTTTGGATTGGGCAGTAGGAGAAGAAGAGGTACTCTCGGGAGGTGAAATACAGAGTCTGTCCGATGAACAACTGCTTGGCATTATTCCAAAAATAAAAATCTTTGCTCGGGTTACACCTGAAGACAAACTGAGGATTGGTCAGCTTTACCAAAAATTGGGCGAAGTGGTGGCGATGACGGGGGACGGAGTGAATGATGCTCCCTCTCTGAAAGCAATGGATATCGGCATTGCGCTTGGTTCCGGGAGCGATGTGGCAAAATCAGCTTCTGATTTGGTTCTGCTGGATGATAATTTTGAAACAATATCTCTGGCAATTGATGAAGGGCGCAGAATATTATCAAATATCAGAAAAACTTTTACTTATTTGATGTCCAACTCTTTTGACGAGGTGTTCGTTATTGGCGGAAGTCTTCTTTTTACCCTTCCACTGCCTATTACCGCGCTTCAGATTATCTGGGTAAATCTTTTTACCGGAAGTCTGCCCGCGCTGGCTTTCGCGTTTGACGAGGATATGGATAGGGAAAAAAGGAAAGGCAAAGGGACTAATCTGATATTTTCTAAAGGCGTAAAATTATTAATTTTCGGTGTTGGTATTTTAAGCTCACTTCTTCTTTTTATTCTATATTATATTTTGTTAAAAATTGGTCTTGATCTCCCGGTTGCCCGTTCTATCTTTTTCGTCTGTTTTTCTTCCTATATTCTGGCAATCGCTTTTTCTTTTAGAAGCTTAAATCATCCGCTTTTTTCATACTCAATTTTTTCCAATAAAAAACTAAACATGAGCATTATTATCGCAGTTGTGATTTTAATTTTTACAATGACTATTCCGGCGCTCCGAAATATTTTTGAACTCGCGCCTCTGCCTCTCTCTTCTCTGCCGTTTATTATTTTTTGGCTTGTTTTAAACATTCTTTTGGTAGAAGGCGCGAAATATTTTTTACGCAAGCGCGCAAAAATTTCAAAGTAGCATTTCTTTGTATTTTTTGTTAGATTATCTTATGCATGGTGCCTATGGTGTAATAGCAGCACTAGAACTTGTGGAGTTCTAAGATTCGGAGCGTAACCGAATAGGCACCCAATTTTATGTTATGGGACAACAAAAATATTTTAGAAGTACTTAAAAAAAATGGTGTGGTGGTGATGCTCACGGACACCTTGTATGGCATCGTGGGTAGAGCGCAGAATGTTTCTACAGTTGAGCGGATTTATGCAATACGCAAAAGAAATCCGGAGAAACCCTGTATCATACTGATTGGAGACATTAGCGAACTTGAAAAATTTTCTATATTTCTTCTGAAGGAACAAAAAGAAATTCTTGAGCAGTATTGGCTCTCAGGCTCTGAACCCGTAAGCATTGTTCTTGACTGTTCTAATGAAAGATTTTCCTATCTTCATCGTGGTACAAAAACTCTGGCATTCAGATTGCCTGCGCAGACAGAATTGCAAAACTTATTAAAACAAACTGGTCCGCTCATTGCTCCCTCCGCCAATCCAGAAGGCCTGCCTCCAGCCGAAAATATTTCCGAAGCAAAAAAATATTTTGGCGATGAAGTTGATTTATATATAGACGGGGGAGAAATAAAAGGCAAGCCATCAAAAGTCATAAAATTGCATAAAGACGGGACTGTTGAAATATTAAGACCATAAGCGGAGACAGCAATAAGAAACGATCGCGCACTAATGCTGTGTTGCCAAATTCAGCATTTGCTCGCGGTCGCGAGCAAATGCTGAATCTTCAAAAAAGTTTTAATGTTGTTAAGATGAGGCTGACTTATTTTTAAAATTCAAATAATTTTCCAGGGCATTGCCGGTGAGATTCATGATTATGCCTCCTTTAAAATGCGCAGAAATTTTCACTATCTTTTCCGTTTGGTTCGGAGAAACATTGGCACTCGCAACTATAACTTTAGACGGCATTATCCTGCCTTCCGTTATCTTTAATAAAGTAATGTCCTTTCCCTTTCCATCCGAGTAATTTAATTCACCAAAGGGGTAAAACGGTTTTTTATTTTTCAAACTCTGAAAGAATCTCTTCAGCGACTCTCCATGCTGTTCTGTCAATTCTTTTTCAATATTCTGACCCGATTGTTTAAACTCCTCCATACCTTCTATTATACGCTCTTCACTTTTTAAAATCAATGCCTTACGACGTCTTGCCGATTGCGGAGCGGAGAGAGTTTTTGTATAGTTGGCGTATGGAGATTCGGAAAGACCACAATCTGTCTAAGTTAAATACTTTCGGCGTTTCCGCAAATGCCAAGTTTTTTGTTAAAATTGCGAATGAGGCTGACTTAGGAAAGCTTTTCAACGCTCCTGAATTTAAGAAGAATAAAAAGCTATTTTTGGGCGGGGGGAGCAATGTTTTATTTACCAAAGATTTTGACGGTTTGGTTATTTTGAATAAATTAAAAGGAATAGAAGTTTTGAGCGAAGATTCAGAAAGCGTCATAATCAGGTGCATGGGCGGAGAGATTTGGCATGACCTTGTGGTTTTTACGGTAGAGCGCGGACTTTGGGGGATTGAAAATTTGGCGCTTATTCCGGGGACAGTCGGCGCGGCGCCGATGCAGAATATCGGCGCATACGGAGCAGACTTAAAAAATACGCTCCTAAATGTTGAAGCTTTTGAAATCAGCACCGGACAAAAGAAAATTTTTACTAAAGAAGAATGCGAACTCGGATACCGCGACAGTATTTTCAAAAACAAATTAAAAGATAGATATTTTATTTTCGCCATAACTTTAAAGTTAAGCAAAAAAGAAAAAAAGAATTTAACTTACAAAGTTTTACAGGAACATTTGGAGAAAAATAAGATAAAAGTTAAAAATTCAAAGCACATCAGCGACGCGGTGGTGGATATAAGGAGGAGCAAGCTTCCGGACCCGAAAGTGATAGGCAATGCCGGCAGTTTTTTCAAAAATGTTTTCGTGAAGCCGGCAGAACTGAAAAAATTACAGGAAACTTATCCTGACATTCCGTATTTTGAAGAGGATGAAATTATAAAAATTCCCACCGGCTGGCTGATTGAACAAGCGGGATGGAAAGGTAAAAAAGCGGGTAATGTCGGCGTGCATGAAAAGCAAGCTTTGGTTCTGGTAAATCATGGTGGAGCCAAGGGAGAAGAAATATTGATTTTAGCCAATAAAATTATTGCTGACGTAAAAGAAAAATTTGGGCTGGAACTTATGCCGGAAGTGAATTTGATTTGAAAGTAAGCAGGGTATATAATTAAGTTATTAAAAATAAAAAACAATTCATATAAAAATATATGGAAATACCAGCTCAATATATAAAGAATTTATACAAAACATTGCTTGTTTTTTTAGTGGTTCTTTCTTTATTTTTTGCCGTAAAGTTTTTGGCTGAATTGAAATCTTACGGCAGAATGGGCAACAGTGAGACTAATACCATTACTTTGTCGGGACATGGAGAAGTGACTGCCGTGCCGGACATCGCGAATGTTTATTTTACAATTCGTAAAACTGCAAAGACAGGCAAAGAAGCTCAGACCAGTGTTGCGGTTATTGAAAAAAAAGCCCTAGATTTTCTAGAGACGAAAGGCGTGGATGAGAAAGATATAAAAACTGAGAATGCGTCTGTTTATCCAAAATACGATTATGTACGAAAATTATGTCCACAAACCGAAATAGGAGGCGTTGTCTCTCCCGCTTATGACTGTGGCGGTAAACAAGTGCTTTCCGGTTACGAGGCGAGCGAGAGCATTACCGTAAAAATTCGCAACACGGATGATGCCGGAACCATCATGCAGGGATTGGGTACCACGGGTGTTTCTAATTTAAGCGGTCCAAATTTTTCTATTGATGATGAAGACGCTCTAAAAGCAGAGGCGAGAAAAAAAGCCATTGACAACGCAAAAGAAAAAGCAAAAGTTTTAGCTGAAGATTTAGGGGTGAGTTTGGGCAGGATTGCAGATTTCAGCGAAGAGGGAAATTATTATCCTATCATGTATGGCAAGACCGCAATGATGGATTCTGCCGTCAGTTCCGTTCTTGCCCCGGCTGAGCTTCCAAAAGGCGAGAACACAATTAGTTCGGATATAACGATAACTTACGAGATAAAATAAATTTGACTATTTTGTCAAAAAAGAGTAGGCTTTAAGAAGCCCTGCGAGGGGCTTTTTTAAGAGGCTAATAAATTAGCTTCTAGCTTCTAGGTTCTAGAAAAAATACTAGAAACCAGCTAGATAGAGTTAAAACTCTATCTAGAAACACATAACAACAATATCATGAAAATCACCGAATATTTAAAAGAAACAAAGACTGAATTAAAACATGTAATTTGGCCTTCTCGAAGGCAGACTCTCTACTACACTTTAATCGTTATAGTTTTGTCCGTTGTCATTGCATATTATCTAGGCTTTTTTGATTCTATTTTTGAAAAAGGCTTACATAAAATCATCGGCGGTTAAGGGCTGTCAATTAAAATACTTTTAGGATTAAATTTTATGTCAAAGCAAGAAACACAAGGAGCTAGAAACTGGTACGCTATTCATACTTATGCAGGATATGAAAATGTCGTTCTGAGAAATTTAAAACAGCGCATTGATTCCCTCGGGATGAATGACAAGATTTTCAATGTCATCGTGCCGATTGAGAAGAAAATAAAAATAAAGGGAGGCAAGAGGGTAGAGGTGGAAGAAAAAATTTATCCAGGGTATGTTTTGGTGGATATGATTGTGACGGATGATTCTTGGTATGTGGTTCGCAATACTCCGCGGGTGACTGGTTTCGTGGGCGCAGGAGTGAACCCGGTCCCTCTTAAGGCTGATGAAGTTGCTTATCTTTTCAAAAAAATGGATGCTGGCACAGCCAAGCACAATATAGATATGGTTATTGGCGAGAGTATTTTGATTACCGATGGTCCGTTTAAAGATTTGGAGGGGAAAATAAATTCCGTTGACGAAGAACGGGGTAAGGTAAAAGTGCTTGTTTCCATGTTCGGCCGTGAAACTCCGGTGGAACTTGATTTCTTGCAAGTTAAGAAAATTTAATATAATCTATCCAAATGGCAAAAAAAGTTACTAAAAAAATAAAAGTTCAAATTCAGGCCGGGAAGGCAACTCCCGCGCCTCCGCTCGGTCCGGCGCTTGGTCAGGCAGGCATAAATATAGGAGACTTTGTGACCAAATTTAACGCCGCAACTCAAAAAATGGCAGGGGATAAAGTCGGTGTTTCTATTACAGTCTACGAAGACCGAACATATGATTTCGTTGTGAAAACTCCGCCCGCTTCAGATCTTATCCTCAAAGTCGCTGGAATCCAAAAAGGTTCCGGTAAAAATGTTGCCACGAAAGCCGGAAAAATAACCCGCGCGCAAGCCCTGGAAATAGCTAAAAAGAAAATGCAGGACTTAAATTCTAAAGATGATGAAGGCGCGATTAGAATAATTGCCGGCTCTGCGAGGTCTATGGGTATAGAGATTAAATAGTTTAAAGTTATAAAGTAGAAAGTTTATCAAGTTAATCAAGAAAAAAATGAAAAAATATTTTACAAAGAAAAATGTTTTGTTTGTAATAGTTTTCGCGATTGTCGGATTTATTGCTTTGCAGATTCCG
>Ga0209541_10000782_pt1 | contig 63246 bp, 73 predicted proteins | sample RifCSPlowO2_01_FD_184027 | JGI IMG/M metagenome (GOLD analysis project Ga0209541, IMG submission 184027) | Groundwater microbial communities from Rifle, Colorado - Rifle CSP2_plank lowO2_0.1 (SPAdes) (version 2) | ecosystem: Environmental > Aquatic > Deep subsurface > Groundwater | place... | reverse complement strand
CAGCCACTCAATTTTTCTTTGTCCCGCCACAATACGAGCCAGAACTTTTAATCTGGAAAAAAATAACAAGGAAGGAAGTGGAAAATAATTTACATGAACTCCTTAATTTTTTAGAAAACTTGCCAGATAAAAAATTCAATCAAAAAGATCTAGAAAATGAAATTACTGAATTCATTAACCAGAAAAAACTCGGGGTAGGGGAGATGCTCTGGCCAATGCGTGTGGCTTTATCTGGCCGCCAAGCTTCACCCGGACCGTTTGAAATTGCTGAAGTTTTAGGCAAAGCTGAAACCATTAAAAGAATAAAAAAAGCCAGCGATCTTTTGCAAAAAGCCTAAAATTGTGCTATAATGTAATTGATGGCTAAAAATAAAAACCAAAAAATCAGTCGTAAAAAAATATTAGTTTCTGCTCTAATAATTAGCTTTGTGATGGCTAATTTTTTAGTTATTCAAAAACAAACTTTTGCCCAGGAAGAAGGCAGTATCAATGAATTAGGTCAGGAAATTGAACAGCGAAAAAAAGAAATTGAGGTGCTTCAAAAAGAAATTGATGCTTATCAGGAACAAATCAATGAAAAACAAAAAGAGGCAAAAACTCTGCGTAATCAGGTAGCCATTTTAGAAAACCAGATTGCCAAAGTAGAGCTCGACATTGCCGCTACCGAGAAAAGAATAGAGGAAACAAACTTAGAAATCCAAACACTCAATTTACAAATAAAGCAAAAAGAGGCAGAAATTGATCAGCAAAAAAAGAAAATAGCTGAATACATTCGTTTGATTTATCAAAATGATCAAGTTAGCTACCTAGAAATAATAATGCTTAATGATAATTTCTCTGAATTTTTTGATTATTTAAAATATATTGAGGAGATTCATAATGATTTGAAAGGAGTTCTGGATAAATTAAAAACTCACAAGAAAGAATTAGAAATTCAAAAATCGAATTTTGAAGAAAGAAAAAGACAGGAAGAAGAACTTAAGGATAAATTATCGCAGCAAAAATCCGAACTCGAGGAGCGCTCAACTGGTCGAGAAATTCTTCTGGTTCAGACCAGACTAACAGAACGACAGTACCAAAATTATCTTTACCAACTCCAGCTAGAACAGCAGCAAATTAATTCCGATATCATCACATTGGAGAAAAAAATTAGGGAAGAGCTAGGGAAGAAAGAAAAAGAAGAAATTTTCCGCGAGTTCGGTCCAGCGCGCTTAGGCTGGCCAGTCAGTCCAGACAGAGGCATTACTGCTTATTTTCATGACCCTGATTATCCCTTCCGCTATATTTTTGAACATCCCGCTATAGATATTAGAGCTTACCAGGGTACGTCAATCAAAGCAGCTGAAGGCGGCTATGTTGCCAAAATCAAATTTAAAGGAGATGCAAGTTACGCCTATATCATGCTGATTCATAATGATGGCCTTTCCACAGTCTATGGCCATGTTTCTGGCGTTAACGTTAAAGAAGATGAATTCGTAACAAAAGGCCAAATTATCGGCGCTACTGGCGGAATACCAGGTGGCATCGGCTCAGGTAATCTTAGTACCGGCCCCCATCTTCACTTTGAAGTGAGATTAAACGGAATTCCAGTTAATCCATTAGAATATTTACCATAGCTTTAATTATGGATAACCCCTCACCTATTTTACTACAAAAATATTATAAATATAGCGTGAAATTTCTCTGAAAACTTGGTAAATAGAAAGCAAAGTTTTGGTAAAATAGGTGAGGGGTTGACACAGTTTTTTTATTAAGTTAATATTTAGATAGTTATCTAAATATCTAATTACATATTGCCATAATCCAAGAAGGTAGGGGAATATGACTTTAAATAAAACCTTTAACGCATTATCTGACCCAACTCGCAGAAAAATACTAGAATTACTTAAAAAGCGTGACATGTCAGTCAATGAAATAGCTATTAACTTTGACATGACATTGCCGTCTTTGTCTCACCATTTAACCACATTAAAAAATGCTGATTTAGTTACTTCGCGCCGAAGGGGACAGCAAATTATTTATTCGCTGAATTTAAGTGTTTTTGAAGAAGCGGCTAAAGAAATAATTAATTTTTTTAACAAGAAGTAAGTTAAAAGAATTATGAATCATGAATAAATACTTATTTTCTTTATCCTTAATTCATAATTCTTGATTCTTAATTCTAATTATATAAACCCAATTAAACCAACTTTAAAAACTGAAATTATCCCCATTATCTTGATTCTTCTCGGCGGAGCGGCTAGTTTCTATTTTTACGCTAATTTCCCAGACAAAGTGCCGACTCATTGGAATTACAAGGGTGAAGTGGACGCCTATTCTGGCAAAGCCTTTGGCGCTTTCTTCTTTCCAGCCCTTAACCTCGGCATCTACCTGCTGTTTTTAGGCATACCATATCTGGATCCCAGGAAAAGCCGCTACCAGGAGTTTGCTAAAGTTTATCACATTTTCAAGGCGATATTTGTTCTTTTCATGACCTTACTTTATTTTTATACTGGTTTAGCTGGCCTGGGTTATCCTGTATCAATTGGCGTGGTGATACCAGCGGCGGTTGGAATTTTATTTATTGTTATTGGTAATTACACGGCTAAAATCAAATCCAACTGGTTTATGGGTATTAGAACTCCTTGGACGCTTTCAAACGAAGAAGTCTGGAATAAAACTCACCGCCTGGGCGGTAAAATATTCATTCTCTTAGGTTTAATCATGATTTTTGGGACCTTTTTGCCCGGAGAAATATTCTGGAAAGTTTTTATCATCTCAGTAATCGGTGGGTCACTGATTCCAATAATTTATTCATACCTGCTATATCGAAAAGTAGAAAAGAAAAAATAAATTAATAATCTAGGCGAGGCGTCTTTGCCTCAGCTCCGGGTTTAATATGTTGAGAAATGACTCTTCTGAGTACTGTTTTCCGACAAAATAAAAATATTTGCTTTTAATTTTATATTCAATTATACTAAGAAAAAGGCGATATGAAAGTCCGCGACGTCATGAAAAAAGAGGTTTACACTGTCCACCCAGAATCAACTTTAAAAGAGGTGGTAATGATGCTACTTAAATACCAAGTTAGCGGCTTAATTGTTATTGATGATAATAAAAAAGTAACGGGGGTAGTTTCAGAAAAAGACATCTATCGAATACTTTATCCCAGTTACAGTGATTTTTATGATTCGCCGGCCATTTATACTGATTTTAAAAAACAGGAAGAGGAAATAAAAAATAAAAGCAATATTGTTGTCAGTGAATTTATGACTAAGGATGTGATCTCAACTGGACCAGATGAATATATAATGAAAGTTGGAGCCATTATGCTGGCCCACAATATCCATCGCCTACCAGTAATTAATAAACAAGGAAAGCTGGTTGGCGTCATTACTCGCGGGTTAATTTATCACAATTTATTTAAAAAGAAATTGGATTTATAGTAATCAGACAATATAAAGTCGAGGCATGGAAGCCTTGTCTTTATTATTATAATTTGTTTAATTTCATTTTATAGTCGAGGCTTCCACGCCTCGACTTTTTAATCACCTTTTAACGGATGAAATTTTCGATGGGTAGTTTCCGCGTATTTATCTGATGCATGCACATAGCGCGTGGTGGTGTCTAATGATTCATGGCCAAGCAAAATCTGAATCGCCGCTGGGTTAGCGCCGGATTCAGCCAAATAGGTCGCAAAGCCGTGGCGCAGACTGTGAGCTGAAGTTGGCACATTTATTTTTAATTTTTCTCGGTAAAATTTAATTCGCTCCTGCAAATAATTGGTGGAGATTCTTTTTTTAATACCAGCCGTGTCCTTAGAATTTCGGCCACGGTAGGGAATAAACAAAGCAGTTAAATTATCGGTGCGCATCTTTGAATAATCATCTAAATAACGCCAAGCCCGCGGGGTCAGATAAACAAAACGCTGTTTTTTTCCTTTGCCTTGAATGAAAATCCGGCCGGTGTGGTCAATTTGGGCTCGATTTAGATTAATCAACTCAGAAATACGCATGCCCGTGGAAAAAAGCATCTCCAGCATAGCCCGGTTGCGAGCCGCGACCACTTTATTATTTTCTAAAACTGACGGCGATTCAATTAATCGCACTAAATCATTTAATTCTGCCACTTGAGCGTGCTTTTTTTCAGTTTTGACTAATTTGACTGCCTCCGGGGGTAGGGGACAGGGATAATCCATTTCAATTAAGTATTTTAAATATGAACGCAGTGATGATAGAAATCGATTGATTGAACCGCTCTGTAACTTTTTTTTTCCTTTTTGAAGTCGTGCTGTCCGTCGATCGATGGAAGTCAAATAGGCTTTATACTGATTAATGACCCTTTTATCAATTTTTTCAAATTTCACACTAACCTCCTCTAAAAAACTTTTTAAAACCTCTAAATCGCGCTCATAATTATAAATCGTTTCATCAGAATAATTATTAGTCTGTAAATTTAACAAAAAGTCATCTAAATGCGCTAGGGGAATAGATTGTTTTACTTTGGCCATATTTAAACTGAGCGTTTTGGATATTATACTCAGTTTATACTATCTTTAAAAAGCTGTCAAATACCTTATATCCACAGCCTTTTACTCCTTTAATAATGATTCTATTTCTGTACGCTCAAAATAAGTGTAGGAATTTATTTGTAAAACACTTTTTCTGCAAAACGCAAATCAATATATTCTAAATCACTTCTATCCTTTACTTCTTCTTTTAAAATCAAAAGTAGCCGATTGACCTGTTGGGTAACTGAATTAGTGGTTCTGAAAAATACTTGCCAGCCTTCAGTAGTCTGCATTGAAATTTGTTCCGGCCCTAAAATCGAATAACCCGAGACTTCAAAATCAGTATTATTAGTTAAAAACTCTGACAAATTTGTTATAAAACTAATTAAATCTTTCGAAGCAATCTTGTCTCCTACTGCTGGCGAAGTGCCATTTGCTAAATCATACACAATTGGATAACTTTCAACCAAAGAAAGCGGTCTGATAATCTCAGTCCCTTCTTGCCCTGTCTCGATTACAAAATCATCAACACCAACTTCTTTAACTGCAATTCCATCCTGGTCCAAATAATACTTCTTCGGGCCAATCACCCAAACTACTGAATAACTTTTTTCTTTGATTTCTACAATCAATGTATTAAATAAATTTTTATTAATTTTAACGCCTTCAACCAAATAATCATCAATGATCATCTTTCTAGCCTGGTGCTTGCTAAAAAATAAAAGACTTTCCTGGTTAAATACTAAAAACCTGCGATTATTAAGCTGCTCACTGATAATTTGCCTTATCCCCTCTTGGCTAATCGTAGTATTGCCCCGAACTTCGATATTTTTAATTTTAAAATAATCTAAAGTGTTGCCGAGATACAAACCAAGAAATAAGACAATAAAAAAACACGACAATAAAAACTTTAAACTACGGCGTTTTTTGCCTCGCTTCTCATTAAAATAAGGATTCCGAAAATCCTTTTTTTGATAATCACGTCTTCGTTTCATAACCTTCTGTCATCTCGAGCGACCCCAACGTTAAGTTTAGGGAGTCGAGAGATCTCATTATAGAAAATCTTTTGATAAATCTTTGTGTTGTCTTTTCGGCATAACAGGCTATTATGAGGTCTCTCCACTTCGGTCGAGATGACACCTATATTACTTATACCAATCTTTTTTCGGCTGATATGAAGTGGCTAATTTATTTTTTGCCTGATGACGTTGCAAAGCCAGTTCAATCAATTTATCAAGCAACTTCGAGTAAGGTAAACCTGAAGCGGCCCAAAGTTTAGGATACATGGAAATTGAAGTAAAACCAGGAATAGTATTGACTTCATTTAAATAAACTTTATAACTGCCTTTGACAACAAAGAAATCAACTCTGGCCATACCGGCTAAATCTAATCCTCTAAAAGCCGAGGTAGCAATATCTTGAATTTCCTTGATTACTTTTTGGGGTAAATGAGCGGGAATAATTGCTTGCGATTTGCCATCGATATATTTAGCATCGTAGTCATAAAACTCGTTAGAAGCAATAATTTCGCCAGGGACTGAAGCTTTAGGATTATCATTACCTAAAACTGAAACTTCAATTTCAAAAATATTTTCAATCCCCTGCTCAATAATTATTTTACGATCATATCTGGCGGCATCATTAATCCCAGAAATTAATTCCTTACGATTATGGCACTTACCAATGCCGACACTAGAACCTAAGTTAGCGGGCTTAGAAAAAACCGGATATTTTAATTTTTTTTCAATTTCTCTAACTATTGGCTGTTGATTCCGTTGCCAGGTTTTGGCTAAAAACCAAATATAATTGACAATCGGCAGCCCTATTTGTTTGAAAACTTGTTTTTGGACAACTTTATCCATCCCTAAAGCTGAGCCTAAAACACCAGCACCAACATAAGCAATATTAGCTAATTCCAGCATTCCCTGAATAGTACCATCTTCCCCATAAGGACCGTGTAAAACGGGAAAAACCACATCAATTGGCGCAAAAGATGACTTTTGGCTTGAGACTGGTACTAAACCTTTTTCTTTCACTTTAACTAAACGTTTTTCTGTTGGATCCACTGGCAATACTGATTTAAATGGAAGTTTTTTCAGCCCCTCTTTTAAAAACCGCACCGCTTGGGGACCGGCAACCCATTGACCTTTTTTAGTAATACCAATTGGGATCACCTGATATTTATTTTTATCTAATTCCTTAATTACTGACTGAGCCGAAATAATTGAAACTTCATGTTCGCCCGAGCGGCCGCCGAAAATTACTCCGACTTTAATTTTTTTGTCTTTCTTAGACATGTAATTGACAAATTTAACTCTAAATTCTAAGATAATGTTATCAAACCAAGGAGGGTAAAATGGACGCTAAACCCCAATTAGCAACTGCTCTTTTACAGAGTTTACCCACTCATATCGCTAGCGTAGTTAAAGAAAATATTTTTGAACAGCGTCATGATCGCTGCAGTCGCTCAAACGAGGTGGGTAAAACCAGAAGGAGAAATAAATTCCGCAAGCACCGATTCAGAAGATATCGGAGGAAAAGACGATAGTGGCCTAGCTCTCAATTTGAGCGGGCCACTTTATCATTTTAAATAAATGCGTTGCAGCAACGGATTAATCCGATCAACTACTTCATAATTGATTGCCCCAATTTTCTCGGCCAGTTCTTCAACACTAACCTCTTCCCTCCCCTGCTTACCAAGTAACACTACCTCTTCACCTGATTTGACATTTTTAACTTTTGAAACATCAACCATGGTTAAATTCATACAAACTCGACCGATTACTGGACAGCGCTTACCGGCAACTAATATTTCTCCTTTACCTGCCCGCCGAAAGCTTGTTGTAGGCGGGTTTGATAAATGGCGATCGTAACCTTCCCAATACCCTGCCGCCACTACTGCCATTTTTATTCTTTTAGGGGCAGCATAAGTACAGCCATATCCAACTTTTATCCCTTTGGAAATCTCTTTAACCTGGATTATTTTTGCCTTCCAAATTAAAGCCGGCTTTAATCTAAACCAGTAATATTCTTTCAAGGTAATTTTTTTAATTTGTTCTGACGGCCATAAACCATACAGAGAAATCCCGAGTCGAATTAAATTAAAATGCGAATCTTTATTAACCAAAGTAGCCGCGCTACAAGCAAAATGCTTATATGGAATCTTTATCCCTGACTGATCCAATTTGTCTAAAATCTTATTAAATTGATCAAGCTGAAACTTAGTATATTTTTGATTTTCTTCGCTGGCAGCAAAGTGACTCCAGATTCCTTCAATTTTTAAATTAGGTAATTGATTAACCTTTTTGATAAGGTTTATTGCATCTTTGGCTAAAATACCTAACCTGGAAGTGCCGGTATCGATTTTGATATGGATTTTGGCTGTTTTTCTCAACTTTCTGTCTACCCGGGAAACTTCTTTAGCAAACTGCAAACCATAAACCGGCAGTTCAATAGTTTGCTTAATTCCCTGTTCTAATAAATTTGGTTGAACATAGCTCAAAACAAAAATTCTTTTGCGGATATTGTTCCGACGCAATTCAAGCGCTTCAGCTAAATTGACTACCCCCAACCACTTTACCTTTGGCGCCACTAATTTTGCCACTTCAATCATCCCATGGCCATAAGCATTGCTTTTGACAATTGGCATTACCGCAACTTTTGACCCGATAATTCTTTTGTATTGAGCCAAATTATGTAAAATTGCGCTTTGGGAAATCTCGACCCAGGAATTATACATCTTGACAAAAATAAGTTGATAATATATATTAATCACATTCTCTTTTTGAAGAGATTGTACAATGTTTTACTAATTCTAAGAAAGGGGTAAAAACGTATGTATGGCAAGGGTGTCAGTAAGGAAAGACTGGTAGTAGCAGTGCTGGAGGAAGTCACAATTACAATCGCAAAGGGTGAACCTTTGGGAGACCTGATGCAGCTCAAGGGGCCGATCGACGAACTGGGAATTTCCCAACAACAGCTCGTTACTGCCGTTGATGCCGGCTTCTTACTACTGGCGGCTAAAACCGGCGCCAGCAAACCGATCGAGGTTCATAGTATTGTTCAGCAACAATGTTGTCCGGCCAAACCGGAAAACGCAACAGTATCATCAGAACTCATCCGCGCCTTTTTCGCTCGGGGGCCGCTCAGCGAAAACACACCAGCTTAATGTTCTTCAATCAACTAATCTCTCACTAATCTCTCCGATTGGGTTGCGGGTAGGCGTAAGTCTACCCCTTCTTTTTGTCTATTTTTTTAAAACCGCAATATTTTTGCAGAACTTTTGGTATCTCAACGCTGCCGTCCTTCTGTTGGAATTGCTCTAAAATCGCTGAGAAAAGTCGAGTGGTAGCTAAACCAGATGCATTTAAGGTGTGAACAAATTCATTTTTACCACTCTTTGAATTTTTAAACCTGATATTAGCCCGGCGAGCCTGGTAATCAAGGGCATTAGAAATGCTGCTGACTTCTTTATAAAGACCCATGCTGGGAATCCAGACTTCAACGTCAATAGTTTTTGACATCGCAGCTGAAGCATCGCCAGCCGCTAGTTGGACCGACTGATAATGCAAACCCAAACCCTCAACTAACTTCTCGGCATTCCTAACTAACTCATTAAAGCTGGCCCAAGACTGCTCGGGAGTGGCATAGTGAAACATTTCAATTTTATTGAACTGATGGCCCCGAACCATCCCCCGCTCTTCCTTGCGGTAACTCCCTGCCTCGCGGCGAAAACAAGCTGAATAACCATAATATTTAAAAGGTAAATCTTTCTGATCCAAAATCTCATCACGATGATAATTAGTTAACATCATTTCGGCGGTAGCATTTAAACAACTACCATCTTTGGTCCAAAATAAATCATCGCGAAATTTAGGCAAATGGCCAGAAGCATAAGCCGAAGCTTCATTAAGTAAATACGGCGGCCAAATAAAGGTATAACCGTTCTTTTTGTGAAAATCAATAAAATAATTGAGTAATGCCCATTCCAAAAGCGCTCCTTGGCCGACATAGCACCAAAAACCTGTCCCTGACATCTTAGCCGCCCGTTCGTAATCGATAATACCCAAAGAAGCAGCCAATTCAACGTGATCCTTGGGTTGAAAACTAAACTTGGGCTGCTTGTTAAAAGTTTTGATTACTTTATTATTCTCTTTGCCGCCAGCCACTACATCATCGGCTGGGATGTTTGGTAATTCTGATAATTTCTCTCTTAATTTATCCTCGACCTCCTTTAATTTATCATCAAGCCCTTTTATCTGCTCCCCTACTCCTTTCATTTTCTTAATAACCTCAGGAGTTGGTTTTGTTTTTGAATACTTATTTCTTTCGGCCTTAAGTTCGTCTGCCTTCTGGATTAATTCTTTGCGCTGATCATCAAGCTTAATAACCTGATCCAAATTAAGGTCTTTTTTATCCACCCTTTTTAGTAAAGCTTTTTCTATTGCTTCTTTTTCGGCTCGGATTTTATTGATGTCTAACATATAATTTTATTAAAACATTAAAACAAAAAAACAATAAAGCAAGCTTAACACCTTTGTTTTCTTGTTTTTATGTTTTTTTGCTTTCATGATGATTGATGACTTGTAAATTTCCGGCTTATACGGCTTCAATCTGACTATCTTTATTTTTGGAAAAAATTCAGCTAATTTTTCTGTGAAACGCTGTTGGTCATAACCTAGGCAAATCACATCCGGGTTAATTCTAATTATCATATCATAGGGATCTTTGAGATGGCCAAGGATTACTTTATTAGCAATGCCAGCGGCTTTAACTTGATTTAAACGTTTTCCCTCGTTATTCCTGGGCAATTTCCCTTTTATTTTCTTTACGTTGATATCTCGGGCGACTGAAACTATTAAATAATCACCGTATTTTTTGGCTTGTTTAAAAAAACTTAAATGACCAGGATGTAAAATATCAAAAGTCCCAAAAATCATTACCTTTTTCATATCCTAAACTCCAATTTCACCAGCGATTTCTTTCATCGCATCTAAGCTAATTTGAATAAATTCATCCAATATTACATCGGCTTCTTCGCACTCCCGAATAACATTTCGATCCACTTTGGCGGCGAATGACTTATCTTTAATTTTTTTCTTGATTGATTTAACCTCTACTGATTCTAATTTTTTATCCGGCCGAACTAAAGCGCTGGCGTAAATTAAACCAGTAATTGTTTCGGCCGCGGCCAAAAGGTGCTGTAGCTTAGTGGTCCGCTTTTTAGCGGCTAATTCTGGACCACAGGCCTCAAAACCATAACCATGAGAAATTATTGTTTCAATAAACTCGTTATCAAAACCAGCTTGGGCTAAAATTTCCCGGCACTTTTTACAATGCGTCTCTTCTCCGTATTCCCAATCAATGTCATGAAGCAGACCTAAATTCCCCCAATAATCCTCGTCTTCGCCTAATTTACGGGCTAAAGCTCTCATAATAACCTCCGCTTCGCGGCTATGGTTTAGATTGGGTGGCTCTTTGATGTGCTGAGTCAATAACTTGTAAGCGTCATCGCGATTCATAACTAATCAAGTTTGAAAATTTTACGCAGACTGTTGTCACCAAAAAGATGCAAAACTAATAAAGCAATAATCGCCGTAACAATTGCTGGCACATAATAGCCAACGCCAATAGTCATACCAATCGCTGAAACCAACCAAACGGTTGCGGCTGTGGTAATACCGTGGACTTCATTTCTACCATGAATGATTAAACCAGCCCCAACAAAACCAATCCCAGTGACTACTCCCGCGGCGATCCGGGCTGAATCAGCCTCGAAATACAAGGAGAGTATCATCACTAATGTTGAACCTAGGCCGACTAAAATATTAGTGCGCAATCCAGCGGGTTTATCTTTAAATTCCCGCTCCAAGCCAATTAAGCCACAGATGACTGTGGAAATTAATAAACGAATAATAATTTGTTCAGTTCCTAACATAAATTTTAAATTATTTTTCTGGCTTTAAAAGCGGAAATAAGACTGAATCTCGCAAATTATCCTGCTGGGTTAGTAAGGTCACTAATCGATCAACGCCCATACCCCAGCCCGAAATTGGCGGCGCCCCATATTCTAAGGCCTTAACATATTCATCATCCTTGGCGTGGGCGTCAGCATCGCCGGCGGCTTTGGCTTTGGATTGCTGACTAAATCTTTCTTCCTGATCAAGCGGATCAACTAACTCTGAATAGGCATTAATAATCTCCCAGGTATTTACAATCAGCTGAAATCGATCAACGATTGCAGGATTTTTGTCATTGCGGCGAGCCAGAGGAGAAAGATCTAAGGGATGCTGAATTAAAAATGTTGGTTTAATGATTTTATCGCGAGAGACAGTTTTATACAAAGCATCAATAAGGTTACCGAGCTCTAACTTATCAATGTCTTCAATTTTTATTCCTTTTGCTTTCATTTCTCTCCGCAACTCAGCTGCTGTTTTAAATTTATCAATATCAATATCACAATCTTTTTTAATCAACTCACGGAAACTAATCCGCGGCCAAGGCGGTTTAAAATCAACTTCGACAATTTTTCCGCTCCGATTTTTTATCTTAACTTTCAATGTCCCTAATAATTCTTTCAATAAGTAAACAAACATCTCTTCAGTAAACTTCATGTTATCTTCATAATTCCAATAAGCGACATAATGCTCGCACATGGTAAAATCTTGCAGGTGTGAAGGATCCATCCCTTCATTGCGGAAACAGCGACCAATCTCAAATGTCTTTTCAAAACTGCCGATAATCGCCTCCTTTTGGTGAATCTCAAGGGCAATCCGCAGATAAACATCAATATCTAAGGCATTATAATGAGTAGTGAAAGGTTTGGCTAGGGCGCCTGAAGCAGTATTGGTTAAAACCGGCGTTTCGATCTCAATAAAACCCCGCGACCAATAAAATTCACGCAGGGTTTTAATTAGTTGACTGCGAAATAAAAATCGCTGGTAGGTTTCAGGGTTTGAAATTAAGTCTAGGTACCGCTGTCGGTATTTTAATTCCTGATCTTTTAAGCCGTGCCACTTTTCCGGTAGTGGCCTTAATGATTTACCAAGCAGGGTGTAATCTCTAACTAAAATTGAGGTCTCACCTTTTTGAGTTTTAAATAGTTCACCTTTAACACCGATAAAATCGCCTGGATCGAAAATTTTTAAAAAAGACTTAAATTTATCTTTTCCAACATCATCACTCTTAAATACAATTTGTATGCGGCCAGTTGAATCTAAAATGTGACAAAAACAAATTTTGCCCATCTCCCGAATAGTTAAAAGACGACCAGCGGTTTTAATATCTTTAGTTCCGATCTTCAACTTTAAAACTTCGGCAACATCTTTTTCTTTATCGAATTTATCTGGATAAGGATTGATACCTTCCTGCCGAAGTCTTTTTAGTTTATCAAGCCGAGTTTTGTACTCATCCTGGAAAGTTTTGGGCATAATTTTAGGTAAACCCCACACCTTGGCCTAAAGGCCTAGGCGTTAAACATACAAACAAGGTGCGAGGTAAATAATATAGATATATTTTACTAAAATCTAGCCATTTGGTCAAACTAAAAAACCGCCTGGGCGGTTTGGCTTTGGGCTTTGTCGTCAATTGTTATTTTATCTCTAAAATCTCACATTCCATCTCGCCTTTTGGTATTCGAACTGTAACTTTATCACCGGCCTTGCAACCTAAAAAAGCCCGGCCCAAAGGAGACTCGTTGGAAATTAAACCATTAGTCGGATCAGCTTCATTAGAGCCTGTAATGGTATATTCGTGATCTCTATCTTCACAGCGAACCTTAATAGTACAACCGACAGTAACTACGTTTTTATTGTGGTCCTTTTCAATGATTTCAGCTTTCTTAATCAAATTTTCAATTTCAACAATCTGACCAGTAATAAAACCCTGCTCATCTTTAGCATCTTGATATTCAGCGTTCTCAGACAAATCACCTAATTCTTTGGCGCGAGCAATGCGCTCAATTATTCCTGGTAACTTATTCTTTTTTAAATCCTCAAGTTCACTTTTCAATTTTTCTAAACCCTCTTTAGTTAAATAATGTGGGCTCATAAAAGTTTGTATCTCTATTGGAGGTTATAAATAAAAAGACGGGCCTGGTGCCGAATTAAACTTTGATTAATTAAAAATAGTTTAAATTGTTTTTAATGGTCTGCCAAGATTGACTACTAAATAAGTTTATCCACAGCCATTGGTTATTTCGTTTATTATACTTTACTACCTTATTGCTGTCAACGGTTGGCTGACCACCAATTGATTATATCCCTAGCAATCGGCACAGCTGTTATACTCCCCTCCTCCCCTTCCTCCACTAAAACCGTAACTACCAGCTCTGGATTTTGATAAGGCGCAAAGGCAGTTAACCAGCCATGAGGAGATTTTTTAGTTGACCACTGAGCAGTGCCGGTCTTGGCAGCTATCGATAGGGGCAAATCATACAAGCTCTTGGCGCTGCCACTTAGTACTGCTTGCCTCAAGCCTTGATTTACTATCTTAATGTAGTCTTGATCAATGAAATTTTTTCTCAATACTTCCGGCTTAACTTCTGTCTGGTTGTTGTCAATATCTAGAAAACTTTTAACCAAATGGGGTTTATACAATGTGCCGCCGTTAGCAAAAACGCTGGTCCAAACTGCAACCTGCAACGGCGTAACCAGAATATCACCTTGACCAATAGCTAGATGGTAGGTATCGCCAATATACCAAATCTCTTTTTTTGCTTCTTCTTTCCATTCTGGACTCGGCAAAAAGCCAGAGGCTTCATTAGGTAGATCTAAACCAAGTTTCTGGTTTAAGCCAAACAGCTCGGCATATTTTTTTATTTTTCTCACTCCTAAGCCGTCAAAATCTTCATAACCGCCGCCAATGATATAGAAAAACGTATTGACCGATTCAGACAAAGCTTTAATAACATTAGTCCAGCCGTGCCCACCGGCTTTCCAGTCCGGGAAAAACCAACGATCAACTGCGATACCACCAACACTATTAAAACTAGTCTGAGGAGTAATCAACTTCTCTTGCAAGGCAGCGGAGGCAATTATCAACTTAAAAGTTGATCCAGAAGGATATTCCCCGCTAATAGACCGACTGAATAGGGGTTGATCCGGCTCATTAATTAATTTCTCTAGCTCTTCTTGGCTAATGCCGCCGACAAATAAATTATTATCAAAAGCGGGCCAACTTACTAAAGATAAAATTTCACCTGAATTAGGGTCCAAAACAATTACCGACGCCTTTTTTTTGTTATAAACATCTAATGTCTTTTTTAAAATTCTTTCTACTTCCTTTTGTAACTCCAAATCAATGGTCAAAACTAAGCTGTCACCAGCCTCTGGCTCCTGATAGGCTAAAACCTTTTTTACTTCACCAAAAGCGTCAACCTCGACATATTCTTTGCCATTTCTACCCTTCAAAGTCTCTTCATAGCTAAGTTCAACGCCAGTCAAACCAACATAGTCATCGAGTGAATAACCAGCTGCTAGATAAAAATCAAGGTCATTAGGATTAATTTTGCCTAAATAACCAAGAATATGCGAAACAGAAGGAACTTCCTTTGAGACGAGATAATTTCGACTACTATCTACTTTTAAAACTACGCCGGGGTAATTATAACTTTCTATTTTAGCTAAAACCGCCTCTTCAAAGTCTAAATTTTCTTTAATTAATACTGGCTGATATGAATAAGAGGGTTGTTCTTTAATCAATCGCCTGATCTCTTGTTGGGGTTGACCAGTAATCTTAGATAGGCGATTGATAATTTCTTCAACTTCTTCTTCGTTATTCGGTAAATCGACAGGAATAACAACCAATGATAAACTAGGGACATTTTCAGCCAACAAGTTATTATAACGATCATAAATTACTCCCCTAGTAACTTTAATGTCTCTAATTCTAACGCGATTACCTTCAGCGATTGACTTAAAATCATGTCCTCTAATCAACTGAACATAAGAAACTCGAGCCAATAAAATAGCCGCGCTCAAGATTAATATCCCAACCCAAAGCTGAACCTTTCTTTTGCCCAGAAAGGGGGTCAAGGTTTGATTATTTTTTGACTCTTCTTTCGGCGATGATTTGAACCAATCGATGCCATCTTCCCTCTTACCAATATAATAGCTTTTCCCTAAGGAAGGACCGAAAGGATTATGTCCTGATTTTTTTATCATAATAAATGCTATTCGATAGGAATCTGACGTGAGAGATCCATTTTAAATTTACCAATCAAGAAGTGAAAAATAAAAAATATAAGGTACAGAATCATCAGATTTAGAACTGTTTGCCAAATCAAATTTTGAAAAAATAAAGCAGCTGAAACTATCCCTTGAGTCGCAATTCCTAATAATATAAATAATTCATCAACCAAAAAAATCAATAAGTTATAAATCAAAGTACCCATCAAACCCGAAATTGTTAGAGAATAAAAAGAATAATTGGTAAAAAAATTATTGAATAGAAAATTAACAATTACCACTGTAATTATTAGAGCTAAAGTGGTCAAGCCAAAAAAATCAAAGGAATATAACTCCAAAAAACATCCAGCACCAAAAGCCCACCACAATCCCTGACGATACCGATTAATAGCAACTAAAAAAATAATTAGGCTTAAAATTAGATTCAGGCTATTAACTGGCCTAGACCAAGTAGTTAAAAAACTAACTTGGACAATACCAAGAATTATCACGGTAAGCGAATTTATAATAAAGCTAGTCATGATATTTAAGAATTGAAACTACAATCAAATCATCGGGGCTAATCAATGGTTGTAAAAAAGCCGCCTGAAAAAAACTATTAGGCTCAGTAATCACTTGTTCAACCTGACCAATCACTAAACCACGGGGGATGCTTGGTTCTAGACCAGAAGTGACTACTATTTCACCGACTCCAACCTCCTCATCTTGCGGAATTAACTCCATTTTTAGGCTTAAACCCCTTTCGCCGATCACCACTCCTTTAGTCTGCATCTCATTTTGGATGGTGGCTGCTAAACTACTACGGCTATCATTAATTAGGAGCACCTGAGAACTACTTCGATTAACTGCTACAATCTTCCCAATAATCACTCCTTCGCCAGCAATTACTGGCAAACCAACCTCAATCCCCTCTTTTTGGCCTCTATTTAAAATTAGAGTTTGACGATCCGGTTGTAGACTTTTACCAATCACTTTAGCAACAATCGCATCTAAACCGGCTGACTGTAAAAAATTATATTGCTGATCCAACTCTTGCTGTTCTAAAAGCATCATCTTAAGCTGAGAATTTTCAATTATTAGATTATTGACTTTTTCTTCCAGCTCTAAATTAATTTTTACCAAATCTTTTCTGAAACCAGTACTACTGTAAAAATTATTAATTTTTACCCCTAGAACATAAATTTTATTTTGGATTGGCGATAAAATCCTAACTGCCAAATTTTCTATTGGTGAAAGAATTTTAAAATAATGCAAAAAAATTAGCAGGATCACAACTGCTAACAACGCCACTGACAATTTAACTGGTTTACCGAATAACTTCATATTTTTAATTAATCTAAATACTCTTTCCCTCCTGCGTCGAAGGAATGGCTACCTCTTTAAGTAGATTATCATCCTCTAAAATTAAGCCCATGCCTCTAACCGCACAAGTCAACGGATCCTCAATCACTTTGATAGGAATCTTGGTTGCTTTAGCAATTGCTTCATCAAGTCCGACCAGTAAAGAGCCGCCGCCAGCTAAAATTAATCCGCGTTGGAAAATATCAGCGACCAGCTCCGGTGGCGTAATTTCTAATGTGCTTTTGATTCCATCGATAATAGCATTAATTGATTTTTGCAGCGCTTGAGTAATTTGATCGCTAGTAATAGTCACTTCCTTAGGTAAACCACTGACTAAATCCCGCCCTCTAATTTTTATCTCCAGCGGTGTGCCTGACTCATCATATTTTCCCGCTCGTTTCTTAACTTCTTCAGCTACTCGTTCACCGATTAATAAACCAAATTCATTGCGGGCAAACTGAATGATATCCTGATCCATCTTTATCCCGGCGACCCGCAAAGATTTCCAGGCGACTACACCTGATAGAGAAATTACGGTGATTTCAGTGACCCCGCCGCCAATATCAACAATCATGTTACCGGATGGATCCTGAATTGGCATCCGCGCACCAATGGCAGTGGCCATGACGTTTTCAACTAAAAAAACTTCGCGGGCGCCAGCTGAAAGCACTACGTCTTCAACTGCCTTTTTTTCAACTTCAGTCACATCCAGTGGCACGCCTATAACTACTCTTGGCCTCGGCGCCAGGCCGAAACTTTCTTTGTAAAGCCGATCAATAAAATATTTAAGCATCTTTTCAGTCACTTCAAAATCAGAAATGATTCCGTCAACCAAAGGTTTTGAAATAATAATGTGAGGCGGCGCTTTGCCTACCATTTTCTGGGCTTCTTCACCAACAGCCAATATTTGATCTGTCCGATTATTTACAGCCACAATCGAAGATTCTTTAACCACTATTCCCCTATCCTTAACGTAGATTAAAGTATTGGAAGTACCTAAGTCAATTCCAATGTCTCTGGAGAATTTTTTGAATAAATTATTAAACATTTTTATCTAATTTAAGCTAAATATTATCTAAAAACTAGAGGGGTTCTTAAACCCTCTTGGCCTTTTCATTTTGTCAAAATTATCAGCATACGCAGATTTTCCAACGGAGTCGGCTAATTGCTCTAGTCGGCCGGAACAGTACTTCATCCCGCCCGGTCGGCGCAGGCCGAAGCCTCGAGTGAAATCGAGAGGCATAGGCGAGTAAAAAACTATTTATTTTTTATTTGTTTAATAAAATTATCCAAAACATCCAAACTGCCTTTGGCCTGAGACCGTTTTTTAATTTCTATCTTATCTTTAGTCTTTTCTGAAACTACTATTCGATAAGGAATGCCGAGCAAATCCGCATCGGCAAATTTTTCACCGGCACTGACTTTTCTGTCATCAAATAATACTTCGAATCCTTCTTTAAGTAATTTATCGTACACCTTTTGGGTGTTTTTGACAACTGCAGAACTCTCGCCGATTTGCAGCAAATGGACTTGAAATGGAGCAACGTTTTCTGGCCAAATTATTCCTCGATCGTCGTGATACACTTCCACGACTGAACCCATCACTCTACTAGGCCCTATGCCATAACAACCCATAATCACCGGCTTTATCTGACTGTTTTCGTCAACGTATTCAAGCTTAAACGGTTCAGAATATTTTGTCTTGAGCTGAAAAATATTGCCGACTTCAATTGATTTACCTGCCCTGAATTCGCCGCCACACTTCGGACACTTATCCTCTTCTTTATACTCGGCGATTTCTTTATTTTGGGCATAAAAACATTTGCCGCAATAAAAAATAGTGTCTTCGCCATTCTTAGTTAAAACCTGAAATTCATGGGAATATTTGGAAAACGAACCACCAGAAGCCTCTGTCACAATAGAATCAAGTCCACAACGTTTAAAAACTTTTTGATAAGCCTCTAAGGCTCTCTGATAATAATCTTCCAAATCTTTCTCGTCCCGGTGAAAGCTGTATAAATCTTTCATTGAGAATTCTATGCCGCGCAGTAATCCCGACTTTGCCCGCGGTTCATTCCGGAATTTATCTTGGATTTGATAAAGATACAAAGGTAAATCTTTATATGAACTAATAAATTTTTTGACTAAGGGAGTAACCACTTCTTCATGAGTCCAGCCCAGTCCATATTCTTTATCGCTTCTACCTTTGAATTGAAACATGACTTCTGCTCCCGGGTCAGTCCAGCGAGTAGTTTTTTGCCAAATCTCTTTCGGGTGCAGGGCTGGCATCAAAATTTCTTGACCTTCGATTGCGTTCATCTCTTCGCGGACAATATTTTTGATTTTATTCAAAACCCTCAAACCTAGTGGCAGATAAGTATAAACCCCGGCGGTTAATTTATCAATAAAGCCAGCCTGACTCAATAACTTGGCATTGATACTAACTTCGTCTTTAGGGGGTTGTTTTTGGGTATGACCGAAAAGTTTTGATTGAAGCATAAATTTAGCTAAATAATTTGGCGAAAAAACCTTTTTTCTTGGGTTCAGTTTGCTGGACTTGATTGTCTATTTGATTCTTTATTAAACCCTGAATCCGACTTACCTCTCTCTGGACTACTGCTGTATCATACTCGCCGCTGTGGGCCTGAGAACCCGGGTAAGATGGCTTTTTTTGATCTAAGTGTAAATTTAAAATATCTTTACCATCACGCTCTTTAAGATACAAATGAAATCGCGGATAGTAATCCCTTGATAGCCGCCGAGTGTAACTAGCTTGGCTAGTATTTGGATCAACAAACTCCGTATAGCCAGCTCGGCGCAAAAAGGTCCTTAGGTTTACTTTAAAATCAAATGGTATATCAATCTCCATATAAGCTAGAAAAGACCTGACCACCAATTCATAAATCCTGAAGAAACCCGGGCAATATCACGGAAAGTAACAACTAAAACCAAAATCATTAGCAAGGCAAAGCCAATATTATGGATAATATTTTCAACTTTCTGGTTGACTGCCTTTCCCCTTATTGCCTCAATCAATAGGAACAATACTCGTCCGCCATCCAGAGCGGGAAAAGGCAAAAAATTGATGACCGCAATAATCACTGATAAAATGGCAGTAAATTGGAGCAGGTACAAAAAGCCTAGTCTCGCTGCATCACCGACTAAGCTGGCAATGCCAACTGGCCCATAAACTTCCGCTACCAGTTGCCGTGAAAAAATCAGGTTTTTTATTATTATATAAAAACCAACAATCACTCCCCAAACCATTTTCAAAGTCTCGCCGAGAGCATACCACCAGGCGATATACCAAGGGTAAGAAACAATAGCGGTTTTTACTAAGGCAATTCCAAGGCCAGAATCGCCAGTCTCCTCTAAAAATTCTGGGGTTATTTCTTTAGTTAAAATCTCATTTTGGCGCTTTATTGATAAAACAACTGACCCTTCCTCTTGCTGATCAAGGTAATCTTGAAATTCTTTGACATCACTAACTGACTTGTTGTTAATCGACAAAATAACATCGCCTGCTTTTATATCAGCTTGATTAGCCGGAGAATCAGCTAAAACATCTAAAACCATCAATTGGGCCGCCCTGATTCTAGCCGAACCAGGCAACTGCTGGTCATAGAGAAATTGAGGAGAACCAGCAGTTAAACCGATGGTTAGTAAAAATACAGCTAATACTAGATTCATAAAAACTCCGGCGGAAATAATCCAGATTCTCCGTCCGACGCTTTTATTAACAAAGCTGTCAGGGTCAGCGGCTGCTTCACCTTGTTCTCCTTTAATTTTTACAAAACCTCCCAGCGGAATCCAGTTCAAAGACCAAATCGTATTAGGCGCTTCCTTGGTTTTCAATCCGACCGGACGCCATTGGCCGGCTTCATTTTTATAAAAACCAAAGATTCTGGGTGGTAAACCAAAACCGAATTCTTCAACTTTGACTCCAGCCCGACGAGTAACGACAAAATGGCCTAGCTCATGAACTAGAACCAATAAACCTAAAACTGCAAAAAAAGCAATGAGTGTTAAAATCATAGTTATGTTTTACAATTCTGTTATCTCGGCTTCTTTTCTCTCACCGATCTCTTTTATTTTCTCATTATAATCCTTAACTTTATCATCAAGTTTTTTAATTAAATCATATTTGTCATCTTCAGTGATTTCTTTGTCTTTTTCTTGCTTGATAATTTCCTCTTTGACTTTATCTCTGATTTGCCGCAGGGCAATCCGAGCTTTTTCGGCCTTCTCACCCACTGATTTTACCAACTCCCGCCGGCTTTCTTCGGTTAACTGAGGAATAGTTAAGCGGATTTGCTGACCCTCATTAACTGGACTAATCCCGATATTAGCCGCAATAATTGCCTTTTCGATGTCTTTGATGATATTTTTATCCCACGGCTGAATGACCAAAGTTCTGGCCGCCGGTACAGCAATTGAAGCCAACTGCTTCATCGGCATCTTAGTGCCATAAGATTCAACTAAAATATTTTCAACCATAATTGGGTTAGCTCGGCCGACTCTTAAAGTAGCTAACTCATCTTTAAGATGGCTCAGGGCTTTTTCAAAATCCTCCTTGTAACTTTCTAACAGATCGGGCATAAATTTATTTGGCTGGTGATGTAAATCCTAAATAAACGACATTGGGATTCTGCGGACTAATTAATAAGGTGGCTGGCAGCGCCACGCTTGGTAGTCGTTTGGTGATCCAATTTTGGCCGCCGTCAACCGTTTTGTAAAAAGTAGAAGCGGTAGCATAATAAATTTCTCTGTTATTCTTCGGATTGATGGCCACTGCAAAAATATCAGTAGTCGTTGGCGGAGTAATCAGATTAAACGGCTCCCAGGTCAAACCGCCATCATTACTTTTCAGTAAGCCATATTTAGCGACCAACAATAACGAATTCTCCTGACTTAGATCAAAAATCAAATTGTGGTATTCAAGAGCGCCAGAATATGGCTTCAAACCATCGCTGATATCAACCCAGGTTGCACCGGAATCAGTTGATTTAAAAATCCCTTTTCGGTTGGTGGCCACATAAATAATTCTACTGTCATTAGGATTAATCAAAATCTTAACAATCTTATCATCTAATCTTTCGATTACTTGCCATTTCACGCCACCGTCAAAACTTTTTAGAATGTCGCCAGCGGTATTACCAGTATAAATTATGGTGTTATTAAAGTGATCAATCCCTAAAGCAGTAACAAGCTTGTCAGCCCTAGTATCAATATAAACTTCAGACCAAGTCCGATTGCAGTCAACACTCTTTTTTACAGTGTTGGCTGAAGCCACATAAATTACACACTTATTTTTAGGATCAATTGCTACTGATTCAATTCGACCATCTAACCCCGGCGCCTTCATCCAGCTTTCTCCATTATCGTAACTATAAACCAAACCGCCATTGACCGAATTGATATAGATAGCCTGGTTGTCCTGCGGGTCAAAAATCATACTTATTACATCCAAGCCGGCAATGGTGCCTGTTCCGCCGGAGTGAAGAAACAAATTTTTGGACACCCAGTTTTCGCCGCTGTCAACCGATCTGAAAACGCCCTTGATACCAACTTGTTTTTGGGTAAAACTAATACAACCCGTGATGATCAAAGAGGCTGAAATGATTAAAATTAAAAGTTTTTTAGGCATAGACTGTTCTAAAAATTAGCTTTAAGTTATTGATATATTTAACGGGGTAAATTTAAAATCAAATTTTCTAAAGTCAGCCTTGGATTAACATTGGCCCTTAAATATGTTTTAGCCATATTAATGTTATCCAAAATCTCTACTAATTTTTTATTACTATACAAGTTAGCTAATTGTTTTAATTCTGCCTCAAAGTTCAAATGACCAACAAAATTAGAACTAGAATTATTAATTAACATCAAATCTCGTAGAATTTTTGTCCAAACACTTAAATTTTCTTCGGCTAAACTAATACTAGAAAAATCGCTAAAACTCTGAGTTGATTTCAAGCGGTTAGTAATATCATTCTGGTGAAGCAAAAAAAAATCTTTTATCTTCTGCCGGTATTCTTCGAGATTTTCCGGTTCATTCAAATAGTTAATTGCTAAGCCTGGCCGGCCATAGGCTAAAGCGGCTAAAACTTTGGCTTTCTTTTTGGTTAATCCTTCTTTAGCCAAATAATTGATTATTTCAACTTCTGACACTGGCAAAAATTTAATAACCTGGCAACGCGAAATAACTGTTCTTGGCATAGCTGAAATACTATTGGTCAAAAGGATTAAAACCGTTTTTGGCGTCGGCTCTTCTAAAACTTTTAGCAAAGAATTAGCTGCTTCCTTACTTAGATGCTCAGCTTCATTAATAACTGCTATTTTAAAAGAGTTTAGAAAAGAATGCAGACTTAAACGATTTTGCAATTCCCGAATTTGCTCGATACTTATATTCTTTCTCAATTTGCCGTTTTTTTCATCAACCTCCCGCTCCACCCAAACAATATCAGGATGAATTTTATTAATTACCTGCTGACAACATTTGCATTGGCCGCAAGGAATAGCGCAGTCTTTATGGTTTAAATTCTCACAAACCAATGAATTAACAAAGTATTTAGCTAAAGTTGTCTTACCAATATGATCCGGCCCTAAAAACAAATAAGCATGGGAAACCTTATCAACAACAATATTTCCTTGCAAATAACTAATTATATTTTTATGACCAATGATTGGCCAGTTAAATTCAACCTCAGACATGCCCCGTTTAGAAATTTATTAATTACTGCCCCAATATGTAGAAATCTAAATGGATAAATTTCTAACGGGGCATGGTTATATTTTAGCATAAAATAAGGTTTTGACAAGTGTTAATTATAACACAAAAACACAAAAAAACAAAAGTATTATTTTTGTGCTTTTGTTTTCTCGTGTCTAAATTATTGCCATAATTTCTTGGCTTCTTCCCACATCTCCGGGTTTCCCTGCTCCTTGAGCCAATACCAATACTCTACCCCCCAAAGGTAAACTTCTCGAAAACCAGTTTTTTTAACGTATTCGATATTGCTCCTAAAACGCTCCAGATTAAATGACAGATTTTGTTCTTCCTGTGTTAACTCTGTCATATGCCTATCCATTGTCCAGGGTTCCATCTGCATTTCAGTTATTATTACTTTTTGTAAATGGGGCTGAAAAAACCGAGTGATATCAGCCTTATAGCGATAAAAAGCTGGCGGCACAAACCAATAATCCCAAAAACCTAATTTTTTATTCCAGACAATTCGGTATAAAGTAGTGCCAAACACGTCAGCTAATGACGCCGCTTTTTGCCAATTACTTAATTCTCCGCTGTCGGTGATAAGAATCGGACGACGGGGATCTACTGATTTAACCAAAGCGATCTCCTGTTCTAAAAATTCTTTATTTGGCGGCGGGCAAAAGCCAAACCAGGCAAATAACGGCTCATTTTCGATCTGCCAAGCAACAATTTTTTTATTATCTTGGTAGCGAGTGACTGACATCTCTAGTAATTCTAAAATTTCCTGGTTGGTTTGCGCGGGCGTTAAATGCTTGGCCCAGCCCGGATCATGACATTCGGGCCAGCGCGGCAAACGGCGGCCAATTGCCAGAATAATTGAAACTTCCCGGGCTGAAGCCTCCCTGATTTGCCAGTCCATGTCTGTAAAATTATAACTATCTTTTTCTGGTTCAATTTCGTCCCAATAAGCCACCAAGCGCAGATGGCTAATTTTAAGGTCGTCTAAAATTGCCAGGTAAGTTTCTCGCCAGTCAAGCTGTAAATCTAAGGTGTAAGATCGACTAAAAGTTACCCCCCAAGCCGGCTCCTGACCGCCGGAAAAGTCCGTAATAAAAACAATAAAAACCGAAAAAATAATCAGGGCTAAAAGGATAAAAACTATTTTTATTGATTTGGTTTTCATAACGGGCTGATTGTTAAAAACACTAGGCCAATGGCAATCAGTAAAACCGCAAAAATTTTCTGGGCTAAAACATTCGGAGTATATTTTTCTTTAATTATTTGTGGAAATTTCTTGGAAAGAATCAAGGTGAAAATCAATAAAAATACGTATTGCAAACCCTGGGAGGCTAAAACTATGGCTGCACTGGCTAAAGATATAATGTAATTTAATAATACAAAACCGATTCCGTTCAAAGTTTGGCCGCCAATAATTAATAACTGATTTGATCCTTTTTTAACGCCGTTTTTTACTTTTAAGGCGTCTTTGATTTTTTGGCGATTTGATTTAGTAAGTAAAAACAGTAACGCTGTTAAAAAAGCAAAAACTCTCAGCCAAATAAAACCGGAGATAAACCCCTGACTGTCAAAAGCCGCCTGGGCCGCAGTATACGAAATGCCAAACAATACTGCTGCAGTTAATCCATGCCAAATCCAGCTTCTTAGTCTGCCCTCTTTTCTGGACTCAAGGGTAATTAAAATCCCTCCAATTACTAAAAACAGAAAAGCGATATCTTGGAATAACCCTAGTCTTTGATCTAAAAATAAATATGAAAAGAAAAAAGTCGTAAAGGCTGATAATGCTCCGATAAAAGAAAAAACTCTGGAAGCTTCACTTAACCTAAGGGAATAATACAAAAAAAATAAAGCCAGGGTAAAACTGGCTCCGGCCAAAGCTGGCTTTGATAATTGATAAAAATCTAATTCGAAAACAAAGCCAAAGGGAGCTAAAACTATTACAACCAATCCCAGAGTGGAAATCAAAACTGTGTAAAAAACCGGCGGCAAAACTGTTTTAGTTAAAATGAATTTATCAACTAAAACAGCAATGGCGATCAGAAAATAAGCAATAATCAAAAAAAATATCCAATCCATAATTTAATTATACCCCTTATATTAACTAAACACACTGACAATCCACTTACCAATATAGTTGGTGGCTATTATGACAATGGTAGCAATAAATATGTGCTCAGCAATAATTTTATACGGTTTTTCGTTCTGAATATCTGCGATTTTGAAACTCAACAGCCCAAGCATTAAAAGTCCCCAGGCAATACTAACTATAATAGCAGTGGAAAGCTCAAATACTAAAACCGGCACAAGAAAAGTTAAAGCAAAAATAAACTTCGCCAGAAAAGTAAATATAGTAGACATCCAAATCTCTGTTGATGTGTGCTGGCTCTCGGATTCCTCTGAAACATGAATGCCCAAAGCATCAGAAAAAGCATCAGCAATAGCAATAGTTAAAATTCCTCCAATTACAACAAATTTTGAGCCAGTGCTGGCATTAAGCCCGACCATCAAACCTAAGGTAGTAATCACGGCTGAAGTCAAACCAAAACTCACCCCTACTCTTAGAGAATCTTTAACACCTTCTTTTTCATTCTTCATAATAAATTAATTATAGCAAAAAACCGCCCTTTGATAAACTTAAGGCGATTAGCAATAAGCGATGTGCGGCCGGCCAATTTATTTCATCGCTAAAATACTCTTCTTATAGCTTTCCAAATTTTCCAAAGCAATACCCGTACCTTTGGCCACGCAAAGCATGGGTTCATCAGTAACGTAAGAGGAAACGCCAGTAGCCCGAGAGATGAGCTGATCAATATTTCGCAGTAGGCTGGAACCGCCTGACATAATAATCCCTTTATCAATAATGTCAGCGGAAAGTTCTGGTGGCGTTTTATGTAAAACTTCTTTAACTGCCTGCAAGATCCCCTCTAGCTCAGTTTGGATTGCTTCAGTGACGTCATCAGAACGAACTGTAATTGTCCGAGGTAAGCCCGAGATCGCATCACGTCCTCTTACTTCTTTACTTAGTGGTTCTTCCATATACATGGCTGAACCAACATCGATTTTAACCCTCTCGGCTGTTCGCTCGCCGATGACTAAATTATATTTTCGTCTAATGTAATCAACAATAGCGGTGTCAAACCGGTTACCGCCAATGCGAACTGAAGTTGAGGTTACAATTCCACCCAAGGAGATAACGGCCATCTCGGAAGTGCCACCACCAATATCAATAATCATATGGCCAGAAGGAGAGCCAATCGGAATATCAGCGCCAATGGCTGCCACAATCGGCTCTTTAATAATGTAAGCGGCTTTTGCTCCAGCGGCAATTGTTGCATCAATGACGGCGCGTTTTTCAGTCGAAGTAATTCCCGCCGGTACAGCGACCATTACTTCAGGCCGAAACAACCTCATGCCGCCCAAGGCTTTATTGACGAAGTACCTAAGCATGGCAGCGGTAGTTTTATAATCAGCAATTACGCCGTCTTTCATTGGCCGCACTGCCACAATTGTGTCTGGCGTTTTACCAAACATCTCTTTGGCCTCTACGCCAACAGCTAAAACTTTACGGTCAACCACTGAAACTGCCACTACCGATGGCTCATTAATAACAATCCCGCGTCGCGGGACATAAACCAATGAATTGGTCGTTCCTAGGTCGATTCCGATTTTTTTGATTAGCATAATAAAAATTCAAAAGGCAAAATTCAAAAGTCAAAATTTATTTGTACTTTTGAATTTTTACTTGAAATTTTGACCTTTAACTTTTGACTTTTAACTTTTAAAAGCACCTTAATTTTAAATGAAAAGTCAATTTTTGTCCAGACTCCGGTTGGGCAGTTTGGCTCCTAGATATTTAGCAAAATACTTCATTCCCGACAACAAATGAATTCGTCCCGCCTTATCAAAAACACCCAGAACGCCGGATTTTTCCGCTGAAAGACGCTGATGATAGTGAACTACTTCAACCTCACTAAAATAATAAACCTGAAAATTATTCTCCCAACACCGACGGCATAAATCTAAATCTTCAAAATACATAAAAAATCTCTCATCAAAAAGCCCGATTTTATCCAGCACTGATTTTCTGATCAAAAGGCAAGCGCCAAAAAGCCAATCAACGGTTTGGTTACCATGGTGAGTTTTATCCTTCATCAAATAATAATCAAGTCTTTTTCTGGCGCTAGGCAGCTTACCAAGAATTGTCCGTCGCAAAATTGGAATCGGCCAACTTGGGAAGCGACGACAGGAATCCTGGATGCTGCCGTCAGGATTAATTAATTTAGGACCAATGATTCCGACCTGAGGATATTCTTCCATAAATTTAACCATTTTTTCTAGGACAGAAGAAACAATAGCAATGTCGGGATTTAGAATCATTACATATTTGCCTTGAGCCTTTTTAATTCCTAAATTATTGCCATTGGCAAAACCGCCATTTTGTTCGGATTGGATAGTAACTAAGGGCGGCAAAGGAGATTCTAATTTCTTTAATAATGAAGGAGTTGACAAAGGCGCTTCTATTCTGGCTTTAAAAAGCTCTTTGACCGCCTCAAGACATCCGTCCTGAGAGTCATTATCAACAACTATGATCTCGTAATCTAATGCTGGGTTAGCTGCTAAAATGCCCTTGATGCACTGTTTGACCAACCCTTTCTGTTTGTAGTTGAGAATGATGATTGATAGATCCATAATATAAGTAAATCAAGCTAACAAGTAAATCAAGCTAACAAGTAAATCAAGCTAACAAGCTTGCGAACTTGATTTACTTGATTCACTTTATCTAAACCATCTCCTAATCTCGCGCGGGGCGACTTTTTTATATGACATAATCGTTTTTCGTTTCAGGATGGCGCTAGGAAGTTGCTTGAAAAAATCAATTACGCTGCGCCACTGGAATAGCTCAAAAATTAAAATATAACCGACTAAAGCTAACTCCTGAGCCAGATACCAGGGCAAAGTCAAAATAATGTTAATTAATTGGTCATTTTTAACTAACATTAAATGATGATTTTTGAATGAAGCGGTTCGCAACAGTCGAGAAACATCCTGACGTGACCGCCTAATTTTTTTTATTCCTCGTCCTTGATAGCTGGAAAAGCGTCGATGATGATGGCAAACTGCCGCTGGACAATACCAAGACGACCAGCCATAAAGACGCAACCGCCAAGCTAAATCAATATCTTCTTTATAAGCAAAAAAATTCTGGTCAAAAAATTCATTTCTAACCACCGTCTCTCTGAGCGCCAAGGTTCGATATAAAACGCAGGCGCCAGATAGACCAAAAACTTCCTCAGTTCTATCGTACTGCCCCTTATCTTTTTCCCCTTCTCCGCGGTTAATCACCCGGCGACTCTTAAAAATCTGCAGGCCGGTCGAATCAAAAATATCGGATCTGATTGCTTCGCGAAGACCGATTTCATCGTCTTTATCAACTGCTTCAGAAAATAACTTCATAACTTTACCGCCGAAACTACCACTTGCCGGCTGCTGGTCAGCAAAACTAGCCAACTCTTCCAAAAAATTATCAGCTAAAATAACATCAGGGTTCATTACTAAGACGTATTCGCTTTTAGCCAAGGCAAATCCCTGATTATTAGCTTTAGCATAACCAAAATTTTTAAAATTCTGCAAAATTGAAACTGTTGGATAATGACCTCTGATAAATTCGACCGTCCCGTCTTCCGAACCATTATCAATAATCAAAACCGAAAAATCACGGAATGTCTGCCGCATTAATGACTCCAAACAATCAATCATGTAACGTAATGAATTCCAGGTAACAATTTGAACTTGAACTTTAGGCATAATGTTAGTAAAGTAAGCGAGATAAGTAAAGTAAGTGAATTAATCTTATCTTGCTTATCTTACTTACTTTACTTGATTTACTTTTTCTCGGTGACCCAAAAGCCTAAACGAAATCTCCCTCCCAACATCAAGCGCGTCTGGGCGTCAGTGGCTGGCAAGGATCCAAAGAGTATTAAGGTGACTGGCACTAAAAACCACTGGAGAATCATTATTAAATAGTTATACCAGGGATAATCTTTGGGTTTGACTGGTAACATCAGTGTATATAAAACCGCTATAACAATCAAGCCAATCATTGCTGATCGCATTAATAACGACAAGGCATGCGGAGCATTTTGGAATAAGGCGGTGGCCCGGTCTGATTCAGTGGCCAGCCACAAAGGGAGACGGCCGGCCAGCAAAATTATAATCGGGGCAGTCGCCCAGGAGTAAACCCCTTCGCCTTGATTCCATAAATAGTATACTTTCTTTAAAAATGGCACACGCCTACCTTCACCGTTTTTAAACCAAAACTGTTTTATCATCCACGGCAAATGTTCTACTCCCCAAGCCCAGCGGCGCATTTGTTTATATTGATTCTTTAGGCTGTGCCAAAATTTGCCAATATCAACCGTATCCATGTAAATAGGAAGATACATTGGTACTGTTTCATAATCGCCATTATAACGAACTAAGCCCTGCAGAAAAATTCGAGAATCTTCAGTGACAATAGTTTTATCCCAAAAGCCAACATCAACTAAGGCCTTGAAACTCATACTGTGCGAGGAAAAGGTAAATAATCTTTGAGCGCGAGCCAAATCAGTCAAAAGCCAAAAGGTAGTTGACGAGGCGACGACCCTGACTATCGGATTTGACTGCCAGATATTATTATTATAAATAGCAATCGGCTGATAACTAGCCCGAGTCGGGTTAGGGTGGGTCAAGTAATGATAGGCCAAGCAGGCAAAATACTGGGGATGGACACAAGTATCAATGTCAAAGCTAGAAACAATTATTTTACTATAATCTAAGTTTAATTCATCAATTAACTGCTGGGCTTGCCGGCCGGCATAATTGATATTAGAACCCTTGCCTGGTAACTCTCCAGGAACATCTTTCGGATGAATAGTAATTAAAAAGTGAAAAAATTTATCAGCATATTTATGTTTTAACTCATCAGCAATTGATAAAAAGTTTTCCTCATCTCTTTCCTCACCGGCTAAAACAATAATAAACTTTTTTAGATCATAGTTGGATTGCTCGATCGCCAGTAAAGGCTTTTCAACCACTGAGTAAGGTTCAGTATAAGTCGGCAAAAAAATCAAATGATAATAATCTTGATAATTTTTTTCTAGTTGTTTAACCTCGGTAAACCAATCAGTTCTTGAATATCGCTGGTAGCGCCACCAAGACACTAAGACATAAATTAACATATACAAAATTCTCAACACCCAATAGACATCAAAAGCGATGATAAAATATATCACCCCCAGGGGCGCCAAAAAGGAGAAAAAAATAACACTAAGAAGGGTAACCCAGACTAAAAAGCCTGGAATTATCTCCAGCACTCTTTCTTTAAACGGTTCTTTCATATTTTAATTAAAGCAAAAAAAGCTTGTTTTGACAAGCTAGTTATTCAAAAAATTAATAAAACAAGAAAGTAAAAAATCAATTTGTTTTTTTGTTTAGTCCCGATGGAATCGGGACGTATGCTTTTTTGTTTTTTTGATTTAAACCAACGGGCTACCAGTCATATCCTTAGGCTGCTCAATTTCTAAAATCTTCAGGATGGTGGGTGAAATATCTGCCAACATCCCCGAGGGAGTTAAGACGCTTAGGTCCCCACCAGCACTATCAATTCCCGTCACTAAAGTTTGGCCTTGCCATTGCTTGCCAACTGCAATAAACGGCACGGGGTTGGTGCTGTGCTCCTTGTCAACTTCTCCTGTTTGAAGATTAATTAATTCTTCAGCATTGCCGTGGTCAGCAGTGATAAGACAAGCGCCACCCTTACTTAAAATTGTATTAACCAAATCACCCAAACATTTATCAGCGGCTTCAATTGCTCTGACGGTGGCTGGAACAACACCAGTATGACCAACCATATCTGGATTGGCAAAGTTAACCACTATAAAATCGTGTTTTTCCTGCTTGATTGTTTCGATTACTTTAGCACTTAGTTCAACCACACTCATCTCCGGCTTTTGATCATAACTCGGCACTGGTGGCGAAGGAACCAAAATCCGATCTTCGCCCTTAAACGCATCTTCTTTGCCGCCGTTAAAAAAGAAAGTGACATGAGCATATTTTTCAGTTTCAGCGGCATGCAGCTGGGTCAAATTGCTTTCCTCTATAATCTTAGCCAGTGGTTTTTCTATTACTCCAGGCGGATAAGCAACGCTAACTGGCAAATCTTTATCATACTCAGTCATAGTAACAAATACCAGACCTTGAAGAAATTCCCTTTTTATTTTCTCAAAACCAGGGACAGTGAAAGCGGCGCTTATCTGCCTAGCCCGGTCAGCTCTAAAGTTAAAGAAAATTACTGAATCTTTAGCTTCAACAATTGCTAGTGGTTTACCACCAGCTGTGATTACTGCCGGCACAAACTCCTCATCAAAAACGTTATTCTGATAAGACTGTTGAATTGCCTGCAGGGGATCTTCAAATTTAACTTTGGCCTCCCCGGCGGTGATAGCCCGATAAACCGGCTCAAGCCGATCCCAGTGATTGTCTCGATCCATAGCGTAAAAGCGACCAGACAATGTGGCAATATAGCCAACACCCACTTCTTTAATTTTAGCCTGAAGTTGCTTGATAAAATCTAGGCCGCCATCCCTTTTTGAATCTCGACCGTCCAAAAAAGCGTGGATATAAACTTCCTGCATCCCCTTGGCCTTACAAAAATCCAGCAATGCAAAAAGGTGATCCTGGTGGGAGTGGATTCCCCCATTAGAAACCAGCCCCATTAAATGAAGTTTTGATTTATTTTTTTTAACGTGTTCAACCGCTTTGACAAATTCCTTATTACTCATAAACGTACCGTCTTCAATGGTTTTATTGATCCGTGGGAGCGTCTGATAAATAATCTTGCCTGATCCTAAATTAAGGTGACCAACTTCGGAATTGCCCATCTCACCCCAACTCAAACCAACCGCTTCGCCAGAAGCCTGCAAAGTCAGGGTAGGATAAGTGGCAACCAGTTGCTCAAAAATCGGCTTTTTAGCCAAAGTCACGCCGTTGCCTTTACCGGGCGGCGCAATGCCAAAGCCATCTAAGATGACCAGTGCCACTGGTTTTGGTCGAAGTTTTGCCATTATTCGCTTCACTCAATCTTAAATCTCAAATCTTAAATCTCAAACTATATACCTGCTAGCAGGTTAAAATCAAAAACTTTTTAGATTTAAGATTTGAGATTATTTAAAATAACTCTTCACCGGTCATCTCTTTGGGTTTTTTAATCCCCATTAGTTTTAAAATTGTCGGTGCAATATCGCCCAGCTTGCCTCTTTTTAATCTCAACTTTCTTTTTTTAGCCTCAATAATAATAAAAGGTACGGGATTAGCCGTATGTTCAGTATACATTTCGCCAGTTTCTAAATCAAGCATCTGATCAGCATTACCATGGTCAGCCGTCACAACCAGAGTGCCACCTCTGGCTAGAATTGCTTTTTTGAGCTGGCCCAAACAATTATCAACATGATTAATTGCTTCAATACAGGCTTTGATATTGCCGGTGTGACCCACCATGTCCGGATTAGCAAAATTAATCGCCACAAATTGATATTTCGGCAGTTCAGTTAAAACTTTCTTGGTAATTTGGTAAACTGACATTTCTGGTTTTTGATCATAGGAAACTACGTTGGGTGAAGGAATCACGATTCTATCTTCCCGCGCTACTGGATCAGCATAGCCGCCATTAAAAAAGTAAGTGACATGGGCGTATTTTTCTTTTTCCGCAATATACAACTGTTTTCGACCGTCTAAAATCATTGGCAAACTGGCCGGCAAATCTACGGACGGATAAGCAGTCAAAATCGGCCCTAAGTCCGGGCCAAAATCAGTCATCGCCACAAAAACAAAATTTTTCAAAACTTTTTTTTGTTCAAATGTCCCATGGTTCATCTCGCCAAAATTTTCCTGGACAAACGGCTTGGCTAACTGCCGGGCCCGGTCAGACCGCAGATTATAAAAAATCACTGCGTCGCCGTCTTTAATTTTAGCAATTGGCTGACCATTACGTTTGATCACATAGGGAGGAATAAACTCGTCGGTCTCGCCGCGGTTGTAAGACTGGGTAATAGCGGCTTGGGGACTTTGAGCATAAATTCCTCTACCTAAAACCATGGCATTATAAGTCGCTTCAGTTCTTTTCCATTCCTTTTTGCGGTCCATGGCGTAAAACCGACCAATAATAGTAGCAATCCATTCACCAGTCCGCCGGCCTCTTTCTTCTTTATTTTTTAAACCACGCATCAGGGCTTCTACTAGTTTCAAGGCGCTGTGCGGCGGCGAATCACGGCCGTCAGTAAAAAGATGCAAATAGACATTTTTGATTTTCTTTTTTCGAGCCCAACTGATTAGCGCCCAAAGATGATCTGGATCAGCGTGAGCGCTCTGACCGTTAGAGAGCATACCCATCAAATGAAAGTCTGATTTATTTTTCTGAATGTGTTTATAGGCCACCTCAAAAGCCGGGTTTTTGAAAAACCGGCCAGTGTTGATCTCTTTAGAAATAAAAACTGAGTCCTGATCGACCACGCGTCCGGCACCAATATTTAAATGCCCAGCTTCGGAATTACCAAACTGGTCATCCGGCAAACCAACATTTTTACCTGAAGCCTGAAGCTCAGTATGCGGATAATTTCGCCATAGATAATCAAAGTTCGGCTTTTTAGCTAATTCAATAGCATTCGCTAAACTTTTCGGCGCCAAACCCCAACCGTCAAGAATCAACAGGACAAACGGCGATTTTTTATTTTCTTTTTTGAGAGGCATTTATTTTTTTAGTTCATCTTCAATCTCCATCAACCGATTATATTTTTCTACCCGCTCACTGCGGGATAAAGAACCAGTCTTAATAAACTCGGAATTTACCGCCACGGCTAAATCAGCAATAAAAGTATCCGCGGTTTCACCCGATCGATGAGAAATCGAGGTCTTGTATTTATTTTTGTGAGCCAGCTCAATGGCGTCAATTGTTTCAGTTAGACTACCAATTTGATTTAACTTAATTAAAATTGCATTACCGACTTTCTTTTTAATCCCCTGCTTGAGCCGCTTAACATTGGTCACAAACAAATCATCGCCAACCAAACTGATTTTTTTGCCTAACTGTTTAGTTAATTCAACCCAATTATTCCAATCATCTTCGGACAAGCCGTCTTCAATTGAAATAATTGGATACTTTTTAACCCAAGATTTTTCCATCTCAATCATCTGACCAGCGGTTAATGATTTTCTGTCAGCCTTCAAATCGTACTCACTAGTTTTATTATTATGGAATTCAGAAGCAGCCGCATCAATTGCTAATTTTACTTGGCGACCGGGCAGATACTTAGCTTTTTTGACTGCCTGCAAAATTAAACCAAAAGCCATCTCATTACCTTTCAATTTCGGCGCATAACCGCCTTCATCCCCTTTCAGCGTTGGATAATTTTTAGCCTTCAAAATTTTTCCCAAAGCGGCAAAAATTTCCGCGCCGCAACGAATCCGCTCAACCATCGTCTTTTGCAACGGCACAATCATAAACTCCTGAATATCTAGTGACCAATCGGCGTGAGCGCCGCCGTTTAAAATATTCATCGTCGGATAAGGCAAAACCCACTGTCGATATTTCAAGTTAAAAATTTTTCTCAAATATCGGTAAAGTGGCAAGCCGGACGCAGCAGCGCCAGCCTGGGCCGCCGCTAAAGACACTCCTAAAATCGCATTGGCACCTAATTTAGTTTTATTTTCAGTACCATCAAGTTTAATTATTAGCTTATCAATTTGGCGCTGTTTAGTTGGATCAAAACCAATTAGCTTGGGTGCGATTAATTTATTTACATTATTTACGGCTTTAAGAACCCCTTTACCGCTATAGCGACGCTTATCACCATCACGCAGTTCCAGAGCCTCATGAACACCGGTTGAAGCGCCTGAAGGCACTGAAGCGACTCCGGCAACTCCATTGCTTAAAACGACCTTAACTCGCACAGTCGGATTACCGCGCGAGTCAAGAATCTCTAAAGCCCTGATTGACTTAATAGTTGGCTTTGGCATAAAATTATAATTTTTAATTTCTAATTTTGAATTTCGATTCAATATTTAAATATTCGAATATTCAAAATTTATTACAGTACTTCGTAAGTCACTGTTACATAAACCATAATGTCCTGACTGCCTGGTTCAATTTCTGGAGCTACAGCACCGCCGCCCATACCCTTTGCCTCCAAAGCGTAGTCAGCCCGATAAACTGGGTAGTAACCGCCGCTACTTGATTCATTAAAGGAAACTAATTTACCAAGTTTGACATCAGCCACTTTAGCTAGAGCTTCAGCTTTTTCCTTAGCATTAGCTAATGCTTTCTCACGGGCTTCCTGGCGCAGCTTTTCTGGTTCATCAATTGTGAAATTCAGCCCGCCGATCTGATTAATACCTAGGCTGCCGGCCGCTGATAATACATCGCCAATAATTTCTAGATCTCTAATTTTGACTGTTACACTCTGGCTAACCTGATAACCTTGCAAAATCTGTCGGCCTTCAATCCAATCGTATCGAGGATAAATGTTGTAGCTTGAAGTCTGAATGTCTTCAGCTGCAATATCCATACCTTTCAATTCTTTAATTAGATTATTCATCTTTTCAGTATTTTCTTTCTGAGCATCTTCTACTTTTTTCTTCTCAGTCTCGACTCCCAGATAAATCTGGGCAATATCAGGAATAGCAGTCACTTTACCTTCACCAGAAATAGTAATGGTGTAGATTTGCTGTTCACTGCGACCAATGTAATCATGTTTCTTAACTTCATTCCAAGTTAAAACACCTAGAAAAATCACTAGAAAAACTACAATTACAGTAGCCAGAATTAACCCCCAGCGGGGTGGTTGAAATTTGATAATTTTTGTCTCTTCCATAAATTTTTAATTAATAATTATTTAGGCGCCTCTACTAATACATACGATAACATCAGTAAAAAGTAACGTCCACGCCTTCCCTCTCCCATCAAGGGAGAGGAGAGCTGAGGCCGCTATTCCACTAAATTTTTTCCTAATTCATAATTCTTGATTCTTGCTTCTTAATTCATTTCTTTAGATACTTTAACATTGGTAATTCCTTGCCGGCCAAAAATTCTAGTGACGCGCCGCCGCCAGTTGAAACATGACTAAATTTTCCATCCAACTTGTACTTGGCCACAATTGATTCAGTGTCGCCACCGCCAATCACACTTGTCGCCTTACTTCTGGCTACTGCCTGAGCGACTTTTTTGGTACCAAAAGAAAACTTATCAATTTCAAAAACTCCCATCGGTCCGTTCCAGAAAATTGTTTTTGCGTTTTTAATTATCGGTAAAAAGTTCCCCACTGTTTTAGGGCCAATATCCAAAAACTTCCAGCGTTTATTAATTCTATTTTTATCCTCCAGATCAACCACTTCAACCAAAGAATATCTATCAATTGCATTCCCCGCAACTAAATCAACTGGTAAAACAACTTTATCTTTATTTTGTTTATAAATTTTTCTAGCCAGCTTAATAAAATTAACTTTTTTCCGTCTGGCCTTGTCAACAAAAACATCTTCAACAAATGAATTACCGACTGGCACCCGACTGGCTTTGAGAAAAACATTGGCTGGTCCGCCACCGATTAAAATTTTATCTGCCAATTCAACTAGATGCTTTAAAACATCAATTTTATCCGAAATTTTCGCGCCGCCCAAAATAACCACCAATGGTTTCCTGGGCTTTTTGGCGATTTTTCCTAAAACATCAATTTCTTTTTCCAACAAAAAACCGGCATAAATCGGCAGTAATTTAGCAATACCGGTAGTCGAGGCATGAACCCGATGAGATTGGCCAAAAGCATCAAAGACAATTAAGTCCAAGCCTTGGATCAACAATTTCGCAAACTGTTTGTTATTTTCCTCTTCTTGGTGATAGAATCTGACATTTTCAAGCATCAAAATTTGACCTGACTTTAGGTTTCTAATTTCTTTAACAACTTTTGGTCCGATGCAGTCATTGAGTTTCTTAACCGGTTTATTCAAAAGTTTGGCTAGAGACTTGGCCACTGGATCCATCCGATACTTTTCTACTACTTTGCCACCGGGTCGCTTCAGCCAAGATAAAATTACTAAACTACATTTTTTTTGTAAAAGATATTTGATTGTCGGCAAAGTTTCTAGGATCCGCCGGTCGTCAGCCACTATCCACCGATTGCCTTTTTGTTCTAAAGGCACATCATAAGCCACACGCAAAAGCACCTTTTTGCCCTTTAAATTTTTAATATCTCCAATTGATTTTAGTTTCATACCCCGTTAGAAATTTTATTATTCAGCCCTCAAATTAGAAATCTAATATAAATTTCTAACGGGGCATAGCAGGCTTTATTATACCATAAAATAGATGGAAATAAAAAATTTGGATTATCCCGTTTATTAGCTAATACTTATTTAATAATTCTCATCGCAATTTAAAGGTATTGCCGTGTTTTAAAAGACCTAAATAAGATTGTAGTGATTCTGGCTTATTATTTCCCTTGATTCTTCTAAACATTCTTCTTTTAGTTTTGGTTCTTAAAACTCTACGATTAAAAAAATGCACCCAACCCAGAAGATCAAAACCTGAATTTAAAGTTTTAACAAAAATTTTTTCGGGATGAATTTCTAATTTTAGTTTTTCCATTAAAAATTTTTCAATTGGCCTAATTTGATTTTTTAGCCAAATTTTGTCAGCTGACAAAATTACAAAATCGTCGGCATAACGAATATAGTATTTTGCCTTAAGTTTATGCTTTATGAATTGGTCAAATTCATTCAAATAGATATTGACAAGTAACTGCGAAGTAAGATTGCCCAGCGGCAAGCCGACACCGGGTTTGGTGCTATAAAAACTGCCTATTATTTTGTTTAACAAACCTAAAATCTTTTCATCAGAAATATATCGGGTCAAAATCTTTTTTAAAACTTGATGGTCAATTGTGGCAAAAAACTTTTTAATGTCACCTTTTAAAATCCAGCAGGTCTTAATGTTATTTTTACTAACCTTACAAGTAAAGCTACGGAATCGGTTTAATGCCTTATGAGTGCCTTTACCTAAACGGCAAGAAAAAGAGTCGGTGATAAAAACCCTGTCAAAAAACGGACACAAAACACGATAAATCGCGTGATGAACTAATCGGTCTTTGACGCTGGCTTTGTGGATATTTCTGGGCTTGGGGTCGCAAATGTTAAAGGCTTCATAGCCGCCGTGTTGATAATTGCCGCTTGCTAAATCACAATAAAGTAAGGTAAGATTATCCATCAAGCGAAATTCAAATTCTTGGACATCTTTTTTGCTCCTTTTGCCGCGGATAAACTCCTGCCAGGCTAATAATAAATTTTCTAAACTAATAATTTCTTCAAAACTATGAGCCAATTGGATTTTGTCTCTCATAAAAATCAAATAATTACCCCCCCCAGCGAAAATTTACCCACAGTGATAAATAAAGAAAAAGAAGCTTATCAATATTGGCAGGCACTGCATCGCAATTTTCCCAAAGTAGAACGTTTTAGCCTTGGTCAAAAAATTGACTTCGTTTTTCTTGATATACTTGAATTAACTTACGCCACTTCCTACTTACCGCTTGAACAAAAAATAATTGAATTAGAAAAAATTATACCACGACTTGATATCTTGAAATTTTTTATTCAAATAGCCTGGGAAAACAAGCTTATCCATACCAGTAAGTATGCCGAGCTTTCGCAGAGGTTAAATGAAATTGGACGCATGCTGGGCGGATGGAAAAAAGGCTTACACAAAAGAAAACTCTCACCCATTAATAGATGAGAGAAACAGTAAGTTGCGGGACGACCACGCGATGAAGGTTCTCGGCGTTCCAGACGTTGGAGTTCTCAAACCGGTTGACGTTCACCTTGAGCCTGCCATCGGAATTGACGTTCACGTTGGCGACGAAGAAATGTGCCATAAGCCATCTCTGCCACCATCCTTTGAATACTCTCCGGATTGTATTTTATTTGGAACATGGAAGTTCTCCAGCTTATTGTACCAACTGGCTGTTTTTTTGTTTTGAAAAACGCCTCCACTCTTTCGCAAGACGTATCCGACGAAATCCTCAAATAGCGATTTTCAACAGCCTTGACCTGAAGCCGTAGCCGCAAGGTTTTCCTAGCTGCATTGATATTATACAAAAAAATCCCCTGGGTTCCAAGTGTTACAGAACCCAAGGGGAAAAGGACTAAGGGTTTGAAGGTGTCAGAGCGTCAGAGTGTCAAGCCAGTTGCGGGACGACCACGCGATGAAGGTTCCCGGCGTGCCAGACGACGGAGTGCTCAAACCGGTCGACGCCCACCAAGAGCCCGCCACCGGAAGCGACGCGCACGCGGGCGACGAAGAAATGATTGTGCGACCTAAACAGAAAGAAAGTCGCGTAACCATCGCTCCGAAGCCACTGGCAGTGCTTCCTTACAAAGCCCTTAATCTGGGCTTGCGTGAAACAAAGCTTTTCCGCGTCTTCCGAAAGCGACCCGAACATCTGGGCGAACGTGGCGTCTTTCACCATCTCGTAAACTCTGACGCTAGTTTCCACCGTAGTCACTCCCGTCTCGTCAGCTTTCCAGTTCTGGAAATCCGGGTCAATGTAGGCAAACACATCGTTTGCCTCAACCAAGGTCTCCGAACCGTCGACCGAGTCAATGGTAAGATTCTCGCTGCCGGAAATGAGCCTCAGAAAGCTTTGGCCACTGAAACGCCTTTCCATGACCAACTGCAGATCGTCGGCCACTTCATTGGGATTAAGAGTCCCTTCAAGAACTCGGCGCTGGATTTCCCAACACCTTCGACTGACCAACCCGAAAGGGCCGTCTGCGACAATGTGTTGCATCGTCATAATGACAACCTCCTAAGTTTTATTCGTCCGATATTAACCCGTCGGATCCACGAGTTTCCTTATTTCAATGAGGAATATATGATAGTAGCACATCTTTATTAAAAAGTCAAGTAAAAAACCCCGAAAAATCGCTAAATTAAAATAAAAAAGAATCAGGAATTAAGGAAGAATAGTAACTGGAATAGCGAGCTTCAGCTCGCGTTCCGAGCACGCAGACTAAAGTCTGCTAATCCAAAGTTACTATTCATAATTCATGACTACTCCCCTTCAATTTCCACTAACTTCCAAGTGTTGCTAGTAACTTTTTTTATCACCACTTCTACACCGCGAGCCGGAGTGTTTTTAGCTAAAAGCTTAAGATTGAAAGCTAAATTATCAGCATTAATCTCTTCCCCGTGTTCAACCATACTGCCTAGCTCAATAATAATTTTCGTTACTTTCAGTAACTTATTGGCATTGGCTTTCTCTAAAGCCAGTTTTAAAATTTGGTCGGCGGCGTGAAGGTCATGCATAGCTTTTTCTACTGTGTCATTCTGAACCCGAGCGAAGCGAGGGTGAAGAATCTTATTGGATAAAAGACGAGATTCTTCGCCCCACCTCTGGCGGGGCTCAGAATGACACTGTGATTAGTGTGTCGCACAAGAAATACAGGGGTCATAAGCCCGAATCAAAGTTTTAATCTTTTGATTTCTCGTTTTCTGATCCAACTGCTTTAAATTAGGTAAATAAACTTTTAAGTCTTCTTCAATATTATTTAAAAACTGAACCGTTGGCGTAATAATATCAGCCCTCGTGATTGTTCCGTCTCGGTCTATTTCCAACATGTCATACAAAATCCCGCGTGGGGCTTCCATCAAAGAATAGCCAACCACGGTTTTATTTTTAGGGTTGCCTGAAGCAATTAGCCCTAATTTTTTGCCCAGACTTTCTTCTGGCTTTAACGTTTTAACTAAATCCTCCAACAGCTGGCCGGAGATTTCAGTGGCGTGAACCAGCTCAATAGCCTGGGCTAAAACATTTTTAAAAGTGTTATAAATTGGAAACTTTAGTTTTAAATCTTTAACAACTCTTCCGGCTTCTTTACTTAATTTCGAATGATTGATATTTAGTCGAGCTAATGCACCATTCATAAAACTTTTACCAAGATAATTGGCCCGTTTGGCTGCCAGAGAAAGCAACTGATACTCATCAACTACCTTGCCATAATTCTTAGCGTCAAATTTTTTGCCACTCAGAAATTTAACCTGCCCATCATAAATAGCATATTCTTTATTGTCCCAAAGGCTAGCAAATTCCATCTTTCTCTCAAATTTAGGAAAATTTAATTTAGCTGCAAACTTAACCAGCTTTTGGGCTGACTGTATTGCCTCTTTGTATAAATCAAGGACTGACTGTAATGCCTTCTTGGTTGGCAGGACTTTGAAACCGCCGACTTCAGTTGCGATGGGGTGAATCGCCCGACCGCCAACTACTTCCAGAATCTTCAAGGCAAATTCCCGGTTTTTGATCGCGGCACTAGCTTCGCTAGGATGTTTTTTAATAAAATCTAGATCATCATTAATACCATAAAAATCTGGCATGGACAAAAAGTAGAGATGCAAAGCATGACTATGAATCACTTGCGAGAGCTCCATTAGTTTTCTCAGTTTTACAGTTTGAATTGTTGGATGAATACCAAAAGCGTTTTCAATTGCCTTGATAGTATTAAGCGAATGAACAATTGGACAAATACCACAAATGCGAGCCGTAATAATCGGCGCATCATAAAATTTCCGGTCAACTAGGATACTTTCAATTAATCTCACACCTTCAGTGGTTTCAATTTTAGCTTTGGCTACATCACCGTTCAAAATATGCCCGACGAAATCGAGGTGTCCTTCCATTTTGGCAAGTTGGTCGATTTTAATTCGCATAATTTTACAATAAATTCTAAACACGAAACCTGCCTGCCGGCAGGCAGGTCCTAAATTTTAATAGAATTTAGATATTAAGATTTAGGATTTTTACAGTTAATATCCCGGCCGTAATCCCAACTACATCCACTAATATATCCTCCAATGACTCTTTGGCGCTATTCTTGCCTTTCTGTTGGTCATATAATTCCTTGACTAAGCCGACAACTAAAACTATAGTAATGGTAATTAATTTATCTTCCATCAACCAATAAATTATAGCCGCCAAAATAAATGATAACAGAAAATGCTTGATTTTATCTTTATACTTCATAAATCAGGATTATCTAACTTCTCTTTGACTAATTTCGCGGCCTGATTAATATCTCCGGACAAAGCCAGCTGCTGAATATCTTCATTACTATCAATAATTTCTCTCATCCTATCATTATATTGTTTAATCCAAGCTGAGATAGCACCATTATCATGCCTTGGCACTTCAAATTCTTCGATCACTGCTTCTTCTAGCTTAATCCTTTCCTTTGATACAATCCACTCTTTTTTGTTTGCTCCCTCCCCTGAATTTTCAGGTGATTCCATTATTCTTTCCCTTTCTTCTTTTGTTTAATAATCATTAATGACTTAGGTTTTTGCTGGACTCTCCACTCCTTATTGGCTTGGTCAGCCCAATCATCTTTGACTCCGAATACCTCCAGAACCCTTGTAATTTCACCGATAGTATGCCCCTCTAAAAAACAATTCTTCACAAATTTATCAACATCCGGCTCTTCTAGTAAACCACGGCAGCCCCAGCAGGCTTGCTTGCTTTTTAGACAAACAGCGTCGCAACCGCCTAAAGTGATCGGGCCGCAGCAAAGTTCGCCGTTTTGCAGCAAACATTCATAACCATTGATTTGGCATTCGTAGCAAACCGGGTTTTGTGGGATAAAAGGTTTTCTGCCAGCCAAAATTTGCTGGAAAATTATTAAAAATTCTTCGCCATTAATTGGGCAGGTTGGAATTGTAAAATCAACTTTGACAATTTCAGCAATTGGCAAAACCACTTCATTGTTAATTCCTTTGGGCTTATCATAAACCATACCCATTGCTCTAATTCGTCCAACCCAGTTTTTCATCCGATGAACTCCGCCAGTATGAGCACAATTGCCTAAAACAATTAACATTTTAGAAACCCGGCGTAACTCTTTAAGATGGGCTAAGTTCTTCTTGGTCACAGCTGAACCTTCAATAAAACAAACATCATATGGCCCGCGCTTGGCTGGATCTTCTTTAACCATTCGAAATTCAACTAAATCAATCTTTTGGGCTAGCTCGAGAAATCTTTTACCTAAATCCAGGATAGCAAACTCACAGCCTTCGCAACAGGTTAGACCGACAATCGCAACTTTTAGTTTTTGACTTTTCTTGGCTTTCATAATAATATGATTTTATCAAAACTAGGAGGAATTGAGATGATAAAAAAGCAAGAAGTGACCGAATTTCTGCACGACCCCTGGAAGTTTGGGTTGCTACTCCTGATTATCCTCTTCATCGTACTGGTCTTTGCGATGTTTCTTATGCCATCACCTGACGTCTCTGTCAGGTGATGATTTTTATAAATTAACTAATGCTAAATTATATCTTGTCCATCTTTCCAAATTCTTCGCTTGGCCTTCAGTCAACACGTCACAAACCCAGCTCCAATGCAATGATACCCAATCCCCTGCCTTTATTTCTTTAACAAATGCTTTGTCATTTATTTCCGTCCAGACTTCTTTTTCAACTGATTGGCCTAATTTTAATTTATTATTTTCAATCACCAGTGGCTGATATTCAACAATCATCTTTCTGGAAAAATTATCCTTGATTCGTGATTCTTGATTCTTAATTCTCGCCACAGCGATCCGGCACTCATCCATTGTATGCAAAGTATGCTCCACCGGATAATGCCCGGTCCGCTTGGGGATGTTGAAAACATGGAAGCTATGGTGCGGCTTAGCGCCCATCGGGATTTTGCCAAAAACTTTTTCCAATAATTTCAAATTAAATTTCTTTTTTAACTTTTGTTCGTCAATTAAATAGCGGTAAAAATTCTGCATGGAAACGTTTTCCAAAAGTTCATTACCAATCCAATAGGCTTCAACCACTTTATAATTAAACGGATCAGCAATCTGGTTAGCCTGCGCAATCAAACGTAAATAAGGATACATGGTTTCGAATTCTTTCAAAAGCATTTGCAGCCCCGGATCGCTTTGGCCGGCTTGCGTAATATAGCTAAAAATTTCTGAATTAGAATCCCCGCCGCAATAACGGAGTTTATTGGGCATGAAAGCATAACGAGCCGCTAAAATTGCACCGTCAAATTTTTGCTGGTTTGGTTGCATAATTTGCTTTTGGCTTAAGTCGCCAGAATAATAATATCGCGGAAACTATAATTATCGCACCCCAAATATTTTGACCTTTTAATTGATGAGTAACAAAGGCACTATTCAAAAAAGTAGTAATTGGCGAAGCTAAAACCAAAAAGCAAGTTACTATTGTGGCAGGCAATTTTTTCAAAGCCGCATACCAAGTCAAGACATAACCAGTTAAAAAAGCCGAAACCAGCAAAATCCAGCCAATCTGACTAAAGTTTAAAGTAAACAAACTGGCTGTGTTGTCAGTTACCGCAAGAAAACCCAAAAGAATGATTGAGCCAAAAAACATTCTACCCCAAGCCAATACAGTTGAATCAAGTTGGCGCAAAGCAATTTTAGCAATCACATTTTCAATCGCCCAAAGTAGAGTGGCAATTAAAATCAGACTTTCAGCATAACCCCATGAGAAACCCTTGAATCCCTCAAAAATGATATTGCCAAATAACAATAGTCCTAAGGCTAAAAACTGCAGTTTTGTAATTTTTTCTTTCAGGACCGGCCAAGCTAAAATCGCCACCCAGATAAACAAAGTTTTATGGATAAACGAAGCGTTCACCGCCGAAGTCAGACTCAAACCTTTGAAAAACAGCAAAAACGGAAAACTGCCGCCGATCAAACCAATCAATGCCAATTTGCCCCAATCTTTAGCCGACAATTTTTTCAATTTGGACAAAATCATTGGCGACAAAATCACCAACGACAAAATCAAAGCGACAACCACATTTTTCAAAGTGGTATATTGAAAAGCATTTTTACCAACTGCCTGCATCACAAATTTATTGAAAAAATTAGCAAAGCCAGAAATTACGGCAGTAATTAATACTAAGTAAATTCCTTTTTTCATACTATTTAAAATAGTTATTTATTTCTTTGGCCTCCTTAGTACTAATTTTGGCCAGCGCCAAATCGGCATTGGTCAAAACCCAATCCCCCGCCTTCACTCGCCTTCGGCGAGTTTCGGCGGGCAAGCCTTTTTCTTGTCCAATCAGCAATACAATACTAACCTTACGGCCATCGAAAAGTTCAGCCGTTGTCCCTTCGACTTTTTTAATTCTAACCGGAATTGTTAAACACATAGATTATTTCTTTTTTTTCTTTTTTGGTTTACAGCTTCCACAACTCATAAATTTTATTTATTAATATTAAATTCCTGATATAAAACTTCCTGGGATTCCCCGTTCTTATTATAAATCACCTTCAGCCAGTAATCGCCCGGTTTTATGCCCATGATATCAGCATAAAATTTGACGCTGCATCTTTCTTTAGTTTCGTTGCCTGACAAACTCAAAACAAGATTTTTACCTGAGACATCCAAACTGGCTTTAAAACTTTTTGAATCGCAGCTGAAATCAGCAAAAGGCATCTCCAAGTAAACACCGTCAGGTTTACTCTCCAATTTTGTTTCTGTGATTAACTCACCACTAAAACCATACTGCATCGAATAACTCTCTTTTAAACAACCAACCAACACTAAACTGAAAAGTAAAATTAAAATAATTATTTTATATTTCACATTCATCAAATAAATATTTCAAAGCTAAAATCGTAATTACTGCCTCTAGTAACCCACCGATTGCATGGGTTGAGACCATGGCTGGCAAAACAATACTTAGAGGTACAACATTAGAAATTGCTGCTTCAAATGAATAAAATATGGCAGCCACTACGACTGAAGCCCAACTAACTAAAATAATTGTTATGTACTTTTTTTTGAAAAGATTTTTTATTAGTTTATATAAATAATAACCACCGACACTCGTTACAATACCCATATTAAAAATGTTGGCACCAAGCGCTATTATTCCGCCGTCAGCCAAAAACACGGCCTGAATACCCAAAACTGCTGACATCACTGCTACCCCCAGCCAGGGGCCTAAAACCAAGGCGGCTAAAAATCCCCCGATCAAATGAACTGTTCCGATGTTGGGAATCACAAAATCTATCATTTGCCCGGTAAAAATCACACAAGCCACTAAAACCATCTGCTGCCATTTATTTTTTGCTCCGAGCCTTAATCGTATCTTGGTAAAAACATGGCGATAATTCAGCACTCCAATATCAGTTACAAGTTGGGGTGAACAGATTTTAACTTTCTCAAACAAAGAATTCTTAGCTTGTTTCAGCGCGTGCAAAACAACGGCTGCAGAAACAGCAATAAAACTTATACTGACTTGATTGTTGATAAATCCATCAGGAATATGCATAATAATTTAACTCCAAGCCTAAAAATCTTATCTCTTCTTGAGAATCATGGCAGTACCAGCCACCACTAAAATCAACGGCCAGATAACGTCCCAGGTTGTCCCGGAAATGATTCCCAAGTTTTTCAGCAAAAATATGGCGCCAACCACTACCAAAGCTACTCCTAACATAGTTTTTTAGTTAATTGTTAAATGTTAATTGTTAATGGTTATACTGCTCCTTTTATATCTTTTAATTGTTCCCAGGAAAACACCGGCCCATCTTTACAAACATAATATGAGCCAATCGCGCAGTGCTGGCAGACGCCAACGCCGCAATACATTCGCCTCTCTAAAGAAACATAAATATCGCTGTCAGCCATTCCCCGAGCCTGTAATTCCTGAATTACAAACTTATACATTATTGGCGGACCAACAATCAAGGCAACGGTATTAGAAAAATCCTGACGGTCATTGAATAAGGCTGTTACGACTCCTTTTTTACCTTTCCAACTTTTCGACGGCTTATCCAAAGCGATATCCAGTTCAACTTTCTTGCGCCACTGACTATATTCTTTTTTGAAATACAAATTCTCTTCATTCAAACAGCCATAGAAAACATTGAGCTTGCCTAGATTCAGTTTACCGGCCAAATAATCAAGAACAAACGACCTCATTGTCACAAAACCGCAACCACCGCCAATCAAAAGCAAATCTTTGTCCTTAAATTGCAACAAAGGCAAACCATTGCCAAACGGACCGCGAATAGTAACCAAGTCGCCTACTTTCAACAAATGAAGTTGATTGGTTAGGATTCCGACTTTTCTAACTGTTAAATCAAAGGTGTTGGTTTTGACTGATGAAGAACAAATGTCAAACGGCGCCTCGCCATAATCAAATAAACCAAGCATCAAAAATTGGCCATGGGTAAAATTAAGATTATTCTGATTGGCCTTATCAACAAATTGAAAAGTAAAAAGCTTGGTATCCGGCGTTTCGTCCTGAATCTTCAGTATTTTGGCAAATTTTGGTAAATAAGGATTATACATAAATCATTTTAATGTTTCGGCAACTTTCTGGAATATATTAAGTACTTCTTGAAAATCTTTTTCCGATTCGCTTCCAGCCGCAATCCTTACGGTTCTACTATCTAACGCATAATTGGAAAGCCAGGTTTTAATATGGCCGAAGCTTGAGCCTAAACCAATTTTTTCGCCAGCCGCGTCTTTAATTTTCTGCATAAATTCTTCACCGGTAATTTTTTCCGGCAAGGTAACATAGAATAAAGTTACCGCCCCTTCTGGCGCTAAAATATTTACCACTTCACTTTGTTTATTTTCAGGTAAATTAGGATGTGATACTTCAAATCCAGGAATTTCACTTAAGGCGTGCGCCAACTCTAACGCATTACGAGCGTGGTTTTTCATAATTTCTGGCATAGTTTTATAAATTGTCTCAGGAATTCTACGTTCGTCAGTGGGTTGCAAATATGTTCCCAGCTCAATCCTCCTTGATTTTATTGCTTGAATTTTTTCTGGATCATCAGAATAAGCCAAGCCAAGAGTAATCTCATTAGCGCCTTCTTGATAGTGTTTAGTGCCGCTCTCTACAATTACTTTTTTCACATCATGGTCCCTCAGTGTTACCAAAGGATTTAATAATTGAGGCGAAGGCAAAGTATTATCAATAATCAAAGAAAGTATCTCTCGACTGTCGCCAATAATACGCTTGATGATTCTAGACAATTCGCGCATTGTATCTTCGCGGCCAAGACCGGTTTCCTGTTCAATTTGTCTTATCGCTTTGCGAAAAACCAAAGGATTTTGCCCTTGCCTATATTCTTCAATTAAATTAAGGATTAAATTCTGTGTTTCTGGCGTAATCTCTTTTAATTTTCCTTTATTACTCAACAAATTAGCCAAAACTTTTTCCGGCGAAAAGTCGCGCTGGTAATGTTCGTTAGTTTCTTGGGTAATGCTTCCGAGTTTTTCAAGATCGGTTACCTCCATCTTTTTTGAATTGGCGATACTTTCGGCAATAATAAGCCTGGGCCTTTCTTTTTCAATTAATTCTTGCAGTCCTGGCATATCCGTGGAATCAAAAAAGACGACTTTAATGCCTAATTTCTCAAGTTGTTTGATGTCAGACTTGGTGGTGTCATAAACCGCCTCCGCACAAAATACCACATCGCCCTCCTTAAGGCCTTCCGCCTCAATGGCGGAATGCATGGCCGCGGCGCCAGAATTAAACAAAGCAGTGTCGGCCGCCCCTTCAATCATTTCCGTTATATTTGCTTCCCGCTCCAATAACTCTTTGTAATTATAGCGGGCATAACCAACATCATTGATCTCTGCATTAAATTCCGCCATATCATCAAATTCAGTAGCAATCTTTGGTGGTTCTTGAGATCCTTCTTTTTCCGGCATATTTATTTAGTTAATTTAATAATAGGCATATTTTTTGTGAATTCGTGCGAAGTAAACAACCATTCGATCTTTTTAAACCCAGCCGGCTTAATATATTTTTCTAATTCTTCTTTAGAAATATAACTTCGGAATTTAGTTCCCTCCGGCATAGAAATTAATGGCTGAATGTCTCGATAATCTTTTTTGCTAATTTTCCCTTTTTGATAAAAATTTTTAATCACTTCTCTGGCCTTTGGATAATCTAAATAGCCATATTTATCGGCACAGTGAATATATAAAGCGACTTCCAAATAGCTAAAAAGTCTATAAGGTCTATTCTGAGCAAAAGCCCATTTGTCAATAATAGTTTGCAACTGATCTTTGTCTTTTGGAAATTTCACATTTCCCCGGCAGAAAAAAATACCGCCGGACTTTAGTGATTTATACATTTTTTTAAAAAGCGTAAGCACTTGATCGTGCCTGACAACATTAAATGGCCGGTGTCCCAAAATAAAATCAAAATAATTAGCCTGATTAACCTTTAACCAATCCGTTTCTATAAAATGTTCTTTCTTAAATTTTTCTTTTGAGTATACAGTTAAAGAATCGAAATTTTCTTTAGAAAAATCAACAACGTAAGGGATAATGCCTAAACGCTTGCACAGTGAACGATACTCAATGGTTGATCCTAAAATCATCAACTTTAGTTTTTTAACATCCTGGTTATAATTCTTGATAACTCGTTCCTCAATTTTTAATTCTTCGCCGTCTGGCCTGGCTGGTATTGGAAATTTATCCCATAATTCAGCATAGCTCCAACTAGCCGTAGTTTCGTCAATTTCCCTTCTTTTCGAACCTTCCATAAATTAAAAATTTAAATTTTTATTTTACTTTCCCCTTTAAAATCCTTTGTAAATTCTTTTTAATATCAATCCCAACCGGGCAGACTTTAGTACACCGACCGCAGCCAACGCAGCCGAGTTGACTGATTTCATCTGGAATCCGGACAAATTTATGCTCGTACCAAAATCGGATTCTTTCGGCGGTGGTATTTAAAAATTTTGGTTTCTTGCTGTCAATTTCTGTTCCGGCCACTTCGGAAAAATCCGTGTAAAAACAAACTCCCCAGCAGCGGAAACGCTGGCCGGAATTTTTTTGCAAAGCCGGATTGTCAAAAATATCAAAGCAAAAACAGGTTGGGCAAATTAAAGTGCACTTGCCGCATTCAATACAGCGCTGCCCCAGTTCCTGCCAAATTTCCTCGTTCTCTTCGTTGTAAAACTTCTCTCTAATCTTTAACATTTGCGCATCAGGCCCTTGCTCACGGATTGGACCAACATATTCAATATGCTCATAATACTTATAGCCAAAATCATCCAAGATACGCTGGCCATCTTCAGAGCCAGTATAAACTACAAAATCCTTGCCCTTGATTGCTAAAAAGATGTCATATTTAATGTGTTCTAAAATATCTTCTTCGAATTTATCAATAAAAAACTGATAATTTTCCTTAGGCACTAAACCATGACCAATTATCAAAGTGTTTTCCAAACGATTTTGATAATAATGATCTTTAGTAAAAATACTATCAAGCATGGTAATTGCCTTTAGGTCCGGGATGGTTAAGCCAAAAATTACCTGATGGGGTGATTTAACATCAGGAATAATTTTTTTGTCTTTATAATTAAAAAGGACCTCTTTGGGAGGCACTAAAATTCGCTTAAATGAGTGTAGAGGCAACTCACTAGTTAGCTCAATCTTTTTAGGGTCAGTCAACTGTTCAATCACTAATTCACCATTAATCCGTTGTGGTGCCCAGACAAGATTTTGTTGAGCTAAAAACTCAAGAAATTTATATAATTGATTAGCCTTCATTATGAATATATTATAACATAAAAAACAAAAAGGCGGAACTTCGTCCGCCTTCAAAAACTAGTTGGCAAATTCAAGGAATGAATTTGCCAACATCGAGGTCAAAAATCGCTGTTGCTCCTGCTTGGTTCAGCTGAACCAGTAGAGAATCGAGCTTGTCTTGCTCAATAATTGATTCGACAGAAAAACCGCCATCACCAGCCAGCTCATTGACTGTTGGTTTGTCAGCAGCCGGCATAAACGCCAGTATCGCTGCCAATCTCCCTTTAGTGACATTACATTTCACCAGTCGGCGAGTGCGGCCAGAGATAACCGCATCCAAAAGAAGAATAATTTCTTCAATCACCTCATGCGACCGGCCGTTTTGCCAAGCTTTGGGGTGAGTAATTAGGCAAGTTTGAGATTCCAAAATACTTTCTTCCAAAATCACCCAGCCGTTTTCCGCCAGCGACCGGCCTGTCTCGCTATTCTCCAAAATGGCGTCAGCAATCTCAATATATCCTTCAGTTGATCCATGACAAGCACGGATTCTGGGTATAACGCCATTTTTAGCGGTCCAGTCTGAAGCAAAATGAGGATACTCTGTCACCAGTTCATGATCTGAACCTAGATCACGAACCGAATGAATCGGCGAACCTTTCGGTACGGCAAGTACCAGTTTGGTTTTGCCTACTCCGCCGCGCGACAAAGGATAATGTCGCAAAATGACCAATTCGTCTTTTCTGCCTGACTCGGCAATACAATCATCACCGGTAAAGGCAAGGTCTAATCGTTGATCAGCAATAATCCAAGGGCTGTCCCATGGACGCAACAGCGTCGCCCAGTTGTATGGCTCTGGGAAAAGACGAGAGTTGCCAATTAATGCCCGGTAACTTCGACCCGGGCTTAAGAAAATGGGAATACCGGCATCAGCCAGCAGTTTGAGAACAACATCTTGTAAAGAACCATTTGGTAACAACAATCTGCAACCGTTCATTGTTGTGTATCCTCCTTTCCAGTGGAATAAACCACTCTAGCAAATAATCCCTTTTTAGTCAAGGAATAAAAAAATAAAAGGGAGGCAAGGCAGGTCAAGACCTGCAGACCTACAAACGCCCTGCCTCCCGACGGCCGCCTCTTTTAGAGATTGGTCGCATTTTCAATTACTATCCCCGGTCCAATAATCTGAATCGGGTCGCCACCAAAAACGCGGCTGGATTCCCCGAACATTCCTCGTTGATCCAGTTCACGGATCTGGTTTTCGGTTTCCAAAGTTGTCACCGAACGAGCAAACACCAATAGATTACCCATTGGGTCAACATTGATGTTGATTTCATCTGCTGCCATACTGTCCACCTCCTTTCTATTCAATAAATTCACCAGTTTCTACTTGGGGGTTTCCATGAGTCAAGAGAAGATATATAAGAAAACCTTGTTCGAACTCGCCTCTCTGCCTCATCTCTTGCCTTTTGTACTGATAAGTCATCACTATAATCAACATACTGTGATCGAAGCTCACTGATGAAATCAGTATTAAATTCCATATGTTGACAAATTCTCTTTGACCTCTTTCTTTCCTCTATTTCCACTCTTTCCCAATCTGTGAGTCCATCAAATTGAAGATAAAAAGCTGGACGCCCAGGAGATAGTGCATTCAACCATGGATTATCAATTACGCGCCTAAACCAATTTAATTCTCTTTCCTCCATCGAACCATGTATTGATCTATAAATCATTTCATTTCACCTCCTAGTTAGTTAATTCATCTTCCGTATCTTCAAAACTGTCATCTGCGTCAAAGAAATCACTGACGTCGGAAAATATTAATCTATCTGTGATCATGTCTTGACTAATAAACTGATCAAAACAAGACCGCCGTTCCAAATGGCAAGCGTCTCCCTTGCCACCAACTTTAACACCAATAAGAATGGCATCACCGTCACAGTCTGCTTTTAACCAGCGAATTTCCATGACTGAACCTGATGTCTCCCCTTTGTGCCAGAGTCTTTTTTGGGAAGTTGACCAAAGCCAAACGGTGCGTTCTCTTCTGGTCAGCCATAAAGCGGCCCGGTTCATAAATCCATGCATCAAGACTTCCTTGGTGTCAGCGTCTTGGATAATTGCTATTAATAATCCATTTCGCTTCTCAAAATTTGGGAATTGTTTCTGTGAAGCCATTGTAATTCTCCTTTCAAAAAGTAAGGTGGGAGAGAAGACAGTGTTCATCTTCTCTCCGTAGATTAGAAATTAAAGTGCTTTAGCTTCAATTTTCCCTTACTAGAACCCTGGCAGTTTTGCCACCAGCGGCTCCTTTTGGCCTGGCAGATTAATTAACACAAATTTCCTCTGGCAAGCGGGACATTGCATCGGGCTGCCAAAAATCATTGCTGGACGGTAGCGTGGAATATGAGATTCAGAATCTGCTGTAAGAACCAGAATGGGAATAAAACCAACAGATGCACCGTCACTAATATTCAATAGGGTTCGACAATAATGGCAGATCACCGCAGCCGTTATCTTTTGGTCTGTCGACGGTTGGGTAGCGTCATTTACTTCATTATCCATGTGATGATACCTCCTTTTGTCAAAGATCATTAGGTTTTGTAAAAGCAAAACCCCGCCAGAGGCGGGGTCATTAGATATTTACTAAAAATACCAAATCACCTCGACTCTGGCGAAGTAACTTGGTGATGATGATTAATAAATTTTGAGGATTTTATAGTCATATTCGTTTTAAAATTAATTGATAACCGCCTTCTCCATGATTTAACCAATGGGCCACTCTAGTTACAGTAGTGGTACTTAATCCGGTTTTTTCAGCAATCTGGCGGTATGGCTGGCCTTTTTGCAGCATTTCTACTGCTTGCCAACGTTTAGCCATTTCTTCCAATTCCTCTAAAGTACATAGATCTCGGAAAAAAGCGGCTACTTCTTTTTCAGTTCTTAGCTTCAAAATAGCTTTAAAAAGCTGTTTTGACTGTCTATTTAGCCAATTATGACCTGTTTTCATAGTTTTAATGTATTAATATACTAATACATTATCACAAGTGAAAAATCTTGTCAAGTGGGTGGCTGTGGATAAAAAGAAAAAGACGGAATTTCTTCCGTCTCCGTAGTAAGAACAAAAACTAGGTAAACATCTCGACTGCCATCTTGAAAAAATCAAAGCCATCGTCAGCCCAGAGGCGCTTGCCCATAATGAAGCCGATGACGTTTCTAGGCATGGCAACAATTTCATCCAGATGTTCTCTGGTGCTAATACCGCCGGAGATGATAAACTTCATATCCGGGTGTATTTCTGCCTCGCGGGCAATAACAGCTAAATTTGGGCCGGTCTGGGCGCCATCGCGGCTTTTGTCAGTCATTATCACGGATAGGAAACCAAAATTGCAGATTCTGTTCAGTGCTTCTGTTACACTTAGACCGGTTTTTTCCTGCCAACCCTTAACCTTGACTTCATTGCCTTCAAAACCAATGTCAGCAATTAGTCGCATTCGCGATCCTTCATCCTTCAAGTAGCGCTGGATTTCCTCATCCGGCGCCAAAGCACTGGTACCCAGAATCATAAAATCAACGCCAAAGACTGCGGCAGCGACGACATCTTTACCGGTCCGAATTCCACCGCCTACTTGAACTGGGATACTAAGCGCTTGAACGACTCGCTGAATCTGAAGTAGATTCAAAGCACTCGCTTCAGCACCAAGTGCCCCGTCTAAATTCACCAGATGAAATCGCATGGCGTCCAATTCCTGGAACTGTAAAGCCCGCTGAACCGGATCAGCCTCGTAAAACTCGGCTTTACTTGGATCTCCCTGGTATAACCGACAAGGCCTGCCTCGCAAAAAATCAATCGAAGGAATCACTATCATCTTTCTTTTTCACCTCCTCATCCTTTCAAAGGTCAAAAACTCAGGGGATATTTTCATATCCGGGGAGGGTGACGCGGAAACCATAGCAGGTGAGATCAAATGGCTCATCCCTAATAATGAGTTCTGGGTCTTTTGCCCTGTCAGCGGCAAGCAGTTTGACAATTGCAATCAAATCTTCTGCTGCGACCTTGGCCCGGAATTCATCTCTCTTTTGGCCATCAGGGATACTGAAAATAATCTCTTCTACTTCTATCTTAATTTCCGCTTTTCCACTCACTAAACCACGCTGTAACCGTTTACAAAACAGTTCCGAAAGTGTTTCGGGGTTTGGCACCAAAGAAAAACCAACCACCTGTCCTCCATCTCTTAACACCTGAAAGTTTATTTCCTTCGACATCTGGCTTCCCTCCTTTCATTTTTATTTTGCATTATTTCTTTATTCAGTTTTCAAGGTGATAAAACCTTAGCAAATAATCTCTTCTTAGTCAAGGATAAACTAAAACCGAGGCAGGGACGCCTCGGCTTTATCGCTTAACTCTACTCTCTTTCCTTGCACCCGCAAGTGCAACCCGCTTCACAGCTGCAGCAATGATAGCAAACTTCTGGCTCGCATTTGCAGGCAGTTGTTTCGTCAATTGGCATCGTGCATTTTGAACAATTCATATAATTCTATTTGTCATTGCGAGCCCCGATGAAATCGGGGCGAAGCAATCTAGATTGCTTCGTCGTGCCGACAAGTCGGCACTCCTCGCAATGACACTTAAAAAATTATTTTTGATTAATTGTTTTTGCTACTGCTTCAGCCATCTCTGCCAGTCGCAGACTATAAGCCCATTCATTATCATACCAGGCAAATACCTTAACTAAATTACCGCCGATCACTTTAGTTAGCTCTAAATCTATAATCGCCGAGTAGAAAGTGCCGACAATGTCTGAGGAAACAACTGGTTTATTAGTGACTGCTAAAATGTTTTTAAATAAAGGATTTTTCACTGCCTTTTTGAACTCGTCGTTAACCTGCTTAACAGTTACTTTCTTTCTTTTTAAAACCGCCGTGATATCGGAAATCGAGCCGCAAATAGTCGGTACCCTGATCGCCATACCGTCAAATAAATTCTCTAAGGTTGGTACGACTTTAGTGGTGGCAATGGCCGCGCCAGTAGAAGTTGGCACTATATTATAAGCGGCGGCACGAGCCCGGCGCAAATCTTTATGAGGGCCATCAACTAAGTTTTGATCAGCAGTATAAGAATGAACGGTTGTCATTAAAGCTTTTTCAACACCAAATTTTGATTCTAAGACTTGGATTACCGGAGAAATACAATTAGTGGTACAGGAAGCCATAGAAATGACTGCATCACATTTACCTTTTTTAACACAATCTTCAGTTTCCTTAGTGCCCAAAACCAAAGTTTGAGTTACTGCATCTTTAGCTGGGGCGGAAATTATCACTTTTTTAGCGCCAGCTTTAAGATGAGCTGAAGCCTCCTGTTTATTGGTAAAGCGGCCAGTACATTCCAAAACTACGTCAACTTTCAATTTTTGCCAAGGCAATTTAGCTGGCTCTTTCTCCTCAAACACCGGATATAATTTACCGTCAACTTTAAGACCTTCTTTTGTTCCCTGAACATTTTTAGGATATTCGCCATAAACGCTGTCATACTTCAAAAGATGGGTTAAGGTTTTGTTATCCATCAAATCATTAATCCCGACGACCTCCAGATTTTTATTTTGTAAAGCAGCTTTGAAAGCGGCTCGGCCAATCCGGCCGAAACCGTTGATGGCTATTTTTATCGCCATAATTTTGTGGTTATTAATTATCAATTTAATTATAGCACAAAAACACAAGAACAAAAAACACGAAAACATAAGATAAAAAATATGTAGGGACAGGTCGCGACCTGTCCCTACAATTATAAATAATTTGTTTTCGTGTTTTGGTACTTAGGGTTGCAGAATCTCCTCGGTTTTGCCGTCGATTGAAATCTTTACGTCTTTAACTTCCTCAAACTGCTTTAACGTCTCGGTAATCTGGGACCTGATAGCTATTACTCGACAGGAACCGGCTACGCCCTGTTGCAAAGCTTGGTTAAAATCTATATAGGCAACCCCATCTTTAACCTCTAGTTTTTGCACTTTTACTCCTTCAGTTGGAATCTGACTGACGAAACCATTGTTTTTATCATCTTCACGTGGCCCAATCAATAATTCACCAATAGCACTGACTAACAATGTATTAGCATAGCCAACTTCTCTTTCAATTGGATAAACCTTGGAACAATCCTTCATCCCTGGGTCACCCTCGGTATTATTGAAATAAACTTTTACGATTGGCTTTTTAGACTCTTTAAATCTAAGTGGCAATCTAATCAAATTTTCCTCGTGTCCATCTTTAGCATTTTTGCTGTAAACTTCCAGCCAGCCAACTGCTGAACTAGGCAGATCAAATTCCAGCTTAGCGCTATAAGCGCCCCAGCCGTTAGTGCCAATCGAGATAGTGGTAAAGCCATCGGCAATCACCTTTTCCCAAGCGTCCTTAAGGCGATAAAAAACTGTGTTTTCAAAAACATTAGCCCGCCCTGATACCTCAAAGCCGCCAGCAATCGTTTCATTGCTCAACGGTTTAGTAACAATAATATTACTCTCAATCACTGCCACTTCACCCGGCTGAACTTGGTCGTAAACATTTAAATTGCTATTTTGGTTTCCCTTTTGATTTTTTGTTAACTTAAGACAGCCGACTAGACCAATGGCCAAGCTTAAAACTAAAACCAGTTGGAAGACTTTTTTCATTATTATTGACTAATAATTTTAACCTTGAAACTGTCTTGGGGTTCCTCCTCTATTTTACCGTAATCAAATTGTAAATCAAGTCCGCATTTTTTCTCAACCTTAAACCACCACTTGGAAGTGGAAGTAGTATTAGGCTGATTTAAATCCTGGACTTGGTGGTCTTTCAAAGTTAAACAGTCACTCGAAGTGGGGCTGATCGCCACCCAGAATAAACCGCTGTCACCTACTCCAGTCAAATTTAAATACAGGACGTCACCTGGATTAGCGGTAATTTCCTCATTGTTTTTTTTAGTAATGTCTAAGACTCTGCCTGTCTCTGGCACCACTGACGGTCCTGCTTGTTTATTACTTTTACAGGCGACTAAACCTAAACTAATAATTATCAATAAACTTAAAGGTAAAATTCTTTTCATAAAATTATTCCTTTTGTTTGCCGATTGGCACTTCAATAATACTATGAGAATCACCATTCAAAGCCACATCAACTGTCTGTTTGAGAGTATGCCAACCAATTACTGTGCCAGAGCCTTTCGGGGTTTTAATAATACTGCCGATGGCTGGCAGATCTTTGGCTACTGCTAAATAAGCTTCTTTTTCGAAAGCTAAACAACAACGTAAACGACCACAAAGTCCAGTTAGCCGATCGGAACCCCGGTGAGAAACCTGCTGAATATCAGCCAATTCAGAAGTGATGCTACCCAACTCTTTCAAATGCGTCTTACAGCAAAGATGACGGCCGCAAGAGCCAAAATCACCAGAAATTTTTGCTTCATCTCTGATACCGATCTGCTGGAGACGGATCGACTTTTGAAAATGATGAGTTAAATCTTTGACTAGTTCCCTAAAGTCAACCCGGCCATCAGAAATAAAAGGAAAAACTAGCCTACCGCCATCGAAAGAAAAGTGCACGTCAATAACCTTCATTGGTAAACTCAAATGATCTATTGCTTTTTTACAATATTCAATCGCCGTTACTCTTTGATTCCTTTGCTCCGATATGATATTTAAGTCTTCAGTTGTCACTTTTCGTACTACAGAACAAAATTCTTCTTCAGAATTAGTTGTATCATCATCTGAAACTTCTGAGATTTTTGCAATTTTACCAACATCAACGCCAGCGCTTATCTTAAAAACCACTTGATCACCAACTTTTAAATTGAGATCACTAATCTGACAATTTTGTAAACTATACCAGTGAGCAACTTCAATTTGGGCAACTTGAGACATAATATTTTAATTTCTAAATTCTATTAAAATTTAGGACCTGCCTGCCGGCAGGCAGGTTTCGTGCTTAGAATTTATTAACTTAGATTTTATAACGCGCAATTTTAACTATCTCGATACCACTGCCACTTTGTTCAATGAATTTTTCAACTGAAATTTTATCGTCTTTGATAAATGGCTGCTTAATCAAGCAGACTTCCTGATAATATTTATTAACTTTACCAGCAATAATTTTATCCCACATCGCCTCAGGCTTACCTTCAGTTTTGAGTTGTTCTTTGTAAATATCTTTTTCTCTCTTAAGCTCTGCCGGATCAACGTCTTCCGGCTTGATATATTTCGGCGACATCGCTGCTGCTTGCATTGCCAATTCAGTTGCTAATTCTTCAGTACCGCCCGCCAGAACTACGACTGAGGCTATTTTTTTATTTGAGTGTAGATAAGTACCCAAAACTTCACCTTCAACTACTTCAGCAAAAACTAACTGAATATTTTCACTAATTTTAACTACTAATTCATTTTTTATCCACTCTTCAGCCCATTTTTTAAATTCCTCTTCTTTAGTATCTAAGAGTTTATTAGCAAAATCACTCACGGTCTTGATAAAGTCTCCGGTTCGAGCAACAAAGTCTGTTTCGCAGGCTAAACCGACAACTGCCACTCTGTTACCTTGCCGGCTAAAAGCAATCACGCCTTCCTTGGTGGCTCGCTCCGCTTTTTTAGCTGCCTTGACTGCCCCTTTTTTGCGCAAAACTTCTACTGCCTTATTAATGTTATTTTCCGCTTCTTCAAGAGCCGCTTTACAGTCGTTAATACCCGCCCCTGTTAACTCTCTTAATTTTGTAATTAATCTAGTGTCTACGCTCATAAACTTTAATTATTTGTTATTTGTTTTTTTATTAGCGGGTTCAACTATTACTTTTTTTGCTTCTTTCTCCCCCTGACCTTCTTTAACTGCTTCGGCAATCAAACCGACAATTAGATCAATTGATTTTACTGCATCGTCATTAGCCGGAATTGAATAATTAATATTTTCCGGATTAGTATTAGTGTCATTAATGGCAATAATGGGAATATTTTTTTTGATTGCCTCTCTAACGGCAGTCTTTTCCTTCTTAACATCACAAACAAAAACTGCATCGGGAACTTTAGTTAAAGTAACAATACCGCCGACCGTCTTTTCTAACTTCTCGATTTCACGATCAAAATCCAACTGTTCTTTCTTGGTGTACTTACTTAATTCACCTTTCTTTCTTTTTTCCTTGAGGCTCTTGTATTTAGCAATCACTTTGGAAATAGCCGAGAAATTAGTGAAAGTGCCGCCCAGCCAACGCTCAGTGATATAAGGCATACCACAGTCTTTGGCGTCTTTGGCAATGATTGTTTGGGCCTGTTTTTTGGTACCCAAAAATAAAATAGTGCCGCCATTGCTCACTATCTTTTTAATAAACTCCAAAGCCTCCTGGAGTTTAACTTGAGTTTTCTCAATGTTAATAATATGAAACCCGTTTTTTGTTCCAAAAATATAGGGTTCCATTTTCGGATGCCGTTTGGAAATCTTGTGTCCGAAATGAACACCCGATTTCAACATTGTTAACAAATCTGGAATTTGGGGCATAAATTGTTTCCTTTTTATCCCGGAACGAACCGAGAACCCTCTACCCCTCTGCTTTAAGCCCTGGTTGAGCCAGGGAAGGAATAAAGCAGATTTACTGGAGTATGAGTGATATAAATTATTAACTCAATTAATATAGCAGAAGAGAAAAAATAAGTCAAGGAAAACTAAGTGTTAACTTCCGGTCTCACTCACCTTGACAAAATAGTAAAATTAACCTAACCTTTAACCATAAAGGAGGCTTTTGCCTTCTTTAACTTTAAGATAAGGAGGAAATTATCTTGACAATCCTAATCGTCAATGTCGGAAGCACATCGCTCAAGTTCAAAGTATTCAAATTCCCCGAAGAAACGATTTTGGCTTCGGGGAGACTGGAGAAAATCGGCAGGACAGAGTGTCCGATCACCCTGGTCGGCCGCAGCGGCAAGAAACGGGAATCAACCGCCAATTTGCCAGACTACGGTGCGGCGATTGATACCATCATCGCTGATCTACTCAGCCCGGAAGAAGGAATTCTGAATTATCTGGAGGAGCTGGCCGCCGTTGGCTTCAAGACTGTCCATGCGGGCCCGCTATCGCTGGGTGAAGGCGCTAAGTTCCTTACTCTCGACGTTCTCCAAGCGATGGAAGACTTCAGCTTCGTGGCCATGGCTCACAACCCCCCATATCTGAAAGCTATCCGAACCTTCACTGACAAACTGCCCGGTATCCCGATGGTGGGACTATTCGAACCGGCATTTCATGCCACTATGCCGCCAAAGGCCTACACCTATAGCGTCCCGTTCGAGTGGCAAGCCAAGGCTGGTATCCGCGTCTATGGCTTCAGCCACCGATCCGTCTGGGAGCAAACAGTCCGACTGCTCAATATCCCACCAAGAGAGCAGGATAAATTCCGGGTAGTCTCTTGCCACTTGGGTGGCAGTTCATCTCTTTGCGGGATCCGCGGCGGTCGTTCGATGGATACAACAATGGGTTATTCTCCCCAGACCGGCCTACCTCACAACAACCGCTGTGAAACCATCGATCCCTTTGCGGTACTTCACATGATGCAGAGGAAAGGGTGGGGAGTCGAGAAGATGGCCGAGGTACTGACGACTGAGTGTGGCCTGAAAGGGATCTCCGGCTTAAGCGGCGACGTCGGCGAACTCAACGATCAGACCGCAGACAACGGCCGGGCCCGGCTCGCCCTGGCTGTTTTCCACTACCATGTGGCAAAACAGGCTGTCGCGATGGGTGTGGCTTGTGGTGGTATCGATGCCATCGCTTTTGCCGGCGGCATCGGCGAACGCGGTGTTCCTAACCGCTGGGCGATTTGTCAGGAACTGGCGGGGATGGTCCAGGTCTTCCTGGATAAAGCCAAAAACGAGGCTTGTGTCAGCAAGGAAGGAATCATCTCCACTCATGATTCACCAGTCAAAGTGGTTGTTGTTATGACCAACGAAGAACTGGTGGTAGCCCGGGAAGTCCACGCTCTTCTGAACCGTTAGTCATTAAGTTGATTAGAGGTTCTGGCCGTTGGCCCTATTGGGTCACGGCCTTTTTCATTACCCCTCTTACCAATTTTAAAAAATTATTGATTATGATAAACTGAAGGCATATGGACCAACCCGAAGATCGACGATTATTACGTAACCGTAAAATCCTAAAATTCATTTTGAACCTTTGGACAGGATTAACTATTTTTCTTTTTATTTTAGACTTTTTTTCTGGTAATAAATTTGACAGCTCGGCGAGTATGATTGGCATAATTTATCTAGCAATTTTGGGTATTTATGCTAGTGAAAAGGAATACAGCCGCTGGAAATCAAAATTTGCCTCTCATTTTATTGGCGAAGCTTTTGTAGTAATTTGGACTATTATAATGGCAATCTTTGTTATCGCTGCTCCTCTATCCCAAGGAATCTACAAAATCCCGGCTGAATTCGCCATTGTTTACACCAGCGTAATTGGCGTTTTTGCTATTACTCGACACTCTAAAGCGATGCGCCAGCAACAAAAAACATCCCGTTAAATTTCAGTTCTAAGGGGCTTGCCAAAGATAAAATAATGTGCTAGGCTGAATTGGTATGAAAAACGATATTCATCCAAAATACTATCCTGATGCCAAAGTTATCTGCGCTTGCGGTAACAGTTTTACTGTTGGTTCAACTCAGCCCGAAATCCATATCGAGATCTGCTCTCTTTGCCACCCGTTTTATACTGGCAAACAGAAATTAGTTGACACGGCTCGCCGGGTTGAGAAATTCCAAGCCAGACTGGCGCAAAAAGAAGAAGTCTCCGCTAGTCGAAAAGGTAAAAAGGTAAAAAAGGCTAAAGCCCAAATCAGAAAAAAACAAGCTAGAAAAATAAAGGCTGAAAAAGAAAATAATCCCGCCAAAGGCGGGAT
>Ga0209541_10000779_pt1 | contig 63317 bp, 80 predicted proteins | sample RifCSPlowO2_01_FD_184027 | JGI IMG/M metagenome (GOLD analysis project Ga0209541, IMG submission 184027) | Groundwater microbial communities from Rifle, Colorado - Rifle CSP2_plank lowO2_0.1 (SPAdes) (version 2) | ecosystem: Environmental > Aquatic > Deep subsurface > Groundwater | place... | reverse complement strand
TGACGGAAGCCCTTGACGCGGCACCGGGGCAGAAGGTACTTGAGGTAGGCTCCGGGTCGGGCTACCAAGCGGCGATTTTGTCTGAAATCGTGGGCAATAAAGGCAAAGTCGTGACGATGGAAATAATAGCGAAGCTGAAGGAATTCGCGGAGAAAAACCTGTCCGGATACAAGAACGTCGAAGTGATACTCGGCGACGGCTCCAAGGGCTTCCCGCGGGAAGCACCTTACGACAGGATGATCGTGACGGCAAGCGCGAAGGCCGTGCCTGAAAAGCTTGTGGAGCAGCTCAAAGACGGAGGCACCATGGTCATACCCGTGGGCGAAGAGATGTATGTCATAAAGAAGAAGGGCAAGGCGCTGGAAAAAACCATGATCGGATACTACGCCTTCGTTCCGCTTACCGGGGCAACAGGCGCTGCGCCTTTATAACAAATCCCAAGGACATCGGAGCCTTCCGCGTAATTTGCCGCATATAAGCGACGCCATGAAATGTTGCAGTATCGGTCTTGTTATTATTCTAGGCCGGCATAGCGCCTGATTTCGCCCGCCCTGTCTGTCCGTTCCCACGTGAAATCGGCGTCGTCCCGGCCGAAGTGGCCGTAACACGCGGTTTTCCTGTATATGGGACTCAGCAGATCCAGATTCCTGATTATCATTCCCGGGCGCATGTCAAAAAGGCTTCTGACCATCTCCGTGATTTTTTCGTCCGGGATTTTCCCGGTCCCGAAAGTCCGGACCGCGACGGACACGGGCTCCGCCACGCCGATGGCGTACGCAAGCTGTATCTCGCACCTGCCTGCGACCCCGGCCGCCACTATGTTCTTTGCCATGTAACGGGCCATATATGCGCCGGACCGGTCGACCTTGGAGGGGTCTTTCCCGGAGAAACAGCCTCCTCCGTGCGGAACCGCAGGTCCATAAGAATCCACGACTATCTTCCTTCCGGTTATGCCCGTATCGGCCAGCGTTCCGCCTATCACGAACCTTCCGGTTCCGTTTATGACGAAAGCCGTCTTGTTGTCAAGCAGGACCGGGGGAATAACGTTTCTGATTATTTTTTCCGCCACGTCCTTCCTTACCTGCTCTTCAAGGATGCTTCCCTCATGCTGGGCCGCGATGACGACCGCGCCGACCCTTCCGGGCGCCCCGTTTTCATATTCCACGGTCACCTGGCTTTTTCCGTCCGGCCTCAGGTACGGCAATATACCCTGCTTCCGCACCTCGGCAAATCTTTTCATGAGCTTGTGCGCCAGCGTGATGGGCAGCGGCATCAATTCGGGCGTTTCGTCACATGCATAGCCTACCATTATGCCCTGGTCTCCTGCGCCCTGCTCCCCGGCCGGCTTGTTGACGCCCAGCGCTATGTCGGGGGATTGCCCGGTCACGGAAACCATTATGCTGCATGTCTCGCAGCCGATTCCGTCCTTCGGGTCGTCCATCCCTATTTCCTTCAGCGTTCTTCTGACCACCGACGGTATGTCAACGGACGCCGACGTCGTAATCTGCCCTGTGACGATGACCGTGCCCTGCATTATCAGGGTCTCGCAATCCACCCTTGCGCCGGGATCCTTCTCCAGGATAGCGTCCAGGACCGCGTCCGATATCTGGTCCGATGCTTTATCCGCATGCCCTTCGGCCACGGATTCAGCGGTCAGAAGGCATCTGTCAGACATAAAAATATAGCGCAGCCAAAGTATTTCAACCGATGCGCCGACCATGCCGCGATATGGCAATCACAGCTTCTGATCCGCGAAAAATCCGCCGAACTTTATAGTTAACCCAGTAAAGATTCCGTATATGATTTACTGGGTTCACATATATAGCATGTGACATAAATAATAAGCATATTATGATGTCACTGATATATGTAGAAGACATGGCATTTGCAACAAAACTAATGTCTTCTACTATAGTTCCCAAGGAAGTAATACATATGGTCAAGCAACGCTTGACCTGTACAGGAGAACCATGGTTCTCCAAGTACATTGCTTGTTTCCTTGGAGAACTATAAATGTTTTGCCGCAGTAAATATATTTACCGACTCCGGATTTTACTTCTTTTCCGGAGTATAACAGAGGTGAAACGATGCCACAGCAGACGCTGACACCTCAGCAGAAGCAGAAATGGAAGAACTGCCCGAAATGCCAGGGATGGATACCTGAATCATGGCAGCGACATGCGAAATGCGGCTGGATTGTAGAAGAACAACCAGAACAGCAGCCTGAAACCAAAAGCAGGAAAACGGGCGTAGATGCGAAGATCGCCGGATTCGCCGATATTTACAGGCAATGCAAGGCGGCCATAGAGCGCATCTATGGAACAACGGCGCTGGCGCCCGAACACATAGCGGCCGTAAACACGCTGTTCATTCAGGTCGCGCGGGAAAAACATTTCCAGGATATTCAATCCGAAAGGCCCTGAGACTATTATTTTTATTTTATTTTTGAATTGCGCCATGCAATGAAGCATTGTAAAAATGCGCTGAGAGACGCCGAGACTGCCAACGTTCAGGCGTTGAGGATCCAGACGTAATAATTAAGGACGGCTGCGAACGTCACCCACAAGATATACGGCACCATCATATAGGCTGCTCTTTTGTCTATCTTCATGAATTGCCATATCGTGGCGCCTATCATCGCCCATAATGCCAGTATCTCCGTGAACGCGAGCGCGGGATTCCGCAGCCCGAAGAATAGAATCGACCAGATTACGTTCAGGGCAAGCTGAAATCCGAAAACTATGGCAGCTTTTCTCGCTTCCTTGCCGGGACGCTTTAAGATAAGATAGAGTGACGCGCCCATAAGAAGGTAAAGCAAAGTCCAGGCCGGCGCGAAGACCCACGAAGGGGGCATGAATTCGGGCTTGACGAGGAATGCATACCAGCCGCTTATCGAAGGATAAGTGAAAACCGCTCCTATGACGCCAGCAGCCTGCGGTATTGCCAGGGCAAAAACCAGCTTGGCGATATCAAGCTTTTTTCCCGGCGCCATTGCATTATCTTGACGGCGCCGGCTTAAAGCTTCTCGCGCTGGAAATCCGTCCCTGCAAGAGTGTCTTACTGATACGGGATGCCGCCAGCGGCGGGCTTTGTTACAAAAGTCTTTTTACGTCCCACAGGTTGATATGCTTAACCAATCCAACGCAACCGATTGTGTTCTATATCCATTTACGCAACAACGCTGCCAGCGGTGACATCCTTTAAATACGCTATCCGACGATATACCCTTTATGCACGTTGACTACGGCAAGATATTCGGCGGCGCCTTAAGATACGCGTTTTCTGCGGACAAACTGCTTCCGATGTTCACGGTATATGCCGTGATGGTTCTTTCCCTGGTGTTTGTAGGAAGCGCGGCTCTGGATGCCTCCGGCACTACCGAGGCCTTTGCAGTTTCCCTGATCGGGGGCATTGCGCTGTTTGCCGTCGTTTTCATGGCGCTCATTCTCGTTTCCATATTCCTGGCCATAGCCTACACCCACAACGCGTTCCACCATGCGAAAGGCGGCCATGAAAAACTTTCCGCTTCGTATGATTACGCGAAAACCAAGTACCTGAAGACGCTGGGGGCAACTGTGATGACGTATGTGGTCGCATTTGCCGCCGGTATCATGCTCTTTCCCCTTTCCATCATCGGAATATTTGACGACTCCATCGGCCTCCTGATAGCAAGGATTATAATAGAAAATGCAGTGAACATTGCAATCTCATTGGCCCTGCTCCTCTATTTGCCCATAATAGTTCTGGAGAGCAAGGGCCTGATAGACTCGCTCAAGGAAAGCTTCGGCACGTTCCGGAAAAACGCCAAGGCCATGCTCATATACTGGCTGATATGGCTTGTCATGTTCATGATATTGCTTATTCCGGCTGCGCTCATAATGATCTTCGGCGTGAACGCCATCATGCCGGGCGCGGCTGGCATGCAATCCCTTGCCGCGGCCGTAAAAGCCGCCATGCCTCTGTTAGCGCTCCTTGCAATAGCATTGGCCGCCATAGTCGCTTATATGCAGGTATTTTATATGGCGTCGGTATCGTATCTGTATGCCCAGTTGAGGCACACAAGGCGATGATATGGAAATAGATTACGGAAAAATTTTCGGCAGGGCGGCGGCCTACAGCTTCTCGGCCCACAGGCTTGTGCCCATGCTTGCAATAAACGCAGCCGTGCTGCTGGCGGCCCTTATGATAACTCAAAGCATACTTGTGAGCGTTGCCGGCGGCTCCTTGGGTGCGTTATTTTCCGCAATAGGGATTTTCGTGATAATACTGATAATCACGGCCATTGCCGCCATATTCTTTGTCACCGCATATATCCATGACGCGAACGACTACTGGAAAGGCAAGAATCTTGATATATATCATTCCTACAGGTATGCAAGAACCAAATATCTCAAGATGCTGGGTGCTACGATTCTTGTGGGCATTATAAGCGCTGCCATAAGCATGGCAGTCGGCCTCCCCGTCATAAACGCGGCGGTTGGCGTAATCGTAGGCCTCGTCTTCATGATGTACACGCCCATAATCGTGCTCGAAAGCAGGGGGCTCGTAGATTCCATGAAGGAGAGCTACGGCATTTTCATGCGGAACAAGTTTGACGTCTTCACCTATTGGTGGGTCCTGACCGGAATACAACTGGCAATTTTCGTCGTCTCGCTTATTCCCCTCGCAATATTTTCATGGCCCGCGATAGCGGCGGCGATAGGAGGCACGCCGGTCGCGCAGGCCGTTCAGGCCAATGCAACGGCCATATCCCTCGGCATACTCGGAATGAGCGCCGTGCTTTCATACTCCACGGTCTTCGGGCTCTCGTCGCTCACGTTCATGTACGCTTCACTGAAGCACGTCAGAAAGTAGGCAGTTCTTCTTCCGGCCGGGCGGGCTTTTCTAAGGCTTTCTCAGGGATTGCGGCCTTGAACTTTTCTAGAATCTTTGAAAAATCAGGCAATTTCACGCCGTTCTCTTTGCCCTCAGGCTTTTCCTCTGCCTTCTCAGGAACCGGTTCTTTGCCATCGGCCGCTTTCTTGACGCTGGCAAGCTTGAACAGCTTCACGGCAAGCTTGTCCTTGAGCGGCATGTCGTCCCATTTGTAGAAATGTATTATCCGGAAGCCGCATATCTGGCATTCGTCGTGCTTCACCGGCGACAAAAAGTTCTTCTCGCACTTGCTGCAATAGTACCTGAAATACCCTTCGCCTATAAGGGGATGTTTCTGCTTCGCCGAAAGCTGCTTAAGAGGAGACGAGCAGAATTTGCAGCTGTCCATGGCCAGAACGGAGTCAAAACTCCTTGCGCACTTTTCGCAGAGGTAAAGGAAATTGAACCGCTTCTCACGGAATGCGTCGAAATCGTCCAGATCGCCTACTCCCCTGTCAGTGATAGGAGAAGTGGATTCCATATCTATCCCATGAAGCTGCCGAAGCCCTGCAGGGCTGCGTTTTCCTGGTCCTCGATTTTCTGGAGCACGATCTCTTTTTTGCCGTGCTTTATTGCCATCGTCTTGAGAAGCTCGCGCGCCTTTGCAATGCCCTCTGCAGAGCAGTCAACTATTATAAAATACCCTTCTTCCTTGATGTCCAGCGAAGCCGCAGCGCGAAGCATAATGCTGCCCCTGCTGACGACGTCGTCCTTCTTCAAGGCGTCCTCGGCCTTGAGCTTGTCTTCCGGCTTGACAAGAAAAACCTCTTTCATAGCAATAATCCCTCGGGAAATTTATTTATAATAGTAAAAAACATTAATTATGAAATAAACCGCAGGTAAAAATTCCATTATTATTGCAATTTACTATAACAGTATCCTATGGCGCCATTCAGAATTAAGCTGCAACTTTCCTGTGTTTTTCCATAATGCGCTTTATCTTCTCGCGTTCCTTGTTGGAAGGCTTCCTCGCGCTTCTGCCCAGCTGCATGTAACGCCCTCCGTTATAAGCAACCGGTTTATTCTCCGAGACGGAAGCGGCAAGCACTTCGCCGACAAACATTGTGTGGTCGCCAAGGCGTATCGCCTTTACGAGCCTGCATTCCGCATTCATGGCGGTATCCTTGACCATCGGAACTTTTGCCTTTCGGCCACGGTAGAAACGGAATCCCAGCGCTTTAGATGCGGGTATCTTGTCGTATTGCCTGCCGGAATAGTTGCCCGCAACGCTCGCCAAAACCGCCTGCTTCGCGGACGCTATGCCAACGCCAAAGCGTTTCGTTGCGCGTATGTTCTCCGCAGTGGCTTTCTCATGACCTATTGATACCGCTATCATGCCCGGCGAGTATGACGCTTGATGCGTCCATTCCGCTGCCATGATGTTCGGGCCGTTTGGCCCGTCGCTTGTTATCAGGCCTACGTTTGTCACGAATTTCGCTGTCCTTTTGTCGCCCCATGGCAGTTCCGTATAAATCACCATAAAAATGAAAGGGAAAAAATCAAAATTTATTCCCCGAAAGCATACCTCAATTTTGCGCGAAATTCCTCGTATTCCTTGTCAGCCTCGCGCTCTTCTTTCATGCGGCTGCGCGATTCCCCGACAAGCAGAGCGGCTATCTTGTCAAGCTTCTCGCCCTCTTCCTGCTCTATCTTCTGTTTTATGCGCTCAAAAAGCGCTGCCTTGTGCGCCAAAAGCGTCATTCGCGCCATATCGCTTTCCATGGCATCGTATGCGCTTTCTTCGCAACTCTCCCCGCAAACTTCGTATCTCATCTCAAATCCCTCCTCCCATATCGGATGCCAGATATAGGATGTCATATATAACGGCGGCGCAGATATTTAAATACATAGGACGGCCTATATGTCAATGAACAAGTGCGACATGCGCGGGATGCTCTCGTTCCACATCCTGTGGCTGCTTTCGCGCAGCAGCATGAGCGGCGAGGAGCTGGCCACGGAAATCGGGAAGAGGAAAGGCGAGAAGCCCAAGGCGGGCACGATATACCCGGCGCTTAAAGATCTTCGGAACAAGGGCATGATAAAAGGCGAGAAGAACGGGAAGTCCATTGTATATTCCCTTACGCCGGATGGCAGGAAAACAATGAAGTATGCGGTTGAATACTTTTGCCGGGCGTTCGGCGACATTTTCCGGAGCGGGCAATAAATCCCCTCGGCATATTATTAAATACAGGGGAACCCATACTTCCGTATAAAGGACGGTGAAGATACTATGGCAAAAAGGACAGGCGTTGCGTTGGATGAAAAGGCGTTCGCGATGGCCGCGGGCGCGATATTGGCCGCTGCATCGCTTTTCATGGGAGCCGGAATGGGCATGTATTCTTGGGGTATGATGCGTTGGATGTTCCCCTCGTCCGGGCCCCTGGGGATGATACTCTGGCCTGTAGAGGCCGCCGTTATAGGAGCTGCGTTAGGATACGCATTTGCGCGACTCTATAACGCTTTCAGGGCTTAGACGGCGGCATTCGATGCACTCCCGCTGAAGGTGCCGTGATTTTTCCCGTTCTTATCTTCTTCATCAGCGCAAGCAATCCGCGAAGTATTTCCGCGGGAGCGGGCGGATTGCCGGGTATTTTCACGTCCACCGGCACCACCTTGTCCGCCCCGCCCAGCACGGCATAGGAATTGCCGTATATGCCGCCGGTGCACGCGTCGTCGCCCACGGCTATGACAAGCTTCGGTGCAGGCATCGCCTCATACGTCTTCTCCACAGCTATCTTCATGTTCTGCGTGACTGCACCGGTGACGATCATGGCGTCCGCATGGCGCGGCGAGGCGACGAACGATACGCCGAAACGTTCAATATCGTAGTGCGGCGTATTGAGATTAACAAGCTCTATCTCTGCGGCATTGTCGCTTCCTGAATCGACTTCGCGTATCGCAAGGCTCCTGCCGAACGCGCCGTCTATTTCCTTCTTCAGCGCCAGCCCGACTTTCTCGAACTCCGCATCCGTGAAAGCAAAGTCTTCAGTCGCCTTCCGCCCGATTATTCTTGAAATCACGTTCATAGCATCACTTCACAAATCCGTGCCGGCATAAGAGAGGTTGAGGCTCTTGTTTATGAGGGGAAAATCCGGCACTATGTTGCCTATGACAGCGTGCTCTATAGACTGCCAGTTGCAGAATGAAGCGGTTCTTGCCTTATACCGCTCCATAACGCCGCCCTTCACGCAAAGCCAGTGCACGTTCTGCCCGCGCGGGGCCTCGACTACGGAAAAGGCGCTGCCGTCGCGGGCGTTTGCGGCGTCCGCCCGCACCGGGCCTTCCGGCATGCCTCCAATGCACGCTTTTATTATACGCGCCGACTCCCCGATCTCCGCGGCCTTCATTTTGAACCGTGCCATCACGTCGCCCTCCTTCATTGACATTCTCCTGATGGGTATTGAACCGTAAGCGGCGTAAGGCCTGTCCCTCCTTGTATCCATTTCCCCGGATGAGGCACGCGCAGCCGGGCCGGTAAGATGCAAAGGCGCTATCAGGCCGGCCCTTATGATTCCCGTGCCCTCAAAGCGGTCGACGACCATGGAAAACGATAATATCTCCTTTACCGCGCTGTCAAACCTGGCGGAAAATTCTTTGAGCCAGCGGGAAATTTTTGCCGCGGAATCCGTGCTTACGTCTTTTCGCACGCCCCCTATGCAGACGTAATTCTTCATGAACCGCGAGCCGGTAAGTTCTGCATTAAGCCTCAATGCCTCTTCCCTCATCACGAAAAACGGGCTGGCGCCCGCGGGGTACGCCACGTCTATTATCATCCCTGCGATGTCCCCAAGGTGCGAATATATCCTCTCCAGTTCCATGAGAATTGTCCTTATCCGCCTGGCTCTTTCCGGAATTACTATCCCGCCGATCTTTTCCGCCGCCATGCAGAAAGCTACGGCATTCGCAACGGACTCGTCGCCGCTTATGGACTCGGCAATGCCTATGCATTCCTCCGGGGTTTTGCCTTCGGCCAGCTTCTCTATTCCCCTGTGCTTGTAGAACATCCGGATCTCCATGTTGAATATCGTCTCGCCTATGACGCTGAACCTGAAATGCCCGGGCTCTATTATGCCTGCATGCACGGGCCCGACCGGTATGTGATACACGCCCTCGCCCTCCATCTTCTTGAAGGCATATTCTTCCGCGGTTGGCCGACTGCATTCGATTCGCCTGTTCTCGAAGGACTTCAACAGCGGATGGAAGCCGTCCGGATACGTTTCGTGAAGGAACAGCCTCCTTCCGTCAAATGCCCCTTCAAACGCCATGCCGAATCCGTCCGTTATCTCCCGTTCGTACCAGCATGCCGAAGGAAACAAAGACGCGACCGAAGAAGCGCTTTCCCCTGCCCTGCGATGCACCACGGCAATTTCCGGATGCCCCGTTTTCTCAAACGCATATATAAGCTGGAATTCCTTTGCGCTCGTCTGAACGCAGAAAAGCGACATCAGCGCAAAGCCGTTCCTTTCCAACATGCGCATGAGCTCCTCGAAATCCTTGTTCCCGTGCGGCACTATCCGCACCTCGCCCCCGCTTTCCGCGATTTTCGCCGACAGCTTCCCGCCTTCGGAGCCGGATATGATATTTTCGATTTCGTTCAGCATGCCCACGTCATTCACCCCTCGCTATCGCAGCGGCCGCATTCATGAGAAAGTCCGAAACGGCTTCCGGCACAAACAGCCCGGCCAGGACTATCATGATTGTAAGCATGAACAACGGAAGCTTCATGCCGGCCGGCACGGCAACCGAAACGACGGATTCCCCGGCTGTCCGCGTCATGGTCCTCACAAGGAACAGCGCCAGCGCCGAAGCCCCTATGAGGAGCAGGCCGGCCATGACGAGAAGCAGCGCCCCGGAAGCCGAAGCGAGCTCTGAGAGCACGAAAAGCTTGGGCAGGAACATTGCAAAAGGCGGCATGCCTGCCAGTGCTGCGGCTCCTATCACAAGGCCCCATGACGCGGCAGGCTGCAGCGCAAGGGCGTTGATCATCTTATGTGCCCTTGTGCTTTCGTATTGCATGTGCAGGATGCCTGCCGAGAAGAACATCAGCGCCTTGCACAGGGACTGCGCCGCTATGTAAAACAGAACCCAGAAAACGGCAACAGGCGTCCCGATTGCCGTTCCCGCCAGGGCAAAACCGCCGTTTTCTATGCTTGAGAATGATATCAGCCTCTTCAGGGAGTCCTGCCGCAGCATGCTGAACACGGCAACGGCGACGCTCAGCACGCCGAACGCCATCATCATGCCGGAAATCAGGCCGGCTGCCCCGGTCTGGCCCGCTATTGCGTATGCCCTGAGTATACCATATATACCTATGTTCGACACCGCTGCAGATAATATCGCGCTCACGGCAGAAGGCGAGCGCGAGTAGGCATCGGGCAGCCATAGATGGAACGGCACTATGCCGGACTTGGCAGCGAATCCTATGAACATGAACGCAAAGCTCAGCGCCGCTAACTGGGCGGGGAACGACGATGCCCCTGCAACGAGCACGTCCCAGTTCAGGCTGCCCTCCCCAAGGGAGCCCTGCGAAAGCATGAACATCAGTATCAGGCCGGCAAAAGAGAACAGCATTGCCGTGGAAGTCAGAAGGATGTACTTCAGGGCCGCGTCTATATTCTCGCGGCTGTTGAGTATCGCTATGAGGAACGCCGAAAAGAGCGTGGTAAGTTCGACGAATATCCACAGCAGGGCCATATTGTTGGAAAAGAACGCCAGCACCGTCGCCGAAAGCAGGGCATTGAAGGCCGTGTAAAACGCCTTCACGTATTTTCGGTCCAGTTCCTTGACCTTGACGAGGCTTTCGACGTAGCCCGACGAGTAAACGGCCGCGAGGAAGAACACTATAGACGAAAGCATGACCTCGAAGGACGCAAGATTGTCAATGAAAAAATAACGCTCCTCCGTGTAGAACGCCGGCAGCCCACCTGCGATCGCGGAATACGCGGTCAGCCCGAAGACGGAAGCCGCATGCACCACGGACACGGAATTCATGACGCGATGCGACCGCGCGAATGCCGTGAGCAGCAGCGCAACAGCGCCTGCCAGGAAATAGTAGATTATCATGCCGACCCCTCCTCAGGCGCCACCGTTTTTCCCCCAAACGGGCGCACAAGCTTCTGGTGGAACTCCTCTATGCTTGAATTAATGCCGAACGACAGTATGGCCGCAAGAAGCATGATGCCTATCAGGTCAACGAGTATCAGCACCTCTATGAGAAGGGGAAGCTCCGTCAGGAAGAGGCTCATCAGCACAACGCCGTTTTCCATGGTCAGGTAGCCTACTATCCCCGTTATTGCCTGCTTTCGCGTGAAGACGACAAGCATGCCCATGAACATGAGCGATATGCCCGCCACCGTGCCGAACGCGAGCGCCCTGTCGTTTCCTATCAGGCCGGAAAGGAGCCCGTAGCCCGCGAGCAGCAGTATCATGCTTGCGCCGAGCGCCGACACCGGCGACAGGTACGCGAACTCCACGTCCCTCTTTATTTTTATCTGCTTCTGTATGCCCTTCATTATTGCTGGAACGAGCAGGGCCTTGATGCAGAGCGTGAGCGCCGACACGAAGAGGAGTGTCCCGGTCCCGTCGGCCGCATACATCACCGCGGCAACGGCGCTTATCAGGAAAGACTGCAGCGAATAAGCGGATATTATGCCCAGTATGTCGCGCTTTGTCAGCACAATCGCCGCGGTAAGCAGTATCGCCACGAACAGGATCTTTGTCGCGTCTTCAAACATAACCGTCATCTCATGCAAATATCTCCATCACTACCGTCAAAGCGGAAAGGAAGAACGCCGCCATGAAAAGGCTCGGCAGCCTGAACAACCTCAGCTTTGCAACCGAAGACTCGAACGCGCCGATCACTACGCACAACAGCACGCCCTTGGCGAGGAACGCCAACGCCCCGAAAATTATCCCGGCAGGCCCGGCCATGCCCCACGGCAGGAACAGGTTTATCAGGAACGCCATCAGCAGCGTCTGCTTCACGGCGTGGGAAGCCTCCATGAGCGCAAGGTTCCTGCCGCTCTGCTCAAGCATCATTGCCTCGTGAACCATGGTGAGTTCAAGGTGCGTTTCCGGGTTGTCAACGGGCACCCTTGAAGTTTCCACTATCAGTATTATGAACAACGCCCCGGCAATGGGCAGCAGCGAAGGCATTGCAGGAGCAGCCGCGAACATTTCGTAAATGTTGGCGGTGCCCAGGGCGAACGACATGGCGGCGAAGACCACTATCGTTATGGGCTCTATTATCGCGGATATGGTCATTTCCCTTGAGCTTCCCATGCCGCCGAATGCGCTTCCCGCGTCAAGCCCTGCCAGCGCCATGAAGAACCGTCCCAGTGCAAGCAGGTACAGGAAAAGTATCACGCTGCCCATCCCGTATGCAGGCTCCGGAATCATGACTATGGGCACAAGCAATGCCGCAACAAGCATGACGGAAATGTTGACGTACGGCGCAGTCCTCATTATCCACGACGAGTTCGGCGAATAAACGGTTTCTTTCTTTACAAGTTTCGCGAGATTATAATACCCCTGAAGAAGCGGCGGGCCTTTCCTGCCCTGCGCCCACGCCTTCACCTTCTTTATTATCGTCATGAACAGGGGGGACGCCAGCAGCACGAACGCCACGTTCAGCGCGGCGTAAATCATGAAATCGCCGGTCATGTGAACGCCCTCACTACAAGAAGAAGAAGCAGCGACGCTGCAAATGCATATAATACGGATGAATTCAACCCCCTGTTCTGGAAGCCGGCGATGCATGCCGCTATGTAATTGGCCGCTTTGGCCACGGGCATGTAAAGATATTCCTCAAAAAATTTCACTAATTCTATTTCGGCTTTGCCTTCCTTGAATATGCTTCCGTATTTGTCAAAGAACAGCCTCTCCGAATGCTTGTTCGTGCGGTATATCGGCTTGAAAATCGTAATGATAGGCTCGGAGAAACCGGAAGCGGTGTATTCCATCTTTGCGTTCTGGGACGGGATTCCGCAGCCCCACGTTTCGCTGACGCGGACGGATTCGGGCGACCAGAAACGGAGCGCATAAAATGCGGCGGCATATGAAACTGCGAGCAGCATCCCTATGATTGCCATGTCAGGTATGGGCACGGCATATCCTGCAAAACCGAAAATCTGAAATGAGAATATTCCAAGTATCATGCACGACGCGGCAAGAACGGCGGGCCCGGCCAGCATCGGCAGGGAAACTTCCCGTGCATTCTTCGCGCTTTCCGACCTTGGAACCGCCAGAAAAGTTATCCCGAACGCCTTGACGAAGCACGCCGCCGCCAGCGCGCTGGTCAGGGCAAACAACGCGAGGCAGGCCACGAGAAAAATTTTCAGCGCAGGCGAGGCCAGCGTGCCTGACTGCAGGAACGCCTGGAACAGCATGAGCTCGCTCACGAAGCCGTTGAAAGGCGGCAAAGCACTGATGGAAACCGCTCCTATCAGGAAAAGCATGGCGGTGTAAGGCATGCGCTTTACAAGACCGCCCATGTCCTCTATGTTCCTGGTTCCGACGGCGCTGACAACCGAGCCGGCTGTAAGGAAGAGCAGGCTCTTGAAAAGCGCATGGTTGAGTGTGTGGAACATCGAGCCCGCCAGGCCCAGAAGCGCGAGTTCCGGCATGCCTGCGGAAGAGAATACCACATACAGGCCCATGCCTATGAGTATTATGCCTATGTTCTCTATGCTATGATAGGCGAGCAGCCTCTTGATGTCATGCTCCTTCAATGCATATATGACGCCTAAAAGAGCGGAGACCGTTCCTGCGGCAAGCATCAAAACCCCCCACCATGCCTCCGGGCGCAAAACGAAAAGCAGGAACCTTGCCATGCCGTATATGGCCACCTTTATCATGACCCCGGACATCAGGGCCGATATGTTGGAGGGGCTGGCAGGATGCGCGTACGGCAGCCACTTGTGGAAGGGCACGATTCCCGCCTTGATCCCGAATCCTATGAACAACGGCAGGAAGGCTGCGCCTGCGGCTGCGCCGGCTGGCGCGATGTCAAGGGAGCCCGTGGCCTGATATATGGACAGGAATCCGTAGAGCACGAAGACCGTGCTTAGATGCGTTATGACAAAGTAGAATATTCCGGCCTTTGCGGTTTCTTTCTTCCTGTATTCAAACATCACAAGAAGAAAAGAGGAAAGCGCCATGATCTCCCAGAACAGCAGGAAGGAAACCATGGTTGAAGAGGCCGCGACCATGACCATGGAGAATATGAAAATGCACATGAGCGACAGCAGCGCATTCTTGCTTCGCCTGCCGCCCTCGTGATGCTCCACGTACCCCGAAGAATATGCAATTACGGCAAGCGCGACCGCGGAGATCATGCCGATGAAAAACGAGGAAAGCCCGTCTATGGCCGCGCCTATGTGCACGGAAGGCAGGATGCTGTAGATTGCGAACGATTCGCTTCCGTTGGAGAAGAACGCATATACCGAGAGCGCGAGAAGCGCGACGCAGCCTGCGGCTGCCGAGGCGATGGAAAACGTTCCCGCGGCTTTGCGCCCCGAAAACGCCAGGGGCACGATTCCCGCCGCCAGAAGGGCAGCAATTCCCCCGTAGAAGATTTCCGCCAGCATTTGTTACGCGCCTTCAAGAAAAAACTCTTCATATTTTCCGTGCAATTTCCCACCGAGGCGGGCGCATATATTCATCCCTTCTATTTTAAATAGCCATGCATCGGCCGGGCTGGCGCAGGAAAGCCGATGGAATTACGGTTTCGCCTCATTTTTTGGAGGTGTTTTTCCATAACTTTGCGATCCCAAGATACGTGAAAATTATCAGGCCGATAAGCAGGATTCCATACAACTGGTTCCATGCGCCCCATCCATAATCCCGATTCCACATCATGCCGTTCCCGAATGGCATATTGCCGTTCATGCCTTCGGGGCCAATTACGCCGTACCCTATATAGACGCTTTCATTGCAGTAGAGCCTTTTTGCCATATTGATATGGACTTGCTTCAGGCTTTCCGAGCCTTCCCCGCCCATCATGTTGTCCATGATATCGTGAGCTTCCCCGGGGTGCATCTGCTCCATATAATAATCCCCGATGGCTTCAAGCTGCTCGTCCGCAAGTTTATCGCAGCCCATTCCCGATTCTATAAGCCGCTCCGTTTCGTTAAAATTCTGTTCGTCCGCAAATACCGGGCCGACACCCGCCAATAACACGGCAATCGCGACAAAATACGCCTTTCTCATGCTTCTCATCCATTCCGTTAATGCTGTATTTGAAAGCTTTCACGCCTTGGCATGACGCTTCATCCAATACTGTCATAATTATTCTTACATTTATAGTTAACCCAGTAAAGATTCCGGATATGATTTACTTGGTTAACATATATAGCAGATGGCATTGGTTTTCAGGCATTCTCTACATACAGCAAAGACAAGATTTTGCCCGAATACCTTTGTCATTTGCTATAGTCCCCAAGGAACTAATACAAATGGTCAAGCAACGCTTGACCTGTACAGGAGGGCCATGATTCTCCAAGTACTTGCTTGCTTCCTTGGAGAACTGTAAATAATCCCGCCACTGAAGTGGCGGGCGTTACGGACTGGAGAATTCTATGAATTTTGGCCGACAGGTTTGCTCCCTACCTTCTTTTTTCCCTGTGTTAGAACATTCTCTTGTGATTAGAGGCAGCACGAACCCGTTCTTGCCTCATCCGCCCGCTCAAGCGGGTGGTTTTCGATATACGGGTTATAAAGCCCCGGGAGGGGATCGAACCCCCGACCTGCAGTTTACGAAACTGCCGCTCTACCAGGCTGAGCTACCGAGGCGCTGGCTTAAAGATGCATTCTTCAGTCTATTTCTTAGGGAGAAAGAATTAAATTCGCAGAAGGGTGCCGGAACTCAATATCCCCAACGTGACCGTCAGGTAGAGAGCAAGGAAAAAACTGGCTGCGCATATGAAAACAGTTGCCGCTGCAGCGGGCATTTCCACCCCGAACATGTCGCGTATCGCCCTGTAAAGCGTCGCGAGCCCCATGCCCAGAGAAGGCACAAGGACGACAAACGAGAAGGGCCGCAGCACGCTGACAACCGCCAAGAGCGACGCAATGAATATGCCCATGGAAGGCGCGGCCATGGCGTAACTTACGGCGGTAAGCCCGTGGAAATACTTGCCCCTGCCGCCCAGTGTATTGGCCACAAGCTGGACCGTCCAGCCGAATACCACTGAAATCAGGGCGACCATGAAAAAGCTTATTACCGCCAAACTTGCTGCCATGAGGGGCGTTGCAGTAAACATGACCGGCGTGAAGACCGCAAAAGACACGGAAAAGGCAATGATGAAGGAATTTACGGCCACTATTCTTGCGGTATTATTGATGTCCTTCTTCTTCGCCGCGCGCTTTATGGCTCCTGCAGGGTCGTTTATTATTTCGAGCGGCATTTCTATATTTCGCGGCCGGGCAATATAAAGTTTTGAATCGGTCCGTATAACTCATTTCTCCGTATGGAACGCCAAATAAAATCCAAACAATAGAAACGAATATAAAATATCCGTTGACATAATAACTAATGGAACTCCCATATTCCTCTGCCGTTTCTTTTAAGCGTTTAGAATGCAAATATCATAGGGTGAGTATATGCCGGAATTAATTTCTCTTAAAAATATGCCCAGAAACGTGAAGATAGAGCTATTGAAGAGGCTGGGCTATGATTCGGACGGCGTCTTTGTTCTCAAAGACGGCGAGAGGCATCTGGACAGATACATTAAGGAGCCTGTCAGGATTGATAATATGCTGATTTTGCCAGGAAGCGCCATAATTATAGACAATAACCCTCTGAGTATTTCTTCTTACCTAGAGGAATTTGAAGATGCCATCTGAAAACCCTATAGAAAGCATCGCAAAGGGCGCTACAGAAGGAATCCTTGACTGGACAAGCGAAAAAATAAACGAACTGGTTACGAAATTCAAGGAAAAGGATATAGCGTTTATAGAAGACGTAGAAACCATAGAGATAGCGAAAAAACAGCGCAATAAAGCCGAATGGAAACTATTCAAGCGCTTCGTAAAAGACAAGGACCTGCGTATTCTTTTCCAAATGGGACTTACTTTGAGGGAACTTGAAGACTGCAAAAAAGATTTTGAACCCCTGCGCGGCAGAATAAAAAATCGCTATAATTTTAAAGGCCTTCATATAGCCCAAATTGTCCAAAACGGGATTTTTAGCAAGTACATCGGAAATATACTTGATAAAGCGTCTACCGATGAGGAGTTGGGCTTTGAGATTTTGGAGCTTTTCGACAAGGTGGAACATAATGTAATATTTATCAAGGCCGCGGATAACGACAAGCAAAAAATACGGGAAATATTGACCAGAATAGACGCTAACTCCCCAAAGACTTTCATTATTTCCAGCAGCGGGACTGCCAACGCAATCTGCAAGAAAATACACGAAAAGCTTATGAAAGAGTTGTCGGGCTACGTATCCGAAAGCTGCTCAACCGAGAATAAAGAAATATATTTCTTAAACAGAAAAGAGGACTAACCTGCAAGTACCGGAAGGCCGTGAGAGCCTCGCCCTCAAAGACTTCGATATGTCATCTGATTTTCCAGCTGGAATTTCTGTCTTTTTAAGGACTGTCAAATCCTGATAGGAAACTGCTCACGACACGTCCAGATGCACCTTTTTCTTAAGCCCCGAGCTATCGCAATATGCCATTCAAATCCACAAAAATGACGGCTATGACAAAGCATAAAAAAGCTCCGCCCAAGATTTAGCCATGAAAGAAGAGATGGACAAGAAACGCAAGGAAGAATGGATAGAAGCATGGTTCATGATTGAAGTCATGGCAGTTGACGAAAAAGTGGCTACCGAAGCCCTGGAAAAGCACATCGAGAAGCTGGGCAAAGAGGCTTTTGTCTATGAAAAACTGGTTCAGGAGCCGGTAAAAGTCGAAAACCCGACTTCGAGGATAAAGGAAGCTTACTCGAGGATATGCGAAGTCAAGCTTTTCACAAAGGATATCGAATCCCTGGTAAGACTGGTCATGCTTTACGGGCCCGCCGCCGTGGAAATACTCGGCCCGAAGAAAAAGGCGGTCAGCATGGAAGAGCTGCAGAACGTTTCCAACAACATCGCAGGCGTCATGCACCAGTTCGCGTCAGCAGGCGTGGGCGGCATGGTGATTACGCCAACGAAATAAGCATCAAATTCCGCCGCATTGAGTGGGCGGGCACAAAAATCCCCGCTTAAAAGCGTGGGTTTTTAAGCCTTGGATCATATGAAGAATTATGAAAGCCCTTTACGCCCTGTTTCTTCTGCTTCTCGTTCCTGCGTCGTTTTCAGGCGTCATTAAAGACTGGGATACCGCGGTTTCCCTGTCCGACGACGGCACTGCCGCATGGTCCGTGAAAATAGGCTTCGACGGCGCCGTTGAGAACGTATATTATATAGTTTCTTCTGTCAGCGACCTGCAGGTGACGGCTGACGGCAAGCCGGTGAAATGTGAGGCCGAAGCGGTGGGCGTCGGAACCTCGATAAAATGCAACGTAAAAGCCTCGAATTTCACATATGCATTCAAGGCAAGCGACATGATATCCCGGCAGGGCAGCCTGAGCTCGTTCAATCACAGGTTCAACATTCCGGTTGCCACGGACCATTATACGGTAAAGATAGAACTGCCGGTGGGCGCGGCCCTCGTTTCAGAGGAAAAGCTGAGGGGAACGGGCCTGCTGCCTTTTGAGCCCGTCTGGGCAGCGGAGAACAACAGGACTTCGTCCAAAGGCTCGGACGGAAGGGTAATATATGTCTCATGGGTGTTGGCTGCCCCAAAGGTCGGAGAAGGCATAGACACGAGAGTAATATACGAAAGCTTTGACACAGGGCTCCAGACAACGGCATTTCTCATGATTCTTCTTGTCGCGATAGGCTTCGCAGTGGCGGCCTTCATGATGAGGCGAAGGAGCTACAAGCACGTCCTGCCCGTGCTTACCGAGCCGGAAAGAAGAACCATGGAAATACTGCTGAGGGAAGGCAAGCCCGTTGACCAGCGCACGATAATAAAGGAACTGGACTACTCCAAGCCCAAGGTTTCGCGGCTTGTGCACGACCTGCAACAGAGGGGCCTTATAGAATTGGAGAGGAAAGGCCGGAATAACCTCCTAAGGCTCAAAAAAACGGAGGAAAAGACCGCCAAAGAAACAGAGGTAAAAAAACAATGAAATCAGCCTGTATCAACAAAATATGAACATTAGAACTTTTAAATTATAAATATTTGCCATGTAAACGTTTAAAAGCTATATTTATTATGCAACGTTTGCGAACGGAAACCGTTTCAAGTCAGGCTTATATATATACCCTGCCCATTATTGGTTTAATAAGCGAGCCAAAACCTCACTATCGTCTCGTTTAGAACGGCCCTAACGGGCTTGTAAACAAACAAGGTGGCATGCAAATGCAATTAAAGAAACTCGTTGCCGCAGGCGCTTTATCCGCGCTCATGGCAGGTTCCAGCCTAGGATTTGCAGCCGGCCTTGCTGACTACCCACAGCCTTTCGTATCCGCCCAGGGTACAGCCGACTTCCTTATCGTTGTCGGTTCCCAGGGAACGGACGCGGCAGGCTTGGCCAGCGACGTTGCAGGTGCAGTTGACATCGCAGCGTCTCTTGGAAGCAGAGCCAGCAAGCCGACTACAGTAGGCGGATCCACTGGAGGAGTCTCCGTTAACGGAGAAGGAAGAGATATATCTACAGCCAACACGAAACTGTATCTATATGACACGCTTGGCAAGTCTGGAGTGAGAAATACATTAACAAAAGACGATATGCCCGAATTGCTCAAGGACGGCCAGTTTGCGGACTCTGATGCATCAACTACATCGAATTATCAGCAGTTCCTGTATCTGACGCCCGGCAGCACGCAAGACAGCGGCTATCAGGTAAGATATAACAAGCCTGGCGGATCAGGAAGCGAAGACCCGACATACAAGATAGGTGAGATAACGACCTCGCCTGGCAACACTACAGGATCTCCTGCATACCTGTACAAGATGGCTGTAACATTTGACACAGGCATCAATGGCTCCACGGCTGTCGGAGAAAGCTTAACGCTATTCGGTAAAACTTACACCGTCCATTCTGACACATCCGGAACTTTCTCTGGTGCAACAACAGACAAGCTGGTATTATCCGGCGGTGCTGAAGTTGTAGACATGAAAGGCAGCGAAAAGAAAGAAGTCACAGTAGGCGGCAAAACGTATGAAGTCGAGTTGATCGGTGTTTCTTCAACGCCAGCCGTAAGCGTTAGAGTCACTGACAAGGCAACCGGAACTACAGAAAGCAAACTTGGAATAGCAGTAGGATCATCTGCCAAGATAGCCGGCCTTGACGTCTACATTGACAGTGCGCAGCAGCTCTCTTCCACGGTTCAGACAGATAACCTTGCCAAGATACAGCTCGGCTCACAGAAGATAACCCTGCAGCAGGCTACATCCGTCAAGGAAGGAGATGACAACACCGTTGTAAAAGGAACTTATGTCCGCTTCACAACCAGCAATTCAAAGCTTGACGCAATAGACATATATGCAGGCGCATCCGACACGAAGCAAGACTTCCTAAAGATTGGCGGGGAATTAACGGACCCGTTGTTCAAGACCTTCAAGCTTTCGTTCCCGTCTATAAGCACCGAATTAACGGACGAAGCTAACAGGGACAAGATAAGCGTGCAGAACTCCGGAAACGACCTCGTGACCATAACATTGACCGACTGGAGAGGAAAGTCTAATACCGTAAACTTTGGATATATGGCATCCGGCGGGACAACGCAAAGCCTTGCAGACGCTGACGGAAGCACTGTGTGGGTGCAGGAAAATGCCACTGTGGCAGAGAACGATTATATCGTTCTTGACGCAGGCGACTTCGGAAGAATCTTTGAAGTCACGTCAATCAGCCTGACATCCGATGCTTCGTCAGCCGTGACCCTGTCCGATGTCATATCCGGAGACACAATCACAGCAACACTTGGCGCTGACAACCAGGGAACTAAGGTAATAGACGGACAAACCTATTACTTCATGAACCGCTCGTCTGCTTCCGGCAGCCCGAACAACAGGATATCCGTAACATGGGGTGCAGGAGCTACGGCAGGATCTCTAGGAACGTTTACGACTGTATATCCGTCCATCAAGACCAAAAAATCAGCCCACATAGCGTTCATGGATGAAGGCGGAATAAACGTAACAAACAACACTAAGCTGCAATTGCCCACAGGTGCTGTGACAGTAAGCTATACCGGACCGGTAACAGGCGATGAGGACCCAGCCAACTGGACTCTCACGGCGGCAAACAATGAAGATGGAACATCATCTGTTGTGACAAGAATAGGAGGCTCTAGCATAGTCGGGAGCGAGGCCAACAGCGTTATCTTCGAGGTAGGCCTGACAGCTGCGGCAGGAGCAAAATTCAACGTAACAAAAATGGGTGGCGCAAACGGAACCGCTTTCCTCATACGACCAGTAGGAGAAAACAACGCGACAATAACCCATGCATCCCTGTTGCTCGCAGAAGAAAAGGATGACAGCGCTAACGAACACGTCATCTACATACCTACAAACGTTGACACGTCCGGTTCCACGAACAAGGCAGAAGTCGGCACGATAAGATCGTCCGACGACAACTCCACTATGAACGCCAATATGGTAACCCTGTCTGCAACAGACACGAACAAGAAGGCAGGCGTTGACCTCTACGGCACGTATGCACTCCAGAACACCGACGGCCAGGACACGGTAACAATCTACTATCCTGACGACCAGGTTTCTGCAAACATCTTCGTGCTCGCACAAGGCGCAACAACGTCCACGACAGGCGCAACAAGCGGAACGACAGTGCAGGAATCCGTGCCCATAACCACGGCAGTCGCAAGACTTGACAGCGAAGTGCAGGCGGACCAGGCAGCCAAGACGACAAAGAGCTTAATCCTTGTCGGCGGCCCGGTTGTCAACTCGCTCGTTGCTGAGCTTGCATCCGCAGCCAAGACATGGGACGCACAGAAATACCGTGACAACGGCGAAGGAACGTACGTTCTCGACTATGTCGACAACGCCTTCGGCGGTGGAAAGGCGGCACTGGTTGTCGCAGGTCACAGCGCAGCCGACACCCGCGCATCGTCCAAGATGCTCGTCAACCCAACAGGATTGACAGGTATGAGGATGGCGTGGAAGAACGGCGTAGTGCTCGCTGACGCAGTCTAAGAAAAAAACTATTTTCTTTTTTCCCTTTATCATTTTATTCAACTGCTCAAAGCAGTATCATTATAATTTTATGTAAAATATCTGGAAAATGACCTTGACTTAATAAGGCGGGTATACGAGCACGTCAAGAAAAACGGAAAAATAAAGTATGAGCATCTGGACTATGCGAAACCTAACAGAATTCGTGAAGTTTCAACGACTTGGTAATATCTAAACAAAGCCGCAATAATAGAAAACTATATATACTATCTCTCGGCATAACTCTAAAATGAAATTATCATTCTCTATATTATTAGCATTATCTTTCATTTTCATCGCGTCAGTTTCAAACGCAGCTTTCACAGTCACGATAAATTCACCGGCGAATTTTTCCAATACATCGGATGGCACGCCCCAAATCGCATTCACGATAACCGGAGACAATACAACTTACAACTACAGCGTAATCGTTGACGGTGCCATAGACCATGCTGCCGTCACGCAAAGGATAGACAATAACACCCAGCATCACGTCAACCTTTCAGCGCTGATTAACGGAGCGCACTGGGTCGTCATAGAAGGAAGAAATGCTTCTGTTGGCGACACAACAGGATATATAAACTCCACGAATATCACGTTCAATGTCGTTGACCAAGCGCTGGTGGTCACAGATAGGACGGGCAGCATCAATTTCACAGTCGGCGAGCTTAACAGAACTTATACTATGAGCGTAAATCTCAGCCAACTTAATCCCGGCGCAGAAGTATATAACATAAGCATCAAGTTTGTAATGCCTTACGGAATGGTACCGCTTAACGCCACTGGAGCCGTGAACTTTCCGAGTATATGCACGGGGGCAAGGAACTTTACTTTGCATAACAGCACGCATGTTTTATGTGAAGTAAACTATACTGGCACGCCGGAAGCTAACCTAACAACAAGCATACCGACAAGAATATACCAACTCAACGTTACAACAAATATATCAGCATTTGCCGCATATGGCGATGGACAGGCGTTGAATTTAAGCGCATCCTGCAACCAGTGCGTTAATCCCAATGAAACTGTCAGTTATTTCTATGCCGGCAATTACTTCAAGAATCCAAGACCTTCAGTCACATCTTTCGCATCAAACAATGCTACATTAAGAATACTCCAGTGGAACCAGACCGACAAGGGCTATCAGCTTATGGCACCGCTTGAAACATATAACGATACGTTGAAAAGACCGGTATTAGCCAACAATACCTTCGCTGAAATAATGTATTTTGACAAATCATTCTTTGAATTCCCAAGCTACATGAGGCTCTATTCGTACAACCTGACCTTCACATTGGTCTATACGGGAAGTGTGACCAACGCTTCTTTCACATTGAAGTCGCCGGTGAACAATTCTGCGTTCACGAACCAGACGTTATATCCGTTGCTCATCAACACCCAGGTAATTCAGGACTTCCATAGCAACGCCACAAGAAACTTCACCATGGGAATACCCAACCCCACCGATTTCACGGTCTTCTTCAACGGCACGAATTATACCTCTTCGCAGCTCCTTCAGCAGAAGGCGATAAACATAACATTCAATACCGGAATGAGCGGCATCGACCAGAGCATACAGCTCCTTACAATCAATCTCTCGACTATCAACCAAACCCTTCTCAATGACACCAATAACACCCAGATCACGGTATTCTTCACAATCATGGACACGGCCAACAGCAGAACCGTTTCCCCTGTTTATGTGCTCAGCCAGGAGCAGACGGGCTGGGGGATGAACGAGCCGCCTGCATTCGGCGAAACAAAGGCTATGTCAACGGTTGTCAATGTGACCAACGTCCTCTGGAATTATACGCTGGACAACGTTTCGGTAAGCTTCATGATCCCGATGAACGTTACCATGCTAAATGATGATTACAGCACTTTCAAGCAATTCAACATGACGCAGGCCGCTAATATTACCTTATGGAACGGCACGACTTGGAGAAACGCCACGGATTCAGGCGTATCTATTGTGAAAAGAGAAAGTGTCGTCAACTTCACGGAGTCCTTTGGAGGGGCCGATAAGATAATAACCATCTATGTAACGACGTGGGACGTGGTGCTTACAAGCAATAATACTCATGTAACGCTCAGAAACTGGACGCCTTCAAGCAACAGCGCGCAGCAGCCTTGGGCGCGCATAAACTTCTCGGCGCAGATAACGTTCCCGATAATGAGCGAATCCGACGGCGCTGCAGGCTCTGATGGAAATAATTCTTACAACGTGACTACCCAGCTATCGTCAAGCGCGCCCATAAATCTCACAGGCAAACTCGAAGGTCTCAACAGCGCTAACTGCGGCTCGACAGGTGCGGCCTGCAGTATCAGCCTTACCGTAGATGGTACGCCTTACACATCCGATAATTACACGTTCGGTTCGCTCGTGATCAACAATGTGCCTTCCGGCACGCACACGATTTCCGTCAGCTATGTGATACCGTCAACTTCATCGGACAGTTCCACCACAACAACATCCAGTTCCGGCGGGGGAACCAAACCCAACCCCAAGGTCATAAGGAGCTGGACGAACTTGCCGCCCGGACTCACAAAAATGGCGGTCGATGACAAGGAAATAGGCATGAAATCCATAGATATTGAGGTGCTCAATCCGGCCAATAATGTAAGAATAAACGTGGAGAAACTTGCCGGGAAACCGGCCTCAATAACGAAGGAAATATCCGGCGCGGTGTTCCAATATATAGAGATAACGAAAGAGAATATCGTCGATGCCGGCATAAAACGGGCAGCAATAACGTTCAACGTCACCAAGGCATGGCTCAGCCAGAACGGCTACGCCAAAGAGAATGTCGTGCTTATGAGGTTCAACAATGACTGGAGCGAGCTTCCGACAACAATAAAGCACGAGAGCTCTTCGGACGTGGAATTTTCCGCAGAATCGCCTGGCTTCTCCACGTTTGCAATAGCGGCAAGAGCACAGCTGACAGTGCAGGAGCCTGAGAATCCCCCTACACCGCCTGCAGAAACCGTAGCTACCACAACCACGATGCCTGTGAACGAAACGCCATCTACCCCCACGGATTACACCGTGCTTGCCATAGCCGGCCTCTTCATCGCGGCCCTTGCGCTCTATGCATACAGGCACAAGCTTGAAGGCAAAAAAAGCAAAAAGGAATAAAACAGCCCTTGAAAACCGGTAAGCTTTAATTGTTTTTCTTCTGGTTATAGTTATGAATCACGGCATAATCGCTGTCTTGATCATTGCCGCAGCCGTGGCAGGCTGCGTGCAGCAGACCAAGGACCCGCTAATGCTTATCAGAATACCCGGGCATCCCGAAGTATATGCGTTTTCTTACGACATACGGGAAACAACGAATATAGCGTCTAACAACCCAGCAGAAATAAGGAACGCGGTGCTTGCTGCGAACAGCGTGACTTTCGCGATAAACGCCACGAACGAGACGCTGGTTTCCGGATATTATTCCAAGGCAGCGATCAACGTGATCCAGAAGCTGAAGACCTACCAGCTTTACAGCGGCAAGATAGTAGACAACTATTCCGTGCTGGTATATGACAACCAAAGGGGCGCATGGCTCAACTCCACCTCCGAGACAAAACCGGAATTCGGCGACGTGGTCATATGGTTCGATGCAGACGCAGGGCGCATGTCCGTGGACATTGAAAACGGCGTGATATACGTCCGGGGCGACAGCTACGACAACATGGTACGGGTCGCGGACAAGCTTTCGCTGATATTCATGAACGTTGACTCTACCATGCTTTCCGGCAGTTAGGCATATTATTACAGTAAACTACCCGTCACTGTGATAAAAATGGTGATAAAGTGCGGGCGTTGCGAAAACGGAAGGAAATACCAAGAAGCGCTCGCGATTGTTGACGTGCACATTCCCTTTGATTTTCCTTATCGGCGTAGGCACCCGCTCAAGCGGGTGGTTTTCAATATGCGGGTTATAAAATATAGTCCGCAGAACGCCGCCGATTGGTGCCGAGATCCTAAGAATCGCCTTGAACTATGCCGCCAAGGTCGTTTATGTTGCTTATTCTGAAGTTTCTGCCGCGTATGATAACTGCGGGCACGTTCGTTATGTTATATTCCGACTTAATGGGGTTTATGATGTCCGATTCGAGGTTATAATCAAACGAATATACCATGACTTCTGCGGGATGCACCCTCTTGTATGCGCTTAGGATGTATCCCGTTATCTCGCTTTCGTCCTTTCCGTCAGTGTTTGAATAGAGGAAGAATATTTTAGTGAAATTTGTCCCGCATCCGGCGTTGAAATTGTCAACCATCTGTGAATGCCTGAATTCAAGCTCGCTGTAGAGCTTTTTCTGAGCCAGAACCCTCGGGTCGTTCTTCCCTATCTTCGTCTCCAGAAAGCCGATGTTGCCGCCCACCTCGTCCAGCTTGGAGGAGGCTTCGTAGAGGAGATCTTCTTCGCAGGAAAAGTTCTCAAGGGAAGCGCCAATCTCTGCAATATATCTGGTTATATGCGCATTCCCTTTCGTGGTCAAATCCAGATTATAATGAACGGCACTGCTGGCCAGCGAAAATATTACAATGAAAATGACCGTGGCTATGAAAAATGACAATATAACGCGGGCGGTATAATCCATTTCCTTAAGCATCTTCGTTCCTCCATTTCACGTTTTTGGAAAATATGGCGCTGAAAAAGGACAATATCCACCAGAAGACGAAAAGCAGCGAGAACAGAAGTATGAAAAGCGCGAAATTGATGATCACGCCTTCCTTGTAAAGCATCTGCCTTCTGGAAAAATGGAGATAGATTCCGATTATAAAAATGAAGAGGAAGCTGAATATAAACGCCGGCTCGCTGAAGACGTGCAAGAATATGCTTTGCAATGAATACACGCTTATCTCAAAAGCGTCGTAAAAAGCGAAATTTATCGATTGTAGAAGAACGATATCCTTCTGGAGTTCCGCCAAACTCCGGATAACGGCATAAGACATTATCGCAACCGCCAAGAGGACGGAAATTGTGGCTGTAGGTAGTATGACCTTCCCCAGCGTTCCGTACTCAAAACCGTATAAATGGCGGTAATTCCACATGTTCTTGATGAGCCCGACGTACCACCGCTTTCTCTGGATGAGAACGTCGCCGAACTTTTCGGGAGCCATCGTGTATACGACGGCCTTGGGGGCGTTCTCTATGGCGAGCTTCTTGCTTTGTATCCTTAGTGCAATTTCAAGGTCTTCGGTGATGTTGTTTTCTTCAAACAGCCCGTGTTTCTCGAAAAATGATTTCCTATAGGCCGCAAACGCCCCGGGGGTCACGTATATCGCGTTCACGGTGGCGAAGGTTTTTCTCATGAAAACACCCAGATAATACTCTATCTGCTGCACCCTGCCGAGCAGCCCCTTGGGCTGGTATACTCCTATGGACGGGGTGACGGAAACGACCGTATCGTTGTGGAAATGCGCCATCATTTTCCTCACGGCATCCGGCTCTGCTATGGTGTCGGCATCCATCGTTATTATTATTTCATTTTTGGCTTGCCCGATGCCGTAGTTCAGCGCTGCGCCCTTGCCACCCCTTTTTTTCGTGAAAACGGCTATTGGAAAGGACTTGGCTATCGCATACGTGGAATCGGTGCTGCCGTCGTCCACGACTATGACCTCCAGTTTGCCCTTCGGATAATTTATCCCCATGGCGGATTTTATGGTTTTTGCGATGTCCTTCTCTTCGTTGTGCGCAGGAATGACGATGCTGACGCTCTTGTCTTCGGCTTCGGACGGGTTGTCTTTTTTCCTGTAATACGAAGCCATGCTAAGCGCGTAGAAAGACGTTGTGAAAAGGCCTACATACGCCAGAATATATATCAATAGAATATGGAGTTCCATGACAACACTGATTAAAGTATCAGACCCACCTATTTAACCTTTACCTGACGGCACAGCAAGTTTTTGAATATAACGCGATGTTCACGCCATACCACGGCCCGAAGCGCTGTCGGCGACGAAGAATCCAACGGCATTGCCCGAAGTTTCAATCCTTCGTTCTGCGTATGAAATCTCCGCTCTTTGTTATCTCGCGCAGTATTGACGTGGCGTATGCGCCTTTGGGCAACGTGAACTTGAGCGTCAACTTCTTGTTTGCATACGAATGCTCTATGTTCGGCTGGACGAACAGATCTCTTGACCCTCCCCGAAAAGACATGGACAGTTCCCGTATCTTGAAGTCCTGTTCCTGAACGCCCTCTTTTTTCCTTACAAACGGCGGCACAAACGAATAGCCCGGAATCACTGCCGCCTTGCCCGAAGCAAGCATTTCGTTGAAGAGAAGGCTCTGGTATGCGTGCACAAAGAACTTCAGGCGCTTCTTGTCGACCTTCCTTATGCCGGCGAACCGCGTTTTATACATATCATTTATTTCTTTTAACGCCTCGTCAAAACGCCTCCGCACTATGAGCCGCCCTATCTCTGCGTTCCTCCCGCCGGCGCCGAAACGCTGCGGCCCGAAATAATTTGGGAAGGCCTGAAGCTCTTCCAGTATCCTGGTCGGCTTTGCGCCGTGCAGGGTTATCGTGAACCGGTTGCCTGAAAGGTCGCCGGGGCTTATCTGCCGGTCAGTGCGCCCGATTTTTTCGACGCTCACGGAATCGTCATGGAACGTCTGAAGAAGCGGCTCGTAATTTGAAGGGAATGTCACGTATTGCGAAGTGACCGCGAACTTGTCTTTCAGGCCTGCATAGCCTACGTCGGCCTTAAGATGCGAGGCCAGCCTTTTCACGGCCTGCTCGGTCGTAAGGAGCTTCTTTCTCATTATTGCCAATGTATACCTTCCCTCTATGGGCTGCACTTTGCCGCCTAAGATGCGATATTTGCGCAAGAACTTCGGCTCGACAATCTCTTCCACGATAAAATCTTCAGGACTTTTGACCTGTCCGCCTGTTCCGGGCGACTCACCCAAGTAACGCAAGGTTTCCTGTGATTTGGTCAATTTTATCATCCCTTTCAGGCCCTATTCCCAAAGCAGTTACAGTACCCGGTTCAAGCTGGGTTTTGCCGGCATCCATGATCAACGCGCACGGAATTCCGGCTTTGGCGCATCTCTTTTCCAGGTCAAGCAATTCTTTCTCGCTTGCAACTTTGAGAACTATTTTTTTCTGGCCTTCATTCTCCCATGCATCCAGCATCTTCTTTGCCGCTTTTTTTGCTGAAGAATAAGATGCATGAGAAGACTGGGCGGCTAGTTTGCCTTTGCCCATTTTAAGGTCTGTTCTTATGATAATTACTTGTTTATACATTTTTAAGCCCTGCCATTATCCTCTGAACGGCTGTCAGGTTAGTCAGAACCGCAAGGAGCATGATAATATACATGAGATAGTCCGGATTAATAGCTGCCATGAAGACGCCTATAGCAAGAAGAACAAGCCTCTCTGCCCTTTCAACAAGCCCGCCCCCTAAATCTTTGCCTGTCTTTTCCTTGAACGCCGCTTTAGCGTACGTCGTCAGAGACCCACCGAAGAAGTAAATGAATATCCAGTAGTATGCAGGCAGGGCTATTGAAGGAAGACCCGACAGCAGAAGGCCGAATATTATTATCCCTTCCGCGTATCTGTCGGCAATCGTATCCAGGTAGGCTCCTTTCGGCCCGGCTTTTTTCGTGGCTCTTGCGACAGCGCCGTCAACCATGTCAAGAAGGCCCGTCACCGACAGGGCCGCGCCTGCATAGAGGAACTGCTGCGTGGCAAGAAAATATGCCGTGCCTGCGGAGAAGAGAACCGCAATAAGAGTCCACGCGTTTGCCGGCAGGAACGAAAACGCGGGCCCCAAGGCCTTTTCAAGGAAGGCGAATTTGTCCCTTTTGCCTGCCAGCATAACCCTAAATATCGCAGAACCTTTTTAAGTTCGCCGGCAAATTATCCGAATGGAAGGCCTTGCGCTCGCGCTTCTTGAGCAATTCGGATATCTGGGGCTCTTCCTCGTATCGGCCATATCCAGCGCCACGATATTTCTTCCGCTGCCGGGATATCTCGTAATTCCCATTGCTGCCACTACCCTCAATCCCTTCCTTGTAGGCGTCGTGGCAGGCGCAGGCTCAGCCGTCGGGGAGATGACAAGCTACGGCATCGGCCTTGGCGGCAGGAAGCTTTCAGGCAAGGCGAAAAAGGACTTGAACGCATGGTTTGAACGGCTGAAGAACTGGTTTGCCAGATACAACGGCGTTGCGATCATATTCGCATTCTCCGCCCTGCCCCTGCCTTTTGACGTGATGGGGCTGTTCTGCGGCGCGATAAAATACGACGCAAGGAAATTCTTTATCGCCACGCTGTCCGGAAAAGTCATGCGCTACCTGATATTGGCATATGCGACAGTTCTGGGCATAGACGCTGTTGCAGGCCTGCTGCACTGACTTGCCACGGCACTTCCTTCAGCTTCAGGTATTTTATGAATGAAATCACATGCAAGGCGATTGAAACTTACCACGGCACTTCCTTCAGCTTCAGGTAATGACCAAGCCTGTTGGCGGAAAGATGCACTATAGGCGTCATTATAATCAACGCCGCATACACGGAGCCGTCCAGAGCCTGCAGCGGCGCGCTGAGAAGCAGGGCCATTGCAAGGAAATCCAGCTGGTCAAGCAGCGGCGCCGACCCTCCGCGCGGTATGCCAATGCGCCTCTTGATGAAGGCGCCGACTATGTCCCCGAGTATCGCGCCAAAGCTCAGCACGAAAGCGAGTTCTGTCGTCATGAACACGAAATTTGCCGGCATATACGGCTGGGCAAAAACTTGAAGCGTCCCTGCGAGCGTGCCGAACGCGATGCCCGTGACCGAGCCTTCGAGCGTCTTTCCGTCGCCCAGAAGACGGTTTCCCATGAACGTGCGCCCCATATCAAGGGGATGCTTGCCTTTGGCGATCACGGGAAACGCATTGGCGGAATACGCCGGAAGTATGAACCAGAGGGACTGTGCTAAGAGTGGCAGTACCATGGTTTTCTTTGAACGGGAAAGTTTTAATGGTTGCAGCGGAATCTTTATCCGTTCTAACGCCAATAGATAAGCATGAAAGCATCCTTTGACATGACCCTGCTTCTTAAAATCTTTATATTTCTTATAACGGGGCTTATACTTGTGGGCATCGCGGGATGGATATTCGGGAGGTTCTTATGACGGCCAAAAAGGGCATAAGTTCGCTCGTCATGGAGATGATGCCCGTATTGATTATTTTTTTGGTAGGCGCCGCGATAGTATTCATGGTGCTTTCCGGAGCGCTTGATAAATCAAACTTTCTCGCGGCCATAGGAATTCCGTTCTGAAGTGCATGATATATGATTGTCGTCCCGAGGGAAGTTATTCTGTCAGTAATACTCATTTTCGTGGCTTTCATGCTGATGCTGTACATCTTTCCCTCCAACGTCAAGAAGGCCGCTGCAGATACAAACAGCGATAACGACATAGTCGTGGCATTTGCGTCCGAACCTGACATAACCTACAGAAAATTAGGCTCAGGCCATGAATATTCGATTTCCATGGATATTATAGCAAAATATTCACGCAAAATCAACGAGGAAACTGCAGCCAGAATTGATGCAGTCCCTGTCGTAGAATTCAAAGGGAAAAGCGCTAAGATGCTTGTCAGCGAAACAGGCAACGACTATTTTACCTTTACGCCCGAAAGCGCCGAATTCAAGGGCACTGTGACCGCGCATATAGTCAGCAACGAGCCTCCTATACGCGATTTGCGGTCAAACGAATTTGAAGGGATTATGGCTCCTGAAGAATCTGTCGTGCTGAAAGATACGGGAAGCTACCAGATTAAGCTTTCGGAACTTAGGAAAAAATTCCTTATTGCAGGCGAATGCATAGCGTTCTTCAACATTTTATGCGAAAATGACGCCAAGACCGTGCAGCTCAAGGAGTGCAAAGAAGGCGATCTGCCTTCGGAATGCAACAGGATTGTCGGGCTGTGCAATGGCGAAATCGAAATATCGCTGGGAAAAATCGACTGCGGAAAAAGCGCTGAAACAAAGATGATCGTAAAGGGCGGAGGCGGCGGGGAGATATCAGAAACCGTGCACATTAGCTTCTGGAACAAGGGCACCCCGGGCTCGTGCGTTGAAAATGCGATAACTTACGCCGATTTGATATCGCGCCCGGAATGTTATAACGCGTTTCTGGGACGGTATGATGCGGAAAAAGGGCTCCTTGAGGTGGCTTGAATGGAAGACATGAAACGAACTTTGCTCATGGTTGTACTAATTTTCACGGCTATGATGGTCATCATGATGGTGATAAACGAATACAAGAATGAATCCGAAGCCGAAGCGGAACGGTATATAAAAACGTTCGAGCCGGGCCTTCTCACAATAGAAAAACTCCCTGAGCGCGCCCCTCTGTCCTGCAAACTCATGGGCGGCAGTTATGACTATGCCATCAGCCTTCCCGGCATCGGCTTTGCCACGCAGAAGGACCCGGAATTGAGTTTCATAGTCGTGGCGGAATTACGCAAAAATCTCATGGTATTGGGGCAGCTGCCGGAATGGAAAGCGGAAAAAAACCGCGTCCTTTCGCTTGAAGGGGAGCCTTTTCTGTCCGCAGATCTCTATGCAGAGCTCCATGACGAAGTGCAGGAGATAGACGACAGGACCGCGTTCGTTCGGCTGACGGCATGGAGAAACAGCGACTGCATAAAGAGGAAGATAGGAACTGAAAATATCATAGTGGAAGAAGGGACAAATAAAATCGCGGACTCGTCCTATCTTTTGGATCAATGCCCTGAGAGCTACCTAAATTCTGCAAGTATAGGCCTCATGCTGCAAGGAACATGCGCTGGGAGTGTTGTATGCGAGGATGCAAGGGACGAAATGCAGTGCAATAGCATAGAACCGCCTTACGATGTATGTTACTATGAAAGGTCATTCCTTGCTGGCGCTAAATCCGGGGGGCAGTGCTTTGCATGCCCGGTGACCGAGACGTGCTCAGACTACACTCCCGTATTCGACGACTCCGGGAGCGACAAGTGCACGGGCTGCGCATGGGCACGGGCGAACTGCGAATGGTCAGGCAACGAATGCAGGGACAAGCCGGCGTGAAACGCAGGCAAAGAAAGCATAAATGCCGCCATTGCCATAATATTCAGCGAGAGTATGCTATCCCTGAACATAGAAACATTGGTAAGGGCCGGTTGGTCTATGCTTATAATCGCATTGGTGATGGGCCTGGCCATGAGCATATTCCTTCCCAACTCGGATTTCCTTACCGATAAGATAACAAGCTTATTCAGAATTATAGGCAGATAAAATGAAACCTGTCGAAATTGCTGTTTCATCTCGCTCAATGCTGATACTTCTGGCAGTGCTTCTGGCTTACATTTCAAATGCCAATATAGATCTCTGGAGCATCATCAAGGGGTATCTTCCATGAGCGAGACCACGGTCCTTGTACTTAACACGATGACAAGCCTCTTTGTAGCTATAATAGTCATAATATTCATTGTAGTATTGTTTGCCGACCTCAAACCGTATGAACAGATATCGTTTGCAAACACGGAAAAGCTCAGAAGCGCCATAGAGGAAGCCTGCTTTATCGGGCCGGGAAAGGAAGTCGAAGTTGCCAAATTCGGGATGCCGCAGGGAAGCACGACGTATGCCCTGCAGGCCGCCGCAAAGATAAAGATGGACGCCGATCCGGAGTACCTTTTATATTACGAGGCATTCCCGATCGGCGAAGCGGTGAGCTGGGAGACGTATCTGCACGACGGTTTGCCTCAGGCAATCGTATTCGCACAGATAGATTACGGAGACGCATTCACGCGCGAGCAGTTTCTCCAATTCAAGGAAGACGTCCGCGCGAAAGCCCTCCCGAAGCTTCAGGAACTCGGCATAGAAAATTACGAAATAGCCGTGAATAACATAATACTTCCCGAATCAACGGACCTTTTGAGCATGGAACCTGCAAGAACGGGCGGCATCAGGCAGAACGCAGGCGCAGGAAAACGCAATCCTGACGGAACATTCGTTCTGAGCTACAGCCCGTCGGATTTCAACAAGACGCTGGTCAAATATATGGCATGCGGCGCAGGTTCGCTTTGCGTAAAGACGCCTGCGGCCGTGTACACGCTGCCTCTCAAGAATTGTGCAGCGGCAACCGGCGATCCCGAAGTCGCGGCTCCTGCGCACATAGAACTGAATGCCAAAGCCGTCAGCCTTTATGATGCAATTAAAGGCATCATAACCCCAAGCCCTGCAGGATTGGTACTGCCCGTTCTTCCGGCGGACATATATGCGCTTGATGACAAGGACCAAAGCAATTTTTACCTGAACAGCCCCTGCCAGATAGACAAGATAACGGTGCGCGTGGGGGAATGCACTTGCGACAAATATGCAAAATACCCGCTTTATTCATATGACGGCGAGAAGTTCTACAGGTCGCAGGAAAATTCCGATTATAGTTATATATGCATGGACGGCATGAAGCGCGAAAAAGCCGCTGATGAGGCGGCGAATGAAAAGCCCCCCAGTTGCGTCATCGTGGAAACACAGGAGAGGCAGAACGGGGGCTGCTACACATACAACCCTCCCTTCGGCTTTATACCGGAAACCCCCGCGATAAACGACCGCCCAACGCCTGTCAAGGACAATGTAATAGCTGTCGAGAAGAACATTTTCATTTACACGGTACCGACGGTCAAGCCCTCGGAGATCGCCGCGATATGGGACAGGATCAGGGGCAAAGCGGGCGGCGTGACATGGCAGTGGCCGTGGAGCGCCCCGCGCTAAAGGATATTAGAGCATCAGGACAAGTATCGTCATGAAAGGCATGATGATGTTCTTTACTATCCTGCTTCTGGTGACCGCCATAGTCATAATCGCGGCATACAGCCCGCTATATCAGGGCGCGGCCCAGGCAGGGCAGCTCTCTGCGGAAAGATACGCCTCGGAAATATCCGGAATTATTAACATAATGCAGCAATCGCCTCCGGGCACGAGCCATTCGTATGAGCTTCCGGACAAGGAATGCATCCTTACCTTGGGCGACCGCGTAACTATGACGCTTAGTCCCGGAGAAAAAGAAGCCAAGGCGTCTGTCGGAACGATACAGTATGCAGCCGCCGTCGTGCCTGCAAGATTTGACTGCTCCGAGCACGACCAAATTGTATTTGAAAGAAATGAAAACATAATAATTGTGAGAGGCTGATAATTTGTCAGAAGAATTTCCAGTTCCCGATGAGATTCTTGCAGTCATTCGTATGGTAGCATTCGGCATTTTCATAGTAGCTATGGTACTGTTTATGACCAACGTGTACACGACTACAGGACTCGATTTCACGCAGAAGGCCTCGCGTGAGATAGGAAACACGCTGCTATCCGGTCCCGCTACCGAGCAGAGGGGGATATTCCTCGCCGAAAAACTCGATGAATATATGGCAAGTCCGCTGCAAGAGCCTATAGGCCGCCACTGCAGCATGGCATATCACATGAAAATAGAAAGCCTTGATCCCAAAATAAAAAATGCCGACGGAGGAAACGCATGGGAATTTGGGTTTGAACCGTCGGATGTAAGCAAAGAATACTCGAACGATGCCGAAAAAGAATTTGCAGTTGCAGTCAGGCGCGGCGAATATACGGGCCCTGCAAAGCTCACTATAAAGGTCTATAGAACATGGCTCACGGATGTATCGTGCATGCTTGCAGAAGCTTATGCAACGGGCCAGGCGCAAACGCTGGCTACTTCGATTGCGTGCGTAGAGACCCAAGAAACCGCCGTGCCGGGACTTGCGGGCTCACGGATAAGAGGCGAATATTGCAATTTATATTTGAAAAAAGAATCCGGCCAGCTTTGCTACATTAAAGCAGAAGACGGCAGGGAGGAAACGCGGGGATGCCGCACCATTGACGATGCGCTGCCGTTTGATTCATTCAGGCTTCCTGACGACTTTTACTATTCGCTTGACGCTCACATAGTGACGTATGCATCGCCGCAGTTCGCGCTCAAGGCCGTGCCCCTGCGGAAAGGAGAAACGCTTGAAGCTGACAACGCCGAGTGCGGCGATTACGAGAGCAAGGTCGCAGAAACCCGCGAAGAGATCGGGCAAATTTATCTTTGCATAGACAAGGGGCTGTAAAATGCAGAAAGGATTCATAGACAGCGTTCTTGGGACGAAAATCTTGATTATAGCTATAGTGATATCTCTCATAGTTCTGTTGTTCATGCTCATATGCGTTGAATTGCCGTTCTGCCCGCTGAATCCGGGCCAGGCAGTATACGCAGTAAATTATCTGGACGTGATAAACACGCCTTACACGGTTGCGAGCATACTTACGAACGCCACGGTTGAAGGGAAACCTATAATGACCCATATGTACGAGGCTTTCATTCGGGGGGGGATGGATCCTGCAAAGAAAGAAAGGCTCGGAATAGAGATGTCAAGATTCCTGGGAGAATATGACCTGAACTATTATGAGATAAGCCTTGAGACCGACGGGGAAGATATGCCGATCCTTCAGTCCGGCAGCCTTCAGAAATGCGGCAGCGGCCTGCAGGGCGTTTGCGTTCAGGAAGTTTCCGGCGGGTTCAGCGGCGGCGTTCTTATGGGAAGTTGCAATGCCGGCAAGGTGGAGATAGAAGGCGGCTCGAACTCCTGCAGCCGTTCCTTTGCAGAAGCGCGGAAGGTCTGCTGCACCGCTGCGAGCGAAGAAGATTACAACAAGTGGCTTGATGTAAAATATGACCGCCCTGAAAAGGAAAGAATCGGGGTTGTAAAATGCGGCCCGCTTGAAAAGGGCATATGTTCCGGCGGAGGATGCGGAAGCACGATACGGTTGCCTGAGTATGAAGACGCATGCAAGCTTGCGAACAACGGCAAGGCCCCTTATTGCTGTTCCATCGATCCTGAAGTGCTGGAGATTCAGGGCAAGATTGCCGAGGCCAAGATACCGATGTTCTACAAGGACAGGACGGGTTATGTAAAGGTGACGACCAGTGACTGAACTGAAAGGCCAGGGAGGGATGATACAGTCCCTGTTCATGACCATCATGGTCGTTGGATTTTCCGTAATACTTGTAGTGTTCATATTAACGTCCACCGGGCGGCAGATATTCATGGCGCAGGAAGAAGCAAAGCTTTACACCGTAAACAACGCCTACTGGGCCGCAAACAGAAGCCTTGATACGTTCTGGAAAATCGCCGCCCCTGAATCCGTGTTCTTGCTTGCCAAGGAATCCTCAGGCTGGGACTGGAAGTCCGGCATCACGAAGGAATTCGCGCAAGAACGCCTGTCGCAGAATGCCAGGAGCCTGCTTCCTGACAGGAGCCTTGACATAAACAGGATTGTTCTCAACTTAAACGGGATAGATCCGGAGTTTGAGATACTAGATAACAGAGTCAATCTCCGTGCTAAAGGCAAGATAGGAATAAATTTCTTTGAGTCAAGCGCACGGGCATCTTTCTTGAGGGAGTATTCAGTCGCCGTGCTTCTCCCGCTCATGATAGAGAAGGGCAATGCCATTGAGCGCACAATAACCGAAACAGTCACAGCGCGCCAATATTCAACATCCGATATGAGTTCAATAGCCTACGAAGATGACGTGCGCAACAGGATAATTTCAGCAGTTGCAAGGCTGTCCGGCGGAAACGTCGATGCAAACGTAGAAAGCATCTCTACGTCAATAGAAGCATCGGAAGGAAAGAAAGGCATCGATCTTCGTTATGCCGTCGATTCTGTCGCAACGGATAAAAGCAGCCTCAACCGGCATTTTGACGATACACGGTTCGTGGAAGCGCACTTCACGCTTCCCGTAAGATCCGCAGGCGCAGCAACTGCGCTCAATTGCGCATCGCGGGCAGGGCGATATAACATAGCCCGCTTCGGCGACACCGTATGCTCTGGCGGGCAAATATTCACGTGCGGCACGCCCTTGACGGGCATAGGGGAAAACACGGTAAGCGGCGGAGTTTATGGCAACTATGCCTGCACCGGCTCGTATTTCTGCGACCGCCCGGAAAAGGAGGGCAGCCAGACTTGCTGCCAGGCATTCGGCGGGACATGGGCAGAGATTGAAATATGCGCCAACCCCGAATGCACCGCCACGCGGATAGGATACGAATGTCAGGGCGGCGCATGAAGGAATATATAGCTTAGGTATCAATTATGAAAATGAAAGGTTCGGCACTGCCGGTAGAAACGATTGTTATAGTCATACTGTCCATCATTGTCCTTGTGGCGGTGCTGCTGTTTTTCTTCGGCTCTTTCACTCCCGCGACTGAGGAGCTAAAGGCGCGGCAGACGATAGCAAGCGTGTGCGGCGAATACGCGGCCAAGACGCAATGCAAGGAAGAACAAAACAGCGAATTCTTCACGGTGCCGGCCGGCGACGGCGCTGCTGAGGCAACCGCCGCCCAGATAGAAAAAGGAAGGGCGCTGGTCTCGGCTTGCCGGACTGCAAGCGTTTCGGAATGTGCCGGCTCGACAGAACTCGACGCGGCTTGCGCCCGAATATGTTGCGCTGCATTCTGCCCGCCTTCTGCTGAAGAATGAATCTTTATATAATCCCAGCCCCAATATGAAAACATGAAGGGCGTTTCACTGCCGATAAACACTATTGTCGTCGTTGCGATAGCTGTCCTTGTAATGATGGTCATCGCGGGCTTTTTCGTAGGTGGTTTTCAGCCCACTAGCCAGATACCCCTTAGCACTGCGATAGCAAACGCCTGTGATATTGCAAGAACAACTTATAATTGCGCGGAAGTTTCTCTAGTCAGTGCGCGAGTCACATATACAAAAGCAGGAGAGGAGGAGCCAGCTCCTGTTACGCTTGGAGAACTTTGCACTATTTCTGGAATCGCAGAAGGTCCGGAATTTTCTAAACAGTGCCTAGCTAGATGCGGTTGCTAACTCATATATATTTGTATCAATTATCTAAAACCACTTATTCAATGATTTCTGGCCGGCGGCCTTTGTTTCCTGGATTCTTGCAAGACCGCTCTCTATGCGTTCAATAGAAAACTCATGCCGGTTACACAGTATCTCTTTGACGTTTTCAGTGTCAAGGGGCTTGAATTTTATCTCGTAAGCGGCTTCTATGGGCGTGTAGAAGAAGTCAAATATTTCCTGCATAGGTACTTCAAACGGCCATTGGATGTTAGGAAGAATCTCATTGAGTGTCGGATGTTTTTTCACTAGCGCCAATGCCTTCTTCGGGCCTATGCCGTTAATTCCCCCTGGGTTATAGTCTGTCCCAACAAGGATGCCTAATAAGATAAGTTGCTCCCGCGTTATGCCCAGTGATTCTGTCAAGTCCTTGACCGTCAGCATCTCCGGAAATATGTTGCGCTTATTGTTTGAGATCGAGAGGTTCCTTACGACCCGCGAGCACCCGAAAAGGAAAGCATCATAGTCCTGCGTTGCCGCGGCATATGCATCACCCTTGGCAACCATGACAGAACAAAGAGCTTCACCTTCAGAAGGAGCGATTATCCAAGGAATTCCCATAGCGTCAAGCAGCAAACGAGATTCCTCAAGCATCTGATTCGTTATGACTGAAGAACGCATTGCGTACTTTTTTGCTTCTTCGTCATCTCCGCGTTCCCTTGCAGCTTGCCATTTCTCAGCAGCTTCTTTTCTTGCTTCCCGACGCAGTTCTGCGGTTTTTTCCTTCAATTTAGGTGGTTTGCCGTCAAAAACATAGACAAGCTTTACTCCGGCTTCCATAAGATTCAGGGAGCGGTAAAATATCCCTGAGAGATGGGAAGTAATATTGCCGGAAGAATCCATCAATGGCTGTCCATCTCTTTGCCGTATTATTGACAGGAATTGATAAATCCAGTTCAGGGCATCAACTGCAATGATCCTTCCCGAAAGCTCGCTTATTTCTATCCGCCTTCCTTTTGCCAGGGGCGTTAGCTGTATGCCCATAATGTAATTTTCCCCTTGCCGTTTAAATAACTGTAAGATGATTTTTATTGCATGAGAGATGAAACCCATACGAAAGCGCTTGAATTATTAGAAAAAGACTTTAGGATGGTCTGGGACAAAATTTATCCGAAAATGCGCAAGAAAAATACAGATGATTAATAGCCGCCTATATGCAGATATACTGTCTGAAAACAGTAGATTTTTAAACTTTGAATTTAATCATGATGAGATAATTATGGGCAAATACCGAATAGAATACCAGAGATCCGGATGCATAGGCGCAGGCGTCTGCGCGGCACTCGCCGACAAGCACTGGGTCATGGCGGATGACGGCAAGGCCGACCTTGTCGGCTCGCACAAGGAAGGCGAGCTTCACGTGCTGGAGATAGACGAGGCCGACCTTGACTGCAACAAGCAGGCTGCAGAGGGCTGCCCGGCAAATATCATACACATAATAGACAAGGAAACGGGCAAGAAGATAATCTAAAGTGATTCTTATGGCTATAAATGGCGCAATGCCGCTCGGGGAAGTCCTTGAGAAATATCCGGGCGCTGTCGAAGTTCTCAGATCCTTTGACATGAAGCTCGGCTGCGGCGCCGATATGTCAGATACGATAGAAACTGCGGCGAAAATGCAGGGTGTTGAGACGAATCTGCTTCTGAAAAAACTAAATGATCTGAAGCAGGATGACAATGATTCTGATAGGGCATCTGTATCGCTTACTGACGTCGCAGCGAAGAAGATGAAGGAACTTGGAATAGAATCCAAGCCCGGGCAGGGCCTGCGCTTTGGCGTGCGACCCGGCGGCTGCGCAGGCTATAGCTATACCATGGAATTCGACGTGCCCAAGGAAGGCGACGTCATAGCCGAAGACAAAGGCATAAAGATATACATGAACAAAAAGGAAGCCGGAAAAGTCGACGGCTCTACGATAGATTATATTGAAAGCCTTCAGGCTTCTGGCTTTAAAGTGAACAACCCGAATGCCAAGGCGACCTGCGGCTGCGGAAAGAGCGCCTCTGTCTGACAATTTCTTAAGTTGTTAAGATTTACTTCTTCGAGACGTGCAGTAGAGCGCGGCGGTTGATGATAACATATTGCCTTGCGGTGCGAAACTCGTTCATACAGCCAGCCTGTTTATCGCATAGCAGGGCACTTCAAATAATCCCTTACAGCCACAACAGGCTGTGCCATAGGTTTATCAAAACGCAACATCTTGTGCGAGAAAACCATTTATTAAACAAAGCTCCCCAAGATGCATTAGCTTTATAAGAAAGCCCTCAATATATAAATAATGCGTTATTCTGGACAACTTACACCGCTTCTTGGCATAGCAATAATACTTGTGGTCGTTTCTGCACTCGTATTGCAATACGTATTTTTTTCAAATTTTTCAAAGGAAGCTGTCACCATTCCCCCGCAGGAAAACGCCACACCTCTCCCGGAACAGCTCCCTCCGCTGCCTCATGGGGGCGCAGGATCGCCGGACGATGATTCAGCAACGACCACTACCCTCGCGCCGCCGTCACGCCCAGTGCAACCGCCCGGAGGCTACTCGGGAGGAGAGGGAGGCTCTCCCGCTCCTATCGCATCCCCGCCGGAGCCGTCCATCTTTTTGATGGGCAAGTCATTGATAACGGGCATGGCCGCCGACGCATCGCAGATGATACGTTTTCTGGATATGGCAGGAAATGACCTGGCCGTGATCACCAATGACGGCAAATTGGGCATCGGAACAGCCGATCCCGCCGCCAAATTACACGTTGCCGCCGGAGACACAGGCGCATTGATAAATCCAAACGGAATATCCTTTGTCACACCCAGCATCGCGCTGATTGCACAGGAAACGATCCAGTTTTCCGACGGCTCCGGAAAACTCCGGTCAATAATCAAAGCCTTCCCCAACGCGGGCCTTCTTATCCTGTCTTCGGATGAATTGGCTCTCGGCAGCAAGGCAGGCGAGATTATGCGCATCGCCGCTGACGGAAACGTCGGGGTGCGCGACACTGCACCGCCTGCGGCCCTGAGCATCGCAGGCTCCATTCTCACGCAGGGCGGAAGCGGCGACTTGGACGGCAACGCCTTCGTGAATGTGCTTGATATAAACCGCCTAACCGCATATTTGGCCGCCACGGACACGTCTTTATTGTATTTGAATGACTCACAGTACGCGGAAGCCGACATTGACGGCGACGGCAAAGTCACTTATGACGATCTTGGCATAATAATTGGATTTTTCGGCAAAACCGTGCCCTTATCCAAAGAAGACCGCCGCGCTGCGGAGTTTGCGATACACAGGACGTATGGGGCGTGGCAGCCCGGGATATTCTATGTGAACGGCAAGCTTGGCGTAGGGACGCCAAATCCCGCAAGCGATGCCCAGATAAAGGGCTACCTGCAGATCGACACTGCGTTAGGCCCGCCGCCTTCGGACGACTGCAATGAGGAAGCGGAACAAGGCAGGATGAAGTTCAACCCGTCTTCGGACATGCTTTACATCTGCAGCGGCTCGAGCGGCTGGGTAAGCAAGTAATGTCTACTGTAGATCCCGTCTAAAATCAGAAAAATAGGTTTCGGCTTAAGCCGGGCGCCTTTCAAGCAAAACGGAAACAACATCCATACACGCCGATTCAGGCTGCGATTTCTTGATATTTAGTCTCGAATAAGACTTTATCGATCAAGATATTTATTGAATTCTTCCACCGTAAGCCCTGCTTCCTTAATTATAACTCTTGGAGTCCCCCGGTCTATTGTCGTGTGATCCGGAACCACTGTCTGCACAAAGGGCACATCCCTTCCCATTATGATGTGACTGGGTTTTCTTCGTCTGATATAAAAACCGGCTTTTATCAGCGCCCTCACACATTCCTTCCCCGATATAACGGGGAGTCCGGCGGCATTCTGCATATGAATTTTATGAAATGCTATCGCTTATAGTTAACCGAATAAAATTCTGTATATCTTAGCCCGGCAAATCATGTAGCTCACAAGAAAATAATATCTGTTTACTTCCTTATAGAGCTATAGAGAAATATCAGCTATACTACCAACGACATGACCTCGTATTTTTCCTGAGGCACGGGCTTATTGTCTTCTTCCAGAGCTTCTATGTAAAGCGCTATAGCCTCTTTGATGTTCTTCAGAGCTTCGTCTTTCGTTTTCCCCTGCGAAATGCATCCGGGAAGGGACGGACATTCCACTATCCAGAAGCCGTCCTCTCCCTTATACATAAGAACTTGTCTCATAATATCCCTTGAATACTACTAGCCGCCATAGCTATTAATTCTTTCCAGAAATAACATGTTAGACCAAACTGATGTCGCCGGCTTCAACGCTTTCAACGCCTTCAATCTTGCCGATAGCTTCTTCAATCCTGTCAATGCCACCATCGGCGTCTTCCATAGTGAATAGGACCTCAAGTTTCCTAAGACCAAAGGCCACGGGTTTCTCTTCTATGGTTTTCACGTTTATCTGCAGCTTCTTTATCTCATCCTTGATTTTTGCAAGATCAGTATCTACTGATGCGGGCATTATGTTAAGCGTAACTGCAACCATACCCATAGGCGAACATTGTAGCAAAAGCATATATAGTTAACCAAAAAACTGGTAACGTGAGCGACAAAAAGAAAGTCTATATAGAAACATATGGCTGCAGCAGCAACCAGATGGATTCCCAGATAATGGGCGGAACATTGAAGCAGAAAGGATATGAGCTTGTAGAGAACGATGAAAAAGCCGACCTCGTCATTCTTAATCTGTGCTCGGTCAAGCAGAAGACCGAGAATAAAGAAAGGCACCGCATAGAGCAGCTACGGAACAAAGGAAAGAAACTCGTGCTTGCGGGATGCCTGCCTGAGGCTGTCAATCTTGGAAAGGATTATCCTGAATTGAGCCAGATAGGAACCAACAGGGTTGCGGAAATAGAAACCGTGGTCGACAATACACTAGCCGGCGAAAAGACCGTATTATTAGGCAAGAGCAAGACGCCGAAGGTTCTCATGCCCAAGATACAAAACGGCACGATACGCATAATGGAGGTCCAGTCAGGCTGCGGTTATTTCTGCTCATTCTGCTCAACAAAATTTGCCAAGGGCGGACAGTATCCTTATCCCGCAAGGGACATAGTCAAGGAGATCGAACTTTCACTGGTTGAAGGAGTACGCGAATTTTGGATAACAGGACAGGAAGTTGCGGGTTACAACGACAATGGAATCCTTCTTCCAGATCTGATAAACAAGGTAACTGCGCTACAAGGTGATTTTTTCATTCGCATAGGCATGCTTCATCCGGCATCAGTACTGCCGATAATCGATGAACTGATTGAAGCATACAAAAGCGGCAAAGTCTTCAAGTTCCTGCATGTGCCGCAGCAATCGGGCAGCAATTCCATGCTCAAGAAAATGAACAGGAAAAATTCCACCGATGAATACAAAATAGTCATCAAAAAATTCAAGGCGGCATTTCCGGAAATGACCGTATGGACGGATATCATTGTCGGGCATCCGGCAGAGACAGAGGAGGAATTTGCAGAAACCGTAAGGTTTATAGAAGAAACTAGGCCAGACTTCGTGAATATTTCCGCTTACGGCTGGAGACCGAATACCCCTGCAGCTAAGATGAAGCAGGTGGCTTCTGACATAAAGAAAGAACGAACCCGGATTCTGACCCGATTAGTCAAAGATCTCATGCTTGAAAGCAATCAGAGATGGATAGGCTGGAAGGGTACCGTTCTTGTTGACGAATACAAGCCGGATAAAGGCACCTGGCTCGGCAGAAACTATGCCTATAAACCAGTAGTATTGCGTGGCCCGCATTTAGCGGGTGAAGTTGTAGAGGTAGAAATTGCGCGGGCGGAAGATACGCATCTTGAACAAAGCTAGTTAATTCAAAAACCGCAAATATCCCATGATAAAGGGCTGGATTATTATGTTCAAAACATAATAGACGAAGAACGCAACGCCAAGGATCTTGAGTTTCGTTCCAAAGTCATTATTGAGTATTATTTCTCCAAGTATTATCCATGATATAAGCGGGAAGTAAAGATTGAGATAAGGATAATTCAGGCCCAAGTACGGAATAATCAGAGGCACGATGAAAAACGAAATGACCGAAAGAACTAAAGCTCTTCTTAATTCAATATTATGACCAATGTAATTATCAGAAATTACAACTGCGATAAATGCAAGAAGCGCCGAAACCGCCTGGCTTGCAAGAAGCGCCAGGCTTATGCCTATCGTGTAGCCGAGTATGTCAACCATATACTTTACTTTCGCATGGCTTCCCTTAATAGTTTCGCAACCGCGCTCCCGTCGGCCCGGCCGCGCACTTTGGTCATCACGATGCCCATGAGAACGCTTTCCTTCTGGCCCGCATTGGCATGTACCGCTTCATTAACTATAGAACGAAGCTTCTTTTCATCCATGGGCTCCAGAGCCTGCATCATCCCTTCAGCACTCTTGCCCGAAGCTATGCCTTCCAGAGCCTTGGGCACCGCGCTCTTGGGCACGCGACCGGAGGCAGCGTAAGCAAAGACCTTTTCCAGTTCATCCTCGGTTATTCTGTCTGCGTCAAGCCCGCGCCTCTTCAGATCCTTGAGCGTGGAGAGAAGCGTCGTAGCGACAAGCACGGGGTCTACGTTGAATTTCTTTGCCAGATTTTCGTATAAGCAATATTTTTCCGAGCGCGCCAACTGATGGGCCATGTCTTCCGGCATCAGCTTCTTCAGACCCGCTTCGCGCTCTTTGATTGTCTCGGGAACCGAGACCTCGATTCCGCTTATGGAACGGACCGGAACGTCAGTTTCAGGATACATTCTCTCCGAGCCGGGCAGCGGCCGCGTGTATTTCGATCCGGCGCCCTCTGCAACGCGCGTTTCCTTGGGTATGCCGATAAGGCAATGCCGTGCGCGCTCAATGACTGCAGCAACGGCTTTTTCCGGAGTCTTGCCGGCTACTATGAAGACAACGTCGCGCTCGCCGGCGTTGAGAAGCTTTCTCATTTCTGCAAACTCTCTCCCGAGCTTGTACTTCTCCAAATCCTCATCCGAGTGCGTTATGCCGTAGCCGTACGCTGCGGCGTAGCCGGAAAGTTCCTTGCCCAGCGTCTTGTCGCCAAGTTCTTTCTTCATGATGCCGGCAAATCCGGGCAATGCCGATGCAAGAACCCTGCCGTCTGTAAGGGATTTTTTCACGAAAGACTCTGTATCGCGGAAAACATGCGTTACGTCAACTATTTTTCCCTGCAGGCCTTTGACGCCCCTTTTGCGAAGCTCGTCGCGTATTTCGAGCAAAGCTACCTGCCTCGAAACTTCGTTTTTTACGGCTTCCGCGATTTTGTCCAGCTCCTGAAAGCCTTTTATCTCAATCCTTTCGCCGCCTTCTATGGAGACGTTGATGTCCTGACGGATGCTGCCTATGCCTCTGCGCACGTTCAGGCTGCGAAGCAGCGTGCCTATCGCCTCTGCAGCTTCCATTGCCTGCTCAGGCGAATGCATTGCCGGCTCGGTCGCTATCTCTATCAGGGGCACGCCCAGCCGGTCAAGGCGGTATTCCGGCCTGCCTGTATGCATATCCACCGAAGAATCTTCCTCAAGGCATACAGTCTGTATGCCTACGCCCCCAAAGGATGTCTTGATATGCCCGCCTATGCCTATAAGAGCTGTCCGCTGGAAGCCGGAAACCGCAGAGCCGTCAGCTACAGTTTTTCTCATGATATGAACTTCGTTCACCGGAGAAGACGACAGAAGCCTGCAAGCCTGCAGCGTAATATAAAGTGCATCGTCATTTATCTGCTTGGGCGGCTCCTCGTCGAGTTCAATCAGGCAATTGGTAGTGTTATCAAACCTATAAATGAATTCCCTGCCGCGGGCCATCTCATAAAGAGCTGCAGGGTCTATTTTGCCGCCTTCTCCGGCAACTGCCCTGATTCTTCTATTAGCTGAAAACGGGAAGTTTTCAGTCTTTGCAATAGGGCAGAGACAAAAAAGCTTGTTAGATGCATTAAGCTGCTGATGAACCTCAAGCCCTACGTTAATCTCTTTTCCATAAGACATGAAACAACCTGTCATAGAGAATTAAAATCTTTATCTTCTGCAAATCTACGGCCTAAAATCCGTCGATTTGGACGGAGAATTCCTTGCATATCTACCGTGAAGCCTATATGCTCAAACCTGAACCGTAACCCTACGACTTCCCGCGACCTCAATGAAGGCATTTTCCATCTCTTCTGCAAATCTCCAGTCAATCTGGCGCCCCATGCCCTGCAGAAGCAATTTGAAGAACAGCCCCTTTCGATAAGGCATGCCGTCTATTGTTTGCCTGACGCCATGGAGCGACTGCATGACCTCTTCTTCATTTACGAATAATGAGAACTCTTGCATAAAGCTGGATAAATTTTTAATACGCATTGTAATAATAGCCTTGCGGAAGATAAAAAAATTCTGATTTTTTTTAGAATGCTCATGCCCCGTAAAATGCTTTTTAAATAATTTTTGGAATATGTATTCCACATGATTGACAAAAAAGATGAAAATATTCTGAGCGTCCTCAGGAAAAACGCCCGCCTTAGCATGCAAGCGCTCTCAAAGAAGCTCAATATGCCTACAACTACCGTATATAACCGGATCAAGAAGCTGGAAGAAGACGGCGTGATAGAGCAATACACCGTCAAAGTCAACGAGCAAAAGGCCGGAAAAACCATAACTGCCTACATAGGGATTGTATTTAATTATGACGAACTCAAAAAGAACGGCATAACGCAGCATGATATAGCCAAACAGTGCCGGGAAAAGGAGAACGTGCAACTGGCGGACGTCATTACCGGCGGGAACGACATGATAATAAAAGTCACTGCGCGCGACGTGAATGAAATGGATAAGTTCGTGACAAGCTATATACAGAATTTCCCGGGCGTGGAAAGAACGAACACCATGATAGTTCTGGGGGAATGAGCGCCCGTCAAATAAGAAAAGTATCTGCCTTTATGTTTTCAACAATTTCGCCGCAAAAGTTCTCAAGCATTATCTTTTCAGCGTTCTTTGGGAAATTGCCAAGCGCCCAGATGAGCTTTACGTACGCCGCTTCGGAAGTCATGGCCAACGGGACGATGCCTGCATCCTGCACCGCCCTGCCGTAGGCATAGACGTTCATGTTTACCTTGCCGTAAGGGCACTGGGAAACCATGAACATCTTTACGCCTCTCTTCGACATCTTCCCCATAGCCTCGAGAAGCTTGCCGTGATGAGCCGTGTATTCATCCAATACGGTGACGGGCGCATTGCCAAGGCCGGTTCCTTCGATTATGACGCCGCCGTAATCCTTGTAGAACTCCAGTTCCTTGTGGCTTATGCCCGGCCTGATCTTGATTATAGCCACTTTCTTCCCGATTTTGTTCCGCAGAACCGGCCCCCTTTTCTTGTCTTTGGCGGAATAATCATTTCTTATCATCTCAATGCTGCCGTTTTGCCAGACTTTCGCATAAGGCTTGACGTCTATAGGCCTGAACGTATCCCGCCTGGACGTATGCATTTTCTTCACGTTGACTGCCGGATTTACCAGACAGTAATCGTCGCTTGACGTGCCGTGCATGCAGACGGCAACTCCGGAAAAATCGCTCTTGACTATGAACAGGGAGGCGCATATTATGTTCATGGGCCCGTCCGCGCTTCCCCTGTCCGAAGAACGCTGGGAGCCTACGAAAAGCACGGGTATCGGCAGCTTCTGCACCATGAAAGCTATGGCGGCTGCTGAGTACGCCATGGTATCGGTTCCGTGCAGGATTATGATGCCGTCAACGCCGCTTTTCGCCTCCTCGTAAACTTTCTCCGCAAGTATTTTCCAGTGTTCAGGCTCCATGTCCCCTGAATACATCTGGAACACGACTTTGGCATTGTAATTGGCGATTTCCCTCAGTTCAGGAACGGCGTCGCTCAATTCTTCCGGCGAGATGGCGGGATAAGCCGCTCCGGTCTTGTAGTCTACCTTTGATGCTATGGTGCCTCCGGTATGCAGTATCGTTATCGTCGGCTTGGAAGAATCATGAACCCGCTTGGGGGCCGGTTGCGGCCTGACGTTCCTGGCCTTCTCTATTAGCGCTATTTTGTCAGGCTTCAGCCCTATAGTATATCCGCTGTCCAGCTTGAGGGTCACGGTATCCGGGTCTTCGGAATGCTTGGGCATGAGGAAGCCTTCGTATTTCTTTCCGTTGGTATGCACGGCTATCCTGTCGCCGACCAGGGCATTGCCTAATGTCCTTTTCGTTTTCGCAGAATAATCCATAGCTTAACTATGCCAAGTGAGAATATAAAAACGGCTAAAGCCGAAAACGGAATTTCCGTTTTGTGCCAATCTTCCTCGAAACGCGCGGCAAAATACTTCGCAGCTTCGCCGGTTACTAGGACACCCACTTCACGATTATTTTCAGGCGAGTTCTCGTTCCAGTTTATGCTTGAGACCAGTGCTGTATTGTCGGCAATGGCTCCTTTATTATGAATCTCAAAATCCGGGATTTTCGATGCAATGCCCACGGATTTCAGGTACTGGTCCGTGTAATAATTGCTGTTCCTGTCGCCCTTGTCGACGTTGAACCACGATCCGTCCGTCATAACTTTCTTTTCCGCAGGCGAGAGCTCTATTTCCCTTAGAAACGGGTTCCGGCCTTCGTCCCATTTTCTGTATATGTAAGCCTGCTGTATCCACAGCCTTTCTTTTGCGGATGAAAGAAACGAAACAATATCCTGCGTTGCGCCCGGCGCCGTTACCAACTGCACGCTGCCTTCGTATGACGGCAGAGCTTCCGGCGGGAAAGAAGTTCCCCCTAACGTATAATTTAGACGGCATTCAAACGGCACGGCATTTTTGGAATCTTCCTTGAATATGGAAGAAAGATTGGCTGCCACGGCGCCGTCTTCTATTATCACTCCCCAGCCGCGTGCCCTGAAAGACCCGAAGTTCTCCGATAACACCAGAGACCTGTTCCCCGAAACGGCATACTTGGCGTGCATGAACCGGTAAGGGCCGTCGTAAAGAAGGACCCTTGACCCGCCGTCCTGCAGGAAGCAAAGGATCGACTCATCGGGAATCCCTCCTGCAGGCGCCTTCTCCACCAGTATTGTCGCATTTTTGCCTGCAAGCCCCCATGCTATGGCAGGATTTGTGAACATATAGACGGCTACCAACGGCGATTCGCTTTCCTGCAGGAATCCACCAACAACTTCTTCCATATTATCCGGAGAAGAAAACGGCGTTATAACAGAGGCAAAGGACACGTGAATGAATAACAGAGCCACTATCGCAGCTTTCATAATTTAATTATGCGGCCCGCTTAAATTTATTTCACCCCACATACGGTAGCTATCGCAGAGTATTGTATGCAGGGAAATATTTACATATTGTTTCCTTGCTAAAAATACTACTTACCTAGGTCTTATTTCTATCTCTCGCACAAAGCAATTTGGCTAATGCAAAAAATCATTAAGCTGAAACAAAAAAACATCATCCGAATTTTATGCCGTTCTTTTCAAACCGCTTCTTCGTTTCTTTGAGGACGTGGGAAATTATGACTTCCCTCCTTCTGATGCCGTCGGTCCAGAACCACAATTCCAAGAGCACTCTGTCCTTGTTTATCTCTTTGATGAAAATCTTCGGCTCAAGCTTCTTCATGTCTTTTGGTATGGTAAGAAGCGTCTCAAGAGCGGACATTTTTCTGGAGACCCTCGGCACTATTTCGTGATTTTCAACGCATGCTTCCATTATGACGGCCATGGCCTTTTCGACGTCGGAGTCGTGGGATATGGGAATTGGGACGACGCATCTTATGTACTCGCCTTCGGTGTAGTTGATTACCGTGCCTGTCACAAACGCGGAATTCGGCACGATGAATATCCTGCCGTCAAGCGAACGCATCCGCGTCCTGCGGAGGCCTATGTCTATGACCTTACAGACCGTGCCTGCGTGCTCGACGTAATCGCGCTCGCGGAACGGCCTGTCCACCATTATTATGATGCCTGCGATGTAATTTTGTATGGTCTGCTGCGCCGAGAATGCAATCGCCAGGCTTATGAGGCCGAAGCTCGCCGCGAATTCCGCGACGTTAAAATTGAGCACTACCGTGAACCCGTAGAAGAAGCCAAAGGCGTATATGCCATACAGCAGGAGCTTGGCCAGAAAATAATACCCGGAGAACTTGACTGCCCTGAGTTGGAGCTGCCTTATAATCAGCGTATAGACTGCATTTCCTGCCACGAGGGTTGTGAAAAACACGAATATAAACGTCAGTATCCTCTCAACGAACGACAATGACAACGCATCGGGCATGAGAAACATTGTTTTCTCGAAAATTTAATCCCATTGCCAGCTTATTCGTTCCTGAAAAGATTGAAAAGATCCTGAATAGGCCTCCCGTGAAGACCGTAGTATTCCATCATACGCGTGAGCATTTCCGGTATCTCCCTGTAAACGCCTGCCCGCATCAGGTTCTGTTCCGTTTCCATGGAGGACGGTATTATTTTCATCATATAATCCGACCCTGTCTGGACGTTCGTCAAATCCGCGCTGTAGCCGTCAATCTCTATCCACCAGTGGCCAACAGGGAGTTCGGAATTTGCCGGCCGGGTAGTTCCATGTACAAGGCCGACATTCTTTCCCCTGTACTTGAGCGCCAATGCTACGGTACTCGAGACTGCTTCGCACTGGCCAAACCCTGTCATTTGTCCCGGAGAGGGCGGGTCAAGAAATTTCTGATAGAGCCTGTGAAGTACATTCATATACTCCTGTTCTTTTGGGAGAAACAGACCCGAAACCGCATCGGGCACGTCTTCATGAACGTATAACATTCTTATTATCACTGTTTAGTAGTATTTAAAGACTTCTATTGCCTCAGATATATATTCAGAAGGAGTAAGCTTTATATATCATTAAAAAGTAGTAAATAGCATGAATATCAAAGTCCTCGCAAAGAATGCTTATCAGCATGCCCTAAAACCTACTGTCAGCTATCTATGGGAGCATAAATCCCGGGCCGGACCTGCTGCAGGTCTCGGCATAATAGGTCTTGGAATCGGATGCATCGCAGACGGCACCGCGCCTTATGTCAACGCCGCTGTGCTAGGTACCTCAGGCTTTTACGCTAAAGAACTCTGCAGATTTGCAAAGGATAACCCAAAAGAAGGAATTCCTGCCATAGGCGCAATAGTTGCCGGAGTTGGAGGCTATTCTCTTGGCGAGATAGCAAACAATCTTATTCCTGACACTAGATTTGCTCTCGGAGTGCCGCCTGTAGCCGCCGGGGTCATTGCAGGCGCGGGATGGCACGGAATAAGAGAAGCGATACGCCAAAGGTATCCGTAATATCATATTAAAGGGTGAATGAAATGAAAAAGAACATATTCAGAGACGTACACTACTGCGGAGACGGCTTCAAGGGCCGCTACGTAGAGAGCCGCGGCCTGAAGTTCTGCGGTTTCTGCGGAACAGAAAAAAGGCGATGAAATGGGTTTTAACCAATATGCTGAGAAAGCAGTGACAAACATAGCTAAAGCTGCAAAGAATGTTTCTCTAGGAGCTATAGATTATTTTAGTATTCCTTTCTCACCAATTGGCGGAATGGCAGCAGGATACGTAGACAAAATGGATAATAATGGATACAATCCCGCATTTTTTCAGGGTAAAGGAAAAGAAGACTGGGAATCACGTTTAGGGTATGCGGCAAGGGGCGCTTTGATGCCCTTAGGTTACAAGGCTGCATATGCCATGACTGACTTTGTAAAAAATTCAAAACAAGCTACTATGAAAGTCGCAAAGAGATCAAAAAATGCATGGCTGCCTGCAGCGACAATGGCAGGCAGTTTAGCTGCATGGGGTTTGATTAGAGACAATCCTGATAATTATCTTGCAAGCATATCGCCTATGGCAGTTCTTTCATTAGGGGCAGGGGAAATAGCAAGACGTGTATACGAAAATAAGAAAGGCATGCCTCTTACTTGGTACGAAAATGCTATAGCGTTTGGATTTGGTGCCACAGTTGGGGCTGCAGGTTATGATATTTGGGAGCAGGCAAACACAATCGCAGGACAATTGCCGCAGGATGTATTTCCATCTCAGGATAGGGTAGACGCGCAATATGTAGGACCGAGCATTACCGCCGGAAGAATGGGAGTGGAGATAGGAAAAAAGATTTTTAAGAATTCAATTGATACACACAGAAATGCCAAGAAACCGCTTCAAAAGGGCAAAAATAAGCTATAATATTTAACTACTCTATAGTAGCGAAATCTTTATATATTGCAAAGACTATAGTAACTGAATAGTGATGAAAAATGATGCCATACAAAAGACCTATGATAAGCCCGTTTGATGCGGAACTTCTGCCTTTGGTGCGCGGTCCGCAGAGAAGGGCAATGATAACCGAGTACGATGCAGAACATAACAAGAAGCACCCGGGAGTCTACTTCGGAGACAGCCCTGAAAGCCTTCTCGACTTCCCTGTAGGCAGCTATGACAAAGCGACAGGCAAGACCTGGATAGCCGAGATGCTTGGCGGAAAGCCGATACCGGAAATATACAGAAGCCTTATAGGCAGGCACGAATACGCCCACTCAATAGGTTATGATCATGACAGGATATCTGACTATGAAATAGCCAGCCAGGATCCTGACAAGATGGATGATGAATCAATAGTCGGCCTTAACGTTCTGTTCAACAGGGCCGTTTTGTCTTATACTCATCCTGAATCCGAGGACGCAAAGATATTCAGCAATTTTGTGCAGAACCACAAGAATGACGAGCTTCGTCCTATAGTCGAACTCGCGAAAGACTACGCAGCGGCGGCGATTGCAGCGAAAGCAGACCCGCTTGAAACTATGCACTACGCATCAGGAGGGGATGAATGATGGCCGTACAAGAGGCTACTGTTCCGCAAGGCATGGGCGTATGGAGCCCGCATCTTGCCGCATTCGTAGGGTTCGAGAGAGAAGCATTAGCTCAATATCTAGCTAATCCCGACAACCGCGGCATGTTCGGGGCCCTCGGCATGTCATTTTCAGCCGAAGGAATGCCTCCTCAACTCTACATACAGTTGCCTTCATTCGAACATCCTTACTTCCAGGCGCCTGGATATATAACAGTGCTGCATGAGGCGGCGCCTTATAGAGCAGGTCATGATTATCCGGGGTTATATAATTATCCTGGATTGTACGCAGGCGGACCTTATATGTATGGATATCCTCATGGATATACGCCATATGCAGGAAGAATCAGCTATCCTCCAGTACCAGTAAATCCACCTGATCCAATCAGCGGTCTTCTTCGCAGGATTATAGCTTCGAGAGGTCCATAGGTGATATTTAAAATGGCAAAGCATCCAGACAAAATACTTCTTATCGGATGGGACGGTAGTGGCGGAGCCGATACTGTAGTTAAAGGACTCAAAAATGGCTTTGAAGAACGGGGAACGCAAACAGATATTTTATATCACAATTTTGGAAAAAGACCATATCTTCAGACACCTACCGGAACTCAAGAATTCCGTGATGTTAACGATTTCATAGAATCAGGTCTGCTTCCTGAATATATGACTATCCATTCTCATTTAATCACTTTCACGGGGGATGAGATAGTAAAAATGAGACGCCAGTCCTCGCAAGCTCCCCTCATTTATACTGCGCATTCTATTGCGCCTCATGATATTTTAAACAGTAATGCTGCAAATAAAAAAATCTTTGAGGGTCTTCCGCCTCATGTGCAAGCAAGGCAGCTTGAAAACATGAAATCATCTCAATTACCAATAGTTCGCGAATCAGACAAAGTAACAAACATGACAAGGGTCGGGGAGGAAATATATAGAAGATATTTCCCAGAATATGCACAAAAATCTATCTTGATCCCCAACGGCTCTGATATATACAAAATGGCCGAAAGAAAAGATGTAGCTGCAAGAGCTGCTGAATTGAGACAAAAATTTGGCAATGGTACAATGGTGCTTTATACCGGCAGACTTCACAAAGACAAGGGCGTTCTTGATTTGGCAGATGCATTCAGCCGTGCTAAAGAGACTAAACCTGAATTAAAACTTGTATATGTTGGAGGAAGCCCAGACCCCAGTGTACCCGATGTCATAAAAAGCAGAGTAAAGCCCGAATACAGAAACGATGTATTTTTCGAAGGATGGATAAATGATAGATCTCATCTTGCTTCGGAGTACATGGCGTCCGATATGGTAGTACTGCCAAGTTATTATGAATCATTCGGGCTTAGCGCTTTAGAAGGCATGATGTTAGGAAAACCAGTTATAGCTAGTGATATAGACGGGATGGGCGATGTTTTTGTCAAACCGTGGTATGCATATGGCGTTCAGCCTGGAAATGTACCCCAACTGCAGGAACGATTGAACTATGTGGCATCAAATCCAGTCGAGGCACAGAGGAATGCGGATAGGGTCAAAGATGCGGTCGTATCAAGATATTCATCCGATAAGATTATTGATGGAGTTCTCGGCCTATACATAACTACTATGGTAGAAAACATGTTCAGAAATCCCAATACCAATATTACCGATATTTTTGGATCCTATCTGAAATCTATCAGATATCAACCAAGAAATCCCGATGAAATGAAGGAGTTCGGCCGTTTATGTCTATCCCTAGGAGAAATATCTGAGGGTCAGGCATATAGGGATATAGGAAAAATGTATATGCAAGAAGCTGGGAGAGGTGCTTGATATGGCGGTTCCCCTTGAAAGAATTACTAAATTTGTACAGTCTGTAGAGCCTTCTGCCACACTGGATACTACACATTACACATTTGATAATATCGTAGCCCTTTACGTCACTCCTGATGGTAGCTACCAAGGACTGATAGCCAAAGCCCCGTTGGATGAGAATCCCGTAAGGAAAAGAGCCGTTTCAAAGGAAGCTGAAGCTCTTCTATCTTTCCAGTCCAGAAGTAACGATAAATCAAGATATAAGGTGCCTAACCTGATTGCTTATTCTCATACTATGCCGTTATTGGTCGAACAAAGATTATTCGGGCCAACCGTGTTAGAAAAAATAAAAAGTGATAAGATTGAGCTTTCGCAGGCTGTTAATGATATGTTTTCATGGACAGATTATTTTCATGGAGCTAAAGAAAGAACCAGTTATACCGTTTCCCAAACGCAATCATGGAAAGAGTTTATGGAAAGGTTAAAACTAGATATCGCTCGGTCGGCAAGTCGAGATTTGATTAATCTTGGAAAAGCAGTTGAAGATTATGGAAGAAAACAAGGCTCATCTGATCGCGCATACTTACATGGGGACAACAGCCCAATTCATATTTTTTATGAGCCATCAACCCAAGGCCAATCAGACCTGTATGGAATAGATTTTAATGGAAGTAGATGGGGTATTGCAGATGAGGACCTAGGTTCTCTTGTGTCCAATACATATTTTCACTTTTCTGATTTGTTACCCCAAAGGCAGATAGTAGAATCCCTAGAAAATGCACTAAATCGATATGCTGTAGATAAGAATAATGCTGGTTTTTATATAGCCAAGTCATTCTATGATAAAGCAAGAATGGCAGACGAACCGCAAAAAAGCAGATTCTTAGGAATTGCAATGAAATCGCTCGCCAATAAATTCCATTCAGAATACCTATTACAATAATAAATACGACTCTTAATTAATCTTTTTATCCCAGCAAACCATAATATGGAGATGAATCGTGTTCTGCTGCTCGCATTGCTACTGGCACTCATGCCTGCAGCCACGCTTGCACAGGGCTTCCAGAATATTGATATCGGGGAGCTTCTGTTCCGAGACTTCCTCAAGATGACAGAATACCCCGGCGCTCCGTTCACCGGCAACATCGTCAATAACCTTGTCATGTTCTTCTTTGTGCCCACTGCTTTCGCAATACTTATAATCCATCTTGTCGCGGCAAAGATAGCGGACAAGCCCAAGCTCATACTCCTCATGGACATAACGCTCTATATGTTCATCATCTTTGGCGGCTACTTCAAGATATTCGCCTACATAGCGCAGGCATACTTCCTCATAGTGCTGATGATATGGGGGCTTTTGGCGTATTTAGTGAGCCACGTCTGGATAAGGAGGGGCACTCCGCCGGCGGGCGCAGCCGCGGCTGGCGGAGGCGGCGCACATGGCATGCCCGGAGCTGCAGTGGCATCGTCAATGGCAGCAGGCGAGGCAGGAATAACGATCGAGCTTTTGCGGGGGGCAAGAACTTACAACGAGCAGAAAACGATATTATCGAAGGCGATAGCTGCGTTGAACACGCAGTACAACGAGGCAAGAACCGAGCATAATGACAGGCTGGCGCAGTCGCTCCAGCAGCAGCTTTCTTATATGCAGGGCTTGCATCATTTGATTGAACAACAGAAGCGCTATGACCCAACGCCTTCCCCGGTGGCGGTGTAATTTTATGGCATTCATTGACCCGCAGACTGCGCCATTCGTGGCAGCGTTCCTGTTTGTTTTCGCCATCGTCTTCTTCCTGCTGAACAAGACCAAAATAGCGGAAAGAAATGTCAATGCCGTGCTTGCTTTGGCAATCGCGCTCTTTGCATCGCTCTATCAGCCCCTCGTCATCGGGTTGCAGGAATTTCTGCCGGTCGCCGTTATACTGATAATCATATTCTTCGGCATATTCTTCTTCAAGGATCTGGCCGGCAAGCTTGGCGAGAAGGACATGACGTCAACGGGTATGGGCCTTGCCGTTTCGCTCATCCTGCTGGCGCTTTTATGGGATAAAATAACCCCTTTCCTGCCCAAATACCTGTCGACGGACAATGTTCTCTGGATTGTGGGGATTGCAGTCATAGCCCTTATCTTCTATATAGTCCACATGCAAGGCAAGTACGCCGGGAAGTAGGCGTAAAAACCCGGACATACGATTTTAAGCCTTCCGGCCGTTATATAGATATTGACACGAGTGTATATATGCCAGCCAGAACCGAAAGAGTCAGCTTTGAAGGGTTTCAAATAGCGGACGTTTTGAACAAAAAATTCACGGAAAAACTATCGGCAGAATTCGGAAAATCCGTGATTCCTGTAGGGCTTGTGCTTATAAAAGAGCCTGCCACGCCAATAACTATAAACCATGAGAATCAAAAAGAGATAGAGGAAAGAATCGTTCACGTATTCTCACGGGACGAAGAAACGCTTCAAAAAATGATAAAAGTGCTGGAAAGTGACGGGAATGGACGCTGAAAATATAAATGACATAAGGGCGAGGGAAACCCGCGATTATTACGGCGAGGCGAGCGTCGTCTTTGACGGCATCCCGATAGCAATACCCCTCAAATTCAAGGCATACGTGGATTTTCTGGAATCCAGAGTATCCTTTCTTGAGGAGGAGGTAAATAAACTCCAAAACGCGCCTTTCAATCCCGTTTCTGACCGAGTCGCAGAAACATCCATTATAGAGTTCATAAAAAGCAGGAGAGAGGATGGCGAAGAAGAAATAGATATAGTGGATATTTATCAGGCGACTAACCTGCCTTTTGGCCAGATAAACGCAATCATGAAAAAACTGAAATCACGCGGGATAAAGGAAGTGGAGTGAATGGATACCGTTCCTCTGCCCGTGAAACAGATAGGAAAAAACAAATGGATTCTCCTGAACGAGCTCAACGACAAGATTCTATTCAGGGCTTTCAGGATAAGCAAGCCATACCAATCGCAGGATCCGTCCGACCATAATGCCATGCAGGTAGAAGGAAAAGGAAGCCCGAAATGCTGCCCTAAAAAATGGGATATAAGAAACTTCCAATGACTACGTTGCACTAAAAGCAAATATATAAGGTTGAGGCGCAATTAAGTAAGAAGGGATGCTCATGGTACTGTTTCAGCTTGCTTTCAATCCTGCCCAAGTTTTCGGCTCGGATTTCTTCAACTTCCTGTTGCCGTGGGTGCTGACGTTCGTGCTTTCTTATGTGCTTCTCATGAACCTGAAGATATTCAGCGATCCGCTAAAGCAAAAGATAAGCCTTGCGCTTGCCTTTGTTTTCGCGTTCTTCGTGACAGCTTCGGCAGGCCCGCAGCTTGCCGGATTCTTCATGGAATTCTTCGGCAACGCAGCGGTCTACATTACAGGAGTCCTCATACTTGCGATGTTCGTAACCATGGTCACCGGCAAGGGGCTGGAGCAGTTGCCCGGCACGTTGCTGTTCTGGGTCACCGTGATAGTGGCCGTAGTGATGTTCCTATCTTCAGGCGGCCGGATTCCCGGCTTCCAGCTTGACCAGCAGACCGCCACCCTCATATTCTGGGGCGTGATACTTGGCGGCGCTGTGATTTATGTGACTCAGCGCAAAGCCGAAGAAAAGAAGCCTGCCGCGCCAAGCGGCGGGGGCGGAGGAGGCGCAGCGCATCCTCCTGCTGACGGAGGCCACGGCGCTCATTAGGTGACTCATGATGGTACTTTTCCAGTTCGGTATAAATCCTGCGCAAATGCTAGGCGCGGATTTCTTCAACTTCCTGCTTCCGTGGGTCTTCACGTTCGTGATAACGTTTGGCCTGCTTGACAAGCTTAGCGTTTTCGGGGATCTGAAAGCCAAGGCGAATATTGCGCTTTCACTCATATTTGCATTCTTCGTGACTGCGGCAGCAGGCCCGCAGATGGCAGCATTCTTCATGAGCCTGCTCGGCAACTTTGTCGTGCTTGCCGTAGGAATACTTGTGTTTGTCATGTTCCTTCAGATGGTAGGCCAGAATCTTATGGGCGCTAATGGCTCCATGAGAAACTGGATAATACTCCTGATCGTTCTTGTAGTAGGCGCGGCATTGTTCTTCTCGTCCGGAGGCAATATACCTGGGCTCAAGATAGACAGTCAGACCGCGACCATGATATTCTGGGGCCTTATACTCCTTGCCGCGGTCTATTTTGTGACAGCTGAGGAAAAGAAGTGAGCCAATGGCATCGCCTTTTGAGCTTTTCGTGAGGAACCTCGACCAACTTGGTTTCTTCGGTTTCCTGTTGCCCTGGATATTGACGTTCGCAGTGCTTTACGCTTTATTGCTCAAAACCAAGGCCCTCGGCGATGACCAGAAGATCATAGGCGTTGTATCAATGGTTGCCGCGTTCTTTGTCATAGGATTCGGCGGAGTGGCCCTTGGCATGTTCTTCAAATCCCTGTTCGGCACGATGGTGATGGTGCTTGCAGGCATACTGATAACCATGATGTTCGTGGGCATGTCCGGATACGACATAAGCAAGCTTGCGGACAGCAAGCTCCTGCTGACGGCGGGACTTGGCATAGGCGCAATAGTTTTCTTCTCGGTGTTCGGCGGCCTTGAGCTGGTCACGAAGGACGTGATGTCCATAATATTCATAGTAGTGGTAATGATAGTTGCTGTCATGTTCATAGCCGGCGGCGCGAAAGCCGCAGCTGGGCATTAAGGCCCCCGCTATTGGCAACGTTTTCTGCAGGACATACCAAAGAATATGCCATATCGTAGAAATCATGGGACGATTGGGTTGAAAGTTCCGGTATTTTACACGAACATGCCATAAAATACGGCTTGTCACTGATAATACGGCTTCGGCTCGTCCGCAGGGCGCTGCTTCGCCTTCATCTCATGGATTATGGCGGAAAGGCTCTCTATGTTTCTTGTCAGCGACGGAAGGAACTGCTTGAAGGCCTTTTCCAGCCCTCCGACGCGCGTTGAAATGTCCTCGACCTGCGCGGAAAGGGCATTCATCCTCTCCTCGTACTGGGAGCTGTCCGGGCTTTCGGAAGGCTTTGCGCTCTTGGCCGATTCCTTGATGAAATTTATCTCCATGTTGACCCTCTCTATCTCCTCGTCAAAGCGCTTCCATTTGCTCTCGACAACGCCTTCTATGAGCTCCTCGACTATCTGCTCAGGCGAAAGCTCTTCCGCGTTTTTTACGTCTATGTCGGAGAATTCGTCCATAATCGGCTGCTCCTGCGGCTGCTGCGCAGGCCCCGGCATGCCGGGGTCAAACGAATCCTGCCCGATGCCCGAGTCGTCCACGCCAACCTTCACCGCCTTGAGCATGGCGTTCTCTATGTTTTCATAGGAATAACCCTCGGACTTGAGCTTCTTTATGATATCCTTGTCGCTCATGCCCTGAGAAATCAGGCTTTCTATCTCTTCGGAGGGAACAGGCTTGTTCATTTCCTTTTTTTTCCTGAAAAACATTTTATCACCAAGGCATATTAATTATACCAATATAGGTTCCGTCCATATAAATATCTTCTCTGATTATGCGCCTCTGCAAACATGCACATGAATAAGGATGCAGGAGACTTCATTTTATAACAACTTTACTCAGCTCTTCCAGCCTCTCAAACCCGCGATCCGCAGTGACGAGCAGGCAGTTGTTCTCAATGCACTGCGATGCTATCATGAGATCTGCCAGAGGCAGGGACTGCCCCTTTCTCTCGTATTTTCTTCTAAGATGCGACAGAATTTCTGCCGTTTTTTTCGTGGGCTGCATCATGTCGAACATTTCCATAAAAGCCATAGCCTTTTCCTTTTTTGCCGGATGCCTCTCTGCAAGGCCGTGAAGGAATTCAAAATATGTAATGAAAGTTATCTTTGCCGGAAGCGGGTTCTCCGCACTGAGCTTTGAAAGGGCCGCGATGACGCTTTCTTTCCGGTTCTCCACGTCTATGAGCACCGATGTATCTACGGCAAGGATCATCTGAATCCTTTCTCTTTTCTCATTTCCGACACGGCGTTTTTAATGGATTCTGCATCGTCGTCACTGAGTATCTTTTCATGCCTGAGCACTTTGCCCCAGAAAAGGGATGGCGATTCGGAATAATCCTTTACCATCACATCAAGCAGTATGCCAATAGGCACGCGGTTCCTGTCCGCAAGCGCTTTCAGATCCTTCCACGTGGATTCTTTCACGTTGCGCAACGTTTTCATTGCCATATATGTATTACAGTAATACATAAATTTAAAGCTATGGTGTGTGTAGGATATCGCTACGGCGCCGCACGCTCCTGGCGGAATCCGCGTTCCGCCCGAAGGGGGCTGAGAAGCTCAAACATCCTTTCCAGCTCCTTGACGTCGCTCTGCCTCGCCATCTTGCTCATCTGCTTGCTTATTTTTTCCATGGCGCTGTCAAGCCGGGCGAGATTCGCATCCATGTCCTTTATACGGCTCTCCATCTCCGCGATCTTGTCGTTGAGCGACTTGAGTTTGGATATGCTTGTGCTTTCAAGCGCAGAACTTCTTTCCTGGACATTCTCCATCCTGCCCTCAAGCTCATGCAAACGCCTTATACTGTCATTCGTCCTTCTGACAAGCTCCTGTAGAATCATGCTGGTTTTGTCGTCCTGCACATCAATAACTATCCGCGATTCCTTATTAAGCTATCCGATTCCGTTTATAAAATTCCGACGACATAGGGAACATCGAGGGAGCCAATGGTTTTTGAGTCCGAATACGACCCGGAGTCGCAGAGGGTGAGGATAAACTGCATGGGCAGCATCTACGGCCCGAGCATAGAGGACTACGACGTCGTGATGTCCGTAGCAATAGACAAGCTGCTCGAGATAAAGAGGCTTGTCAGGATCGTCTTCGTTGAGCGGCGCGAGCACGAATATGACTTTAACGAAAGCAGGATGCTTCTTGAAATCGCCAACGCAATAGAAAAAATAATACGCGACAGAGTAATAACGATACGCAACATGGTGCTGCCGGAATGCGAGCATGAATCGCAGGAGCGCTATGATTTCCTCACCAAAGTTTTCTCGCAGATAAAATACGACCCCATAGAGGCTTACAAATGGCTTGTAAGGGAGATAAGGCACGCCAATACGGCTATAGAAAAGGACGGGGACGAAACGAAAAGGAAATGCGCCGAACATTATATCGCGAATTCGCTTACTCCCATGACTACCGCGCTTGAGAGCTGCCGCATGATACAGCTTGTACGCAACCGCCTCCATGAGCACAAAGACCGCTCCCTCTACAGGCAGATATTCCATCCGAGCATCCGGCCGAACTTCATGTATACGCGGTACGTGGCGACGCCGCCTGCGAATGCCGAACTGCTCGAGCGCTATTCGCTGGGCGACACGGATATACAGATATACAATATTCCCGGAAAAGTAAGAAGGCTCTATCATTTCATTCCGCCTGAATTCAAGCTTGATGAAAATGAATACACTATTCTTGACAAGGCGAGGCAGTACATCGGCAAGCATGAGCCGAGGGACATTGAGCTTACCGAACCTGAAACGGTAAGGGAGAACATGAAGCGTATAAGCTCGGATCTTCTGAGGGATATATCAAGAAACGACAAGATACCTGTGGCAGAAGACTCCTTGGACAGGCTT